>Ga0105238_10002234_pt1 | contig 19537 bp, 18 predicted proteins | sample KBSC34metaG_FD_81526 | JGI IMG/M metagenome (GOLD analysis project Ga0105238, IMG submission 81526) | Corn rhizosphere microbial communities from Kellogg Biological Station, Michigan, USA - KBS C3-4 metaG | ecosystem: Host-associated > Plants > Roots > Rhizosphere > Soil | place: Michigan, USA... | reverse complement strand
GTGCTGCTCGCCAAGCAATTGATCCAGGAGACCCTGCTGCCGATGGGCGAGGTGGCTTTGGCGGCGGGCTTCGGCAGCGTGCGGCGGTTCAACGAGACGTTCCAGCAGCTGTTCGGCCGCCCGCCGGGCGCGCTGCGCCGCAGCCGGGCCGAGGAGGCGAGCGCCGCGGCCGGCGGCATCGTCGTCAGGCTGCCCTACCGCGCGCCCTACGACTGGGACGCGATGATCGGCTTCCTGGCCGCCCGGGCGATCGCCGGCGTGGAGAGCGTCGCGCCGCGGCGCTATGCGCGGACGCTGGCCGTGGACGGAGCGTTGGGCGTGGTGACCGTCTCGCCCGGCGCCGGCGACTTCCTGGTGGCCGAAATCCGCTTCCCCAAGGTGCAGGCGCTGCCGGCGGTGATCGCCCGGGTCCGGCGGGTTTTCGACCTGACGGCCGACCCCGCCCTGATCGGCGCCCACCTCAGCCAGGACCCGGCGCTGAAGCCTCTGGTGACGGCGCGCCCGGGCCTGCGGGCCCCAGGCGCCTGGGACGGCTTCGAGCTGGCGGTGCGCGCGATCCTCGGCCAGCAGATCACGGTGAGCGCCGCCCGCGGGCTCGCCGGCAAGCTGGTGGAGGCCTATGGCGCGCGGCTCGACGATCCGTTCGCCGCCGCGCTCGGCCTGACCCGGGCGTTCCCGACGCCGGACCGGCTGGTGGGCCAGGACATCGCCGCGCTCGGCATGCCGAAGGCCCGCGGCGCGGCGCTGGAGGCGCTGGCCCGCACGGTCGCTGCGGACCCCGCGATCTTTACGCCCCGGGCGGACCTGGCGAGCGCGATCGGCGCGCTGAAAGCGCTGCCCGGCGTCGGCGAATGGACCGCGCAGTACATTGCGCTGCGCGAGCTGCGTGAGCCCGATGCGTTCCCCGAAGCCGACATCGGCCTCCTGCGCGGCATGGCCGACGAGACCGGCGCGCGGCCGACGCCGGCCGAACTGCTGGCCCGCGCCGAGGCCTGGCGGCCCTGGCGCGCCTACGCCGCCCAACACCTGTGGGCCGCCGATGCGGCGAAGCCCGTGACCGAACCGAAGAGGACCAAGACCGATGCCCGTGAACAGCGCGCCGCCTGAGGCGCTCACCCTCGATCGCCTGGAAACGCCGGTGGGCGTCGCCCTGATCGTCACCGACGAGGGGGGCGTGCTTCGCGCCTTCAACTGGACCGACTACGAGCCTTCGATGCGCGCCTGGATCGGCAAGCACTATCCGAAGGCGCGGCTGGCCGAGGGCCGCTCGCCCGAGCCCGTGCGCCAGGCGTTCGAGGCCTATTTCCGCGGCGATCCGCGGGCGCTCGAGTCCGTCCCCTGGAAGGCGTCCGGCACGGCGTTCCAGCTGAAGGTCTGGGAGACGCTGTGCACGATCCCCGCCGGCGAGACCCTGAGCTATGCGGGCCTGGCCGAGCGCATCGGCCGGCCGACCGCGGTGCGCGCCGTGGGCCTGGCGAACGGCGCCAATCCGGTCGCCGTCGTGGTGCCCTGCCACCGGGTGATCGGGGCGAACGGCTCGCTGACCGGCTACGGCGGCGGCCTGCCGCGCAAGCGCTGGCTGCTGGAGCTCGAGGGTGCGAAGGCGCGTATGGCGGCCTAGCGAACGCCGGTTTGGAAGTCGCCACGGCCAAGCTATATGCGGGCCATGGGACGGCCCGAACCGAGTCTGCGCGAGGAGCTGCTCGCCGCCCGCGCCAGGCTCACTCGCCAGATCGAGCTCCTTGACGCAGCGGGCTCCCGCGGGCTCGGCGGCGTTCGCGGGGATGGCCAGCCGCACGGCGCGCCGGCCATCGACAACTCCGCCCTGATCGTCGAACTCTGCGGCGTGCTGCGTGAGATCGACCTGCGGCTCTCCGAGCTTGCCTGAGCCGATCGGCGGATGACCGCGCAGGAACCTGTGATAAGAGCCGCTCGCTCCGGTTCGGCGAGGTGATGGAAGAGTTCCTGCGGCAGTACGGTCCGATCGGGGTGTTCCTCGGCGCGGCGTTCGAAGGCCAGACGGCGGTGGTCGTCGGCGGCCTGCTCGCGCGCCAGCACCTGTTGTCGTTCTGGATCGTGCTGGCCAGCGCCACCGCCGGCTCGGGCCTGATCGACCACCTGCTGTTCGTCGCGGGGCGGCGGTTTCGCGACCACCGCTGGGTGCGCCGGGCGACCGAGCAGGTCGCCTTCTCCCGGGCCCTGCGGTTCATCGAGCGGTTCCCGACCAGCTACACGCTCATCTTCCGCTTCATCTTCGGCCTGCGGCTGGCGAGCCCGGTGGCGATCGGCGTGAGCCTGGTGCCGACCTGGCAGTTCACGGTCCTGAACATGCTGGGCGCGCTGATCTGGGCCGGGGTCTCGGCCGGCGCCGGCTTCCTGTTCGGCGAGGCGATCCACAGCGTGATCGGCCACGGCCATCACGCCGGCCAGTGGACCCTGATCGCCGCGGGCGTCATCGTCGCGGTGGTCGCCGCCTACTGGCTCGTGCGCTACCTGTTGCAGCGCCGCCGAGCCCACCAGGAATCGCCTGAACCGGACGCCTGAGCGCGTTGCAGGAACGGCGTTGCAGGCGTAGCCGTTGGCTCAGCCCATGGGCGCATCAATCGACATCTCACGGCGAGGCTTGCTGGGCGCGGCCGGCGCGTTGGCGCTGGGCGGACCGGCGGCCGCCGCGCCGCGTTGGGAGTGGCCCGGCGGGGCGCGGGCGGCGATCAGCGTCACATATGACGACGGGCTGAACAGCCAGCTGGACAACGTCGTGCCCGAACTGAACCGCCGCGGGCTGAAGGCGACGTTCTTCCTGACCGAGGACAATATCCGCCAGGGCCGGCGGCTCGCCGAGTGGGCGCGCGTGGCCACCGAGGGCCACGAGGTCGCCAACCACACGGTCACCCACCCCTGCGGCCTGCACAACATGCGGCCCGAGGCGTTCGCCCGCGCCGAGATCGACCCGATGGAAGGGTTCCTGGACGCCAACTTCGGAAGCGAGCGGATCCGGACCTTCGCCTATCCCTGCGGCTACCTCGGCCTCGGCAAGGGCGACCGGCGCGAGCGCTACGCCCGCTACCGCCAGGTCCTGGAGCGCGACGGCGTGACCTGTGCGCGCACCACCGCCGGAGGGCCGAACCGTCCCGACCAGGCGATCGCCGACCGCTACAACCTGCACGGCTTCGAGCCCACCGACGAGGCCGATCTGGTGGCGCCGGCGCAACGCTATCTGGCGCGAACGCAGGCCGACGGCGCCTGGGCGATCCTGGTGTTCCACGAGGTCCTGCCGCGCTGGGCCGACGAGGGCGACGCCAGCATCGGCGTACACCGCCGCATCCTCGACCTGGTCACCGGCGGCGGCTTCTGGGTAGCGCCGATGGGCAAGGTGTTCGACCACATCCTGGCGCACCGGGCCGACCTGAAGATGGCGCGGCGAGGCGGCCTGACCGGCGGCTCGTTCTGAGACGAACGGTCGCAACATTACGGCGAATTCACAGTCGTCCCCATCGCGCCGGATCAGGCGGCGCCGTATAACGGCGATGGCTGAATCGCGGAGATTTGGGACCTCCCCATGACGACCTTCACCGAAATCGTCGCTTCGGTGGTTGTCCACTCCTCGGCCGTCGCCCTCTCGCATTTCGGCGTGACGATGGAGCCCACGCAGCTGGAGCGCCAGCCGGCGCCGGTGGAGCGCGTCATCGCCCGCACGCCGGCTCAGACCCAGCATCGGGTCATGAAGCTCAGCAACTGCCCCGAGCAGAAGCGTAGCGCCCCACCGATGGTCGCCTGACCGGTCGCCGCCCGACCGATCGTCTGCCCGCTCGTCCCGTTTCCCCTCGATCCTTGGCATGTGAGGCGAAGCGCGCCTTTGCGCCGCCGCCCGTCCGCAGGTAATCCTTGAAGCGCGCGGCGGCGGGGCTTGGCCGGCCGCGGGGGCGTATCGGACGATAGGGCGTATGGCGGACACCAAGCGGACCCGGCCGGCGGACTTCGCCGCTTCGCAACAGGGGCATGACGCCGACGCCCCCGAAGCCGACGTGCTGGCGCCCGAGGCGCTGGACGTGTTCGCGCCCGAGACCAGTCCCGCCGCGACCCTGGAGCCGCCGCCTGCCGCCACCGCCGTCGCGACCGCGGCCGCGCGCGTGCCGGCGCGGCGGACGGACGAGGCGTTCGAGGACGCGCGCGAGGACCTGCGCCCGCCGCCGGCCTGGCCGGTCTACCTGATCGCCTTCGCCGTAGCCGTGCTCTGGGCGCTGGGCCCGATCGCGTTCGCCATCGGCTACCGCAGCGCGATCGCGCCGCTGCGCGACAACGTCTTTGCGCTGGGCGTTTTCGGCCTGCTGGCCGTGGGCCCGGCCGCGTTCGTCTTCTTCGCGGCCTACATGATCCGCCAGGCCCAGAAGCTGGGCGTCGAGGCGCGCCGGACCAAGGCCATGGCCGAGGACATGCTGGCGCCGGCGGTCAGCGCCGCGGCCCGCGCCGGCCACGTGGTCCAGGGCGTGCGCGACGAGATCGTCCGCGCCGGCGAGGCGGCCGATGCGGCGCGCGAGACGCTGATCGCGCTGCGCGAAGCCATGCACGCCGAGACCGTGCGGCTGGTGGAAAGCACCGATAGCTCGATCCGCACGACGCGGGACCTGACCACGACGATGGGCCGCGAGCGCCAGGAGATGGGCGCGCTGGCCGCCAGCCTGGACGCCCAGGCCAACCGCGTCGCCGACGCGATCACGAGCCAGGCGCGGATGGTCGCCGAGGCCACCGAGCTCGCCGAGACCCAGCTGCGGGAGGCCGAGGGCGTGCTCTCCGCCCGCGCCGCCGACATCGCCGCCGCCGCCGGCGAGGCGCAGACCGCCGCGCGCACGGCCGGCGAGGACCTGACCCGCCACATCGCCCGCCTTGAGACCGCCGGCGCCGGCGTCGCCGAGCAGGTGAGGGCGGTCGAAGGCGGCCTTTCCGAACAACGCAACGCCCTGGCGGCGCTGGCCCAGGGGCTGCGCGCCGATCACGAGGGCTTCGCCGAGCAGGCGCAGGCGCACGCGGCCAAGCTTCAGGAGTTCATCGGCGAGGCGCGGCTCTCGTCGGTCGAGCTGGGCGACCGGGCGCTGAAGGGCGGCGAGAGCCTGCGCGCCCTGATGGACGATGCGGCGCGCCAGTTCCGCGACCTGGCCGAGACGGCGCAGGCCGAGCGGGAGGAGTTCGGCCAGTCGACGCTGCGTTCCCTGGAGGCGGTCTCGCAGGCCGCCGCCGACCAGCGCGCGCAGCTGGAGGCTCAGACTCGGGCTGCGATCGAGGCGCTGGCCGCCGCCGCCGAGGAGACCCGCGCTGCCGCCGCCAAGCACGCCGCCACCGCCCGCGAGCAGGTGGACCAGCTGTCCGAAGCCGCCTTCTCGGCCGGGCAGAAGGCCAACCAGGTGTTCGAAGCCAGGCTCGCCGAGGCCCGCGCGCTGGTCGATCAGTCCTCGGAGATGATCGACCAGGCCGGCTCCGCCACCGCCAAGCGGCTGGAGGAGGGCGCGCTCGCGGCCCGCACGACGCTGTCCGAGCTGCAGGCGATGATGGCTGAGGTGGAGCAGCGGGCCACCAGGCTGCCGGCCAGCGCCAAGGCCCAGGCCGACGCCGTGCGCCAGGCGTTCGTCGAGGGGCTGCAGGAGCTGACCGAGCAGGCCCAGCGGACCGCGCAGGAGGCCCAGGCCATCGACGCGGCGTTCCAGGACCGCGCGCGCCGCCACTTCGAGATGCTGGGCGAGGCTGTGCGGCTGATGGGCGCGCAGGCGGCGATGCCGCCGACGCAGCTCGCGCCCGCGCCGGTCCCCGAGCCGCGCGCCGCCGCGCGGCCGCGGCCCGCGGCGAGGCCCGCCCCGCCGCCCATCGAGGACGCCGACGACGCCGACGTGGACGCCCTGTTCGAGGAGCTGATGGAGCCGCCGCCGTCGCCGCGGGCTCGCGCCCCGGAGCCGGCGGAGTCCGAGGATGGCCTGCGCCCACGGCTGCGGCTCACGCCCACCGCCACCGACGCCGAGTTCGCCGCTGTCTTCGAGGCGGCGGGTGGCCCGCCACCGGCCGACGGCGACAGCGCCGACGGCGAGACGTGGACCTGGAAGGACCTCCTGGCCTCGATCGACGGGGCCGATGCCGAAGGCGAGCGGCTGCAGGACATCCTGGGCGCCGAAGTGGCGGCGATGGGGATCGAGTCGGCCAAGCTGCTCCCCAAGGCGCGCATCGACGAGATCGCCGCGGCCGTGCAGACCGGCGACGGCGAGGGGGCGCGCGAAGTGGTCAAGCGCCTGGCGCCGGCCGCCGCGCGTCGGATCGCGCGTCGCATGGCTTCCGATGAGGGCCTGCGCCGCCAGGCCCAGGTGTACGTGCGCCGCTACCAGACCCTGATCGACGACGCGGTGGTGCGCGACCCGGAAGGGTTCCTGATGGCGACCATGCTGGGCGACGAGGCCGGCCGGCTCTACCTCCTGCTGGACGCCGCCGCCGGCGAACGGGCGTAGTGGGCCGCGCCATCCGGGTCCGCGACGAGCGGTGGCCGCTGGCCCACGCCTTCGTCATCTCCCGCGGCGCGAAGACCGAGGCCCATGTGCTGGTGGCCGAGGTCGAGGAGGACGGCGTCAGGGGCCGCGGCGAAGCGGTGCCCTACGGCCACTACGGCGAGACCATCGACAGCGTGCGCGCCCAGATCGAGGACGCGCGGCCCGGCCTGGAGCAGGGCGGCGGGCGGATGGGCCTGCAGGCGCTGCTGCCGCCGGGCGCGGCGCGCAACGCGCTGGACTGCGCGCTCTGGGACCTGGAGGCCAAGCGCCTGGGCGTGCGCGCCTGGACCCTGGCGGGCCGGTCGCGCCTGGACCCGGTGAAGACCGCCTACACGTTGAGCCTGGGCCCGCCGGAGGCGATGGCGCAGGCGGCCCGGACCCATGCGCGCCGGCCGATGCTGAAACTGAAGATCGGCGGGCCGGACGACCTGGACGCGGTGGCGGCGGTGCGCGCCGCCGCGCCCAGGAGCCGGTTGATCGTCGACGCCAACGAGGCGCTCTCCTTCGACGACCTGCGCCGGCTGGCCGGCGAATTCGCCCGGCTGGACGTCCAACTGGTCGAGCAGCCGCTGGCGGCCGGGGCGGACGCGGATCTGGAGGGCTTCGACAGCCCCGTGCCGCTGTGCGCCGACGAGAGCCTGCACACCCGCGCCGAGCTCGCCCAGTGCGCGCGCCGCTACGCGGTGGCCAACGTCAAGCTCGACAAGACCGGCGGGCTCACCGAGGCGCTGGCGCTGGCGGGCGAGGCGCGCGCGCTCGGCATGGGCGTCATGGTGGGGTGCATGGTGGCCACCTCGCTGGCCATGGCCCCGGCGATGATCGTGGCGCAGGGCGCGGACTTCGTGGACCTGGACGGCCCCCTGCTGCTGGCCCGCGACCGCGAGCCGGGCCTCAGCGTCACCGGCTCGATGCTGGCGCCGCCGCCGGCGGAGCTCTGGGGCTAGGCGCCCCAGGGCGGGCGGCCACGCTTGTGAAACCCTGCCGCGCTACAACATGCAGCCCGAGGGACCCTTTCCCGACGTTGGGGGCTGAATGGAATCCGATCGCGAACGCGCCCACCGCGCCTGGAAGAACGCCGAGCGCATCAAGACGCTCTCTGATGACCTGATCCGGATCGGTCCCTGGGGGATCGGCCTGGACGGTGTTCTGGCCTGGGTTCCGGCCGCCGGCACGATCTACAGCCTGGGCACCGCCGGACTGCTGCTCTACGAGGGCGTGAAGGCCCGGGCCGCGCCGTGGACGCTGGTGCGCATGGCCGCCTACATGGCCACGAACAGCGTGATGAGCGACGTGCCGGTGATCGGCTGGGCGATGGACACCCTGTTCCGCGGTCAGCTGATGGCGGCCAACGCGCTGCAGAAGGACATCGTGGCCCGCTACGGGCGGCCCGCGGCCGAAGCGGCAGGCGCCCCAGCCTTATCCGCCGTCGGGCGGTGACGCGACTTCAGGCCCTGGGCGACGGACGCCAGGAACTCACGCAAGCCCGTCGGTTCGGTGGTCGCCATCTGCCGCGGGCGTGAGCGCGCCAGCGCCAACGCGCTGACCAATTCGTCCGCGGTGTCGGCCCGCTGGACGAGGCCTCGCCCGGCGAACGCCTCGACGATCTCCACCTGGTGGTCGTCGTAGACCTCGCCAAGGTCGAACAGGCGCGGCATGGCGATGACGTGGCAGCCTTCGCGCAGCGCGGTGATCAGCGAACCGGTGCCGCCGTGGCAGATGACGATCGAGGCATCTTTCAGGAGCGTCTTCACGTCGTCGAAGGGAAGGGTCTCGACGCAGTCCAGTCCTTCGGGCCGTGAGCCGCCTTCGCCGACCTGGACCTGCACCCGCTCGTCGATCGCCCCCCTGGCCTTGGCCTCGGCCACGGCGTTGACCAGCCGGTCGAACGGCAGCACCGCGCCGACGGTCGCGAACAGCAGCGACTGCTTCTCGCCTTCCCAGACGCCCAGCATCTTGAACGGGTCGAAGAGCCTGGCTTGCGGATAGTGCGCCGCCAGCGCCGCGGACTGCACCACGAACTCGTGGGCCAGCGGCTTGGTCATGCGGCCGAAGACCGAGGGCTGCTCGAAGCGCGCGAACGACTCGATCACCACGATCCGGGCGCCCAGCAGGCGGCCCCAGAGCACCGTGAAGAAGACCGCCCCGGCCCCGGTGGAGACCACCAGGTCGGGCCGCATCTTCAGCATCAGGGCGCCGGTCGTGAAGACGTTGCGGATCGCGCCCGCCAGCATCTTGAACGGCGCGCCCAGGCGCGCCTGGCCGAGGCCGAAGTGGGGCACGAAGTGGGTCGGATGGGTCTCGCGCAGGCTCTGGCCCAGGGCGGTGTTTTCGGTGACGAAGAAGTAGTCGTGCGCCGACCAGAACGGCTGCAGGTCCAGGAGCTGGCGCAGGTGGCCGCCGCCGGAGGCCGCCAGGCAGACCCGCAGGCGATCGCCGCCCGCCGCCGACACGCCGCTCTGTTTACCCATCTTTCGCGCCGCCGTTGCTACAACCCCATCTCATCGTGCGGTCCCGTGAAATTCCGGTGAAGGGACCTCGCGCGGTTGGCGAAGCCTTCGATTGCGCGCGGCCCCGCCGGTGTGACATTCACCGTGCCCCGAAGGCAAGCCGGCCGGTCCAGGCGTTGGGAACTTGGCAATGACCGTTCAGCCGACCGTCTCGGTGATCATCCCGCACTACCGGGACTTCAGGCGCCTGGACATCTGCCTGGCCTCGATCGCCGCCCAGACCTACCCGGCCGACCGCATCCAGGTGATCGTCGGCGACAACGCCTCGCCGGAAGGCGTCGAGCGGGTGCGCGAAGCGGCCGCCGGCCGCGCCGAGGTGGTGCTGGTCGAGGCGCGCGGCGCCGGGCCGGCCCGCAACGGCGCGGTCGCCAAGGCCACCGGCGAGGTCCTGGCGTTCATCGATTCCGACTGCGTGGCCGAGCCCCAGTGGGTCGAGGAGGGCGTCCGCGCCCTGGATGCGTTCGATTTCGTGGGCGGCCAGGTGAAGGTGCTGGTCGACGACGAGGCGCAGATGACGCCCGTGGAGGCGTGGGAGCGGGTCTTCGCGTTCGACTGCAGGAGCTACGTCGAGAAGAAGGGCTTCGCCGTCACCGCGAACCTGTTCTGCCCGCGCCGCCTGTTCGAGACGGTGGGCGGCTTCCGGGTCGGGATATCCGAGGATACCGAGTGGTGCTTCCGCGCCCAGGCGCAGGGCTTCCGGCTCGGCTATGCGGAGCGCGCGAGCGTCGGCCATCCCGCGCGCCGCGACTGGGATGAGCTCACGCGCAAATGGCGGCGGCTGAACGAGGAGAGCTACGGGCTCTCGGCCGGTCGCAGCGCGCGGCGCCTGCGCTGGGCGCTCCGCGCTCTGGCGATGCCGCTCTCGGCGGTCGTCCACACGCCGAAGGTGCTGGGTTCGCCGGGATTGCACACGTTCGGACAGCGCTTGGCCGCCCTGCGCGTGCTCTACGCGATCCGGTTCTGGCGGCTGGCCGACAGTTTCCGCGTTCTGCGGGCCGACGCCGGCGGGCCGGGTTGAACGGCCGAGCTTTACAGGCGCCGAATTCCGATCAAGGAAGCTTAAACGCCCAACCCCTAGACATCAGGCGCCGAAGGCCCGCTGCGGCGAGGCCTCCCGGACGGCTCGAAGTTCCGAAGGACCCCATGCTGACCAACCCCTTCGCCAAAGCCCCGGCCAAGATCGCGGTCATCGGCCTGGGCTATGTGGGCCTGCCGCTGGCCGTGGCGTTCGCCGCCGAGCACGACGTGGTGGGCTTCGACGTCAAGGAAGGCCGCCTGGCGGAACTGAAGGCCGGCGAGGACTCCACCCTGGAGGTCTCGGCCGAGGAGCTCAAGGCCGCCAAGAAGCTGAGCTTTTCCAGTGACATCGCCGATCTGAAGACCTGCAACGTGTTCATCGTCACGGTGCCGACGCCGATCGACGCCCACAAGCGACCCGACCTCGGCGCGCTGATGGCCGCCAGCCGCACCGTCGGCAAGGCGATCGGCAAGGGCGGCGTCGTCATCTACGAAAGCACGGTCTATCCCGGCTGCACCGAGGAGGACTGCGTCCCGATCGTGGCCCGGGATTCGGGCCTGGTGTTCAACCAGGACTTCTTCGCCGGCTACAGCCCCGAACGGGCGAATCCGGGCGACCAGGAGCATCGGCTCTCGACCATCATCAAGGTGACCGCCGGCTCGACGCCGGAAGCGGGCGATTTCGTCGACGCGCTCTACAAGACCGTGGTCAAGGTGGGCACCCACCGGGCGAGCTCGATCGCGGTCGCGGAAGCCGCCAAGGTGATCGAGAACACCCAGCGCGACCTCAACATCGCCCTCGTCAACGAGTTCTCCCTGATCTTTCGCCGGATGGGCATCGACACCCGCGAGGTGCTGTCGGCCGCCGGCACCAAGTGGAACTTCCTGAAGTTCCAGCCTGGCCTCGTCGGCGGCCACTGCATCGGCGTCGACCCCTACTACCTGACCCACAAGGCCCAGGCGCTGGGCTACCACCCGCAGGTGATCCTGGCCGGCCGGCGCATCAACGACCTGATGGGCGGCTACGTGGCCCGCGAGCTGATCCGCGAGCTGATCCGCCGCAGCGTGCTGGTGAAAGGCGCGCGCGTGCTGGTGATGGGGCTGACGTTCAAGGAGAACTGCCCGGACCTGCGCAACACCCGCGTGGTCGACATCATCGACGAGCTGAAGGGCTACGAAGCCAAGGTCGACGTCTGGGACCCGTGGGTCGACGCGGCCGAGGCGCAGCACGAGTACGGCATCGAGCTGGTCGAGGCGCCGGACAAGGGCGCCTACGACGCCATCGTGCTGGCCGTGGCGCACAAGCAGTTCGCCGACCTGGGCGACAAGGCGATCCGCGCGCTGGGCAAGCCCAATGCGGTGCTGTTCGACGTCAAGGGCGTGCTGCCGGTCGGCCTGGCGGAACTGAGGCTCTAGTGAAATTCGACCACATCGGCGTCGTGACGCGCAGCCTGGAGAAGGGCCGCAAGGTCCTCGAGGCCACCGTCGGCGTCCACGAGTGGACGCGAACCTGGGATGACCCGGTCAACGGCGTCTTCATCCAGTTCGGCCGCGACGCCTCGGGCGTCTGCTACGAGCTCCTGGTTCCCAACGGCCCCGACAGCCCGGTCCAGGAGGCGCTTTCGACCCGCAAGGCGATCCTCAATCACGTGGCCTATCTGGTCGACGACCTGGACGCCGCCGCGGCGCGGCTGCTGGACGGCGGATGTGCGCCGGCCGGGCCGCCGAAACCGGCGATCGCCTACGGGGGAAAGCGGATTCAGTTCTTTGTCACACCGCTGTGGTTGATCGTGGAGCTTGTCGAGGCTCCGGGACATGAGCATGTCTACGACTGGAGCGGAGCCGAAGCCTCGGCTTGAGGAATGGTGCGTGACCTTCGATCCCCTTGACCTTCCCTGGCTTCCGCGGACGCCCGACGGCTTCCGCGCAGCCTGCAAGGCGCTGCAGGCCGAGGACGGCGGCGTGGGCGCGCGCGTGCAGCAGCTGGCGACCCATGCCCTGAACGACTCCGACGCGACGAACCTGGGCCGTGCGATCGCGCGGCTGCTGGGAGAAGGCGCTTCGCTCGCGCCGCTCTCGGGCCTGAACCTGGCCGTGCTCTCGAGCACGACCTTCGACTTCATCACCTCGGCCCTGCCGGCCGCGGCCGCCCGCCACGGCGTCGCGCTCGGCACTTGGCTGGCGCCGCTGAGCCAGATCGAGCAGGAGGTGCTGAACCCCGGCTCGGAGCTCTATTCGCAGCCGCGCGACGCGGTGCTGCTGGGCGTCGATCATCAGTGGTTCGGGCTGGACGCGCCGGCGTTCGGCGGGGACGGCGAGGCCCAGGTGGGCGCGGCGCTGGAGCGCCTGCGCGTCCTGCTGACGACCATCTCCCAGACCGGCGGCGCCACGACGATCGTGCCGACGCTGGCGGCGCCGGCGAGCCCGCTGTTCGGCAGTTTCGAGCGGCGGGTGGCCGGCTCGTCGCGGGCGATGGTCGAGCGGTTCAACGCCGCGCTGCCCGAACTCTGCGCCGAGCACGGCGCGCTGCTGCTGGATGTGGCCGCGGTCGCCGAGCTGGTGGGCCTTGCGCGCTGGTCCGATCCGCTGGCCTACAATCGCTACAAGCTGCCGTTCGCCTCCGACGCCGTGCCGCTCTATTGCGACCACGTCGGCCGTCTCCTGGGCGCGGTGCGCGGCAAGAGCCGCAAATGCCTGGTGCTCGACCTCGACAACACCTGCTGGGGCGGCGTGATCGGCGACGACGGGCTGGAGGGTATCTGCCTCAGCGGCCCGGAAGGCGAGGGGTTCGTCGCCGTGCAGCGCCTGGCGCTGGACCTGAAGGCCCGCGGCGTCGTGCTGGCTGTCTCATCCCGCAACAACGACGAGACCGCCCGTTCCGCCTTCCGCGAGCACCCCGACATGCTGCTGAAGGAAGCCGACATCGCCGTCTTCCAGGCCAACTGGGAGGACAAGGCCAGCAACCTGGAGGCCATCGCCCGGACGCTGGAGATCGGCCTCGATGCGCTGGTGCTGCTGGACGACAACGCCGCCGAACGGGCTCACGTGCGCGCTGCGCTCCCGATGGTGGCCGCGCCGGAGCTGCCCAACGAGGCCGCCTACTATCCGACCGTGCTGATGGCGGCGGGCTACTTCGAGACCGTTTCCTTCTCGGCGGAGGATCGCGAGCGGGCGCAGAGCTACGCCGCCAACGCCAAGCGCGCCGAGGTGTTCAGCCAGGCGCGCAACCTCGAGGACTACCTGGCCTCGCTGGAGATGAAGATCGGCTTCGCCCCGTTCGACCCCGTGGGCCGCGGCCGCATCGCCCAGCTGATCAACAAGACCAACCAGTTCAACCTGACCACGCGGCGCTACACCGAGGCCCAGGTGGCGGCGATGGAGACGAGTGCGGCCTTCACCCTGCAGGTGCGCCTGGCCGACCGCTACGGCGACTTCGGCATGATCGGCGTGATCATCGCCCAGGCGGACGGGCCTGAGACCTGGGACGTCGACACCTGGCTGATGAGCTGCCGCGTGCTGGGCCGCCAGGTCGAGCGCGCCATGCTGGGGCAGTTGGCCGAGGCCGCCCGCGCCGCCGGCGTGAAGACGCTGCGCGCCCGCTACATCCCCACGGCCAAGAACGGGATGGTCGCCGACCACTACGACAAGCTGGGCTTCACCCTGGTGGCGAGCGACGAGACGGGCGGACGCGAGTACGCCCTCGACGTGGCGGCTTTCCAGGCGGTCGAGTTGCCTTTTGCGGCTTAGGCCGCGCTGTCAGCGGTGGGTGGCGAACCAGATCGCCGCGGCCACCGCGCCCCAGAACAGGCCGCCCCCGAGCAGGAGCAGGACCATGCCGCGCTGGGCGCCGGCGCGGTCGCGTGGAGCAGGCGTGTCGGCGGCCGGCGCATCCTCGACCAGCTTCCAGCCGGCTGGCGTCGCGCCCGCGTCGTTGGGCGCTAGCTCGTTGGCCGCCGCGGCGTCGATAGGCTGTGACATGTACTAGACGTCCCGAGCGGATACTGCGCGGGATCGCGGCGTCGCGCCACTGCCAATTGCGGCAGCGCTTTCAGATCAGATGTTCGATCCGGATCGGCAGGTCGCGGATGCGCCGGCCGGTGGCGTGGAACACCGCGTTGGCGACGGCGGCGTTCATGCCGACGATGCCGATTTCGCCGATCCCCTTGATTCCCAAAGGGTTCACGCGGGTGTCCTGCTCGGGGACCATGATCACGTCCAGGTGCTGGATGTCCGCGTTCACCGGCACCAGGTAGTCCGCGAGGTTGTCGTTCATGTAGCGCGCGTGGCGCAGGTCGATCTCGGTAGCCTCGTGCAGGGCCGACGACACGCCCCAGATCACCCCGCCCATGTACTGGCTGTAGGCGGTCAGCGGATTGACGATGGTCCCGGCGGCGAACGCCGAGACGATCCGCGGCGTGCGAATCTCCCGCGTGCGCTCGTGGACGCGCACCTCGATCAGATGGGCCCCAAAGGCATAGGCGGTGACGTCCTTGCGGCCGGTCCCGCGCGACATGGTCATCTTGCCCTGGTACAGGCCGGCGACCGCATCGGGCGGAAGGCCGGCTGGGAGGTTCTCGGTGTGGACCTCGGCCACGCCACCGAGGCGGGCGACCGCCGTCTCGAGCGGCTCGTGCTTGCCGCCGGGCCCGACAAGTGCGCCGTGGGAGAGCTTGAGCTTGCCGGGGTCCTCGCCCGCGAAGACCCCGGCGTTGTTGCGCACCGCCGCAGCGGCGATGCGCTCGCGCAGTTGCTCGCAGGCCTTGGCCGCGGCATTGGCGGCCGAGGCGGCGTTGTTGGAGCCGCCGGCGCCGGGCATCGGCGGCAAGTCCGAGTCGCCCATCTGCACTGTGACGGCCTCGACCGGCAGGCCGAGCCGCTCGGCGACCGTCATCGCCAGGACGGTGTAGGCCCCGGTGCCGATCTCGTGCCCGGCCATCTGCACCACCGCCTTGCCAGCCGGCGTCAGCGTCAGGCGGATCGCCGCCGGACCGATGTTGCTGGGGTAGCAGGAGGTCGCGCAGCCCCAGCCGATCAGCCAGTCGCCGTCACGCATGGCGCCTGGCTTCGGATCGCGCTTGCCCCAGCCAAACTTGGCGGCCGCCGCGTCGTAGCACTTCATGAGCGAGCGGCTGGAGAAGGGCTTGCCGTCCACCGGGTCGGCCTGGGTGTCGTTGATCCGGCGCAGTTCGATCGGGTCCAGGCCGAGCTCGTAGGCGAGCTCGTCCATCGCGACCTCGAGCGGGAACATGTACGGCGTGTCCGGCGGGGCGCGCATGAAGCCCGGCGTGTTGCGGTCGGCATGGACCACGCTGACCTTGGTCGCGATGTTCGGGCAGGCGTACATCCGCGCGGTCGTGCCGACCCCGGAGACGCTGTACTTCGACGGCCGCGAGGTGACTTCCCAGCCCTCGTGGCTGAAGGCGGTGAGCTTGCCGGACGGCTCCGCGCCCAGCTGGATGTGGTGGCGTGTCTCGGCGCGGTAGGTGGCCATGGTGAAGCCCTGGTCGCGGGTGGGGACCAGTTTCACCGGTCGGTTCAGCCGCTTGGCGGCGAGTGCGATGAGCGCCGTGCGCGAGGTGGGCGCGCCCTTCGAGCCGAAGCCGCCGCCGCAGAAGCGCGAGATGGTGCGCACATTGGCGAGGTCGAGGCCCAGCTGCTTGGCCACCGACGCCTTCAGACCCCACATCGACTGTGTCGGCTCATAGATGGTGAGTTTCGGGCCGTCCCAGACGCAGGTGGTAGTGAAGAGCTCCAGCGGGTTGTGGTGCTGGGTCGGCGTCGAATAGCGCCGGTCCAGCTTCACCGGCGCCGCGGCGAAGGCGGCGGCCGCGTCGCCCTTGGCCGGATAGTGGTGCATCTCGTCGGCCTGCAGGAGCTCGGACGTGACGCCGGGACTGTCGAAGGTGGCGCTGGGCGGCTCGGCGGCATAGTCGACGCGGACCTTGTAGGCGGCCTCGCGGGCGGCCTCGAAGGTGTCGGCCACGACCACCGCCACGATCTGTCCGTCGTGCCACACCTGGTCGGTTTCGAGCGTGGTCGTCGTGGGCTTGCCGTCAGGACCGTTGGGCGACTTGAAGCCCTTGCCCAGGGTCTCGTGCGTCAGGATCAGCAGCACGCCCGGGACCGCATGGGCAGCCGCGAGGTCGAAGCCCCGGATGCGGCCGCGCGAGATGGCGCTGGTGACGAGGTAGGCCCAGGCCGGGTTGGCGACCGGCTCGTCGGACGGATAGCGCGCCGCTCCGGTGACCTTGGCGCGGCCGTCGACACGGACGTGGGCGTCGCCGATGCGCGGGCCGGTGAAGCGGGCTGAGGCGTCGTCGGCCATGGTCAGACCTCCATCGCTTTGGCCTGCAGCAGCGCGCGGACCAGGGTCCGCTTGCCGAGCTCGACCTTGAAGGCGGCGCCCTTGGGCGGCCGGGCGGTGGCGAAGGCGGCCTCGGCGGCGGCCTGGGCCTGGCGCTCGTCCAGCGGCTTGCCGCGCAGGACCACCTCGGCCTCGTGCGCGCGCCAGGGCTTGGCGGCCAGGCCGCCCAGGCCGATGCGGGCTTCCCGAACCGTCCCGCCGTCGAGGTCCAGCGCAACCGCCGCCGAGGCGAGCGCGAATTCGTAGGACTCCCGGTCGCGGATCTTCAGGAACAGCGAGCGGCGCGCCCACGGACCGGCCGGGACCACGAAGCCGGTGATCAGCTCGCCGGGGGCGAGCGTCGTTTCGATGTGCGGCGTGTCATCCGGCAGTCGGTGCAGGTCCTCGAAAGCGATGACGCGCGCGCCCCTTGGGCCTTCGACGTCGACCGTCGCGCCGAGCGCCGCCAGGGCCACGGCGAAGTCGCCAGGGTAGTTGGCGATGCAGTGGTCGCTGCCCCCCAGGACGGCGAGCCTGCGGTTCACGCCTTCGATCGCCGCGCAGCCGGAGCCCGGCCGGCGCTTGTTGCAGGCCTCCCAGGAGACGTCGCGGAAGTAGGGGCAGCGGGTCCGCTGCAGGACGTTGCCGCCGAGGCTCGCCATGTTGCGAATCTGTGGGCTGGCGGCGAGCCACAGGCTTTCGGCGATCACCGGATAGTCGCGGCGCACCGCCGGGTGCTCGGCGGCCTCGTTCATGTGGACCAGGGCGCCCAGGCGCAGGCCGTCCGGGCCGCTGCTGATCTGGCCGTGCTCGCGGGCGAGGCCGTTGATGTCGACCAGCCGGCCGGGCCGCATGACGTCCAGCTTCATCAGGTCGACGAGCGTCGTGCCGCCCGCCAGGTATTGCACGGGGGCCTCGACGTGGGGCGGCCCGGCCGCGGACGCCGCCTCGCGCAGCGCCGTGGCGCGGTTCGGAGCGCGGGTGTAGGCGAACGGGCGCATCAGGCGGCCGCCTTGCTGGGCGCCATCTTGGGCGCGGCGTCCTGGATGGCGGCCACGATCTTCGGGTAGGCGCCGCAGCGGCAGAGGTTGCCGCTCATGTACTCGCGGATCTCACCCTCCGTCCGCGCGTGGCCCTCGCGCACACAGGCGACCGCCGACAGGATCTGGCCGGGCGTGCAGTAGCCGCACTGGAAGGCGTCGTGAGCGACGAAGGCGGCCTGCATCGGGTGCAGCTGCTCGCCGTGCGCCAGTCCCTCGATGGTGGTGACCTCGTGCCCCTGCGCGGCGGCGGCGAGGGTCAGGCAGCCCAGCACGCGGCGGCCGTCCATCAGCACCGTGCAAGCGCCGCACTGGCCCTGGTCGCAGCCCTTCTTCGCGCCGGTGAGGCCCAGGTGGTCGCGCAGCGCGTCCAGCAGGGTGGTGCGCGAATCCAGGCTGAGGCGACGATCGGCGCCGTTGACGAAGAGGGTGATGTCCATGCGCGGGCGGCCTCCTCGCGCCGTCTGTGCGGGATGGGTGGGACGGCGCGACTCAGCGGCGGCCGCGACGGCAGGCAGGGCAAGCCCGGCGGCGGAGAGGAGGCCTCGGCGGCTCGGGCCCCGGTCGGCGGCGGATGGATCGGCCATGCGGTCCCTCTGGCTGCCCCGCGGGACAACCGGGATGCTGGCGCTCAGTTCCCGTCAGGCGTCAGGTGCGCTGGCCGTAGTAGTCCAGGTACCAGTCGACGAACTTGCCGACCCCGACCTCGATCGGCGTGGAGGGCGCGTAGTCGAGCTGCAGCTTGGTCTCCTCGACGTCGGCTTCGGTGCGGGCGACGTCGCCGGGCTGCATCGGCATGAGGTTGAGCTCGGCCTTCCGGCCCAGCTTCTCCTCCAGCACCTCGATGTAGCGCATCAGCTCTACGCGGTTGGAATTGCCGAGGTTGAGGATCCGCCACGGCGCGACGCCGCTGGTGGCCGGATCGGGCTTCAGCGGGTCCCAGTCCGGGTTCACCTTGGCGGGACGGTCGATGGCGGCGACCAGGCCGTCGACGATGTCCTCCACGTAGGTGAAGTCGCGCTGCATCTTGCCCTGGCCGTAGACGTCGATCGGCCGGCCGGCGAGGATCGCCTCGGTGAACTTGAAGAGCGCCATGTCGGGCCGCCCCCACGGGCCGTAGACCGTGAAGAACCGGAAGCCCGTCGAGGGGACGCCGAACAAGTGGGCGTAGCTGTGGGCCATGCCCTCGTTGGCGAGCTTGGTGGCCGCGTAGAGCGTGATCGGGTGGTTCGCCCCGTCGTGCACCGAGAACGGCAGCTTGCCGTTGGCGCCGTAGACGCTGCTCGTCGAGGCGAAGACCAGGTGCTTCGGCTGGGTCGCGCGGCACCCCTCGAGGATGTGCAGGAAGCCGGTGACGTTGGAGTCGACGTAGGTCTTGGGGCTTTCCAGGCTGTAGCGGACGCCCGCCTGGGCGGCGAGGTTGACCACCGCGTCGGGGACGGTCTCGGCGAAGAGGGCGGCGACCCCTTCCTTGTCGGCGAGGTCCAGGCGGGCGTGGCGATAGTTGCGGTCGGCCTCCAGCATCGCCAGCCGCGCGGCCTTCAGCTTGGGATCGTAGTAGGCGTTGAGATTGTCCAGCCCCACGACCTCGTCGCCGCGGGCCAGCAGGCGCCTGGCCAGATGGAAGCCGATGAAGCCGGCCGTGCCGGTGACGAGGATACGCATGGCGCTTCAATCCCTCCGGACGGCGCGGCGGTCAAACGCCGGGACGCCGTCGGCGCCGGAAGCTAAGGTCCGAGCGTTGACGAATTGCGAGTCTCGGGGAGCGTCATGAAGGTTTCCGGTTGGATCGCGGCCGCAGCGGTCGCGCTTGCGCCTGGTCTTGCCCTGGCGGCGGGCAAGGCGGTGCTCACGCACGAAACGCTGTGGATGATGAAGCGGGTCGGCGCGCCGGCGGTCAGCCCGGACGGCAAGTGGGTGGTGTTCTCGATTACCGAGCCCTCCTACGAGCCCGACAAGGCGGGGAGCGACCTTTGGCTCGTGCCGGCCGCGGGCGGCGCGGCGCCTAAGCGGCTGACCAACACCAAGGCGGGGGAAACGGGCGTCGTCTGGTCGCCGGACAGCCGCTCGATCGCCTTCACCACCAAGCGCGAGGGCGACGAGGTC
>Ga0105238_10002230_pt1 | contig 19559 bp, 16 predicted proteins | sample KBSC34metaG_FD_81526 | JGI IMG/M metagenome (GOLD analysis project Ga0105238, IMG submission 81526) | Corn rhizosphere microbial communities from Kellogg Biological Station, Michigan, USA - KBS C3-4 metaG | ecosystem: Host-associated > Plants > Roots > Rhizosphere > Soil | place: Michigan, USA... | reverse complement strand
GCTGATCCATGTAACCCCGCCGCGCGTCGTGCAAGCGACGCCGAAGACTGCTTTTCAGCGTTGGATATATCATGTATCATGCTCGCACAATAGCTTTGGGATCACGGGAGGAACATGCAGCCCATCATTGGCGTCGTTGCCGACGACCTCACAGGCGGCATGGAAACGGCAGCGATGCTGGTGGCGCAGGGTGTCGATTGCGGCTTCGTGACCAAGCCTGCCTTGGTCCAGCATTTCGCCAACTCGCCCGCTGTCGTCGTCGCGCAGAAGACCCGCGTCGTCCCTGCCGCCGAGGCTGTGCGGAAGTCGGAAGACGCGGCGCAGCGGTTGCTGGACATCGGCACAAGGCGGCTGTTCTTCAAATATTGCGCGACCTTCGATTCGACCGATGACGGCAATATCGGCCCGGTAGCCGACAGTCTGCTGGCTCTGACGCGAGCCTCCCACACGGGTTTCTGCCCCAGTTCCGGCGATCTCGCGCGCAGCGTCTTCCAGGGCCATCTCTTCGTCGGCGCGCAGCTCGTCTCGGAATCGCCGAAACGGCTCGATCCGCTGACCCCGATGACCGATCCCAACTTGGTGCGCGTGCTGCAACGGCAGTCGGAACTTGCTGTCGGCCTGCTGCCGCACAATGTCGTGCGGTCGGGGCCAACCAGCCGCCGCGCCTATGTCGACGACCTAGCCAGGCAAGGTATTCGGCACATCATTCTGGATGCGATCTATCCCGAGGATCTTGCCGCGATCGCCGTGTTGACCGTCGATTGGCCGCTGATGACCGGCAACGCGCCGGTCATCCGGCACTATCCCCCGCTCTGGCGCGCGCGCGGCTGGCTGGACGACGCGCCGCCGAAGCGGCCGCTGCCGGCGGTGGAAAGCCCCGGTGTGGTGCTGGCAGGCAGTTGCGCGGAACGGACGCTGGAGCAGCTCGCGGCGTTCGAACAGGCACGGCCGGTGCATCGCATCGACATCGCTTCGGTTGGAAGCGTCGACGTGGCGGTTGGGAAGGCACTCGGCTGGGCAGGCACGCATCTCGACGGCGGCCCGATCGCGATCGCGACCTCGGCCGGTCCGGAACAGGTCGGCGCCGCGCAGGCGAAATTCGGGCGTGACGGCGCCGCGGCCTTCGCCGAAGCTGTTCTTGGCCGGCTCGCCGTCGAACTGCACGGACGCGGCGTCCGGCGCTTCCTCGTCGCGGGCGGCGAGACATCCGGCACGGTGGTCGAGCAGCTTGGGATCGACCGTCTGAGGGTCGGCGCTTATCAGGGGCCGGGAATCGCCCGGGCGACAACGGAAGAAGGCGAGATCGTCGCGCTCAGCCTCAAATCCGGAAAGCTGGGTCCCGTGGACATGTTCCTGCCGACGCTGGAATCCATGCGGCATCCGGAGCACTGAGGCGATGATGGACGAAGACACACCTCGCCAGGCTATCGTCGACACCGTGAGGAGTCTGCAGGACAGGGGCTTCAATCACGGCAACAGCGGCAATGTGAGCTGCCGCATTGCCGGCGGCATGCTGATCACGGCCACCGGAGCAAACAGCACCAATCTGACACCGTCCAGGCTTGTCAAGGTCGAGGACGACGGCAGCGCGATCGGCGGGATTCCATCGAGCGAGTGGCACATGCACGCCGCGATACTGCGCGCCTATCCTTCTGCCAACGCCGTGATCCATACCCATGCCGATGCCTGCGTGGCACTGGCATGCCTGCGCAAGCCGCTGCCTTCCTTCCACTATATGGTCGCGGCCTTCGGCGGCGCCGATGTGCGCTGCGCCCGCTATGCGACCTTCGGCACCGCCGCGCTTGGCGAAACGGCGGTCGAGGCACTCAAGGATCGCACCGCCTGTCTGCTCGCCAATCACGGCATGATCGCCATCGGAAAGACGCTGGAGGCGGCCTTCCAGACCACGGTCAAGCTCGAAACCCTGGCCCGCCAATATCTGATGGCGCTTCAAGGCGGCGAGCCGGTGCTGCTTCCCGAAGGGGAAATGGAGCGGGTCGGAAAGCGATACGGCAATTATGGAACAGGTTTGCTGCCCGGCTGACGAGCGTGGCCGCAAGGAGCGATGAGCCTCGTTATGAACCGGATTTTCGAATGGCTCCAGGCCCGCGATATGGACAGGCCCGGCACCGTGTGATCTTGAGAACCATTGGCCAGATGCGAGAAGCGAGTCCGCTGAAGAATGCAGAACCTGCCTGAGATCCAGGCGACGAGCCTGTCCTCGCAGATCTACCTGCGCCTGCGTCAGGAGCTGATGTCGGCGCGGCTGCACCCGGGCGACCGGTTGAAGATCCGCGACCTGGCCCAGCAACTCGGCACCAGCGAGACGCCGGTGCGCGAGGCGCTGTTCCAGCTCGTCAAGGACGGCGCGCTGGAAATGAAGCCGGGTTACTATATCCGCGTGCGGCGGATCAGCCTCAAGGAATATCTGGAGCTGCGCGACATCCGGCTGGTGCTGGAACCCTATGCGGCTGCGAAGGCGATGCCGAATATCGACGAGCCGTTCCTGAATACACTCGAAGAGATCCACCACCAGCTGGTCGAGGCGGAGCGCACCAAGGACTATGCGGCCGCGCTCCAGTACAACTACGATTTCCATTTCGCGGTCCATCGCAAATCGGAAATGCCGCATCTGATCGAGATGATCGAGAGACTGTGGATCCAGGCCGGCCCCTTGCTCAGCCTGCTCTACCCGCATGGCCACCCGACCTATGAGGGCCAGCACCAGCATGTCAACGTGATTGCCGCCTTGCGTGCCAGGGACGAGGCAGCGCTCCGCCGCGCCTTCGAACAGGACCTGATCGAAGGTGGCCGCAAGTTCATCGAGCACCTCGCCGCGATCGAGAGCAAGGAAGACGCCGAAGACGAGCCGTCGCGGCGGCCGCGACGCTAGAGCAATTCCAGGAAAAGTGTGTAACGGTTTTCCGTCCGGAATTGCGTAGAAACAAATAGTTGGAGTGGTTCTGCGATTCCGTGAAACGCTGAACCGCTTTAGTCCGGCCGTTCCCAAACTCAAAAATCCAGAATCCCGCTCCATCCGGCGAAAGGCTCCGGATGGGCTCTGAGGCGCGGCCTTTTCGCACGCCTAGACGTTGCGTCCTGCCCCGTTTTTGCCGCTCGCCGCGTAATGCGGAAACGTCATCATGCACGCTTGCGACCTTCATCATATATGATATATTCTATTTCCAGAGGTCAAAATAAGGGGAGAACAATGAAGCTTCGCAATGGGATTTTGGGAATGGCGCTCGGCCTTCTGATGGGCGGCGTCTCCTATTCGGCATTCGCCGACGACGCGTCCACCTTCGTCTATGCCGATGCCGGAGAACCGAGCACGATCGACCCGGCCAAGGCCAATGTGAACTGGGAGTTCACGGTCACCCGTAACATCTACGATCGACTGGTCGATTTCGACCTCGACGACCCATCCAAATTGTTGCCGGGACTGGCGACGGAATGGCAGCAGGACGGCAAGGTCTGGACTTTCAAGCTGCGCGACGGCGTCACCTTCCACGACGGCACCGCCTTCGACGCCAACGACGTCAAGGCGACGCTCGACCGGCTGCTGAAGATCGGCCAGGGGCAGTCCTATCTGGTCGACGACATCGCCAGCGTCACCGTGGTCGACCCCAAGACCGTCAAGATCGAGACCAAGGCGCCGACGGTCTTCCTCGCTTCCAATCTCAGCCGCATCGAGATGGTGTCGGACGAGGACATCGCCAAGCACAAGGACGATCTCGGCCAGGCATGGTTCAACGAGAACGCCAACGGCACCGGTCCCTACGAATTCGTGTCTTGGACACGCGGCACCCAGATCGAGTTGAAGCGCAACGACAAATGGTGGGGCAAGTTCCCGGAAAAGCCGTTCGACCGCGTGCTCGACCGTTTCGTCACCGACGGCGCCAACCGTGCGCGTGGCCTTGAAGGCGGCGAGTTCGACCTCGCCAATTTCGTGCCGCTCGACGAGGCGCTGCGCATCGGCACCAGCAGTGGCTTCCATCTGGTCGAAGGCAACAATCTGTGGGCCTGGCCGGCGATCTATCTCAACATGGATCTGGCGCCGACCAACAACAAGGATTTCCGCGAGGCCTTGGTCAAGGCGTTCGACTACAACGCCATGGTGCAATCCTTCCAGGGCAAGGCCGAGGTCGGCCGTGGCCCGGTGCCCTCCTGGTTCCCGGGCAGCCCCGAGAAGGAAGAAGCCGAGATCAAGACCGATCTCGACGCCGCTAAGGCAGCGCTTGCCAAATCGGGTCTGGCCAACGCCAAGATGAAATGCTCGGTGCCCGCCGGCTTCCCGGAATTCCGCTTTGCCGCGACCGTGCTTCAATCGTCGGCCCAGCAGCTCGGCGTCACCGTCGAAATCGAGGAGCAGCCCTTCGTCGAGGCGATCACCGCCATCAAGTCCGACAAGAGCAACTGCTTCGTACTCGGCAACGCCAATCTCAGTCCGTCCGACGCAACCAAGTTCTTCGCGGCGCACTACCTCAAGGGCGGGTTCTACAATTCCGGCAAATTCTTCGACCAGACGCTGCAGGACCTCGTGGCGAAGCTGCCGACGATTTCCGACGCCGCCGAGCGCGGCAAGCTGCTGAAGCAGGCGGCCGATATCGTGGTAGACTCGCACTACATCATCTGGACCGCGCGGCCGAAGACGGTGGTGCCCGAGCCTGACCGGATCGGCGGCTACCGCATCGACCCGGCCGAGTACATCAACGCCCGCTTCTGGGAAATGCACAGCAAGTAACAGCGGGGTGAGCATGCGGACGACACGGTTGTGATCGCATTCCTGTTCAAGCGTCTGGTCTGGGGCCTTCTCGTCCTCATCGCCGTCGCGGTCATAACCTTCTTCCTCAGCCGTGTCGTTCCGGCCGACCCCGCAGCCTTCCTGGCCGGCCAGAACGCGTCCGAGGAGACCGTGCAGCGCATCCGCATCGAGCACGGTCTCGACCGGCCGCTGCCGGAGCAATTCGCTTCCTACATGATCGGTCTCGCCAAGGGCGACCTGGGCGAGTCCATCCGCACCCGCCGCAGCGTCAGCACCGACCTCAAGCAGTATCTACCGGCTACGCTGGAGCTCCTGATCGTCAGTTTCGTCCTTTATCTGGCGATCAGCTTCGCACTGGCGGTGCTCGCCGCCCGCCGCCCCGGCGGCGCGGTGGACGGCGCGATCCGCCTTGTCACAATGATCGGCACCGGCATCCCCGTGTTCTGGCTCGGCATGACGCTGCAGTTCTTCTTCTTCTACAAACTGCACTGGCTGCCGCTCGGCGCACGTTTCCCCATCCGCGAGACGGCGCCGCCTGTGGTCAGTGGCTTGCTTCTGGTTGATTCCTTGCTGGCCGGCAGCCTCTCGGCCTTTCTCGCCAGCCTGAAGCACCTGACGCTTCCCGCTGCGACCATCGTCATCAACCTGCTTGCGGTCGGCACGCGGCTGTCACGCGCCGCCCTTATCCAGGAGCAGAGCCGGCTCTATGTGCGCACGGCGCGCGGCAAGGGCCTGTCGCCCAACCGCATCCTGTTCAAGCACATCTTGCGCAACGCCTTGTCGCCGATCCTGACGGCGACCACCATGCAGTTCGGCTACATGATCAGCTGGGTGATCCTGGTCGAGGTCATCTTCGACTGGCCCGGCATCGGCCTCTATGCCTATCAGTCTTTCCAGGTCTTCGACTATTCACCGGTCATCGCGCTGGCGATCGTCTCGACGGCCGGCTTCGTGATCATCAACCTGGTGATGGACCTGCTCTATCCGGTGATCGATCCGCGCGTGCAGAGTGCCGGCTCATGAGCATTTCGACCCAGCCCGCACGCCGGACCATAACAAGGCCGAAGGGCGTGCTGCTGCCGCTTGCGCTGCTGGTGCTGGCCATCCTCGCCGCCTTCACGCTTCTGCCCGGCCTGATTGCGCCGCACGACCCGATCGCGCTCGCCATGGCCGACCGGCTGAAGCCGCCGAGCCTCACGCATATCTTCGGCACCGACGAAGGTGGCCGCGATGTCTTCTCGCGCATCGTCTACGGCACCCGCTATTCACTGGGCGTGGCGATCGCCATCGTCTTCGCTTCCGCCTTGTTCGGCGTGGTCTATGGCGCGGTCTCCGGCATGGCGCGGCCGGGCATCGACAATTTGATGATGCGCATCGTCGACCTGTTCTTCGGCTTCCCAGCGCTGGTGCTGGCGCTGGCCGTCGCCGCCTCGATCGGGCGCGGGCTCGACAGCGTGGCGCTGTCGCTCGCCATCATCTGGTGGCCAGGCTATGCGCGGCTGGTGCGCGGCGAGGTGCTGCGCCTGCGCGAGCGACCGCATGTGGAGGCTGCCCGCGCGCTCGGCGTGTCGGAGATGACCATCCTGCGCCGCCACATCATCCCCTTCGTCGTCCAGGAGGTGAATGTGCGCGTCACCACCGACATCGGCTATGCGCTGGTGGCTGTCACCGCGCTTTCCTTCCTCGGCCTCGGCGCCAATTCGCCGACGCCGGAATGGGGCTTGCTCATCCGTGACTCACGCCCCTATTTCGGCTCGGCCTGGTGGTACCTTGTCTTTCCCGGCACGATGATCATGCTGACCGCCACCGCCTTCTCGCTGATCGGCGACGCGCTCGCTTCGAGGCGGGCCGCATGATCCTGTCGGTCCGCGACTTCTCCATCGGCTTCCAGCGCGAGGGCCAGGACCTCGTTGCGGTGGACGGCATTTCCTTCGACGTCGAAGCGGGCGAGACCTTCGTCATCATCGGCGAGTCCGGCTCGGGCAAGTCGCTGACCGGCATGTCGATCGCCGGCCTGCAGCCGCCCAACGCCTTCGTCTCCGGCTCGATCCGCTTCAAGGATCGCGAGATGATGAAGCGGCCCGATGCCGAATTGCGCAAGCTGCGCGGCCCGGAGATCGGCCTGATCTATCAGGATCCGCTAAGCTCGCTGAACCCGGTCTGGCCGGTCGGCGACCAGATCGCCGAGACGCTCATCGCGCATGGCCTTGCCGGCCGCGCCGAGGCAAAGAAGCGCGCCGTGGAAATGCTGGAGCGTGTTCGCATTCCCGACCCGCGCCGCGTCGCCTCGGCCTATCCGCACGAGATCAGCGGCGGCATGCGGCAGCGCGCCATGATCGCGATGGCGCTGGCCGCCGGCCCGAGCTTGCTGATCGCCGACGAGCCGACGACGGCGCTCGACGTCACCATCAAGGCGCAGATGCTCGAGCTGCTCGCCGAACTGAAGCGCGAGATGGCGCTGACGATCATTCTGATCACCCACGACATGGGCGTGGTCGCCGAAGTGGCCGACCGGATCCTGGTGCTCTATGCCGGTCGCATCGCCGAGATCGGGCCGGCCGATGCCATCATGCTGCAGCCCTCGCATCCCTACACGGCAGCGCTGATGACCAGCGCCATGATTTCGCAGACGCCGGCCAAGCAGGAGCTCAACGCCATCGTCGGCGGCGCGCCCGGACTTGGCTCCTTCCCGGCCGGATGTCGCTTCCATCCGCGCTGCCCGCGCGCGCAGGACGACTGCACGGCCGTCGTGCCGCCGCGGCGCAAATTCGGCACCGTGGAACTCGCCTGCCATCATCCGATCGAGGCGGCAATGCCTCTCCAGGTCGCGAGGAGCTGACCATGGCGCTTCTCGAACTCGACACCGTCTCGAAGACTTTCTCGCAGCGCCGCGGTGGGCGCGCCGTGCAGGCGGTAGCCGGTGTCTCGCTGGCTGTCGCGAAAGGTGAGACTCTGGGGCTGGTCGGCGAGAGTGGGTGCGGAAAATCCACCCTCGCCCGGCTGGCGCTCAAACTGGTCGACGTGACGGACGGGCGCGTGCGCTTCGATGGCGTCGACGTGACCGGTTTTGCCAGCCGGCGCATGCTGCCGATCCGTCGCCGGCTGCAGGCCGTGTTCCAGGATCCGCTGGCCTCGCTCAACGCGCGCATGACCATTGCCGAAGTGATGCGCGAGCCGTTCGACACGCATGGCGTCAAGCTTGGCGCCGGGCTCGAAGCGCGCATTCGCGAGTTGCTGTCCTTTGTCGGCCTGGAGAACATCGATCTCCAGAAACTGCCCGGCCAGTTTTCCGGCGGCCAGTTGCAACGCATCGCCATTGCCAGGGCGCTGGCGCTCGAACCGGAAATCATCGTTGCCGACGAGCCGACCTCCGCCCTCGATCCGTCGATCCAGGCGCAGATCGTCAACCTGATGCTGCAGATTCAGCGCAAGCGCGGCATCTCCTATCTGATCATCTCGCATGACCTCGACGTCATCGGCCATGTCGCTGACCGCATCGCGGTGATGTATCTCGGCACCATCATTGAGCAGGGAACGGCGGCCGAGATCATGCGGCGGCCTCTGCATCCATACACACAGGCGCTATTGTCGGCCGCGCCGACGCTTGCCGCGCGCCGCCAGGTCGGGTGGAAGCGCATCATGCTCACCGGCGATCCGCCCAATCCAGCCGATGTGCCGACGGGTTGCCGGTTCCACCCGCGCTGCCATCTGGCGCGCGACATCTGCCGGGTGAACGTGCCGCCGCTGCGCGCCATGCCTGGCACCGGCCAGATGGTGGCCTGCCACCTCGCGCCCGACGAGACAGCGCATGCCGGCGCCGAGGTCGGACGCGCACGGCGCGGACTGGCCCTTGCCGGCTGAAGCAGAACGAGAACGGAGGGAGGAGCAATGAAACGGTCGAAGGAAATCCATCTGACGGGCCTGGGCTTTCCGGAAGGACCGGTGGCGCTGCCGGACGGCACGATCGCCTTCGTCGACCTGCTGCACGCCAAGGTCCGCACCTTCAAGGACGGCTCGGTGCGCGAACTGGCCACGCTTCCCGGCGCGCCCAACGGCATGCGGCTTGGCCCCGACGGCGCGCTCTATGTCTGCAACAATGGCGGCCTTGCACCGGAATCGCTTGAGAAGCTGCATTTCGCCGAGCCGATGATTTCCGGCTGCATCCAGCGCCTGGAACTCGACGGGCGCTGGGAGAATTTCGCCGACCAACTGCCCGGCGCAAAGCCATCGCGGCCGAACGATTTGATCTTCACGCCGGAAGGCGGGATCGTCTTCACCGATCCGCAGAACTGGGAGGTTCTGGGCGCCGACGACGCGGCTTACCACGGCGGGCAGTTGCTTGCGGCGGGACAGGATCGAAAGGTCCATGCGCTGGCCAAGATGACCGGCTTCCCGAACGGGCTGGTGTTTCATCCCGACGGTTCGCTGATCGTCGGCATCACGATGGAGCATCGTCTGCTGCGCTTCGACTGGAGTGGCGGCAGTGTCGGCGCGATGACGGAATGGGTTCGCCTCGACGACCGCTTCAATCCCGACGGCATGGTGTTCCACGAGGGCCTGCTCTACGTCACCGGCAGCACCGGCGACCGTGTCGCCGTCCTCGACACCGCTGGCGGGCTGGTCGAGATGATCGATTGCGGCGAAGGCAGCGACCCGACCAATTGCTGCGTCCATGACGACCGGCTCTGGGTGACGCTCGGCCTGCCCGGCCAGCTCGTCTCCTACGCTCTTTGACCGAACACCTTTCAGACCTTGAACGAGTAAGCCAATGTCCCGTGAAGACGATTTCTTTCCGCCCGAACTCGGTCCCGTCAACATCCGCCCGCGCAAGGCCTGGGCCATGTCCGCCGACGAGCATTGGCACTCAAACCCCTGGTATGAGGCGCCGCGCGGCGACCCAGCCCTGCCCGAGATCTATACTTACACGGACGCGATGTCCTACGATCCGGGCGACGAGGTCGTCTTCCATTCCTCCACCACCGCGCCGCATTGGACGCTGGAGATCTATCGCGACGGCTATAGGCCGCAGACCGTCCACAAGGTCGAGGACATTTCCGGCGTCTCCGCGCCAACGCCGGCGGACGCATACAGCGCCGGCTGCGGCTGGCCGGTGAGCCATCGCTGGCGTCTGCCGGCCGATCTGCGCTCGGGCTTCTACCGCGTCGTCTCGACCTGCGCCCGCGCCAATGGCGGCAAGTTCGTCCAACATCACTTCTTCGTCGTACGGCCGACAGCGGCAACACGCCGCGCGAAAATCCTGATGATCCTGCCGACCGGCACCTGGACCGCTTACAATGATTTCGGCGGCGCCAACCACTATTTCGGCGTTGCCGGTCCGGGCAAGGACCAGCCCTCGCCCGTGCTTTCGCTCGAGCGTCCATGGACCCGCGGCATAGTCTGGTTGCCGCCTGGCGCGCCACGCATCTGTGCCGACCCGCTGCCGGAATTCGGCGACGCGCCGCGCTACCCGATGAAGGAATGGGCCTATGCCAATGGCTTCGGCCAATATTACGCCGCCGCCGGCTGGGCGCAGTTCGACCGCCATTTCGTGCTTTGGGCGGAGAAGGAAGGTTACGAACTCGACTTCATCACCCAAACCGACCTGCACTACCGGCCGGAGCTGCTCGACGCCTATCCGTGCGTGACAATCATCGGTCACGACGAATACTGGACCCGCGAGATGCGGCTGGCGATCGAAGCCTATGTCGAGCGCGGCGGCCGCCTGGCGCGCTTCGGCGCCAATTTCCTCTGGCAGATCCGCCTGGAAGACGACGGCAAGCGCCAGATCTGCCACAAGTTCAACGCCATCAACAACGACCCGGTCGCCGGCACCGACAAGGCGCATCTGCTATCGACCGCCTGGGAGGACAAGGACGTCGCCTGGCCGGGCGCCTCGACGGTCGGCGTCAACGGGTTGCATGGGCTCTATGCGTCCTGGGGCGGCTTCGCGCCTCACGGCCAGAAAGGGTTCACCGTCTACCGACCGGAGCACTGGGTGTTTGCCCGCACCGGGCTGCATTATGCCGACATCTTCGGAGACAAGGAGCGTATCTTCGCCTACGAGGTCGACGGTCTCGATTACACGTTCAGGCATGGCCTGCCCTACCCTGTCCCGGTCGAGGGTCAGCCGGAGACGATCGAGATCCTCGCCATGGCGCCGGCGGTGCTTGCCGAGGACGAGCCGGACGGCGAAGGCTTCCGCTATTATGTTCGCAGCAGCGACCATGAGGGCCTGGTGAAATGCGTGACCGGCGAGGTCACGCCGGAAGGGCTCGCCCGCTACAAATACGGGGCCGGCATGATGGTGCATATGACGCGCGGCAAGGGCGAGGTGCTGACGGCCGCGACCTGCGAGTGGGTGATGGGCCTCAAGCGCGGCGACCGCTTCACCGAGCAGGTCACCCGCAATGTCCTCGACCGTTTCACAAACTCATGACGCCGTCTGGACATCGGTCGCCGCTTAGGACGAACCATACCGAAGGCATCTGTCTCGGCGGATCGTACGGATGTTCTGGATCGCGGAAGAGGTTCCGCAGCGCCAGGACTGGCCTTGCACCGGGGCTCCGATTGCCTATCTGAGCCGCATGTCATCAGCCAAACGCCGAACCGAAGAGAGCGCCTTCCAGGGTGATCTCTTCGGTGCGCCCGCAGGCCTGCCGCCCGCAACCATGCCCGAAGGCTTCTCCCACCAGCCGGAGCTGATCAGCCGTGACGAAGAGCACGAGTTGGTCAGTCATATCCAGGGCCTGCCTTTCGAACCATTCGATTTTCATGGTCATCTTGCCAACAGGCGGGTCGTCGGCTTCGGCTCGCGCTATGACTATGAGCGCCGCCAAGTGCTCGAAGCGCCACCTGTGCCGGGCTTCCTGCTGCCGCTCCGCGCCAAGGTCGCCGAGTTCGCACGCGTCCCCGCCGCCCAGTTCTCGCAAGTGCTGATCAACGAGTATCGCCCGGGCGCCGGCATAGGTTGGCACCGGGACAAGCCGCATTTCGAGCTGATCGCCGGCGTCTCCCTGCTGGCGCCCTGCAGCTTCCGGCTGCGCCGCAAGAACGGCGCGGCATGGGACCGTGAAACGATCGAAGTCGAGCCCAGGTCCGTTTATCTGATGGCAGGCCCGGCGCGAAACGAGTGGGAACACAGCATCCCGCCTGTCGAACGACACCGCTATTCCGTCACCTTCCGGACAATGCGCGCTCCATAAGTTGCCGCGCCGGCGACCATCCGGGAACCATCGTCCGGCCCAAGGGTTGTGTCGTCAGTTTTCGAGATGGAAAGGAAAGACGATGCGCACGTTGACGATGGTCCTGACGCTGTCGGCAATGGCCCTGGCGCAGCCCGCGTCTGCCCAACTCGCCGATCCGCAGCCACAGCCCCCGCCGCCCGCCTCCGATCAAGCCCAACCCGGTCAGGACAATGCCGACCAGAGCGTCACCAACATTGTCGTGGTGGCGATCGAGGACCTGCCTTCGGAAGTGAAGGCGCAGGCCGAAGCCATAGTCACCAGGACGACCGCCAAGGAGTTGGCAAAGCTGCAGAGCTCGGTCGATGCCTCGCCCCAGGCGACGTCGGTCCTGCGCGCCAACGGCCTGAACTCCAGCCAGGTCGTTGCCGCAAATATCGACGGTGACGGCAGGCTGACGCTGATTATCCAGACGACGGCATGACCGGCCGGATCGCGACGGGTGGCTGTGCAAGCTGAAGAAAGGAGCGCGGAGAAACGCGCCCAAGCCTCCGTTCTTGAACCGGCGCGGTTGCCTGCATCGCGGCCACCGCCAGAGCAATTCCAGAAAGAGTGCGCTGCGGTTTTCCGTCCGGAATTGCATCAAACAAAACCGGAGTTGCATCAAACAAAGAGGTAGAGCGGATTGCCGTCTCCATGAAACGGCCAACCGCTCTAATGCATGAACACCGCTCTCAGCCAGGCAAGAATGCCTGCACCCGGTGAGATCGCCGCACGCACGCGCGACGCCGCCCAGCGCGACGGCATGTTGGCGCCGACATGGCAGTGGCAGACGACCTCGTGCAGTTGCCAGTCGCTCATCTCGAAGAAGCGCTTGGCTTCGCCGTAGGTGTCATCCTGCAGGCCTTGCGCGCGAAAGATCGGATCCTCGAAAGCGACGGTGATCGCCGATCCGTCGGTGCGCATTCTTTCACGCACGTCGGGTGGAGCGTATTCGGTTCCCGCCAACGCCGTGAGGCGGCGGCTCGGGCTTTCCTCGAGAAGTTGCGCCCAGCGCTCGAGGCGCTGGCCGCGATTGGCGATGAGAGCCGGTGCTTCGGCTTGAACGTCGGCAACGGCGTTGATTTGATCAAGGGTTTGGTGCTTCACGGCCGTCTCCTGTGTCGACAGATGATCACCCGCCCGCAACTGGAACTAAGGCGCCGACCGACGCCGGCAAGAGCCGAAACAGGCGCGCGGAATCATTTGATCGCCGGGCGCCTCCCGCCGCCTAATCATTCTCCGCACATCGTCGCCTGGAAGGTCGAGAGGTGCTTCTTCTGCCTCGCTGTTCTCGTTGCTGATCACAACCATGATCCTGTCGCCGATCGTGATCCTGATCCCGCTCTGCCGCACGATCGGCTCGGCGATCCAGGGTCAGCGTTCGCGGCATTCTGGTAGCCGGCTCGCAATTCCCGTCAAGCATAGAGCCATTGTCGTCGACCCGCCCGGCACCACCGCCAGGCGCAACATCCGGGATTGACGCGCACGTCTGCTCACTGCAATGTCTGTTAACCTGCTGTTAACCTTGCGGCAGCTGAGATCGGGGGGCAATTTGGAACCGTTTCTGGACGCGAACCTCCTAAATTGGGACGATCGGGCCGAACTGCACGCAACCGACAAAACGGGCAGCTACCGCATCGAGAATGTGCTGGCCGGCGGATCCAATCTTTATGAGTTGGAAACGCGCGAGGTCGGGGACATTTTCGGCAAGGACATCGTCCATCTGCAATGCCATATCGGTCTTGACACGATCAGCCTGAAGAACCTCGGTGCCGGCAGCGTGACCGGCCTGGACTTTTCACCAAGGGCGATCGCCGCGGCGCGGGATTTCGCCTCCAAGGCGGGCAGCGACGTTCGCTTCGTGGAAGCGCCGGTGTACGAAGCCGTCGAGGCACTCGACCGGACCTATGACATCGTCTACGTCACCTGGGGGTCGGTGAACTGGCTTGACGATGTCCCCCGGTGGGCTCGGGTGGTCGCCGACCTTCTGCGGCCCGGCGGCCGGCTCTATCTGGCTGAGGGCCATCCTTTGATGTTCCAGTGCAATCGCAAGGCCGCCACGCTCGAACTGAAGGACGATTGGCGAACACCGATAGCGCGACCGCTCGTCTGGACCGAGGAGTTGACCTATACCGGCGATGAGCGTGCCTTGAAGCATCCTCGCTACTATGAATGGATCCATCCGATCAGCGACGTGGTGAACGCGCTGATCGCAGCGGGGCTGACGCTCGATTTTCTCAACGAGCACGACACAGTTTCCTGGAAGCATTTTTCGTTCGCGGTGAGGCGCGGCAAGGATATGTACGGCCTGCCCGAAAACGCTCCCAAGATTCCAATGGCCTATTCAATCGGGGCAACCAAGCGCGGTGTCGGCACCTATCGGGTCGTCCAGAAGAAGGTCGACAGCCACTAGGGCAATTCCGGGAAAAGTGCGTAGCGGTTTTCCGTCCGGAATTACGCAAAAACAAATACTTAGCGGTTCGGCGATTCAGTGAAGCGCTGAACCGCCCTGGTCCTGTCATGTGGCGAGTCGAGGTGCGATTCCCACGCAGCGGCGCTAAGGCGCAAAATTTTAAGGACTGCGAAGGCTAAAATTAAGTTATTGCGAACTAATATTCCCTCGATCAGCCTCGCCTCGAGGACCTGAAAGCAAAAGGGAACTTGCCTATTGGCACTTTTCGCCAACAGGTTCGGCCGGATGAAAGGGGCCGTCTTTTCACCGGCGAGGATTCCGGCGGTGATTGCGGTCGCGGTTATTGCCGTTTGCGCGATATTTGCGGACCATCAGAACAAGATCGTCTCGGACCAGGCTGCCCGCGCGGATGTCCTGGCCAAGGTCAACGTCATTCGCGCCAAGCTCGAAGGCAACGTCAACGGTAACCTCCAGCTGGCCCGGGGACTGGTCGCAGCAGTCACGACCGAGCCCTATATGGGACAGCAACGTTTCGCGGAACTCGCCAGCCGCCTGTTCAACGAGGAGTCTCAACTTCGCAATATTGCCGGCGCGCCTGACCTGGTCATTTCCTTGATGTACCCGATGGCCGGCAACGAGAAGGCCATCGGCCTCGATTACCGCAAGAATGACCAGCAACGTGCGGCTGCCTTGCGCGCACGCGACGAGCGCAAGCCCATTCTCGCAGGCCCGATCGACCTGGCGCAGGGAGGACAGGCTCTCATCGGCCGATTTCCCGTGTTCGTTAAAAGCGCGAGCAATACCGACCGGTTCTGGGGCATTGTTTCCGCGGTCGTCGACGTGCAGCGCCTTTACCAGGCGAGCGGTCTTCTCGACAAGGATCTTGGGATTGAGGTGGCCCTCATCGGCACTGATGCCCTCGGCGCGAACGGCGTTCAGTTCTTCGGTGACGAACGGGTCGTCAAAAGCGATCCGGTAACGGCCGACGTTCTTTTTCCGTCGGGCTCCTGGCGGATCGCCGCCATTCCCAAGAACGGTTGGCCTACCACTCCCGCCAACGCATGGTCGCTGAGGGCGATCATGGCGGTGGCGGCCGCACTGATCTTGATCCCCTTCGTGGCGGCAGGCCGTCTGATTAACGAGAGGCAGCGAAACTACTGGGAACAGCATCGGCTGTCGCGACGGCTGGAACTTGCTCTGGAGGCGTCGGCCATCGGCGTGTGGGAACACGACCTCAAAACCAACCACCTTACATGGGACGATCGCGTCAACGAGATCTACGGCAGAGAGCCCGATGGCGGACCACGCGGATATTCCGACTGGGCCGGAGCCATTCATCCCGCCGATCTGCCTGGCGCGCTTGCAGATTTCGACAGTGCCGCGGCCGGGCGGGGCACATATTCATCGGAATACCGGATCGTTCGGCCGAACGGCGAAATTCGTCACGTCCGGTCGAGGGCGATCTTTTACCAGGTCGCAAACAATTCTCCTCGAATGGTCGGCGCGGAATGGGACGTAACGGCAGACGTCTTGCTGAACACCGATCTGGTCCGCGCAAAACAGCTGACCGAGTCGAAAAATTCGGAGCTCGAGTCTGCCAAGGCGCGCATAGAACACATCGCTCTGCACGATTCCCTGACGGATTTGCCCAATCGGCGTTATCTGGACCAGGTGCTGGAAGATTATGCGGCAAAGGCCAAGCTCAGCGGCGGTCACGCGGCGCTGCTGCACGTCGATCTGGACCGCTTCAAGCACATCAACGATACGCTCGGCCACGCGGCGGGCGACGCAATGCTGGTGCATGCGTCATCGGTTCTCAAGTCCAATGTCGACGACCGCGGTTTCGTCGCTCGGATTGGAGGAGACGAATTCATCATACTCTGCACGGTGGATGACGATGTCAGCCAGGCAGCGGCGCTCGCTGATAACATTATCGAGCAGATGCGCAGACCTGTTTATTACCACGGCCATCAATGTCGGTTTGGCGTCAGCGTCGGAATTGCGATCGACAATGGCAGAGACATCGATGCCAGGCAGTTGCTGGTGAACGCCGATATTGCCCTCTACCGGGCAAAGAAGCGAGGCCGCAACCGCTATGAATTCTTCAGCGGAGAGCTGCAAAGCGAAATCGTCAACACGAAGAGAATCGCCGACGAGATTCTAGCCGGCCTCGAGCGAGACGAATTCATCGTATTCTACCAGCCTCAATTTAATGCAAAGACGCTGGAGATTGTGGGAGTTGAAGCTCTGGCGCGGTGGAGGCATCCAGAGAAAGGGATACTGGCACCTGACGTTTTCCTGAAGACTGCTGAAGAACTGAATGTCGTGTCGGTGATCGACCACAAGATCCTCCAGCAATCGCTCTTGGATTTTGAAGCGTGGTCCGCCGACAAAATCGGCATTCCGCGCGTGTCGGTCAACGTTTCGGCGCGGCGCCTTCAAGACGAGGAACTGCTGAAGAGTTTGCGGGACCTCAACATCAAGAAGGGAACTTTTTCCTTCGAACTTGTCGAGTCGATCTTCCTCGACAACAACGATGATCTGGTCACATGGAACGTCGAGCAGATCAAGCAACTCGGCATCGACATCGAAATCGACGATTTCGGCACCGGCTATGCCTCCATTGTCAGCCTGCTCAAATTGCAGCCTCGCCGCCTGAAGATAGACCGCCAGTTGGTGGATCCTATCGTGAACTCACCCCAGCAACGGCAGGTCGTCGCGTCGATCATCGAAATCGGCAAATCCCTGGGTATCGAGATCATTGCCGAAGGCGTTGAGACGATGAAGCACGCACGTGTGCTCAAAGGGCTTGGCTGCGACATATTGCAAGGCTACGCATTCGGGCACGCAATGGATGCCGACCGGCTGAGAAGCTTTGCTCGATCCCGTCGGTTGCGCATCGCAAGCTAGAGCAATTCCAGGAAAGGTGTGATCGGTCAAGTTCGGCGTCTTCGCCGTAACCTTCCGTCCGGAATTGCGTTAAATCAAAGGGTTAGGGCGTTTCGCTGTTTCCGTGAAACGGTGTGAAACGCCCTAGCTATTGTTCGAGATCCGGCATGCGTTTTATCGCAGAAGGCTTCGTGCACCTCAGCGAAACCGCGCCGCCGTCCAGGCCCCACCCGCCGCGTTCGACTCCACTGCCGCTGCCACGAACTTCACGCCGCGCGCGCCATCGACCACGTCGGGCACCTGCGCCGCGCGCGCAGCATCGACCGTTCCACCCGAGCGATGCGCGCGGATGATGTCGGCGGCATCGCGGTAGAAATTGGCGAAGGCCTCGATATAGCCTTCGGGATGCGCGGCCGGCATGCGCGAGACCCGCCGGGCTTCCGCTGTCGAGCCATGGCCGCCGCGCACCAGCGTGCGCGTTTCCTCTCCATAGGGCGAGAAACGCAACTCCTCCGGCCGCGAGCCCGACCATTCGAGACCCGCCTTCTCGCCATAGATGCGTACCGAAAGGTCGTTGTAGTGGCCGGGCGAGGTCTGGCTGGCGAGGATCGTGCCGCGCGCTCCGCCCGTCCAGCGCAGCAGCACATGCGCGTTGTCGTCGAGGCGCCGTCCGGGCACGGCGGTGAAGAGGTCGGCGGAAACCGCCTCGGCCTCGAAGCCGGAAACGAAGCTTGCCAGGTTGAAGGCATGCACGCCGATATCGGCGAGCACCGCCGATTGCCCGGCGCGCGCCGGATCGGTGCGCCACTCCGCCTGCTTCTGGCCGTCGGCGTCGATCGGCTTGGTTAGCCAGTCCTGGATATAGGCGCCATGCAGCGACACGATGCGGCCAAGCTCGCCCGCCGCCACCATTTCGCGCGCCTGGCGGACCATGGCGTAGCCGGTGTTGTTGAGCGTCACGACGAAACGGCGCTTCTTCGCCTTCGTCAGCGCCACCAGCGCTTCGGCCTCGCCAAGCGTCGTCGACAACGGCTTGTCGCAGATCACGTCGATGCCGGCCTCGAGGAAAGCGGTGGCGATCGGCGCGTGCAAATGGTTGGGCGTGACGATGACCACCGCCTCGATGCCGTCCGGCCGCGCTGCCTCGGCTTTCGCCATGGCATGGTAGTCGGCATAGCTGCGCTCCGGCGCGATCCCGATTTCCGCCGCGGAGGCCGCGGCATTGTCCGGATCCGAGGACAGCGCGCCCGCGGCCAGCGCGATCTGGTCGTCGAGCCGCATGGCCAGCCGATGCACGGCGCCGATAAAGGCATTGCGGCCGCCCCCGACCATGCCGACCCGGAGACGTTGACGCGACGTACCATCGGCGGTTGCATAGACCATGATTGCGATTATTCTCCGTAAGGTTCGATGTGCCGGTCGTCGCCGATGTTGTCGTAGCCGACTGCTGTTGTTTTCGAATGATATTTCTATTTTTCGGTTTGTAAAACTATTGTGCCGCGTTAGCTTTTACCCGGTCCAGGTTATGGACCGTATCCGGAGGGCAGGGATCGGATAACGCATCCGACGGTTGGGGTCACAATGAGGCATATCCTATGAGCGGCCGTCGCGGTGAGGCCGACGACCCATCCGCCCATAGCCTGGAGACGGTGGCGAGAAAGCGAAGCCGATCGCTGGCAGCACTTGGTTACACCAAGCCGCAAACCTATGAGGAACTGCGGGCGGTGCTTTCGTCAGGCACCGTGCATTTCCCGAAGCGGCTTCGCCAGGTCGCGATCTTCCTCTGGCAGCATCCGAGCGAAGTGGCGCTGGGCACGATCGCGCAGGTGGCGGACCAGGCCGGTGTGCAGCCCTCGACCCTTGTGCGCTTCGCGCAGATCTTCGGCTATTCCGGCTTTTCCGATTTCCAGGCCCTGTTCAAGGACCGCATGAAAGGCTCCTGGCCGGACACGCAAGACAGCCAGGGAAAGGCTGCGGAGCCGAATGCAAACCTGCATTTCCTCAGCGGCATGGTCGGTGCCTGCCAAGCCTCGCTCGGTCGCATCGGCAATACGTTCGACGTCAACAGTTTCGAGACGATGATCGACCATCTGGTGGCGGCGGAGCTGATCTATGTCATCGGCAGCAAGCGCGCTTTCCCGGTCACCACCTACCTGTCGCTGACGCTCTCGCAGCAGGGCGTCCGCAACGTGCTGGTCGACAATGTCGGCTCGACCGCGCTCGACCAGGTTGGCTGCATAACGCCGCGCGACGCGGTGCTTGCCGTCTC
>Ga0105238_10002222_pt1 | contig 19587 bp, 13 predicted proteins | sample KBSC34metaG_FD_81526 | JGI IMG/M metagenome (GOLD analysis project Ga0105238, IMG submission 81526) | Corn rhizosphere microbial communities from Kellogg Biological Station, Michigan, USA - KBS C3-4 metaG | ecosystem: Host-associated > Plants > Roots > Rhizosphere > Soil | place: Michigan, USA... | reverse complement strand
TCCGTCGTGCGCATCGAGCCGATCCGGCCCGAAATTCGAGAAGTCGATCGCACTGTCGCCAGGATCGCGGCCGCCAATGACGGTCGCTACGATGTGGATGCCCATCTACGCCACGATCCGACCGCGACCCAAGCCTTTGCCGAGACCCATGTTCGCCGGCTCGAGGCAATGCGGCGGACGGCGGGCATCGTCGAGCGCGAGCCGTCGGGTCGCTGGATCATCGCGCCTGATCATCTCGAACGCGTGGCGGCCTATGAGGCAGCGCGGCTGCGCGACCGTCCAGTGGTGATCACCACGCTGTCGGCGCAGCCGCTCGACTGGCTGGTTGAGGCCGATGCCGCGACCTGGATCGACCGGGAGCTGGTGTCAGGGGCGCCCGAGCCCGTCCGCGATGCCGGCTTCGGGCATGATCTGCGCGCCGCCCAGGCGCGCCGCCGGCAGTGGCTGGTGGCCCAGGGATTTGCAGAGGAGACGGGCAGCGGCACGATGTTTCCCAATGGCATGATCGCTGCGCTCCAGCGGCGCGAGCTGCTGCGGGTCGCGGGACAGCTTTCCGGCGAGCTCCAGATGCCGTTCCGGGAGGCTGCCGAAGGCGGCCGCATCGAGGGCGTCTATCGCCGATCCGTCGACCTCGTCAGCGGGCGCTTCGCGCTGGTCGAGCGATCCCGGGATTTTACGCTCGTGCCGTGGCGCCCGGTACTGGAGCGCCAAGTCGGCAAATCGGTTTCGGGATTGATGCGTGCCGACGGCATCAGCTGGTCGATCGGCAGGGGTCGGAGCGGGCCGACGATTTCGTGACAAGCATTTTGTATTCCAGCCTTCTTTCCAGCTTCTCGGGACCGTTTGTCCCTGCGGCTTGCGCAATTGGTTGAAGCGTCCAAGCTAAGTTTGCTTGCTCGAACTACGGCCACGCCGTATGGAACGTGTGTAGAATGTATGGTCAGGAATCTGACCAAATTGATAGGGACAATCGCGGTAGTGAAGGGCGTGACTTAGATGCAGGACATTGACGTCCGGTCCGTCAGGCGCGGGCGAGGACTGACGCAGAAGGCCTTTGCCGACACCTTTGGCTTTACAATTGGCGCGGTTCGGGACTGGGAGCAGGGAAGGAAGCGACCGGATCGCACCGCGCGAATCCTTCTTGCGGTCATTCGATCGGCGCCTGATACCGTAGCTGAAGCAGTGGCACGGGCCACACCCGGCGACCTCTGATGTGCGGTAAGAAATGATGGATACTGTGTCCGTAGAGAAGCGATCGGCAATGATGCGCAACATCAGGAGCCGCAACACTCGACCGGAACTTGCAGTTCGTCGCACCGCGCACCGGCTCGGATTGCGGTTCCGACTGCATCGCCGCGACCTGCCGGGCGCGCCAGACTTGGTGTTTCCCCGAAGAAAAACCGCGCTTTTCGTCAATGGCTGCTACTGGCATCGCCATTCCGGATGCAAATATGCGTACACGCCGAAGTCGAATGTTGAGTTCTGGCTGAACAAACTCCAGACTAACGTCGCTCGGGATATCCGCACAAGGCAGGAGCTCGAAGACAGGGGGTGGAATGTCGTCGTCATTTGGGAGTGCCAAACCAGGGAAGAGAAGACCATCGCCGACATTCTGACGCGCGAGGTCTGCAATGCTGCCTGCTGAACGGTCGGCAATCAGGCGCAGCAAGGCTGCCCGCCTGCGTGGTGGAGAGACTCCGCGCCTGCTCGAAATCTGCTCGGGTTGTGGGGGGCTTTCGCTCGGCCTTTCCTCGGCGGGGTTCGCGCTGGCGGCCCATGTGGAAATCGATCCCGAAGCGGCCGCCAGCTACGCGCTGAATTTCGGGAACGGGCGTTCCGCCGATGACCCCTGGGCGATTGCCCGCGATATGGAAGCCTGTTCGGCGGACGACATCGTCGAGGAGCTCGGATTCGGCGTTCCGACCGCCCAGGCATTCGACGTTCTGGCGGCGGGGCTGCCGTGCCAAGCGTTCGCCCGTATCGGCCGCTCGAAACTTCGCGAGGTCGCGGGCAAGGACGATGCCTTCCAGACGGACCCGCGCGCCGCGCTGTATCGTCGCTTTCTGGACTATGTGCGCGACACGCAGCCGCTTGCCATCGTCATCGAAAATGTTCCCGACATCCTGAACTTCGGTGGCCACAACGTACCCGAAGAAATCTGCGACACGCTCGAAGCCGAAGGGTATCGGACCGCCTATACCATCCTGAACGCCGCCTATTTTGGCGTGCCGCAGGTCCGCGAGCGACTGTTCATCATCGCCATCGCCAATACGCTCGGCGTCGATCCGGCATTTCCCGATCCCACGCATTTTCTCGAGCTCCCCCGCGGCTATGAAAGCTCTCGCCGCGTGGCGCTGAAGCACGTCGATGAGAACAGCCCCCATTTTCGCGAGGTGCACAAGCCGTCCGAAGAGCTCCCGCGTGCGGTCGGCGTGCGGGCCGCGCTGGGCGATCTTCCGAGGATCGCCGAACACAGGACCGATCCACGAGCGATGCGCCGGCGCAAGCTCGACGATGTCCTGCCATATCGGGAACGCAAAAGCGGCCCGTCCGACTATGCCCAGCTGATGCGTCAATGGCCGGGCTTCGCGACAGAGAATGGCACCGGCGGGCATCTGGTGCGCATCACGCCGCGAGACTTTCCGATTTTCCGTTCGTTGCCGCATGGCGCCGACTATCCGCAGGCGCGTCAGCTTGCAGAGAGCATGTTCAGCGCTGCGGCGGACGCGAAGGGGCTGACCGGCCGCGACGAGGGCACGGAGGAATGGGAGGCGCTCCGACAGTCCATCGTCCCCCCTTATGATCCCGGCAAGTTTCCAAACAAGTGGTGGAAGCTCGAGCCGCTCAAGCCGAGCCGGACGCTGACCGCGCATATCGGCAAGGACACCTATTCGCACATCCACTACGACAGCTATCAGAGCCGGACGATTTCGGTGCGCGAGGCCGCGCGGCTTCAGTCCTTTCCCGACGGCTTCCGGTTTTCCGGGGCCATGAATGCCGCCTTCCGGCAGATCGGCAACGCCGTGCCGCCGCTGCTGGGCAAGGCTGTTGCAACGGCGCTAAAGAAGCAGATCGATTCCGGTGTCGCGTCGATGGACGAGACAATCGATCTCGAAGCCGCCTGATCGCATGGGAAAACTAGCGGTCGAACTCGAGGAGGATTTTGATCACGCGCCGCCGGGAGCGAGCGCCATGCTCGAATCGCTTCGCGGCATCGGCTATTCTCCTCCCGCAGCGATCGCGGATTTGATCGACAACAGTATCGCAGCTGGAGCGACGCATGTACGCGTCGATTTCGAATGGCGCGGGTCCGGTTCAATCGTTCGCCTCACCGACAACGGCCGCGGCATGGACCGGCCGGCACTGGTCGAAGCAATGCGCCCCGCCGGACGGCACCCCTTAGAGCCGCGAGAGCCCGCCGATCTCGGCCGATTCGGACTCGGATTGAAGACTGCCTCTCTTTCTCAAGGCAGTCTGCTGGCCGTGGCATCGCGCGTGGAGAACGGCAGCATTGAGGCGCGCTACTGGGATCTTGCGCATGTCGCTGACGTCGATGCTTGGCAGCTGCTGCGCGGGATGCCCGCCGAGATAGCAGCGGATGTCGATATTCTGTCTGATCGTCCTCACGGGACAGTCGTGGTCATCGCCCGCCTGGACCGTATGCTGGGCCGAGAACTGACCGACGACGCAACCGACCGGCAACGCTTCTACACGCTAGCCCAGATGGTCGAGCGCCACCTTTCGATGACGTTCCATCGGTATCTCGAAGGGCCGAACCCGCGTCTGGTCATCACCTTCAACGGCGATGACGAGGCTCAGCGGGTCATTCCCTGGGATCCGTTCATATCGCAGCACAAGGCGACCGCACCGACACCGGTCGAGACCATTCGCCACAGCGGAGGCTCGGTCGAAGTTCAGGGATTTGTCCTGCCGCATCGCGACCGGATGAGCAGCGCCGAGTTCGGCAAGGCCGAGGGTCCTTCGGGCTGGCAGGCGCATGAGGGCTTCTTCGTCTATCGCGGCGAGCGTCTTCTGGTGGCCGGCGGATGGCTCGGCCTGGGTCCGGGGCGCGGCTGGGCGCAGAACGGCATTCACCGCCTCGCGCGTATCAGGCTCGACCTGCCGACCAGCGGGGATCTGGACTGGAAGGTGGACATCCGCAAGTCGATCGCGGTCCCTCCGCCGTCCCTTCGCAAACGCCTGCAGGCACTGGCCGAGAATGTCCGCCGCGATGCGCGGGAGATATTCGCGCAACGCGCGGGCGCAGGTACGCGGAAACAGCGCGAACAGCTGGTTCGCGCCTGGGCGCCAGTACACACGAGCCGGGGCGTATCATACCGGGTCGACCGGGCGCATCCGTCGGTGCGTCACGCACTCGACGCGGTGGGGAACAAGCGGCAGATCGTCGAGGACATGCTGGCGGTGATCGAGGCGACCGTGCCCGTGCAGCGCATCTGGATCGACGTGAGTGAGGCCGCCGACTCGACTGCCGCGAAGGCCGGGCCGGCGATGTCGACCGAGGAGGCAGCGGCGCTGACCTCGCTCTATCACCACATGCGTACGGGGCTGAAGCTCGGCGCCGACGAAGCGCGTGCTAGGCTGATGGTGCTCGAGCCTTTCTCGTCCTATCCAGAGGCGATCAGGAAGCTCCCTGACGAGGTCCGCTGACATGGCGATCAATCCCGATTTTCAGCTTGAGCTCGTGCAGATGGCCCAGCTCAGGCTGTCGCAGCGAGCAACCGACGTCCCGCTATCACGGGACGAGATCGGCGCGACGCTCGATCGTCTGCTTGCTGCGTTCCCCGAATGGCGGAACGAAATATCGCGCGATGCGGCGATCGCCCAGCTCGGCACGATTTTCAGTACCTTCATCGGCGAGGAGTCGGTCCTGCGCGCCGACGACGGACATCTCCCCTGGCTCAATGAACGGCGTGACGATATCCGCTGGAAATTCTGGGAGCGCTACAGAAGCTTCCTCATCCGGCAGCAGCTGCCGCAACCGGCAATCAATTCGCTCAATCGCATCACCGACCGTATCCTCGACCTCTGCGGGAATCCCGCGAGCGAAGGGAAGTTCGATCGCCGCGGTATGGTCGTCGGTGACGTCCAGTCCGGCAAGACCGGCAACTACACGGGCCTGATCTGTAAGGCGACCGATGCCGGCTACAAGGTCATCATCGTTCTGACCGGCCTAAACAACAATCTGCGCAGTCAGACGCAGATCCGGCTCGACGAAGGGTTCATTGGCAAGATCAGCGTCCCGATCGGCGAGACCAGCTCGCGCGTTATTGGGACGGGTCAGATCGATCCTTCGGCAATCGTCGACTGGGCGACCAACCGGACCGAGAAAGGCGACTTCAACTGGAAGACGATGTCGCAATTCGGCGTGCATCCGGGAGGACGCCCGCTGCTGCTCGTCGTCAAGAAGAACGCGAGCGTCCTCAACGGCGTTCTCGAATGGATTCGCCTTACCGCCAATTCGAGGGACCAGGGCAGACCGCGGTTTACCGGCATGCCGCTGCTCGTGATCGATGACGAGGCCGACAATGCCTCCGTCGACACTCGTCAGCAGCGGTTCACCGATGGAGTCGCAGACGCGGACCACAAGCCGACCGCCATCAACGCGAAGATCCGCCAGATCGTCGGAAGCTTCGACCAGGTTTCCTATGTTGGCTATACAGCTACGCCCTTTGCCAACATCTTCATCCATCCCGATGCCGAGACGGGGAAAGAATTTCAGGATCTCTTTCCGCGCGATTTCATCGTCAACATGCCGACCCCGGACAATTACATCGGCGCGTCGCGCATCTTCGGGTACACGCGGGAGGAGCAGAGCGACGACGAAGTTGCCGGCCTTCCCGATCTGATCGTTCCGATCGAGGATCATGCCGACAGCCTGTCCAGACGGGAGACGCTCGGCTGGATGCCGCCCGTTCACAAGGTCTTCCACGTTCCGCTGGTGAACGGCGAGGACATCATCCCGGATTCACTGATAACCGCGATGCGATGCTTCGCACTCGTCGTCGCGGCGCGGCGTGAGCGCGGCCAGAGCCGTGCGCACAACAGCATGCTCATCCATGTCACACGGTATCAGGCGGTCCAGAAGCGCGTGATCGCGCAAGTGCAGGAAGCACTCGACACGCTGACCAACGACGTTCGCTATGGCGGGAAGGAGGGGCTCGCCCCGTTCAGGACGCTCTGGGAGACCGAGTTCGAACCGGTCACCCGCGACCTCGCGCTCGAAGATTGTCCGCCCGTCGCCTGGCCGGAGCTGGAAGTGGCGCTGCGGGCGACCGTCAGTTCGATCGGCGTGCGTGAAATCAACGGCAGCTCGGCCGACGTCCTGGACTATGACCTCAACAAGGATCAGGGCCTCAACGTGATCGCGGTCGGCGGGGACAAGCTGGCACGCGGGCTCACGCTCGAGGGCCTGTCGATCACCTACTTCCTGCGTGGGTCGACGATGTACGACACGCTCATGCAGATGGGTCGCTGGTTCGGCTATCGCCAGGGCTATCTCGACCTTTGCAGGCTGTTCACGACGCAGGATCATATCGACTGGTACGGACATATCGCGCAGGCGAGCGACGAGCTTCGTCGGGAATTCGACCGGATGGAAGCGATCGGCGCCGACCCGATCCAGTTCGGCCTACGCGTCCGCAGCCATCCAAGCCTGACGGTCACCTCGCGGGCCAAGATGCGGCACGGCACCGAGCTGCAAGTCTCCTTTGCGGGCGATATCTCGGAAACGACGGTCTTCTCGACGTCACAGCGAGCCCTCGAACAGAACCATGCTGCCGCGTCGGACTTCATCGGACGGCTGACCGCTGCAGGAATTGCGCATGTTCCCGATCCCGAGCAGCGCCGGCCGAGCGGCCGTGCAAACCGCTGGAAGGGATCGCATCTGTGGACCGGCGTTCCCGCGGACTATGTCCTGGCGTTTCTTGACAGGTTTTCCACCCACGAAGACGCCGCCCGCGCCAATGCCCCTGTCCTAGCGAAATATATTCGCGAGCAGGTACGGCGCGGCGAGCTCGTCAACTGGAATGTCCTTCTGGTCGGCGGTGACGGTGCGGAAAGGGTTCAGCTGGGCCAATGGAGCGTTGACGCCGTCATCCGGCAACCGAAAGGCGGCTATGGTCCGGATCTGACCCAGCCCAGGATCATCAGATCCGGGGAGCGGTTTGTCATTCGCAGGCTGCTGAATCCGCGCGACGAGGCCGTCGATCTCGACTCCGATGCCTACGCCGCAGCAATGGCGGACACCCTGGCCGCCCCGCCGAAGCGCAAGCGCAAATCGGACAAGCCTCCCGAAGCGCCTTCCGGCGTGTTCCTGCGGCAGTACCGCCCCGCCGAACGGGGACTCCTCCTGCTCTATCCGCTGGCGCGCCGCCAGGAGATCGACGACAACGGCCGCAAGTTTGACCATGTCTTCCTGCCCGTCGACATCGCACCGATCGGTCTCGGCATCAGCTTTCCTGCAAGTTCGAACGCCAAGTCGGTCAGCTATGTCGTCAACAGCATCTACGGCGCTGGCGACGACGACGAGGGTGATGCATGAGCGTCGTGGAGGAGGCCTGGAAGACGTTGGGCGCCGAGCACCGAACCGAGACCGGATGGCATCTTCGCCGGATACATCCGGGTGCTGCGTGCGAGATTCTTGCCGGCATCCATCGGCCTGACGGAGCGCCCGGATTGATTGTCGAGGTTGAGGCCTCCCTGGTCCCGCCCTCGATCCGTATTCCCAAGTCGGCCGGTTTCCGGGTCGATACGGTGCTGCTTGGACACAGCCATACCGGCCGGGTCCGGTTCGCCCTCTCGCTGGCACACGTCGCCTATTCGGCAGTGTTTGCCGTCCTGTGCACCGACACCGCCGACGTGGCAGCCTCCCAGGCTGACGCGCAATCGGCCCTGTCCGCATTCATCGGGCGTCTCCATGTGTGGCAGGCCTTCATGGCTCGCCACGGGCCGGACGGCCTTTCCGAAACCGCCATGATCGGACTGATGGGCGAACTCCACGTCCTGGCCGATCATCTGGCGCCTCTGATCGGGATCGAGCGGGCACTTGCCGCCTGGGCCGGCCCGCGAGGCGAGCCCAATGACTTCAGTCTCGCCGCCGGCTATCTGGAGATCAAGACGACGGCACGCCAATCGCCGGAGAGCATCGCGATTTCCAATGCTGCGCAGCTCGATATCGCGCGGGGGCGCATCCTGCTCGGTCATCTGCGCTTTCGACAGGTTCCGGAAGGCGCAACCTTGCCGGAGCTGGTGGAGCGCGTCCGTTCGCGGCTTGCCGACGAAGCGCCGGCCGCGATCGCCGAGTTTGCGGCGCTGCTGCTTGCGGCGGGTTATGTCGATGCGCACAGCGAGAATTACGTGCTGCATCTCGAACCCGATGGCTTGCAGCTGTTCGAAGTGACCGCGGACTTCCCGCATATTGCGCCCGGTGATCTGCGCGCCGGAGTCCGTGACTGCTCGTACACCATCGATCTGGGTGCCTGCGCTTCATGGGCCGTTCCTGGGTCGACTCTCGCTTCCCTCGCCGGACCTGCGCATGGCTGAAGACCGCGATCTGCAAAAATTTGCATCCGACCTTCAATCGGAGATCGCCGACCGGGCGCTCGGCGATGCGGAGGTCGGTGACTTCACCGAAAACGCATTTGTCGACGTCGTCGCCGAGCATCTGGCCGATATCGGCATGATCGAAAATCCCGTTACCTGCCATTTCACCGGGAAGGTCGGCACCGGGAATGTCAGGGTGTCCGGTCATGCCATTCCCGATGACGGCGAGCGGATCGACCTCATCGTGGCAATCTTCGGCGGCACCGGCAGTCCCGCAACGATATCGACCGCAGACGTGACGCGCCTCGCCGGACAGGGCGCGCGCGCCCTGCTGGCTGCCAGCCGGCAGATCCATCTCGAACTGGAAACGGCGAGTGACCGCTATGCGATGATGGAGCGTATCAGCGAGCTGCTCGCCGCGGGAACGAAACAGGCGCGCGTGATCGTCATCACCGACGGCACCTCCACCGTCCGGTCGCTCGACGATACGACCGTGGCCGGTGTCGCTGTAAGTTTCGAAATCTACGACATTCGCCGCCTGATGCGGACCATGCGCTCGGGACAGACGCGAGAAGTCATCGATATCGACCTTGCGGCGCTGGGCATGCCGCCGATCCCCTGTGTAGAGATGCCGCCGGGTGCGGAGCCATATGAAACCTATCTCGCGATCTTCTCCGGCGATACGCTGTACGAGCTGTATGAAACCTACGGGCCGCGCATCCTGGAGTTTAACGTGCGCGCCTTTCTCCAGGCGACGGGCAAGGTCAATCGCGGCATCCGCGACACGATCCGCGATCGGCCAGGCTATTTCATGGCCTACAACAACGGTATTTCGATAACGGCGGACGAAGTGCGGACCGGCACGGTCGCTGGCGCGACCGTCATCACCGGCTTCAAGGGCATGCAGATCGTCAATGGAGGCCAGACCACGGCTTCGATCCACCGCGCCCGAAAGCGCGACCGGCTCGATCTATCCCGTGTTCATGTGCCTGCGAAGATCACGCGCCTCCCACCGGAAAGCGTGGAGGAGATGGTTCCCCAGATATCGCGCTATGCGAACACCCAGAACGTCATTCAGGAAGCAGACTTTTCCTCCAACGAGCCGTTCCACATCGCGGTGGAACGACTGTCGAAGGATGTCTGGGCTCCCGGCGAGCGGACACGGTGGTTCTACGAGCGCTCCCGCGGCCAGTATCAGACGGCGCTGAGCATCGAGGGAACCACGGAGGCGCGGGCACGCGCATTCCGCGAACGCACTCCTCCGGGCAACAGGATTTCGAAGACGGACCTCGCCCGCTTCCTCAACAGCTGGAGCCGGCTGCCGCACGTTGTCAGCGGCGGCGTTCAGAAAAACTTCATCGCCTACATGCGTCGGATGCGGGAGAGCCGGGGTGCCAAGTGGGAACCGGACGAGGGATTTTATCGCGATGCGATCGCGCAGGCGATCCTGTTTCTGGCGGCACAGCGAATTGTGCGGCGCGAAGGGTTTCCGGCTTATCGCATCAATATCGCCACCTATCTTGTCGCATATCTTTCACATCGGACCGGCGGCAAACTGCGTCTCGACCTGATTTGGCAGCGCCAGTCCCTGTCGGATGAACTGGAGACGTTGTTGCGTACTTGGTCTCACGCCATCGACCGACAGATTCAGTCGAGCGCTGCCGGACGCAATGTCACCGAATGGGCCAAGAAGGAAGCATGCTGGACGGCGCTTCGGCAGCTGGACCTGCCGATCGACGGCGATCTTCCGGAAGAGTGGGGAAGCGACGAGCGATCGGTGTCCGCGGATGATCCGTGGACGTCCCAGGACGATCATGCTTCGTCCGCAGCCTGCATGCGGCTGTCGTCGGAGCAGTGGTTCGCGCTTCACCTCTGGGGTACTCGAACGGGGCATCTGGCCAAATGGCAGAGCGGGATAGCGCATACGCTCAGCAGTTATGCCGGCAACGGGTGGGAGCGTGCGCCGACGGCCAAGCAGGCGCGACATGGCGTGCGGATTCTGGAGATTGCCGCCGAGCAGGGATTTAAAGGCGGCATATCAGGCGGTGAGGTCTGATCGCTACGGCGCACGCCTGCCGAAAGCGGCATTCATTTCCCGCAGACGCCGCAGGATTTGGATGTCGGACGCATCCGGGGAGAGGCCGTAGGCCTGCAGCACGAGTTCGTTCAGCGGACGCATTGCCTGCAGATTTTCGCCGGGACGATGTGCTTCCTTCCAGCTTCCCGGAGGCAGGCTTGCGAGCGTGCGTTCGATATACTGCCCGACCTCCTCCGCGAGTTCGCCCAGTTGCGACGGAGCGCCGTCCGCGACCAGCGCGGCGAGGCTGCCCTCCTGCCCGACGATGCGGAAAATGTCGGCGATCGGGAAGCCGCCGAAGGTATTGGCGATGGAGAACCTGGCCATCCAGCTGCTTGCCGCGGGCAATGTGGCCCGCGCCCAGACGGCAAAAACGCGGGACCGGAACAGGGCCGGCACGGCATAGTCTCCGTCGATCACGAATAGATCCTGCAGGGGAACTTCCTCGGGGCGCAGTTCGAGCACGATGCCGGGCACGGCTCCGTCAACGATCGCATAACGCCGGAAACCCGGCGATGGCGGTGTCCAGCATCTCAGCAGGTCCGCGGAGCGCTTCATTGGCCGGAAAGGCGGTCGCTTGTCCTGCGACGAAATCAGGGAAAGAAGCCGCTGCGCCGCCGGATCGGAGCTGAGGACATATTCGCGCAGCAGCAGATGATCATTTCCGGACTCGCCATAAGGACGCGTCGCTGACCGTAGCGGTCGTGCGTTGTGGCGTGCGCCCGTTCGCTGGGCGGCGGGAACGCTGTCCAGCCATTCCGAAAGAAGATCGTAGCTGACGCGAACCACATCCCGCTGATCAATGCCACGGGTGGCAAGGCTTCTGTTGATCTCCATCGACTGGATGGCGCCGATGTGGATCTCGTCCGGAAATGTGGCACCCTCTTCCGTCCCGTCCGACAGGCGTCGCAAGGTCGCCGCATCGGTGTATCGGGCCACCTTCCAGCCCAGGTGATCGGCCTGCTCGACCGTATCGAGCGACGGTGTCTCTGCTGTGACTGCGAGATGGAATCCGCGCGATCCGCTGCCGATCGCAAAGGCGCCGGCGTACTCGGGCGCGCGCATGGTTTCGCGAATTTCGCCCGGCAGATCGGGGAATTGCTCAAGCCGCCCCTTCGGACCAGTGGATCGCCGATTGTCGCGGCCGAGGAGCGGCGCGATCACGGAACTGGCAAACTCGGGAAACCTGTTCTCGCGCCGGCGCCCTTCGACGATGATCTGGTTCGCGTGGCGATAGCCCTCGACCTCGTCGGGATTGATGCGAACCGAAAACAGAATGGCAGGATCGCTTCGTTTGGGATCGCCTGTCACCCAGCTCGCTTCGGAACCGAGCTTAAGACCGTCCGGTTCAACCCGCTCTTTCGTATAGGGTGCCGTGCCTACGGACAAGATGGGGGGTGCCTTTCCTGGCCGGTATTTCAGTAGTTCGCGGCGTACTACTTGCGAACGTACAGCACTGACTGCAAGCTGAAGGACGTCAGAAACACGCCTGTCAAATGAGCGATTGGCACTCCCCCACCAGAAGGGGGAGCGGGCGATTGCGGTGTCCAGGATTGCATGCGCTATAGGAAGTTGTTTACTTCCAGACTGATCAAAAAACTTAGATGGCTGCATTGGTGGTAGCGCAGGAACTAGTAGAATGAGGGCGCCTCTAGCCGCCTGTCTATCGAGAAAGTCTTCCAATTTACTCTGAGATCGAGCAATCGCTGTGTCATCTTCGCTAAGAACGAGCGCGATGACGGATCTTGTGTAAGTTTCGTCAAAAAGTGGAAGCTCGGCTTCTCCGTCCGAAAAAATGTCCCACCCCTGCTTTAACTGATATGATTCGCGTTTACGCTCTGATTTGAGGTGACGCACAACTTCACGTGCGCGCTTGCCTTCAGCGACTATAAGAATTGGGATGTCGTTCCAGACGGTAGGAGCTGCCGGCGCGAAGGGCGGAGACTTGGTAACAGGTTCGGGGGGCGCTTCTATTGGCAGCATCGGTGCGAGCGAAGCGCCCATAAACGCTGCCAATTGTGAGATGCCTCCGATTGAAGCTTCAACATCATCTCCCGAACAGACTGATGCTAGCTCTTCAGGTAGATCGAACGTCAGGATGTTTGTAGTTTCCTCACGGAGACAAACCGCCTGGAACAGCCTGTCGTCATGCTGGTGGTGCGCAAGCGCCTGCCGGAGTGCGACTTCGGCCTGTTGCCGCACAAACTGTCGTCGCCAGCTTCGCGCCTTGGCCTCGCCAAATCGTTCACGGAGAAATCCGAACGCAACCCCTGCCAATGTGGAGACTTCATCCCGACTCGCATGGACAGCCAAGTCCAGCAAACTCAAAGGTGCTCGGGCCTCGACATCTGGATGCAGCGGCGTCAACTCAGCCCAGAGTTGCGCGGGAGTTCCCACATACGCGGCATCGTTCCACAGAAATACGTCCCGCCAGGGTTCGCCGACCTCAACCAGAAAGGATTCGCCCGGAGGGAGGCGACGTTGATCGTCAACATTGATCGGCTCGAAGGCCGCAATCCTCGCTCCATGATCACCCGACACTGCCGCTCGTGCGACATAAAGTGTGTTGGCTCCTTCGCTCTGACCATAGAGCGGCATCGCGAAACCGTGGCCGGCGCAACGATAGTAGCCGATCAGACGGAGACTGAGTTGTGCATCGCTCACAGCTGGTCACTTGTTTCGAGGTGGTCGCGAACCAGCCTGCTGATCTCGCTATGGAAATCAGCTGGCGCGCGGTTCGGGCGCCATTGATAGGTTTCCCAGGATACTCCAGCAGCAGTGAGTCTGTCGATCATGTCAGTGTTGGGGCCGTGCGGGTCTTCAAGAAACTGATACGGCAGGACGGCGAACTTCACGTCGCTCAGCGGCACGTGCCGAGCATAGGCCACTTCTATGGCGGAAGCCCGCCGATCTGGGCGATTGCTGCCCGCTGATGCGAGTCTGGCTATCTTGGCAAAGGTCTTAGGACCGGTATCCCAGTCGGGAATGTCCTTACCAAACTCTGTCCTCAGCTTGCCGTCGTAATAGTTAGCAGGGGTCTCGAATGCCCACAGGATGTGGTCGTTGACGGCTTGAAGCGTCTCTTCGAGCGCATAGTCTTCAAGATAGACTGCCGGACTGGCCCCTTCATCGAAGGCGCCCTCAAGGGCTCCGCCCGTATCGAACGGATAGGCGTGGTAGGGAGGACCAAGATTGTCGGTGCTGACCAGGAATACGAATGGGAAAAAATCGAGAATGTCATTCTTCTGATCTGCATCCCGCAACTTGTACGCAGGGCGCAAAGCAAAGAAATATACGAGGTTCGCGCCCAGTGCTTTGCAAACGCGAGTCTCGATCTGCCCCGTTCTGATAATTTCGCGGGCAATCCCGACAGCGGTCACGTGTACGAGGAAGAAATCTCTCGGCGCAGCGGTCGCGCGACCTCGGAGAGAGCAATTTGCATCGCCACTTGTTCGGCGCTTCAGTACGGCCATGTTTTATGGTCCTGTTTCTCGATCATCAATTCTTGCCTAAGATTTTTGCCAGCTGGAAGAAAGAACATATCGTGGAACTTTCGGCACGTCACAAATTCTTCAGAGGCTCCTTCGGAACGGCTCCGCTATCCACTAAGCCATCCCCTCCGGCATTAGCGACTTCAGTGGCTCCGTGCCCTCGCTGAGGATCGCCAGATATCGGCGATAGGCAAACACACGGCCCCGTCGCTTGCCAGTGATCTCCTCGACCACGCCAAGGCGTTCGAGATCAGAGAGCGCCGCATTGACAGTCGGCGCCGACAGTCCCGTCCGTTCGACCAGTTGATTCGCGGTAAAAAACGGGTTCTGCTGGAAAAGGTCGTGGACTCGTAACGCTGAACCGGCACGATCGCTCTCGACCGTGATGCGTTCGCGATCTTCCTTGAACAGATCGACGATGCGGGTGGCGGCGTCGAAGGCTTTGTTGGCTGTGTCGGCGACGCCTGCAAGGAAGAAATCAAGCCAAGCCTCCCAGGCTCCCCGCTCGCGGACTTCCTGTAGAAGCCGGTAATAATCATTCCGGTGAGTCTTCAGATACAGGCTCAGGTAGAGCAGCGGCTTGCGCAGCACGCCGTTGACGCACAGGTACAATGTCACCAACAGCCTGCCGATGCGGCCGTTGCCGTCGAGGAATGGGTGGATCGTCTCGAACTGGACGTGAAGTAGGCCCGCCTTGATGAGCGCCGGCAGGCGAGACTCCTCCTCGTGCATGAAGCGCTCGAGGGCGTCGAGGCAACCATCGAGGTCCGTGGTTGGAGGCGGGACGAACAGCGCATTGCCGGGGCGGGTGCCGCCAATCCAGTTCTGCGACCGGCGGAATTCTCCGGGGCTCTTGGTACCACCCCGACCGCTTTGCAGCAGCCGCTCGTGCATCTCGCGAATGAGGCGAAGCGAGAGCGGCATTTCCTTTAGGCGTTCCAGGCCATACATCATGGCATCGACGTAGTTCGATACTTCGCGGATGTCGTCGATCGGCTGGCCGGCCTGCGCCTCGGTTTCGAAGCGAAGCAGGTCCGTGAGCGTCGATTGCGTGCCCTCGATCTGGGACGAAAGCACGGCTTCTTTCCTCACGTACATGTAGAGGAAGAGTTTCTGGCGCGGCAGTAGCATGGTGATGCCGTCCAGGCGACCCAAGGCGCGTTCCGCGAGGCTGAGCCGGTCGAGCAACGCCAGCACGTCGATGGGCGGTGCCGGCGGCAGCGGGGGCGGTACGAATGCCCTTACCACCTCGCCGGCAACGGGAGTCTCCACGAAGCGACCGAGCCGCGGATTCGATTCTGGATCGACCATGGAGGCCAATATGCACAGCGTGCCTTATTTAAGCAATCGGCACTTCACTTAATTAGCAGATGAGCTAAGATAAGCCGGCTTAAATAAGGGAGGCGAGCCAGGGATGTGCGATCATGTGGGACATGCACGGGATGCCGTTTGTGCGTGACATGCGATCATCGGCGTACCCGTTGAGGCAGTCAAGCCTTGCCAAGTGCATGGTCTCTCGCGAAAATCGCGTCCGTGCGAAATGACGTCGACCACCTGCCACCGGTCCAGCAAGGCGAACTGGACCGCGTGAAGCAAACGCTCATGGGCGAATTTGCCGATGCGATCTCGCGCGCGAACCAGCCGTGGAAGAAGAACGGGCGCATCCTCAAGATCATCCTGTTCGGCAGTTATGCGCGGACCGATTGGGTGGACGAACCGGACAACGGCTACCAGTCGGACTTCGACCTGCTGGTCATCGTCAGCCACCCGGACCTCACCGACGTCGCCGATTATTGGTATGTCGCCGAGGATAAGATCCTGCACGACAGCGCGATTGCGCGGCCGGTGAACATCATCGTTCACACACTGGACGAGGTGAACCAGGCCCTTAGCCGGGGCGAGTATTTCTGGACCGATATCGCCCGCGATGGGATCGTGCTCTACGAACTCCCCGGCAGCACACTTGCGACGCCGCAGCCCCTGACAGCAGCCGATGCCTATGAGATGGCGAGCAAATATTTTCGCGATCAATTGAAATCTCTCGATCAATGGATCGAACTCGCCGAATTTTCGGGCTCGCGAGCTACGCAAGACCCAGACTGGAGCCGGAAGGCAGCCTTTAACCTGCATCAAGCGACAGAAACTGCCTACGCCTGTTTCCTGCTGGTCCGGACCCTCTATTTCCCCCGCTCTCACAACATCAAGTTTCTGCGCTCGCTCGCTGAGGACAGCGAACTGCGGCTGATCGAAGCTTGGCCGCGCGCGACCCGGATCGACCGCCGCCGCTTCGAACTGCTGAAGCGCGCCTATGTCGAGGCGCGCTATTCTGCGAGCTATGAGATCGGCAATGACGACCTAGATGCTCTGTCGGAGGCGGTGCGGTCCCTTCGCGACATCGTCGAGATTGTCTCGCGCGAGCGCCTCGAAACGCTCCGGATAGACGCCGGCCTGTAGGCCACCGAACGACGCCCATCGGATAGTGCCGTTCCGGCTCCTGACCGGAACAGACCGACGCGAGCCCATCTGCGCCCATCAGCGCCGTTCAATTTTCGGCGCCTGTCACCGAGTCTGAAACCGCCCGAACCGGTCCTGTCCGGCGGGCGGGAGCCTCGACGTGACACCCACCAAACTGCTCATCGGCCAGATCCTTGTCGTCTTCGCCATCGTCCTGCTGGGCATCTGGGCGGCGACACAATGGGTAGCAGCTATGCTGGCCTATCAGCCCGAATTGGGTGCGCCCTGGTTCCGGCTCGATGGCCTGCCGGTCTATCATCCCTGGGCGCTGTTCCTCTGGTGGTATCACTATGACGCCTATGCCCCGCATGTCTTCGACCGGGCGGGCATGCTCGCCGGCGCCAGCGGCTTCATTGGCTGCGCGGCGGCGATCTTCGGGTCGCTGTGGCGTGCGCGCCAGTCGAACAATGTCACCACATACGGCTCCGCCCGCTGGGCAAGCCGCCGCGAAATCGTGCGCGCCGGCCTACATCGCGATCATGGCGTCATGCTCGGCACGCTCTGCGGCCGCTATCTGCGACATGACGGCCCCGAGCATGTCATGGCGTTCGCGCCGACCCGATCGGGCAAGGGCGTGGGCCTCGTCGTCCCCACCTTGCTCTCCTGGACCGGCTCGGCGGTCATTCACGACATCAAGGGCGAGAACTGGACGCTGACCGCCGGATGGCGCGCGCGCTTCTCGCACTGTCTGCTATTCAACCCCACCGACGCCGCCTCGGCGCACTACAATCCGCTGCTCGAAGTCCGGCGCGGCGTAAACGAAGTGCGCGACGTCCAGAATATAGCCGACATCCTCGTTGATCCCGAGGGCGCACTCGAACGCCGCAATCATTGGGAAAAGACCAGCCATTCGCTGCTGGTCGGCGCGATCCTTCACATTCTCTATGCCGAGGAAGAGAAGACGCTCGCGCGGGTCGCGACCTTCCTGTCCGACCCGCAGCGCAGCTTCGTCGCCACGCTGCGCCGGATGATGACCACCAATCATCTCGGCGATGACAAGGATCCCAAGGTCCACCCGGTCGTTGCCTCGGCCGCGCGCGAGCTGCTCAACAAGAGCGAGAACGAGCGCTCGGGCGTGCTGTCGACCGCGATGTCATTCCTCGGCCTCTATCGCGACCCGACCGTCGTCGAAGTCACCTCGCGCTGCGACTGGCGGATCGCCGACTTGATCGAGGCCAAGCAGCCTTTGTCGCTCTATCTCGTCATCCCGCCATCGGACATCAGCCGTACCAAACCGCTGGTCCGGCTCGTGCTCAACCAGATCGGCCGCCGCCTGACCGAGCGGCTGGACCAGCCCGGCACATCCCCGCGCCGTCACCAACTGCTGATGATGCTCGACGAGTTTCCCGCGCTGGGCCGCCTCGACTTCTTCGAGACCAGCCTTGCCTTCATGGCCGGCTACGGCATCCGCGCCTTCCTGATCGCCCAGAGCCTCAACCAGATCGAGAAGGCTTATGGCGAGCACAACGCCATTCTCGACAATTGCCATGTCCGCGTCGCCTTCGCGACCAACGACGAGCGCACCGCCAAGCGCATTTCCGATGCGCTCGGCACCGCGACCGAGCAGCGCGCGATGCGCAACTATGCCGGCCATCGCCTCGCGCCCTGGCTTGCCCATGTCATGGTCAGCCGCCAGGAGACTGCCCGCCAGCTCCTGACGCCCGGCGAGGTAATGCAGCTCTCGCCCGACGAGGAGATCGTGCTCGTGTCGGGGCTTGCACCGATGCGCGCGCGCAAGCTGCGCTATTTCAGCGATCACAATTTCACCGCACGTGTTGCGCCTGCACCGAAGCTGACTCAGGGCCGCTATGCCGATTGCCCCAAGCCGCGCGGCGATGACTGGTCCGACCAAGTGCGCGGCATCGATGTCCGGCTGCATCAGGCCGACGATGCCGTGGGCGGTGAGGACGATGGCGGCATGCAACAGCAGCGTCATCCCGGCCTTCCCGAGCAATCAGGCAAGAGCGTCGACGCCGCCGAAACGCGCGATCCCCAGCTCGTTCCGGATGACGACAATGTCGCGGCCGACAAACGCGCCATGGACCAGGCACAGGGCCTGAGCGCCGTTGCCCGCGGTTATGCGATCAACGAGGGCGCCCACCGCGACCTCGTGCCCGGCATGTGAGGCGGCGATGAAGGTCCGCCAGAACCTCTATCTCGATCGCGAGATCGGCGACGCGCTCGAAGCGCTCTCCGCCGGCAATCGCGGCAACAAGAGCCACTTGGTCAACGACGCGCTCCGCGACTGGCTGGCGCGCCGGGGCACAAAGGAAATCGACGATCTTCTGAAGGTCCGCCTCGACCGGCTGTCGCGCGAACTCGACGGCGCTCGCCGTGACATCGACGTGCTACTGGAAAGTCTGTCGCTGTTCGTCCGCTACCAGCTGATGGTGACGGCGCCGCTGCCGGAGGCCGATGCCGCAGGCGGCGCCATCGGGCGCGACCGCTTCGAATCTTTCGTCGCCCAAGTCGGCCGCCAGATCGCGGCAGGCACGCGCACGCTGGCGCCGCCCGAACCAAAGGGAGGCAAGTCGTGATGCCCGCCGGGTCCGACACGGTATCTGCCGACCGTCGCCGCGCCATGCTGCGCACCGCGATGGGGCCGGCAATCGCTGCCGCGCTCTCCGATCCGCGCGTCATCGAAATTATGGTCAATCCCGACGGCGCGCTGCGCGTCGATATTCTCGGCGAAGGCCGGGTCGATACCGATGTGAAGCTCGATGCACCCCAGGTCGAGCGGATCATCCGACTGGTGGCGTCGCATGCCCGTACCGAGGTCCATGGCGACAAGCCCATCGTCTCGGCCGAACTGCCGCCGCATGGACAAGGCGCCGGCGAACGCTTCGAAGGCATTCTGCCGCCGGTTTCGACAGCGCCATGCTTCTCGATCCGGAAGCCCGCGGCGCGGGTCTACACGCTCATGGACTATGTCGCCGACGGCAT
>Ga0105238_10002221_pt1 | contig 19590 bp, 19 predicted proteins | sample KBSC34metaG_FD_81526 | JGI IMG/M metagenome (GOLD analysis project Ga0105238, IMG submission 81526) | Corn rhizosphere microbial communities from Kellogg Biological Station, Michigan, USA - KBS C3-4 metaG | ecosystem: Host-associated > Plants > Roots > Rhizosphere > Soil | place: Michigan, USA... | reverse complement strand
CGGTGTTTGTGGGCGTTGTGGCTTTTCTGCTTGCTCCCGCAATTGCATCGTTGCCAAAGGCGCACGTGGAGATGAACTTCGCATCTCTGACGGGCGAGCTTGCAGTCGGGCTGGTATACGGAATCATTCTCGCGCTACTGAACGAGATGCTGTTGTTCGCAGGAGAGATCGTGGGCCTGCAACTGAGCTTTTCAGCGGTGAACCTGCTTGATCCCACCTCTTCGATTCAGACTCCGCTCATGAGCAATCTGTTTCAGATGATGGGCACACTGGTCGTGATCGCAGCCGGGCTGGACCGAATCGTTCTGGCATCCCTGGTAAGAAGCTTCCACGCGGTTCCGCTGGGAACATACGCTCTGTTGCCTGTGACCTCTCGAGCAATGGTTCAGGCTGCTGGCGGGATCTTTCTGGCGGCGGTGGAACTGGCGGCACCTGTCCTTGCCGCGACGATGCTTGTCGAGATCGCGGTGGCATTGTTGAGCAGGTTGAGCCCGCAGCTTCCAGTCATGTCGCTCTCCGTGCCGCTGAAAACGATGGTGGGGTTTGGGGTTCTCACTGCTTCTCTGGCAGTTTGGCCGCGCTTCATTGAAGCGCGCTTTGCCGGGCTGCTCGACATGGCTGAGAGGCTTCTGCAGGTCGCGCCGGATGTGGCCGGAACGAGCATGGGCGGCTGAGCATGGCTGGCGATCGTACGGAACAGGCGACGCCGCATCGCCGCGAGAAGGCTCACAAAGACGGCGATATTCTGCGGAGCCGCGACCTTTCTTCAGCCGCTGGAACATTGGCCGGCGTTCTATGCCTGGGGATGCTGGGCATGAAGTTGATCGACAGCTTCCGCTCGATTCTTATCGCGGTGCTCAATCCTGGCTCCAGTTTCAACCGGCAGGACGCAGCGGCAAAGGAGTTTGTGCTGCAATTGCGCGGCCTGGTCGTGTTGGGGTGCATTCCGGTGGCAATCGCGATGGCTGCGATTGTGGGCGCCACGCTGGTGTGCGGCATGGTGCAGAGCGGGGGCCTGCAGGTGAACGGAAGCGCGGTTGGATTCCGGCTCGAGCGGATCAATCCCGTCGCCAATGCAAAGAACCTGTTCTCACTGCGGGCGGCGTCGCGGCTGGGCAAATCGCTGGTGCCCGCGGGTGTTCTTGTGTTCCTCGTGCTTCAACGCATTGTGCGGGAGCTGACAATACCGCCGTTCTCAAGCAAGCGGATTGAACTGCTTGGCTCGGATGTATACGGCCTGCTGGCGGCCACGGCCTGGCTGATGCTCGGCTGGTCGCTGATTGACTATGCGATGGAGTGGCGCAGCCGCGAGTCGCGCCTGATGATGAGCCGCGAGGAGATGAAGCAGGAATACAAGGAGACGGAAGGCAGTCCGCAGACGAGGAGCAGGATAAGAGGATTGCAGCGGCAGATGCGGCGCCAAAAAGTGAAGGCGGATGTATCGAAGGCGGCCGTGGTGCTGACCAATCCAACACACTACGCAGTGGCGCTGGGGTTCGACTTTGCAACCATGGACGCACCCAAGGTTCTGGCAAAGGGTCGGAATCTGCTGGCCGAAGAAATCAAGGGCGAGGCTCGCTGGGCGGGAGTACCGATTGTGGAGAATCCGCCACTTGCGCGCTCGCTGTATCGATGGGTAGAGGTCGGGCAGGCAATTCCGGCCGATCTGTATGCGGCGGTGGCAGCGATTCTTGCCTACCTGTATCGGCAGCGTGTGGAGGAGGAAGTCCGGGCCCGGCGCGTGCGGCAGTCAGCTGCAGAAGGCAACGACGCAACAAGAGCAGTGTCGCCGCACGCCATAGCGACGCCAGTGAATGAGCGCAGGCCGAAAGATGATGTAGGAGATAAACGATGAGTACTGCCGCAGTTGCACCGCCAAGTCTTACCGTTGCCGGCCTTATCTATCAAACCCGTGATTACGTGCTGCCGATCGCTGCAATCAGCGTGATCTTCGTGATGCTGATTCCTCTTCCGGCCGGAGTGCTGGACCTTCTGCTTGCGGTGTCGATGTCCGCTTCGGTGATTGTGTTTCTCTCCTCGGTCCAGATTCGACGAGCTGTGGAGCTGTCGGTTTTCCCGACGCTTCTCTTACTGCTGACGCTGTTTAGATTAGCGTTGAATATCGCCTCGAGCCGGAGGATTCTGCTGCATGGTTCAGAAGGAACGGCTGCTGCCGGAAAGGTGATTGAAGCGTTTGGGCAGTTTGTTGTGGGCGGCAACTACATTGTCGGCTTTGTGCTGTTTCTGGCCTTGGTGGCGATTCAGTTCCTGGTGGTCTCCCATGGTGCGGTGCGCACGGCTGAGGTGACGGCGCGATTCACGCTGGATGCCTTGCCGGGTAAGCAGATGGCCATTGATGCCGACATGAATGCCGGGCTGATTGATGAAGCGGAGGCGAGGCGGCGCAGGCTTGCGATTTCGCGTGAGGCTGAGTTCTATGGCGCGATGGATGGAGCGGCGCGCTTCAATCAGCGTGATTCGATGGCGACGATTCTGATTACGGCTATCAATATTGTTGCGGGGCTGCTGATCGGTACGCTGCAGCAGGGAGTTGCGTTAGGCGAAGCTGCGCGCACGTACACGGTACTGACGGTGGGAGACGGGCTGGTCACGCTGATTCCGTCACTTCTGGTGTCCGTGGCGGGGGGCATCACCCTGACGCGCGCCAACTCAGCGGGCCTGCTGGGCGCCGAAATTCGACAGCAGCTGTTTGCGCGGCCATCAACGCTCTACGTTGCGAGTTCAGTATGCGGTGCGATGTGCTTGATCCCGGGCCTTCCGAGTCTGACGTTTCTGCTGGTTGGAGGTGCTCTTTTCTGGCTGGGGCGGAGCTTGAAAAAGGAGGCGCTCGATGCAGCGGAGCTAACGGGAGCGGCAGGGATTCAAAAGAAAAAGGCAGAGCAGGCGCCTTCTGCGGATCTGGCAGGTCTGCTGAAGCTGGAAGATCTTTCCCTGGAGATCGGGTTCCAACTCATTCCCCTGGTGGATGAGAAGCAGGGCGGCACTCTGCTGAATCGAGTTCGCGCGCTGCGGCGGCATCTGTCGGCGGAGTTCGGGTTCCTCATCCCGCCCGTACATATCTCCGACAACCTGCGATTGCACCCGCGCGAGTATGTGATCTCACTGCGTGGAATCGAAGTCGCTCGCTGGCGGCTGGAAGGAACACAGATGCTGGCCGTCTCCGGCGATCCCAACCGCTGCCCTCTTGCGGGGAGAGAGACGCGTGAGCCGGCGTTTGGAGTTCCTGCTGTGTGGATTGCTCCCGCGCTGGAGGAGCAGGCGATTGCGGCTGGATATTCGGTCGTGGATGCACCCACCGTGATCACGACACATTTGGGAGAGATGATTCGGCGACACGCACATGAACTCCTGGGCCGTGCAGAGGCGAAACGGCTGATGGAATCGCTGAACGAGAGTCACCCGAAGCTGCTCGAGGAACTGGTACCGAAGCTCCTGACGCTTGGAGAAGTGGGCCGCGTTCTTGAGCAACTGCTGCGCGAGCGGGTTTCTATCCGCGATCTGGGATCGATTCTGGAAGCGCTGCTGGAGGTTGCGCCGTTGAACAAAAACATAGTGGTGCTGGTGGAAAGCGCCCGCCAGGCACTTGGACGGAGATTAATTGCGCCGCTTCTGGATACGGATGGACAGCTCCCGGTGTTCCTGCTCGATTCAGGGCTGGAAGAAGAGATCGTTGCTTCGTTGTCGCCCGAGAACTCGCAGCGTTTGCTCTCGTCCATGTCGAACTCCGGAGTTCCTATCGTGAGGCGCCTCGCCGATTCTTTGAAGTCTCTAATCGGCAACTCCAGTTCTTCGGTTCTCCCCGTGCTCCTATGTCCGAGTCCGGCCCGCTACCACGTGAAGCGGTGGCTGAACGCGATGATGCCAAGGCTGGCGGTTGTTGCTGCCGCCGAAATTCCGCCGGAAATCCGGCTGAAGCCGGCGGGCACCGTTCGATAGAGAGGAAAGGGCGGCGTAGGGATGAATGCAGAATTGCGCACCAGGGGTAAGGTTGCTGTGTCCAACGGCTATCCACCTCGAATTCCGGAGATGGAGATTCGCGAAGAAGAGGAGAGATTGCTCCTGGAGCACCTTCCGATCGTACGATTCCTGGCGCGCCGCATCCATGAGCGGCTCCCGCAGCATGTGGAGATGGAAGATCTGGTATCGGCCGGAGTTGTAGGCCTGATGGACGCGTTTACCAAGTTCGATCCGCAGAAGAAGGTGCAGTTCCGCAGTTACGCTCAGTTTCGAATTCGAGGGGCAATTCTAGATAGTCTTCGCACTCTCGATTGGAGCCCGCGGGAATTGCGGCGGAAGGGGCGAGCCGTTGAAGAGGCAATCCAACTTCTTACGGCGCGTCTGGGCCGCTCGCCGAATGAGACCGAGATTGCAGGCGAGATGGGATTGGTGCTCGAGGAATACCAGGCTCTGCTCGGCGATTTGAAGGGGCTCGAGGTTGGCACGCTTAACGTTGAACACAACGAGGATTCCGGCGAGGAGGAACTTGCCTATATCCCCGGGCGCCCTGACGAAGATCCTCTCTTCTGTTGTCTGCGCGGCGAGTTGAAAGAAAAGCTCGCGGCTGCCATCGAGGGTCTGCCCGAACGCGAACGGCTGGTGATGACGCTCTACTACTATGAGGAGCTGACCATGCGCGAGATCGGCGTTGCACTCGGAGTGGTGGAGTCGCGTGTCTCTCAGATTCATTCCTCGGGAGTGGTGCATCTACGAGCGGCACTAAGGGGCCTTGTCGCAGGGGCTGCGCGGAAGAACCCGAGCAAACTTGAGCTGCACTGAACTGTAAGTGGTCGTGCAAGGCGGACGAATGGAAAAGATTCTAAAGCAGGATGAGATTGACGCGCTGTTCCAGGCAGCTCGCGCGTCCAGTCCGGAGCCGACCGGCAGACCGGAAAGTGAATCGACTTTCGTGGCTTATAACTTCGGTCATGCAGGGCAGATTTCCAATGAGCAGCTGCGTGCGATCAGCATGCTGAACGATCTGTTTGCGCGCAATCTGACACACAACCTTGCGGCGTGGCTGCGCTGCCGATTCCAGGTCAACCTGGTATCTGCGGAGCAGATTCTGTTCAGCGAGTTCCTGATGCGGATTCCGGAGATCAGCTATGTGACCTCGGTACGGCTTGAGCCATTGGGAGCTTTGTCGGTTCTACAGCTTGATCTGGCACTTGCTCCGCCGATCATCGATCTATTGCTGGGAGGGGACGGCAAGGATGGTCCGTTGCGCGAGCTCACCGATATTGAAGAGGCCATTTTGGGGAGTGTGGTTGAAATTATCTGCAGGGAGTTAACGGCGGCGTGGCAATCCGTTGGGTTGAGCTTCAATTTCGAACGCCGCCAGATGCAAACGCAGATCGCGCGCATCATGTCGGTGAACGAGAAAACACTCTGCCTGGCTTTCGAAATTCGGATGCCTCGTGGATCGGGGCTGTTGAACCTTGCCTTTCCCGCGGTCGTTGCGAATACGATTCTGCGCAGGCTCACTTCGGACTGGGGGCGACGTCACCGCCATGCTCCGCAAACCCGGGCGCAACTTGAAGCCGTGGTTCGGAGAATTCAACTGGGCGGGTCGGTGCAACTCCCATCGGTTAAGATTCCTGCGCTGGCGATCGAGTCCTTGCGTCCCGGCCAGATATTGCCGCTCGGACTTTCAACGGCAGCTTTGGCCGAGTGGCACGTTGGAGGGAAACGAATAGCCTCGGCGGAGGTGGTACAGCATGGAGAGCATCGAGCCGCGCGCATTCAATCTTCGCCGAAGGTGAGAAGACACGATGACCTACCTTGATTGCTGGATTTCGGTCGCGAAGTCGCTGTTCTCACAGGCTCTGGCCGGTGAGCCGGAGCTTGTTGAAGGGGAGAACGTTGAAGCGAGCCGGGCTTCCGAGATTGGGTTTGTAGCTTCTTTCACAGGAGATGTGGAAGGCCGATTTTCCGTCTTTCTTGATTCAAGCATCTTGAATGCTCCGCTGCTAGGAGATGGAGTGGAGCAGGCGACTGGTTGGCGGGAGTTCCTCCGCGAGGTAGCGGAAGCTGCAGCAGGAGAATTGCTGGTGGTCTCGGGAAAGAAGTGCCATCTGGAATCTTTCGGTGCGGCGCAGAGACCGGGCTGTGGCAGTTCCAGATTTCGTCTGGTGGCAGGTGAGAACTCCTGGTCGATCGACATGCTAGATGAGTTGAGAAGTGTGCCGGAAGCGGGCTCCTGTGCAATCGGATCTCAGGCAATTGCAACTAGAGAATCCCAGAGCTCTGGCTTGAGCGCTGGAGTGGAGTTGCTGCTCGATGTCGAACTAGAGGCTACGCTTCGTTTCGGCTGCTGCGAGATGCCGCTGGGAGAGATTCTCGAACTCGGGCCCGGCGATGTGGTGGAACTGGACCGGCATGTTTCCGATCCGGTTGACCTGATCGTGGGAGACAAGATCGTTGCCAGGGGAGACGTTGTCCTGATCAATGGAAACTTCGGGTTGCGCATCACGGAGGTGGCGGAACCCCAAAAGCGGCTGGAGAGCATTCGATGTCTTTTTTGACAGGCGGCATCCGTGACGTATCCAAAGAATTGGTTGAGGGGGTGCCCGATCCAGGTGCCGAGCGGGATCCGCTGACGGAATCACGTGGCGGCCTGATCGGGCGATGTGCCAATCCCGGCTGCCGTTCAGGATGGCTCCAACTGTTTCGCAAGCGTACACGTCCGGTGTTTGAAGGAGGGTGGAACTGTTCGCCGGAGTGCACGGAGGCTCGGGTTCAACTGGCTCTCAGGCGAGAGGTTGACGGAGTGACACAGGACCAGAGCACACATCGGCACCGGATTCCGCTCGGACTGCTCATGCTGGAGAAGGGCTTCATCTCGGGTGAGCAACTGCGCCGGGCTGTTGACGCGCAGAGGAAAGAAGGGAATCTCCGAATTGGAGAGTGGCTTGCGAAGCAAGGCGCGACGGATGAGGCATCCGTTGCTCGCGCTCTAAGTGTTCAGTGGAGTTGTCCAGTGTTGTCTGCTCGAGGCTTCAGTGCTTCAGCAATGGCCGGGGTGATGCCGAGAATCCTTGTCGAGAGGTTTGGTGCGTTACCCATTCGTATAGCGGGCAACAGCCTTCTCTATCTCGGCTTTGAGGAAAGCGTGGACTGGGCATTCGCGCTCTCGCTCAGGAAAATGACGGGGCTGCGCGTCGAGTGCGGAATCGTGCCGTCTTCGGAGTTCAAGGATGCTTCTAAGAGGATGTTGAAGCAGAAGTTCCCGACGGTGCAGGTGACAGAGGCAGTTTCAAATTCGGCTGCGGCACGCGCTCTGGCAAAAGCCATTGAACGGGTTCAGCCCGTCTCGTCGCGCCTTGTACGAGTTCATCAACTGCTATGGCTGCGGATGTTTTCAAAGCCGGAGAACGCTGGAATGCCAGATCGATGTGCGGCGACGGATGTTCTCTGCCGGATCGGCGGCTTCTGACTAAAGAAACAAGTTCCAAGGCCGATACAGAGGGTGGGGGAAACAATGCGCGAGATAAGGGCCTTGATTGTCGATGATTCCTCTGTGATGCGCAAGATTGTAGAGCGATCCTTGCGCCAAGCGGGGGTTGATTCCTTGCTTGTACTGGAGGCCGGTTCCGGCATCGAGGGACTGGAGGTACTGAAGACAAGGAAAGTCGATCTGATTCTATCCGATATCAACATGCCCGCCATGGATGGCCTCGAGTTCGTCCGACAGTTGCGCAGCCAGCAACTAGCGACGGGAGTTCCTGTAGTCATGATCACGACCGAGTCCAGCGAGGAGCATGTGAAGCAGGCAATTCAGGCCGGTGCGATGGGCTATATTCGGAAGCCGTTCACAGCGGATCAGGTCAAACAGCGGGTGCTGTCGTTGTTGCCGGCAGCGTGATTCGAGGAGCCGTGGCGCTGAGTGGAGTTAGACGGTCGGTTCACTCGTATAGAACGAAGCTTTTGAGAGATGGGGAGCGGGGAATGACGACCACGTTGCGGGATTCAGTGCATCGGGTGGCCGATCCGGAGAACCTGGATGCCGGCGTGCGGGAAGTATTCGGAACGATGCTCGGGGTTGAATGCGAGCGGACTCGATCTGATGATTCGATGATCGCGACCCTTCCGAATGAATCTGTGACGGCCGTGGTGGGATTTGGTGGCATTCTCAGTGGAGCATGTGTTCTTTCCTGTGAGGAGTCGGCAGCGCGTCAGATGGTCAGTCAAATGACGGGATTGGAATTTGAGACTGTCGATGAGGTCGTGAAGGATGGGATCGGAGAGATTTGCAACATGCTGGCCGGCGCATGGAAGAGCAAGGTCCCGGAGCTGGCAGCGAACTGCGGATTGTCGGTGCCTGCGGTAATCACCGGTCGCGATTACAAACTGCATGTGCAGGCTCCTGAGTTCAAGTTGCGGCATCTTTACAGATTTGGGAAAGTGTTGTTTGAACTCACGATCGTTTGCGACGGACTTTTATGATTTCGAGCCGTCGAGATAACCTTCACCCCTGAAGGATCGCACTTAGGAGCGGGCAATCCGCTTCCATGACATTTTTCCAAGATTCACCCACGCCGACTGGCCCTTCTTGTGCTCCATCTCCGCTCAGGAAGGCACCCGATGGACAGTGGGTATTACGCGGCGTTGACAGGCTTGGTGGCTCGCACGCAGTCGCTGGATGCAGCGGCGGCAAACCTGGCGAATGCGCAGACGTCAGGGTATCGGGCTGAACGCGCTTACTTTCGATCAGTGTTGTTGGCTCCCGGGACCGCAGAATCGCAGCTGGGCCGGGCTGTGAACGGATTTGGTCTTCTGGGCGGCGACCGGCTGAGTTCAGCACAGGGACCATTGCAACATACCGGAAATCCGCTCGACCTTGGCATCGAGGGGAAAGGCTTCTTCGCGGTCCAGACGGCCAAGGGGGTCCGGTACACCCGCGATGGCAGCTTCCACCGTTCACAGACTGGAGTTCTCGTTACCGCAGCGAACGACCCGGTGCTGTCGGACGCGAAGAAAGCGATTGTGATTCCGCCGGGGCAGGTAGCGGTAGGGGCAGATGGGGCCTTGTCACTGAATGGGGCCGTGGCTGCAGCGATCGGATTGTTCGAATTCCCTGAAGGAACCCAGTTGAAAGCAGAAGGCGCCAATCGCTATGTGGCGCCCGAGGATGCGAATGTTTCGCGGTCCGGGAATTCGGTGATCCACCAGGGAGAGCTTGAGGGAGCAAATCAGGATGTGATTCAAGGTTCGCTGGATCTGCTGATGATGCAGCGCCAGGCAGAGATGATGCAGAAGGCCTTGACTATGTTCCACACAGAGTTCAACAAGTCTGCCAGCGAGGATTTGCCGAAGGTGTAGGACGGCGGCGAGCGGAGAAAAAGAATGATTCGAGCTTTGTACACAGCGGCCAGCGGGATGACTGCCCAGCAGATGAACCTGGACACGATTGCGAACAATCTGGCGAATTCCTCCACCACCGGCTTCAGACAGCTTCGGCTTCAGTTTCAGGACATGATCTATCAAAACCTGATCACGCCGGGGGCGGCGCAGAGCCAGTCGACCGTTTCCGCAGGTCTGCAGATCGGGCTTGGAACGAAGTCCGCGGCGACTGAGGTCATCATGACACAGGGTGCGCTGAACCAGACCTCGAACCCCCTTGACCTTGCTATTGAGGGACCGGGGTTCTTCCAGGTGCAGCGACCTGATGGCACGATTGCGTACACACGCGCAGGACAATTTCACCTCAACAACCAGGGCACGATCGTGACAACCGATGGCGATCCGATTCTGCCCAACATCACCATTCCGGCAAATGCGACTGCAGTGACGATTACGCAATATGGCGTAGTGAACGCGAGTCTGTCGGGTCAGCAGAATCCGTCGCAATTAGGACAGCTGCAGTTGGCAACCTTTCCTAACCCGGGTGGTTTGGAGAGCCTGGGCGGTAACGTGCTGCAGGCAACACTGAGTTCCGGAGATCCAGTGCTGGGCAATCCCGGGGGAACGGAGGGGCTTGGCACATTGCAGCAGGGTTATCTGGAAAATTCCAACGTAGATGTGGTGACGGAATTTGTCCAGATGGTGCTGGCTCAGCGGGCCTACGAATCGAATTCGAAAGTGATCAAAGCAGCCGATGACATGTACACGCAAATCAACAATATGACGCGTTAGGAGTGGCGATGGCCTGGACCGTGCCGATATGGATTGCGGCTTTTTTCTTCGGGATTGGGATCTCGGCAGCGGAGCCGCTGAAGAACGAGGTCGGGATCGCGGTGAAGACATGCGATGCGGGAGTGACAGACCGATTGAACGGGGGTCCGCACCGTGCGACGCGCACCATCGAAGATCCGACGACGGGTGAGCGCTGGGCAGTTAAGCAGAATTCGATGCATCCGGAATGGCCGTCACGGCTGGTTCCGATTCCAGAAGAGATCACTGGGATGTGTTTGTCTCTCGCTCGAAATGGCGCCGGGAGTGGCCGCCGCAGCGCTACGAGCACATTGCCGGTGGTGGTCCACAGTGGCGACGTCCTAGCCGCGGTAGAGGACACGGCCGCGTGGCATGCGGAACTCCAGGGGACCGCACTGACCAGTGGGACGGTTGGTGAGTCGATTCTGGTGCGGCTTCGGGTTGGAAATCGAATTGTGCGGGTCCGGATCGCGGCAGCTGGTCTGGCCCTTCTTGAGGATAAAGAGCGCGGAGGCTACCGATGAGGATGGTAGATCGATTTTCGCTAGTGCTCTGCGCAGGTCTGTTGATGTGTGGATCGGCAGAGTGCTGGGGCGCGAAGAAGCAGGCAGTTCCGAAGCCAGGCAAAACGGCTCCGGAGCAAGCGTTGCAATCTTACGTGGAACGTGTGCGAGCGCAGCACGCGGCTGAAATCACTACCACCGGATCGATATGGAGTTCAGAGGGGCGGTTGGTGAGATTGGGGACAGATGCCAAGGCAGCGCGCATTCACGATCTTATTTCAATCATCGTGATTGAGAGCCTTGCGGCCTCGACCGATGGGCAGGTTAAAAATGTGCGCGCGTCGAATGCCGGTTCGAGCGTCTCTGCGTTGCTGGGAGGACTGAAGGCTTCGAACAGTTTGCAAAATCTCGTCCATCAGAATTCGTCGTCGGGTTTGACCGCACAGGGACAGAGCACGACAAATTCCAGCTTGTCCACAACGTTCGGAGGCGAAGTGGTGGACGTGTTGCCGAACGGGATGCTGGTGGTGCAGGCGACACGACAGCTCACGTTCTCGCAGCAGACACAGCTGATCAAGTTGCGCGGGCTTGTGCGCCCGGAAGATGTGAGCGCGCAAAATCAAGTGCTATCGACAGCGATGACGGATCTGGAGCTCGAAGTTACAGGCAGAGGAATTGTCACCGATTCAACGTACCGGCAGAATCCGCTGGTCCGCTGGCTCGAACGAATTCTGGTCTTTTAAGGGTGATCGGCCACGGAGCTTAAGAATATGAGCGGTGCAAGTGAGGAAGCGGTGGATTCTAGATTTGGCGGAAGTGTATGTCGCGGTGTCTTCTGTCGTGTCTCAAAGATGGAGGAGGGCAGGCAATGGGCCGTATTTGTAAGTTGGATACTGGTTGCTGCGGGGATCGCGATTGCTGCCGGATTGGCACACGCCGAGACGCCGGGGCGATTCGCGCGAGTAAAGGATGTAGCCACCATCGAAGGCATTCGGGATAACCAGCTGGTTGGCTATGGGCTCGTGGTCGGACTTCGTGGGACGGGCGACAGTTCGCAGACTGTTTTTCCGGCACAGACGCTCATCTCGGCATTGGAGCGGATGGGCGTAACCGTTCCTCAAACAGGATCGAACAGCGCCAGCAACATGCAGGTTAAAAATATGGCAGCTGTTTTCGTGGTGGCGACGTTGCCGCCTTTTAGTCGTCCAGGGTTTCGAGTGGATGTGACAGCATCTTCGGCGGGAGATGCGCGCTCGCTCGAAGGAGGAATTCTGCTCATGACGCCGCTCTATGGCCCGGACGGGCAGATCTACGCACAGGCGCAGGGTTCATTGGTGCTCGGCGGTTATATGAGCAGCGCTGGAGGAAGCACACGGCAATTGAACCATCCGACAACGGCGAGGATTCCGGGAGGAGGGGTTGTCGAGCGAGCGATATCGTTTGAAGTTCAGCAGCTGCGGAAAGTCACGGTGATTTTGAACGATGCCGATTTTCATACTGCGGAGATGATGGCGGTCGCAGTGAACCGCACTGTCGGAGAGAATCGCGCGCATGCGATTGATAGCCGGCGTGTGGAAGTAGTGCCGATGGCGAACGAAGATCTGGCGTCGTTGATCGACAAAGTCGAAGAGATTGAGGTTGAAGTGTTTCCCCGCGCGCGGGTAGTAGTGAACGAACGGACCGGCACGGTCGTAATTGGAGGCATGGTTCGCCTGATGCCGGTGTCGATTTTGCATGGCGGACTGTCGGTGAATGTGCAATCGGAGGTCAGGGTTTCGCAGCCGGAGCCTCTGTCGAATGGGATCAGCCAAGTGGTGGAGCAGACGAGTGTCCAGGCGCAGGACAAGCCAGTGAATCGCATCGAACTGAAGCGAGGAGCCACCGTTGAGGATCTGGTGCAGGAATTGCAGCGCATTGGGGCCGGCGCGCGCGATGTGATTGCCATTCTGCAGGCAATGAAAGAGGCCGGCGCGCTCGAGGCGGATCTGGAGGTGCTTTGATGCAAGCCATTGAGGGAATTGCCGGAGGTACGCAGGTTGAAAGATGGACCTCGAGAGCGAGGCTGGTTGAATCGGCGCACGAATTCGAGGCGCAGATGATGAAGGAACTGATCCAACCGATGCTGAAAACCGATCAAGCCGAGGACGACGCGGAATTTGAGGGAGCGTTGGGGCAATTTGCAGGAGAGTCACTGGGCCGATCGTTGAGCAGAGCGGGAGGTTTCGGGATTGCGAATCGAATCATATCGAGTCTTTCCCGGACTGAAACAGGCTGCTTATCCGATTCCGACCCAGGAAAATGTGAGCGAAATGAGCGGCCAGATCTCAAGTCACTCGCTCGGTTGCCGATAACCTTGCCAAGGAGGGTTGCGTATGGAAATCAGGAATAACGCTGAGGCTTTGAAGTCCTTTCTTGGCGTGTCTTCCTCTGCCGCCGCGAAGAGTCTGGCGATCAAGAGAGCTGAGGCGGAAGAACTGCAGGCAATATTTGCCGGGGATCAGGCAACGCTTAGCCAAGTGGGAACGGCGGTTTCAGGTGCGGCAGGTCTGGACGGCGTACGCCTTTACAAGGTAGCGGCGGTGCAACAGGCGCTGGCGGCTGGGACGTATAACGTTTCGGCGGCGAAAGTGGCCGACAAGGTGATCGATTCAATGCTCGCACCGAACACAGGGCCGGAAAGATGATCTGCCTAGAGAGAGCAACGGATCGCAGTTCGAAGGCTTTGGATTTGAGGTCCATCGCCAGAGATGCATCGGACGGTCTATCCAGGTGCGATTGCGATCAACTGGAGCGATTGGCCACCCGGTGCTGCGGGTCCGACCCCGAAGCGCTGAATCAGGCATGGCGCTACCCGGCGCATGCGCAGGTTGTGGAGTTTCGAATTCTTTTCCGTCTGCTTGAGTCCACGCAAGAGCACATCAGGCTAATTCGGCACCTTGTGGAGAAGAGCAGCGTTCGGCTTGAATACGTTTCCGCTTCAGGGCACGGCGGATCTGGAGCGATCGACTGAGATGGGAACGATCAATGCGGCATTTTACCTGATCACGGGCGCACTTGATGCTGACCAGTCGGCTCTGGATGTCGTTGCGAACAACGTGGCCAACGCGAACACATCGGGTTACACGCGAGAGGTGCCCAACTGGAAAGAGAACATTCCAGTGCAAATCAACGGAATTGCCTATGGAACCGGGGTGAGCCAGACTGGGCCAACTTCGGTTCGCGATCGAGTGCTTGAGGAGCGTTTGGCGCAGCAACAGCAAGGGGCCTCAGGCTCAGAGGCCAGGCTTGCGGCGCTTGAGTCAGTGCAGGCGCTGTTTGCTCCGGCATCGGGATCGGAAAGTTCCAAGGCTGGAGATATCGGGAGCGACATCACGGGCTTCTTCGATTCCTTCGCGTCACTGGAAGCGAATCCTATTGATGCCTCCTTACGAAGCCAGGTGCTGGCAACGGCGCGGACGCTTGCAGGGGATGTGTCGAACGCCGCCACCAGCCTGACTGCGCAGAGAACGTCGCTCGATCAGCAGGCTTGGAGTATCACCAGTCAGGTGAACTCGCTTACGGCAGCGATTGCGCAACTAAATCTGCAAATTGGGGCGACTTCGCCGGATGGGGATGCGGGGAGCCTTGAGGACGAGCGGCAGGTGGATCTCGGGAAGCTTTCACAACTTATCGGCATCAATCGGATCAGGACGGAAAACAACGGCATCTCAATCACTACAACAACGGGCGAGATGCTGGTGTCGGAGGGATTGAGTTACTCGCTTTCGACGGGGGCAATCAATGGAGACACGCACCTTTTTGTCGGAAGCAGGGACGTAACCTCCTCGCTCGCTGCAGGCGGGGGAGAACTTGGCGGTTTGCTGAAGGCTCGGGATGAGGATATTCCTCAGGTGCTCGCGAGCCTCGATCAACTGGCATATGACTTGTCCGCGCAAGTGAACGCGCTGAACAGCACCGGATCTGACCTGAATGGCAGCAGCGGTACCGCGGGAAATCCGCACTACATCTTTGCGGAGCCGACGACGATTGCGGGCAGTGCAGCGATGATGAGCGTGATCATGAGGGACCCATCGGAGATTGCAGCGGCGGCGCAAGGGCAGGGAAATGGAGACAATGCGAATGCCCGCGCAATGGCCGCGCTTGCGAAGAGGTCGCTGGTGGCCGGGCTGACGCCATCAGGGTTCTATTCAAATTTCGTTACTGCGCTCGGAGCTACGGTAGCGCAGGTGCAGATTGAGAATACGGCACAGAGTGCATCTGTGGCGCAGTTGCAAACGGCGCGGAATGCACTATCGAGCGTGAATCTGAATGACGAGGCAGCGTTCATGCAACAGTTTGAGCGCAGTTACCAGGCTGCTTCGCAGGCGTTTGCGATTCTGAACAGGATTATGGCCTCCGCAATCAACCTGGGTTCAGAGACAAGCGTTTCGTAGTTGAACTGGCGAGGCCAGAATCGGAGGAAGGGCTTAAATGCGTGTTGATCCGACATACACAGCCAATCTCGTTTCAGCGCTTGATGGCGCTCAGGGCCGCGAACAGCAGCTTAGCAATCAGCTGTCCAGCGGGGTGCGAATCAGTGCGCTGGGTGATGATCCTATCGCGGCGGGGAGGAATGTTCTGCTGTTGGATCAGATCCAGCGAGATGACACTTTCACGCAAACTTCGAGCCTGGTTACCGGCAGGCTGCAGGTGATTGATTCAGCTCTGGGAAGCGTGATCACCCAATTGAACCAGGCGATCTCGCTGGCGACAAGCGCGAGCAATGGAACGAACAATGCGAGCGACGTAGAGGCAATCGGAAACCAGATTGCAGGAATTTTGAGTGAAGTGGAAGCGCTGGCGAACACGAACTATCAGGGACAATTCATTTTTTCGGGAGGCAAGACGACGACCCTGCCTTTTTCCACATCGCAGACCACCTTGCCGGGCGTGACGACTTACAGCGGGGATCGCAATGTGAACTATCTTGAAACGCCGAATGGACAGAAGATCCAACTGAACGTCCCGGGAGACCAGATCTTTCTCGGGGCCAGCAGCGTGTTCGGAGCTTTGAATAACCTGGTTGCAGACTTCTCAAATGGGACTGTCGATGCGTTGCAGGCAGGGCAGGACACAAAGGCGCTCACAACGGCATTGAACTATGTTTCGCAGCAGCGGGTCCTCCTGGATAACTCGATTACACAGCTGACGACAGCGGGCGAGGCCGTCAGGACTGAGAAGACCCAGTTGATGGCCGCGCAGACGGAACTGATGCAGGCGGATCTTGCGACCATTGCAACTCAGCTCTCGCTGGCGAAGACGCAGCAAACGGCGCTTGAGTCCGTGATTGTGCAGCTAGGCTCGGGAAGCCTGTTCGACAAGCTGGAGTAATGCGGTAGATGCTACTGAGATTCCTTTCACAGTGGTGACTGAGTGAGGCCTCACGGGTTTCCATGTATTCTTGTCGAGCGACTCTTGCGCTCGCAGGCCCCAAATGTCATCTACACGTATCCGACTCGCCATAGCTTCTTTCTTCTTTGCCTCTATCGCCGCGCCATTGTGTCTCGCGCAGGCGCGCACTGACTGGCCGGTCTACAACGGCGGCCTGGACGGCGACCACTACTCGCCGCTGAACCAAATAACGAAGAGCAATGTTCAACACCTTCAGAAAGCCTGGACCTACGATACCGGCGAGCAGGGGAGCATTCAGACCAATCCGCTGGTGGTGGGCCGCACTCTCTACGGCTATACGCCGAAGGACGAGGTCATCGCGCTCGATGCGGTGACCGGAAAACTGAGGTGGAAGTTCGATTCTGGCATCGTTGCGGGACAGCCTGCGCGAGGCGTCGTGTATTGGAACGATGGTCAGAGTGGGCGAATCTACGCTGGCGTTATGAATTTTCTGTACTGCCTGGACGCTGAGACCGGGAACCTGATCAACAGCTTCGGCGAGAGCGGTCATGTGGACCTGAGGAAAGGCTTGGGCATACCGGGCGTGAAAGGCGACTTCAGCGCATTGTCGATCGCGCTTACGACGCCGGGTGTCATCTATAAGGACCTAATCGTAGTCGGCGGCCGCAACCCGGAGGCGAAACCCTCGCCTCCTGGTTACATCCAGGCCTTCGATTTGCGTACCGGCCAACTCCGCTGGACATTTCACACGATTCCTCTACCGGGCGAGCCGGGGTACGAAACGTGGCCCAAAGACGGCTATAAGGATGCAGGTGCGGCAAACAACTGGTGCGGCATGGCGCTGGATGCGGAACACGGGATCGTGTATGTTCCGACGGGTTCAGCGGTGATGGATTTCTATGGTGGCGATCGGGTCGGCAACGACCTCTACTCCAATACGCTGCTTGCTCTCGATGCGAACACAGGGAAGCGGATCTGGCACTTTCAAGGCGTACACCATGACATCTGGGATCGCGACTTCCCGTCGCCACCAGCGCTTTTCACGGTGGAGCGCGATGGCAAGCGGATCGACGGACTGGCTCAAACGACGAAGCAAGGGTATCTATACCTCTTCAATCGTATGACGGGTGAGCCCCTCTTTCCAATTCATGAGCACCCATATCCGAAGAGCGATGTCCCGGGAGAGGTGACATCACCGACCCAGCCGAAGCCAGATTTGCCGGAGCCGTACGCGCGTCAGGAACTGAACGAGAATATGCTTACGACGCGCACACCCGCGGCGCACGACTGGGCGGTCAAAGCGCTTCAGACGTTCCGAAATGGCGGTCAGTTTTATCCTTTTGCGGTTGGCAAGCAGACGGTAATCTTCCCCGGGTTTGATGGTGGAGCAGAATGGGGCGGCCCTGCCATAGATCCGGTGCACGGCGTCATCTATATCAATGAGACGGAGATGGTCTGGACCGGGGCCATTGCACCGAGCAGCGCACATAGCCCGGGTGAAGCGCTCTACCAGAGCCAGTGTGCAATGTGCCACGGCGTCGATCGGGCTGGCTCACCGCCTGCGTTTCCGTCACTGGTGAACGTTACGAACAGACTGTCGAATGAGAAGGTCGTAAGCACGATTCAACATGGTGCTGGCCGCATGCCTTCGTTCCCGAATATTCAGGGCGATCATCTCGAGTCACTACTCACGTACCTGCGCACGGCGGGAGTTGCAGCGCCACCGCGCGAGTTGCAGGCGGCCCCGGCGCCGGAGCATGCGCAGTCCCCCGCCGCTGATCCTGCGGGCGCCAAGGTCTATGCCGAGCAATGCGCTGCGTGCCACGGAGAGAAGCTGGAAGGGGTGCAGCCAGCGCCGGCGCTTGTCGGAATCGGGGCGCGGCTCAATGCAGCACAGGTCAGCGAAGTGGTGCAGAAGGGGAAGGGCGACATGCCCCCAGCCGATGCCAAAGGCGCGGAACTGGATGCGCTGCTGCGATTCCTGGATGTCGGCGCGACCGTGAAGAGACAGGAGGCGAACCCGGATGAGTTCTCGAATACGTACATCTTCAGCGGGTACCGCAAGTTTCTCGATCCGGACGGCTACCCGGCCATTGCGCCGCCGTGGGGAACGCTTAACGCAATCGATCTAAAAACAGGAAAGTATCTTTGGAAGGTTCCCCTGGGAGAGTATCCCGCACTCGCGAAGCAAGGCATGGCCAACACCGGAAGCGAAAACTACGGGGGGCCGGTGGTTACCGCAAGCGGGCTTCTCTTTATCGGGGCAACTGTTTACGATCACAAGCTACGGGCCTTCGACACAGCGACTGGCAAAATGCTTTGGGAGACTGAGCTACCGTTCTCTGGCGTGGCGACACCGGCGACGTACGCTGTAGATGGGCGTCAGTACGTGGTGATTGCGGCCAGCGGTGCGCGAACTCCCAACGACCCACAAGGGGGCGTTTACGTGGCGTTCGCATTGCCGGCCGAGGCAGGGAAATAGATCCATTTTCAAGCTGACCATTGTCGATGGTCGATGCTAGACTCGCAACCACTCCGATGATTTTGAAACAGTACTATCTTGGTTGTCTGGCTCACGCTTCCTATCTCCTGGGAGACGAGGAGAGTGGCACCGCCGTTATTGTCGATCCGCAGCGAGATGTGCATCAGTACATCGTGGACGCGGAGAAGTTTGGGCTTAAGATTCGTCACGTTTTTCTCACGCACTTCCATGCGGATTTTGTGGCGGGGCATCTGGAACTGCGCGATGCATGCGGAGCGACCATCCACCTTGGCTCACGTGCTGAAGCGGAATATGCGTTTTTGCCGATGGAGGATGGCGACGTGCTCGAATTTCCGGGCATGCGTCTCCAGGTTCTGCACACGCCGGGGCACACGTTCGAGTCGATTTCGATTCTGGTCTTCGATCGGAGCAAGAACGATTCGAGGCCTTTCGCGGTGCTGACGGGCGACACACTCTTTATTGGAGACGTAGGGCGGCCCGACCTGCGGGCCTCGCTGGGCTGGACGGCGAACGAACTCGGAAGCTACCTTTACGACTCACTGCACAGCAAGTTGTTGCCGCTGCCGGATGAAGTTCTTATATATCCGGCACACGGAGCGGGGTCTCTTTGCGGCAAGAAGCTTTCGAGTGACACCGTGTCCACATTGGGAGATCAGCGGCGCTTCAACTATGCGCTGAAGCCGATGACGAAGGAAGAATTCATTCGTCTTGTGACCGCCGATCAGCCGGATGCGCCGCCGTATTTCACCTACGATGCGGTGCTGAACACCCGGGAACGAGCCACTCTCGACAAGCGGATGGAAGAGGCGCTCAAGCCTGTCGAACTGGAAGAGGTGCTCAGGCTGGGTGATCGCAGCGCTCAAATTCTCGACGTTCGCGAGCCGAGCGAGTATGCCAAGGGGCATCTCGCCGGGAGCATCAACATCGGACTTGGCGGACAGTATGCCACGTGGGCGGGCACTGTGCTGGAACGCACCAAGCCGATCGTCATCATCTCCGAACCGGGGCGGGAATACGAGGCTG
>Ga0105238_10002214_pt1 | contig 19607 bp, 15 predicted proteins | sample KBSC34metaG_FD_81526 | JGI IMG/M metagenome (GOLD analysis project Ga0105238, IMG submission 81526) | Corn rhizosphere microbial communities from Kellogg Biological Station, Michigan, USA - KBS C3-4 metaG | ecosystem: Host-associated > Plants > Roots > Rhizosphere > Soil | place: Michigan, USA... | reverse complement strand
GAACAGGGGCGCCAACGCGTCGACTTGAGCCTTCAAGTGGCGGAGGCTAGCCTGGGAGACCTCCTTGGTAAGGCCGTGCAGGCTGAGGAGTTTAGAAGGTTCCAGGTCTATGGACATGGGTAAGGGTTACTATACCAAAACAACACGTTCGCCGAACCATCAGCCGAGGTCCAGCAGGCTAGTTAGCTAACCTACTCTTCAGGCCTCGCCGCTGTAAATTGAACTCGTGCGGCCTGAATCGCGTCGACTGCGCCTGAAAGAAATGCGAAGTGGCTAATTGTTGCTCGCCCCCTGGTGCTCTCCGGAGGATCACTGCGAGTCATTTTCATCGACGGGTACACCTCTCGCCCTACGATCCCCTTCAATGGTAAAGACATATGGGATTCCGTGGAAGACCGCATCCTCTTCGTCCTCATCCGAACGGTCCAGCATTCCCTCGGGAGAACTAAGAAAGTCATTGGAGCGATAGTCCAAACTCGCCAGAAACTCATTAACCAATACCTCGGTTTGCTCCACGCGGAAGTCGAAGTCTGGGTCGATGGCCTGTCGGGGAACCACTTCTCCCAATTGATCTTCTATCGTTCGTGGGTAAAGCGATTCGAATCGACGGATAACCTGGTCCAGCCAACGATTATACGGGTCAGGTTCCGTCATTACATACCGAGCCAGCGTGGCGATTAGGCCCGCCCGGCGCCCGGGATCGGTACCCTCCCAATATAGCTGCTGAATAGCGGTCTGTAGCCGAACGATCGCATCCGCAATTGGTCTTTCGATCGGGCCATCCCACTTCTTGGTGGAGTTCTCCCCCCACCAGTGTCCACTGCCGTATCCGCAATATCGCACATCGATCGTCATCGCCCACGCACCTTCCATGTACCTCCAGAGGGTTGGGTCGTTGGACAATCTCCCGAATCGATAAACAATCCATTCCGCAGTGCCGCACATCATCGCAAGAATCGCTCTTTGTGAAATGGTTTCTAAACGGACCGAGAGATCCCTATCAATCACGTCCTTGGCTGGAAGATGTTTCCAATCGTCCCACTCAAACCGAATCGATGGGTCCTGCACATTAGACACGATGAGATATTGTGGGATTGCGAGCGACATAGATGTCAGCTACCTACTAAACAAGAGGTTCTGCTCCTAAAGAAATGTATCTCACCTATGATGGTTTTGGTCCGAAGCCCTTCGCCCGCCACCCCTTGTCGGTTGTGTCTTTGGGCTTACCGTTACTGCACAGGTCCGAGCCCTTGACCTTTTCATTTTTGTTATTGCAGAGTTCGATCTTGATACCACAAGCCTCAGCTCCGCAGATTGTCCTCCGGCAACTGCCACATGGCAGCTCGTCCGCCACGCCGCCGGACACATGATAGATCTTCATAGTAACAGTGCCGTTCATGGCCATAGGCGGTCTCATGAGGGGGTCCAGGAGCTTTGTCTCGGAATCGTTCTTTCGATGTGGGTTGTAATTCCCACCTCCCATACAAGCCGGCTTAGTTTTGCTGCTTACCTTATCCGAATAGCCATCCCGAAACTCTTCTTTGACGCAATCTTCCCGATTCAATGATGTCGCCTTCAGATATGCGCCCGGTCCTCCATCAGGCTTCCAAACTGCGGTCGTTAGCGCAAACCCTTCCTTCTGTTCGGCCGTCATTCCTGCCTGGTCAAGTTCCTGCCCGCGCGCTTCTTGGTTAGCGTCGTCCAGGTCCTGGCAGGTCAACTCACCAATCTCGGCAAATTGCATTGCCGCCTGATTCAGCGTCATTGATCCCGAGTTCTGCGGAGGCGATGTAGCCATACGATTACATGTGGTTATGCGTGGTCATGTCCATATGGCGGATGACGTTCTCCCCTTCAATCTTTACGTCCATGGACCACGCCGCGTGCTGCATTTTGCCCTGAATAGTGGCTGTTACAACCCCCATGCCTAAGCCCTTGGTAGCCGCCTCGTCGCCAGTGCTCGTCTTATAGGTTGACGAGTTCTTCAAACCGACGATGTCACCGCCGATCTGGACGGACTTTGATCCATCGTCCGTGTCAGATGCTTGTGCAGTGTTCGGATACGGTATGGGTATTGGTCCCACGGGCGGCGATGGAGGTGACAGGCAGACGTCAGGCATTGCACAGATCGACTTATTATCGTCCTTCTTAGCTGAAATCTCGTTCCCGTTGGCAAATACGTTACTGCTCATGACTGTGTCTCTTTCTTGTGGTAGTCCAGCACCATGGCTGCACGTTCGCCGTCGTCGTTGCCGAACGTGCAAAGGACGGTTGGCCCCGGTCCGTATCCCTTCCGGCCGGCATCGAAGCCGACAGCGAGCACGATCGGTCCGATTGCCGCACCGACATCGCCCAGAAATTCGATAGGGTGCCACAGATCGAAAAGCTCCGGCGTGGGCTTGCGGGCAAAGCGGCCAGTGGCCAGGACCATCTCCTTAAATTTGTCATGCTCTCCATTCAAATCTGTAATGCGGTATTGAATCTCCTGCATCGTGACTCCCGCCTCCGATAGAGCGTCGCGAATTGCCTTGGTCAACGCGCGTCCCTGGACAGGTTGTCCCGATTCAATGCCGGCCTCTTCCCGAGCCATCGCCGAACCGAGAATTCGCAACTCGCCGCCGGGAGTAACTGCGGCAGGCGCGATGAGAATGGCGCTTCCAGCCTCGCCCAATGAGAACCCATTCGAGTTTTCTGGAGTGAGCAGGCGGCGTTCGGAAAGATAGTAGTTTTTCAGCTCGTGCACCAAGAGACTGTCCACGGCGGCGACGATGACACGCTGCACTTGTCCGCCGCGAATGAGGTCGCCGGCCTCCCGAAGGGCCACAACAACGGAGACGTGATCGCGGGGAATAATTCGAGAAGTGGGGTTAAGAGGGAATCCGAGGCGATGCTCGATCTCCGACAGAATTTCACGGTCCAGTTCAGGAAGACGAAAAGGACGATCTGGCGGGGCCACGCACAACAGCACTGGAATTTCTTGCGGACTCATCGGTTTGGCCTCTTCAAAGCACTCGAGAATCGCCGGAGCCGCGAGATCCGCGAGTTTGCCCACGCCAACCCACCACTGCGGGAGACGAACCTTTCCGGCAGCGAGGTACGTACCGGTCTGGGGATCCCACAGGTTGGTTTGCTCCACGCAACGAATGCCAGCCCGAATGGCCGCCAAACTCGCGGGGGCATCAAACCCTGTGGACGTGACCATACCACATGCTTTGATGGCTAGTTGTGTCATAGAAGCTAGACCGGATCATCTTCGGTTACGTCGGGAATCGACCAATTCCGCCAAACTGCTGTAATAAGTCTTGCCCTGGGATTTCGCGCGTCTCTTCGCGCGCCAGGAAGGCGTCATTTCCCCGACAATGGTCTGCCTGAGCTCGAACAGATTCCGTCGCAACGGCAGCGACGCGCGCCAAGTCATCGTGAAGCGTTCGAGATCTGGCTCGATGACCAGCGTGTCGCAAACTCCATCCAACTGGATATCCCCTCCTCGATGTGGAATGAACGTAAGCGGCATGGTCTTGCGCGGAATCTTAAACCAGCGCTTGCCGTCCGGCGTCAGGTTCTCGAGCTCCACTTGCTCGCCACCCACCAGATACGGCACCTGCTGATCGTCCGGAGCGCATTGGAAGTAAGCATAGCTGAAATCGTCCGGCCAGAACGGCGCATGGTTGTCGAGCCACGCCTGGTCGTACGTTCCCGCGTGGCGATGCCGGGGGAAGAAATTGCGCCCCACCGGACCGAACGACATCGGCCGGTAACGCCCGGAGGTGTTTTCGATCGGATTATCCGTTTCAGAGGTATTCGGAAGCGGCTGACCTGCCAAGGCCGATCTTCTACGGAGCGGATAGTGGCCCACACCAATTGGATTTTCCCGATAGGTGTCGCGTTTTTCCGGCCGGTCTTCATCCACGTCGGAGCCGCCGAACGCACGGTCGTAGGAAATCGGCATCTTGACGAACGGCTCCGGCCGGGTGGGGACCACGGAAAGAATTACGCCTTCAAACCAGCGCGCCCCGAAAACCCAAAAGGATTTCGCCATCGAGCCGACCCGCAGTGAGACTGGAACCGCTGAGGCCGGCCCTCCCCCTGGCGCGTGGGCGCTTCCGTTCAAGACGACGTCGCACTTGGGCTTGCGATGTGAGTAGTCCGTTTCATGGAGCGGCGCAGAGAACCCCGGTTCGCCCGTGAATTCGTCGGCCTCGGTGAGTTTGGCTTGCTCCTCGGCAAGCACGGCTTCTTCACCGTTCGCGGGCAGCGCGTAGGTCGCCTTGACAGCGACCACCAACAGCTCACGCCCGTCGCGCTCGAACCCGAGCGTCCAACCGGCCTGAAGCCCTGACTCGTTTACGAATTCCATTCCTTGAGCATCTCGATCTGGCGGTCCGCGCGAGCCCGCGTTTCAAATAAAATCGTCGACGGACGCAGGAGCCCGAGTTCCAAGGCCGCCACGGCGCGCTGATTCTGCATTCCATTCGAGAGGGCATCGCGCAGCGCCACCTCGGCGATAGGCTTGCCCCTTAGATAACGAACACCGAATTCGTATCCACTTTTACGTTTAGCCCACCACTTCGCCACTTTCGCCGGCACCGGCCACTCGAAATGCGCGTCCGGATCCGTCGCCACGTCCGTGTCGGTCGGCTCTTCACTCGGACTCTCGGGCACAGACTCAGGCGCGTCGCCGGAAAGATCCTCATATCCCAAGTCGGCGCCGGTCATCATGGAGAATGATCCTCCGGCCGCTCGCGCTACGGCTGAGTCTTCCATCATTCGAATCAGGGTATCGATCTCCGCTGGGTCGCCGATCACGCCGAGGCCAATGGCAGCCAAGCGGGCGCTCTTCGGATTCTGGGCAAGCTCGCGACACCACACCTTTCCACCGGTAAGGCTCATGCAGCGAAGCGCCATTTCCAAAGCCGCTTGGGCGTGTCTGTCCGATGGTTGAACAGCCTCGCGCAGTACCTGGAGCACATTCGCGCGCTTCTCTCCAAGGCGTGCAGCCGACCACGCAGCCCAAAAGCGGCAATCCGGATCAGGATCGGAAACACGCGAGAGTACTTGCCCGAACAGATCCACTCGTCCGAGTTCCGCCGCAGCCCTAGCCGCTCGCGCGGCAAGGCGTGGTTCGGGATCTATGATCGCTTTTCCCAACGTCGGACCCGGATCAACGCGGTGAATGGCGCAGGCAGCGATGCCAGTACGCCGGACTTCCGGTTGTACATCGGTCACCAGCAGCATCGCGGCGTCGCTGGCGGGCCCCTTTGCGAGCCATCCCAATGCGGAGATGAGGCCGCGTGCGAGCAGGGGATCGGAACAACCGACTTCGAGAACCGCTTGGATTCGTCTCGAATCGCCGCTACCGAACGCTAAGCTAGCCGCAGCGAAAACTTCTCCCGGCCCCGCGCCGACCACCGCAAGGCATGTTTCCCATCCGACCTCCGCCGCGACGCGCAAGCCATCTACATGCGCCTCCACGCGTCCGTCGAGTTTTCCAAGATGTTTGAGGGCGTACCGGGGGGAAGCAACCGCTTGGTCTCGCTGGGTCCACAAAAACGCGGCTTCCTCGCCGTGTTGATCGATGACTTCACGATTAACAAGAGCGGAAATTTCCCAGGGTCTGAAGCCGATTGGCCGTTGCAACACGCCTCCGCCGGTCATCGTTGTTTCACCTGGCGCCGTTTCGCTAGTTGAGTTGCACCGAGCCGCCCTTAATTCGGTTCACACCGGTCGACCGGCTGAGTAGATAAGCTCCGCGAATTAAAACCTTGCCCGCCCGGGTCAATGTGATACTCGCTTCTCCACAGCGCAGCACGATCTCTTGCTCCGCGGTTAGAGTCAGCCGCTGCCCGTCCAGCTTGACCTGTACGACGTTGTCAGTGTCTTTCGGCGCGGAGGCAGGGCGTTGAATCAAGCCCACGACTATTGGCCGTTGAGGATTATGGTCTTCAAATAGCAGAAGCGCCTCTCGGCCTGCGTCATCGCGGGTGATCGGAACCGTTGTCAGTGCGGCCACGGCAGCCCCCGCGGGATTGCCGTAGAAATCGACCAATGCTTCTCCCATATCACCAACTCCAATCAGGACCCCTCGCAGCGGTCCGGCAAACGGCGGATGGTCTTTTTCTGGCTCCGAAATAATGAGGTCAAACCTGGGATTGTTGGCCATAGCTAGTTTTGCTTGATGTTGCTTCCCTTCATTACGATGTCGCCTGAAGCCTTGATAGAAATCTTGCCCGACGCGTCGATCACAATATCCTTGCCTTTGATCTGGATCGTGCCATCTTTCTTCATGGTTAACATGGCGTCACCGGTCTTTAAATCGATCTGGTCCTCGGCGACCAGCGCGAACCGTTTCCCGACCTTCAGTTCATCGTCGCCACCAATTTCGGTCTTTCTTTCCTTACCAATCTTTTCCGAATGATTGCCATCGACTGACTCGTTGCGATCCTTGGTGACCGAGATACTTTGGTTACCACTCACTGCTATGGTCTGGTCGGACGCGACCGAGATACTTTGATTGGCGCCGATGTCGATGGTTTCGTCGGCTCCCACAGTGTGGGTACGCACGGCTCCCACGGTGAGCGCCTGAAGTCCGCCGATCGTTATCTCCTGTGCCGCGCCGACCGTCACTGATTCGTTGATTCCGACCATACGCGTGCGATTTGCATCCACCGTGATCGATTCGTTCGCGCCCACATGTTCGGTCCGATTGGCTCCGATGTCGATGTCCTCGTTCACGCCCACGCTTTCCTTGCGATTGAGGCCAATGGAAATTGTTTCGTTGTTTCCGACCTTCTCGGTGCGGTCGTGGCCGATAGTGATCTTTTCATCATGCCCCACCTGTTCCGTGCGGTCGTGACCCACCGATACCCGTTCATCGTGCTCGATTCTTTTCTGCTGGTCATACTGAGCGTGAATATTGACCAGCTCGTTGCCCTTCGTATCGTCCATCGAGATTTCGTTATACCCGCCGCTGCCCTTGGTCGAGTCGGATTTGAACCCGCTGACCACCTTCTTGGCTGGCAGCCCCCACGGAGGCATACTTTCGGCGTGGTAAACACGTCCGATAATAAGCGGCTGGTCCGGATCGCCCTCCAGAAAATCGACCACCACTTCCTGGCCGATGCGGGGAATATGAATCCCTCCCCAGTTTTTGCCGGCCCATGGATAGGACACCCGGATCCAACAAGAAGAATCCTCGTTTTTCTTGCCTTCGCGGTCCCAGAAAAACTGCACTTTCACACGGCCGTACTTATCGGTGTAGATTTCTTCCCCGGCCGGTCCCACGACCACCGCTGTCTGGCAACCCTGCACGTTAGGCTTCGGAGTCACCCGTGACGGGCGGAAGGGCACGTCGGATGGGACGCACTCGAACGTATTCGCATAAAAGAAGCCGTCACTCGAGGCCCCCCCGGTAGTGTACGCGTCCCCCATCGTGCATTGGTGGTGGATCTCGGTCAGCATCCACTTCTTGTTCATATCCTTGCGATAGTGGTCGGTCACGTCGACGATCGAGCCCGCGGTGAAATTGCGGCAGTTGGATTTCGCGGAAACGCGATTCTTGAATGCGAGCGTCTCCTGGAGGCGCGTCTTGGCTAGCGAATCCCCGTCGCTCTTCTTTAGATAAAAGCCGGGGTAATCGTAAAGCTCATATTTGCCGTCATCTTTGACGGTCACCATCAGATTCGTGCTGGGTGTTTCGAAGTTGTAGTCGGTATGAGCCCAGGCACTGGGGCGATACTCCTCCTCCAGGCGCCAGTCCGTGATCAAATCCTCGCCACGCCATAGCCCTGGGGTGAAATCACAACGGGCTTTTTCCTGATTGGGGCAAGGTTTATGGGACGTACCGTCATTCGCGAGAACCAGGATATGCTTCGTGCCGGACGGGTTGTGCTCAAAGAAGTAACAAATTCCCTCTTCCTCCATGAGCCGGGAGACGAAATTGAAGTCGGTTTCGCGATACTGAACGCAGTACTCGCGCTTGCGGAAGGTGCCATGCAGACGGAACTCGAAATCACTGAACCCCAAGTCCCCAAAAATCTTCTTGATGATGTCCGGAGCCGTTTTGCGCTGAAAAATCCGACAGTCGGCGGTGCGCGTCAAAAACCACAGCCAGGGAACCATTTCCGCCCGGTAGTAGGTAAAGCGCTCATCCCGGCCGCCTTGCGAAAATCGGCTGATGAATCCGTTGAGGCCACGCTCGGAATCCACGGTTTGAATGTGAACGGTTACGCTCTTTCCGACGATATCGTCGAACGCGATAGCATCATCTTCGGAAAGTAGTTCGAGCTGGAACCGAAAGAGTTGTGAGACGCCTTCCTGCCCCGAAAAGGTGCGGAGGAGAAGCGCGTCGGGTCCAAGGGGTGTGTCGATCCTTAGCGCCCGATCCGTTTGGGTGAATCCGACAGTCGCCATGCGCCCTCCGGTCTCGATCCCCCTGCTAGTTCAAACCAGTCTCAGTGCCTTGAACCCAGTCCGTACTATGCCGTACAAGACATTGTATCCGAGTAATGGAAGGCTTGGCAGCATCTCGGCGATGACCCATGGGTTAGCCATATTTTGAGCGGCATCCATCACTTTTTTGCGGGTGTAGGAGAAGGTTTCGTCGCCGTCAGCGGCTTAGGAACCGCGAGCGCCATCCACCGAAGCGTGAAGGACGATTGTTGAGGAGTGCTTTGCTTGTTCGCGACGCGGATCCGAAAAGCATTGCGGCCGGTATCGTCTGCTTGAAGATAAGTGACTTCAATGGTCAAAGCGTCCTTCCCCTTGTCTTTGGGCTTTCCTTTGACTATGCCGATCAAGCTCCCCCGTTTTTCGTCGCCGGCGGTCAGTTCCCCGCCCTCCAGATTCCCACTGTACTGAAGGAGATCGATACTCATATTTTTGGGAGCAGGCTTGTTGAAGTAGGCCCCCAAAGTGTTGGGTTCTCCTCCTGCAACAGCTCGCGCGAAAAGGCTGTTGTGCTTGAAAATAAATTCGCTGGTGCTGTTGGCCGGAATTTGGGCCGTCACCTTGAGCCAACCTTCGGTTGCGGATGGATCGTAGTCCTCAGCGTGTTTCAATTCAAACGTTTTGTAGTCAACCAGCGGGCTGATCTTCACTTTGTCATCTGGCACCAAAAAACCGACCAATTGCTCGTTCGCGCCTGCCGCACGCAGAACGTTTGCGTTTGCTTCGCTGACGTCCACGTCTTTGACTCCCCGGGCCTTGACTTCTTGCAAGAGCAAGTCACTATCGTGGTTCCGTTTCAGCAATGTCAGGAGTTCCTCCTGAGTCAGCGGCTTCAAAAAGCGTGCATAGCACTTCTGACAGGCATCCAGACTGACCGCGATTAGTGCGGCGATTTCGGCGGGACGGCGCTTTCCTTCGGAGCCCGCAGATACGATGGCCTCCAGCTGCGACCGACCCAAATCGAAGGCTATCCCTCGATCTTGAATCCCCTTGATCACAAAATTCATTTCGATGACGTCACTTTTCAAGGCTTCCAGTAGCGGATCGAACTCGACTGGCGGGGATGCTGGTTTGACTTGGGCGACGCCACCAGAACAGGTGAGGACGATGATTGAGACTAGACTTCGAAGACTCATTGAACCCCATTAAACCTATCTTTGATTTCTTGCGCTTTCTTTTCCCTGTCCTTCTTCTCTTTGTCCGCCCGTTCCTTGTCTTGCTTCTCATTCTCCTCCTTTAGGCGTTGTTCATCGTCGGCAGGCTGGCTTTTTTGTTTTGTCTCCTCAGCTTTTGAAGGCGACGGATTGCGTCTACCGCCTTGCGGTGTGGGCAGTGCTAAGGAGACATACACAATTGGAGCGCCTGTCGTTGACACCTGAAAATCGCCTAGCGGGAATCCGCCGTATTTTACCTTGAAACCCACGGATTGGCCGTTCGTTATCGAGACGCTGTCTTTGGAAGCCGCCGCTTCAGTCTGACCGTTCACGGTCTTGACGATTCCCCCTGGAATGTTAACCGCTTGGTAAGTCAGTGCCGATTGGCTGGCGATGCCTACCATACCGAACACGGTGCCCCGGACCATTAGATCTTCCTTCAGCACGATCGCGCCGTCGTTCATATCAAATTGCGCCTGAACCGAACCGGAACCCGATTCCCAGGAAATCGTGTGGGCGCCGGGGTGCCACTGTGTCGCGAACTCTCCGGCGCTGTCGCTAGCCTGATCCACACCATCAATCTTCAACATCCCTGACGCGGGAACTTTGACCTTCAACTCCGCTGGAAGCGCTCGCCATGGGATATCAATCGACTTCTGGGAATCCGTGTCCGGATTGATGGAGAAGCCGAATGAAACCGGCTCAAAACCCGCTTTGGACGCCGTCAGCGTGTAGCTGCCGGCTTTCAGACCGGTCCCCAGATCAACCTGCGAGCCATTTTTGTCGTCGGTCACACGGTATTCCCCCGGATTCGCACCGTTCACATGAACTGGAATCGGAGTCTGCGCACGCTTCTGAGTTTCTTCTACGTTCCGTTGGCTGAGGAATCGATTCACTCCTAATATCAGTAGGGCCACGGCGAGGAATGTGATCCCGGCCCAGGCCCATTTCGGTAGCGCGAAGACGCTCTTCCCGCTAGGAGCGCTTTTCGTGGAACTGGCGACCTGGGGCGCTTTCGGAGGAACCGGCGCCTCAGGCGCACGCATCGGGGAGACGGCCGGAGTCGGGATGAGGGGAAGCGTCACAGAGACCGCTTCCGTCTGCTGCTTTTGCCGAACGCGTTCTTCTATAGCCGAGAGCGGTTCTCGAAAGTCGGCATCGCCCTCGTATCTGGCGAATATCTGGGACCGGTCCAATATCGATTCCAGTTTTTGGAGGTCGCTGGTCTCTTTGGATTGCTTAGCGAGATCATTCAGCTCCGTCAGATCCCGGTCTCGGAGTTTCTGCCGCTCTTCCGTCGACAAGTTCTGGCTCAACGTGGTACGCAGCTTCACCAGCCGCGCATCGCGCGTGTAGGTTGCCAGACTTCTGTCCAATTCCCTGATGGCGTCTCCGAGCTGTCCTTTAGCCTGGAGTTCACGCGCGCTCGATAGCGCCGAGGAAACTTCCTCATCCTGACGCTTGTCGCGCAGGAGGGTGCCCAAGCTCCTGGCCAGAGGATGCCCGGGTTCGAGATCCAGTGCTTCCTGGATCAAAGGCTCAGCGGCGCGCCAGTCTTGCTCCAGCTGCGCAGCCGCCTCCTTCAGGAGAATCTCGACAAGCTGGTTTCGAACCGCGGAATTCTGCGCGAGTGCCTTAGAAGCCTCCCGCAGCAACGCCAAGCCTTCCACGGTGCTCCCTGCTTCGTACGCTACTTTCCCGCGGGCGGCCGCTGCTATGGCATCGGCGGTTTGCTGTTGGGATTGCTGGACCTGCGTTTGCAGAGCCAGAAGCTCCGGATCATTCGGAAATTCGGCCAACGCATCCGTAGTGAGTGCGGTTGCTTTGACGTAGTTATGAACCGCCAGCGCTTGTTCCACTTGCGTGACCCAGTGTGCTTTGGCGTCGGCCCGGGTCTGCTGCTCCCGCCTTTTCTTGAGCCGGTCAAGTTCGATATCGAGGCCGGGATACTGCGGGTAAATGTTGCGCAGGATCTCCCACTGTCCCAGGGCATCTGAGAACTGGCGGCCTTCCTCCAGCATTCGGGCACGGCCCACCAGCGAGTTGATTTTGTCCCGGCGGGCTCGAACCTGCCGTACGGACTGCTCGAAACGCGGTTCCGAAGGATATTTTTTCTGCGCTTCTTCCAGCAGCGCGACCTTACGGTCGAGATCCGGTTCGTCTGCGACTTCCTTATCGATCCTGGCTATATAGGCGAAGATTTCCTGCCGTTGGGCTTGCTCCACGTCGTCGCGCAAGACGCCGAACACAACATTGTTGGGATAGTTGGCGAGAACGGCGTCGCAAGTCGAGAGCGCCCCGGTAAAGTTTCCTTCGCTCAGATAACGGCGGGCTTCGGCCTCCTGAGATCCCAGTTGATCGCGCTTAGAGCAGACTTCCTCGTAAAATCGCTGATATTCAGCGCCTTGCTCGGGCGAGGTGCTGTAGGCCGCGCGACGGTCCAAGTCCAACACGCGCGACATCTTATTGAGAGCCGAATCAATTTCTCCGCGCTGATACGCATCGACGGCGGATTTGTAGGCGTGTTGCTTTTCATTGCGAAGCCGGACGTATTCCTGTTCCCGCCGCTCGACTTCGGTAAGCAGGGCATTCGCCCGGCTCTCCTTCGGCCGGACGTCTAGCACCTTTTGCAGGGCCTGCCGCGCGTGCGAGTACGCGTGGTTCTCCATGTGCTGATGGGCCAGCCGGAACCATTCCTCGATCTGCGTGCCGCTCCGCTTTCCCTCGATGGCGCCCTTGAGCGTAAAGGCTTCCGTATTGGCGGAGTCCAGGTCCAGGACTTCCTGAACCTTCTGCAGCGCCCGAACATACTCTTCCTCATCGAAACGCTTGCGTGCGGTTTCCAGCAGCTGCTTGACCGTCCTGACGCGCCGGATCTCTTCGATCTCCTTGTGCAGCGCACTGATTTCCGGAGTCAGATAGCTTTGCGATTCCAGTTCGCTCAGAATTTCCGCAGCATCATCCACATCGCCGTCATTGAAAGATTTGCGCGCACGCTCCAGGCGGGGAGTGATCCGAGCCGGATCGAAAGCCTCAATGGCTTCGCCGCGCAGGGCCTTCTGGAGAGAATCCGCGAATTCGCGGACGCCTGAAAAACGGAAAAAGGGTTCCTTGGCCAGCGCCTTGTGTATGACCTGACTGATGGCGCCGCTGACTACCGGATTGAACTCCGAAACTGGAGGCGGGGTGAAGCGCAGAATAGCCTGCGCGAGGTCCTCTTCGCCGGAGACTCCAAAAGGGTGACGGCGGGCGAGCATCTCATAGGCCACCACGGCCAATGAGAATTGATCCGCGAGAGGCGTAGGCTGCTTGCGCTGGATCTGCTCGGGCGCCATGTACAGCAGCGTGCCCTTGAGCCCGGTCACGGAGCGGTGGTCCGTCAAATGGGCTACACCAAAATCGATGATCTTTACTGAGTCATCCGGCAGGATAAACAGATTGCTGGGCTTCAGGTCGCGGTGCACCAGCTTGTGCTCATGGGCAGCCTGCAGGCCGCGGCAGGCTTGGCTGATCATCTGCACGCAACGTTCCACGGTAAGCCGCGGACTCGAGGTCCGGATTAACTCCTGAAGAGTTACCCCTTGCAAGAGGGGCATGACAAAATAAGGCCGTCTTGCGCCCGCTTCTTCCACTTCCCCGACATCGAAGATCTCGACGATATTGGGATGGCTCATGCTCGCCAGGACGGCGCATTCCCGCTTAAAGAGTTCGAGGACGAGCTGGTCCTGCGGATCCCGGATGGTCTTGATCGTGACCTCGCGGTTCATGACCGGATCGAAGCCGCGATACACGACGCCCATACCCCCCTCGCCGAGGATTTCGCGGATCTCGTACCGGCCGGCAGACTTCATTGGCTGGTCTATAATCATACCGGACTTACAGGGAAGCTTGGGAACTTCCCCGGGGACTATTCCAGCCAACTCGTACCGGTACAAAAAACTCCATTTTCCGCAGGTTTTCCACAGCCCTCGCCGGCCCGTCTCTACGCAGCCATTGCCGGGATTCGTTGCGCTAGAATAACGCTAGTTATTCGGAAAATGCTGAGGAGGTCGAAGCAGTGAGCGACCCCGAAAGTCACGCCAACAAGCCAACAGGTTCCGGGGTACTGGTACCCGTTCTAACAGGGGCGGTGTTAGCGCTTATCCTCGCGTCTTTGTACCTGTACTATCAACTCAATCAGCTGCGGCATGACCTGGAACAGGTCCGCATGGAATCGCGCAGGACCTCGGGGGAACTGGCGCAGACGCGAAGCCAACTGCTGGCTGAAGTTGCCCGGGCATACGAAACATCCAACGCGTCGGCCGAGGCCGGGAAGAGCACGGTCGATCTTCTCAAGTCGGAACTTCAGGCCGCGCGGACGCAGGCGCGGACGCTAGTGGGCAAAGCTCAGTCAGACGCGAGCAAGCGCGCCGAGGATCTGGCGGGCAGGCTGGAACAACTGCAGCAGGAGCAAGCCCAGAAACTGACTGCGGTCAGCGAGGCCGTATCCCAAGTCAAGACCGATGCCGATGCCACCAAGACACGCGTGGGCGAAGTCTCGAGCGAGGTCGGAACGGTGAAGACCGAACTGACCGCCACCAAGTCCGAGTTGCAAAAGACAATCGCGGAGTTGAAACGGGCCACCGGCGATCTGGGAGTGGAGAGCGGCCTAATCGCCACGAATGGCAAGGAATTAGCGGCCCTGAAAGCCCTTAATGAGCGCAACTATATCGAGTTCAACCTTCCCAAAGAAAAAAACCCGCGGAAACTGGGCGACATCCAGATACGCCTCATATCCACCGATCCGAAAAAGAATCACTACACGATAGAAGTAACCGCCGACGACAAAAAGGTTCCCAAAAAGGATAAGTCGGCGAACGAACCTGTGCAGTTCATTCTGTCCCGTTCACAACAGCCGTATGAGTTGGTGGTAAATGAAATCAAGAAGGACACGATCAGCGGCTATCTGGCGACCCCGAAAGCGCAGGCGCCCCGAAATTAGCCTGACGACGATGTGGATCCATGAATATGCTCATCGGCTGGGTCACCACGGTCGACTGATTGAATCTGCGATCTCGGCGAAACCTTTATCCTGAATCACAATCTAAACCAGTATCGTGGCGAGAACAAGTCCTCATACGTGTAGGGCGGAATGAGCCAGCAAACGCGGGTCAGCCATCCGTTATACAACCTGCTGCCCACGGAAATCGAGGGCTTCGACTCCCTAGCGGAACTTGCCCTGGATATGCGCTGGTCGTGGAATCACGCGACCGACCAAGTATGGCGTGAGCTGGATCCCGAGTTATGGGAGATCACCCATAACCCCTGGGTGGTGCTGCAGACAGTCTCGCGGGATCAGATCGAGCGCGTGCTGGCGAATCCGGTGTTCCGGAAGAACGTCGACGGTCTGGTGCAGGCCACACGCGAATCGGCGACGGCGCCCGCTTGGTTTCAAAAGAATCACGCGAACGCTCCCCTGACGTGCGCCGCCTATTTCAGCATGGAGTTCATGTTGAGCGAAGCCCTGCCCATCTATTCCGGCGGCCTGGGCAATGTGGCAGGGGATCAACTGAAAGCGGCCAGCGATCTGGGCGTACCCGTCGTCGGCGTGGGCTTACTCTATCAGCAAGGCTATTTTCGGCAGGTGATCGACAAGGACGGAGCGCAGCAGGCGCTGTTCCCGTATAACGATCCCGGACAATTGCCGATCACCCCTTTGCGACAAGCCAACGGAGAATGGCTGCGGCTGGAGATTGCGTTGCCCGGATATTCCGTGTGGCTGCGAGTGTGGCAGGTCCAGGTCGGCAGAGTGAAGCTTTACCTTCTGGACAGTAACGACGCGGCAAACTTTCCGGCTCACCGTGGGATTACGAGCGAACTATACGGGGGCGGCCCGGAGCTTCGGCTTAAACAAGAGCTGCTGCTCGGGATCGGTGGATGGAGGCTGCTTCGGGCGCTCGGCCTTCAGCCGGAAGTCTGCCACTTGAACGAAGGGCATGCCGCCTTTGCTGTCTTGGAACGCGCCCGTAGCTTCATGGAAGAGAATGGTCAGGCCTTCGAAGTGGCCCTGGCAGTCACTCGGGCCGGCAATCTCTTTACGACGCATACGGCGGTTGCCGCCGGCTTTGACCGTTTCCCCCCGGCTCTCATCGAGCAATACCTCAGCCGATATGTCCAGAGGCTCGGCATCACGATCCAGGATTTGCTGGCCCTGGGCCGGCAGAACCCGGACAATTCGACTGAGGATTTCAACATGGCCTTCCTCGCGCTTCGAGGAAGCGGGGCGGTCAATGCGGTGAGTCGCTTGCATGAAAAGGTGAGCCGGCATATATTTCTGCCGGTCTTCCCACACTGGCCTGAGAATGAAATCCCGGTCGGACACGTGACCAATGGAGTCCACATGCCGACCTGGGACTCGGCCGCGGCGGACGATGTGTGGACAGCCGCCTGCGGTAAAGGACGCTGGCTGGGCACAACAGAGGGCCTGGATGAAGGCATCCGAGCCGTCTCAGACGCCAAGATCTGGCAATTTCGCGCCGACGCTAGAAAGTCTCTGGTGGAATACGCTCGCGAACTATTGTCCCGCCAACTGGCTGCGTCAGGTTCGTCGCCAGAAGAGGTGAGCTACACCAAGAGCCTGTTTGATCCTAACGCCCTCACCCTGGGATTCGCACGCCGTTTCGCGAGCTACAAACGACCGAACTTATTGCTGCACGACCGCCAGCGCCTGCTGCGCCTGCTCGCCAATTCGCAACGCCCTGTGCAACTAATCATTGCGGGCAAAGCGCACCCCGCGGACGAAGAAGGAAAGGCCCTGATTCAGGAATGGATTCGTTTCATCCGGCAGCCGGAAGTCCGGCCTCATGCGGTGTTTCTGAGTGACTACGACATGCTGCTGACGCAGCATCTGGTGGAAGGCGTGGATGTCTGGATGAACACGCCACGGCGCCCTTGGGAGGCTAGCGGGACCAGCGGAATGAAGGTGCTCGTCAACGGAGGCATCAACCTGTCGGAACTGGATGGCTGGTGGGCCGAAGCGTACACGCCCGAAGTCGGCTGGGCATTGGGGGACGGCCAGGAGCACGACTCAGATCCAGCGTGGGACGCTGCCGAAGCCGCGCATCTTTACGACCTGCTCGAGCGCGAAGTCATCCCCGAGTTTTATGCGCGCGATCAAGATGGTATTCCCAAGGCGTGGGTTGCGCGAATACGAGAAAGCATGTCGCGGTTGACCTCGCGCTTTTCGGCGGGCCGCACGGTCCGCGAATACTCAGAGCAACACTATCTGCCGGCTGCAGCTTCCTATCGTGAGCGCGCGGCCAACAACGGCGCCGTCGGTAGGCAAATGGTCGATTGGCAGCACGCGGTAGCCCAAAAGTGGGGCTCGCTTCGCTTTGGAGATGTACGGGTTGAGACCAATGCTGATCACCACGCATTCGAGGTCGAAATCTTCCTGAACGATCTCGATATGGATGCGGTGCGAGTCGAACTCTATGCCGACGGAATCGACGGCGGCGAACCCGTGCGGCAGGAAATGAAGTGCGCGGGGCCGCTACCCGGCCCATCGCAACACTGCGTTTATCAAGCGACCGTGCCTGCCTCACGTCCGGCAAAAGACTACACGGCGCGACTGATACCCCATTTCCCGAGAGTAGCTGTGCCCTTAGAAGCGGCCAACATTCTCTGGCAGCACTAGCTCTGGCAGCACTAGGCAGGTTTTTGAGCCGAACCTAATGCGAAGGAACAGCGTTAGGAGGCGCACTGGTCTGCGGTTTCGCAGGCCGGAACGCCAGGCACCAGATCAAGACGCCCGCGACGTGGGTTAGCTGCAGTAGCAAGTTGGGAATCCACAGAAGATGGGGCGAGTGCATCCATTGCCGCAAACCGAAGGAAACCGCCGCTCCGGTCATTCCGACCCCCAGGCCTGCTGTGAACTTGAGAATCCGTCCATCGTGGGAGCGCGAGCGGATCAATACTGTCCAGAGCGCCAGCGTCATCACCCCACTTCCGAAATACAGAAACTGACTCATTCCGTCCAGCCAGTGGCTCGTGAAGGGGCGCGAAAGTACTAAAAACGGTAGCGACAAAACCGCCACAACGATACCCATAAGCGCCTTGCCCATCAACGAACGCTGGCGGTTTCCCTCCAGCAGCTGGAAAATGATCGAGGTCACCATCAGGAACAGGATGAGATTTAGGGCCACCCGGTCGAAGTAGTAAAGCCTGCGGAACACCGCTGTTTGCTTGCCACCCTCGTGAAAGACAAGGACTTCCACAATACTGGTAGCCAATCGAGCGAGCGAGTAGGCGAGGACCAACGGAAATTTCCGAAACGCACCCTGCAGGAGGAAAACAATGACTACCAACTGGAGTATCAAGCTGACGAGTATCAACGGGTCGTCAGTATAGAACATGGGTGCTCCGGAGAAATTCGGCTCGCGTGGGAGCAGACACGAATGGCGAACCAGACATCAACCACTTATCGGACGAATGGCGAGATTTCTCCAGGCGCGCCGGCCGCCTGGTGAGCCTGCGGCACTCCAATTTGACGCCGTCGCGGTCTATGATATATGAGACGTGCTACTGGAGAGTTCGATGAAAAGAATCTACACAACTGTGATTGCGCTATCGGCCACGCTGCTGCTCGCGAGCTCCGTATACGCCCAGGTGACGCTGAACTCGGTGCGAATCGGTGCGAAGGACACCGTGGCGTTAGCGAAGTTCTATCAGGCGGCGTTCGGGATGCAGGAAGTCAATCGGATCGACGGACAGGGAGGACCGGAGGTCTTCGTAAACTTCGGTGCGACGAGCGAGAGCGCTAAGGCCAACAAGAGCGAGCCGATCGTGATCATGCATCGGGATTCCGACGACATCAAGGACCCGATCGCGCACGTGATCCTGAACGTGAAGGACATGACGGCGACAGTCGCCTCCCTCAAGGCCGCCGGCGGCTCCATGGCCGGCGATCCTCGTCCGTTCGGAAAGACCGGCGTCATGATAGGCATCGCCATCGATCCGGCCGGCAACCGCATTGAGATGATTCAACGGCCGTGAAGGGGGAATAGAAATATGAGTTCCATCGCTGTTCCCGTACAGGCAACGACGCTGCGGCGTTGGATGCTGTGGACCGGGCGCGTCCTTTCGCTCTGGCCCTGTTTCGTAGTGGGGATGAGCGCTACCTGGAAGCTGACTCGGAACCCGTGGTACGTTGCGGAGTTTGCAAGAATCGGCTGGCCGGACAGCGCCTTGCCGCTCCTTGCCTTCCTGCAGCTAGGCTGCATCGTGTTGTACGTGATTCCGCCGACTGCGGTTCTGGGCGCGGTCCTGCTCACCGGCTACCTTGGCGGCGCCATCGCCACCTATGTCCGCATGGGAGAGCCTTATCCGGTTCTGGTCCCGCTCTCGACGTGCGTGATCGCCTGGGCGGGAATCTACCTGCGCGACGAGCGCCTTCGATCGCTGCTCCCACTCCGCAGGCAAGTTCCGCGGTCGTGAAGACTCGAGCCGTTGCTATCGTCGCTGTTGTCGCCGCGGCCCTCATGGCGCAATCCACTTCCACGATCAGCGGAAGAGTCGTCTTTGTCGACGACGGGCTCCCCTTGTCCGATGCGCCGATCCAGGCAAAGAACACGTCGACGGGCGCGATTGTTGCCGCTCGAAGTGAGGCGGATGGCACTTACGTCCTGCGCGGTCTGACTGCGGGATCCTACGAGATCTCTGCGTCCTATCCGGGCTTGGTGCCCTTCGAAAAGCCCGGCGTGGAGGTTCACGAAGCGGAATCCCGGCGGCTGGACATTCGAATTGAGTACCCTTACCTAGCCCCTCTCGGAGAAAGTCGTGAGGACGACGTTGCTCGCCACAAGCTTGTGCCTCCGAAAGGGCGCACACCGCGTCTCCCTGGCGGTAAGCCGGATCTCTCGGGTCTTTGGCTCAATTTGGAGCTAATGGAACCAGGCCACCCCGAACCCCTACCATGGGCCGCCGCATGGAGAAAAAAGCAAATCGAGAACCACATGATCGACTGGCCCG
>Ga0105238_10002209_pt1 | contig 19627 bp, 24 predicted proteins | sample KBSC34metaG_FD_81526 | JGI IMG/M metagenome (GOLD analysis project Ga0105238, IMG submission 81526) | Corn rhizosphere microbial communities from Kellogg Biological Station, Michigan, USA - KBS C3-4 metaG | ecosystem: Host-associated > Plants > Roots > Rhizosphere > Soil | place: Michigan, USA... | reverse complement strand
GCCACGTCGCGGGCCTTGGCGAGCTCGGTGATCTCCTCGGAAAGGCCCTTCAGCGCGAAAAGGCCGCCCTCGCGCGGCTCGGTGCGGAAGGTGGCGCGCCAGGACGTCCAGCGGCCGTTCACCTTCATGCGGTGCTCCAGCGTCGCGCCCTGGCCGGTCTGCACGCCGCGGGTCATCAGCTCCAGCGTGTGCTTGCGGTCGGCCGGGTGGACGACGGCGTAGAACTGCTCGGAGGTGGCGATGTCCTCGGGCGCCAGGCCGCACAGGTTCAGGAGGTCGGTGGACCACTCGATGCGCCCCGTCAGGGGCTCGTAGGTCCAGGCGCCGATGCCGGCGGATTCCGACAGCAGCCGACGCGAGCGGCGCGTTTCCTCGAGCTCCGCGGCGGCGGCGCGCTCGGCGGTCGCGTCGCGCAGCACGCCGATGAAGTCGCCGTTGGCCATCTTCTGGGTGCGCGCGGCGAACCAGCGGTAGTCGCCGGACTTGGTGCGGAAGCGCACATAGCGCTCGGCCACGCTGCCCGGGGCCATCGCGCGGAAGCGCTGGAGGGTCCCGGCCGGGTCGTCATCCGGATGGGTGAAGCCGATCGGCTCCTTGCCGATCACGTCGGCCTCGTCCCAGCCCAGCACGGTCTTCCAGGCCGGGTTGACCAGCTTCAGCCGGCCGTCGGCGCCGACGACGTGCATAAGGTCCGCGCTGCTGTCGAACAGCGCGCGAATCATCCCAGCCCTTTCGGCCGCGCTGGACGCGCTTTTCCTGGCCATTCGCGTCTGTCCACCCCCCAGAAGCGGGCGCGACCCTAACGGGCAGTCGTAAACGCATCGTTGGTCGATCCTTTGGCTTGGTGTCGCAGCCGCGCGGGCCTGGATTCACCGAGATTACGGCGAATTCAGATTACAAACGTATTTTGGTCGTGCCATAGCCTTCATTTGGACACCTCGGCTGTAACGATCGGCAGCCGGACGGGAGGCGTTAGGGGCATGTCGTCTGGGAAGCTATGGCTGGCCGTCGTCGCGGCCTGCGCGGCCGCGGGGCCGGCGCTGGGCCAGGCGCCGCCTGACCCGGCCGCGGCGACCGCAAAGCCGCCGGCCAAAGCCGCGCCGGCGGCGAAGCCCCCCACCAAGCCTCAGTCCAAGACCGTCGAGACCCTGACCGTCACCGGCGGCCGCCCTGACGTCGAGGTGCAGATCGACCGCAAGAGCTACACCCTGGGCAAGGACCTGCAGGCCCAGACCGGATCGATCGCAGACGCCCTGCGCAACCTGCCGTCGGTCGACGTGGACGTGCAGGGCAACCTCAGCCTGCGGGGCGACCCGAACGTCACCATCCTGGTGGACGGCAAGCCCGCGCCGCAGTTCGAGGGCAAGGGCCGCGCCGACGCCCTGCAACAGCTGCCCGCCGACCAGATCGAGCGGGTGGAGGTGATCACCAACCCGTCCGCAGCGCTGACCCCCGAGGGTTCCGGGGTCATCAACCTGATCACCAAGAAGAGCCGCGGCGTCGGCCGCACGGGGTCGGTCTACGTCACCGCCGGCAGCGCGGGCCTGAAGCGGGCCGGGGGCTCGTTCGGCTACAACTCGCCGAAGCTCAGCATCACCGGCGCGCTCGCGGGCAACTACCAGCGCAACAAGACCCACGGCCACGACGTGCGCATCGCCATGGATCCCGGCAGCGGCGCCGAGACCACCAGCACCAACGACTTCACCGGCCGCAACATCACCCGCGGCCCCACCGGCAACCTGAACGCCAGCTTCACGCCCAGCGAGCGCGACCGCTTCACGGGCGCCTACACGTACAACGAGCTCCTGATCTACGGCCATCCGGCCGACAGCTTCGAGACCGTCGGGCCGACGGGCGTGGTGCTGAACGCACAGTCGCGCCAGGCCCATCGGCGGTTCGAGGAGATCGACACCGGCTACACCGCCGGCTGGAAGCACACCTTCGCCGAGAACCACGAGCTGTCGCTGGATCTGATCCACAATCAGGGGCGGCCGCGCGACAACTTCGTCTACACGACCCTGCAGGCGCAGCCGGCGCCCACGTTCACCATCCAGGACACCCGCGACCACGGGATCGTGAGCCGTGACGAGGTCCGCCTCGCCTATACCCGGCCGATGCCCGGCCACGGCAAGCTGACCCTGGGCTACGAGTTCCGGTCCGACGACAACGTCTACACCTACCACGACTTCCGCGGCTTCAGCGTCGGCACGCTCGTCGACCAGCTCGGGCTCGCCAACGACTACACCTATCGCCAGAACATCCACTCGGCCTACGCCACCTACGAGCGGACCTTCGGCGACCTGGGCGTCCAGGCCGGCGTCCGGGTCGAGGACGTGAGCTTCCGGCTGCATCAGTACACCGCCGGCGTCGTGGTCGGTCAGGACTATGTGAAGGCCTATCCCAGCCTGCACCTGAGCTATCGTCTGGACGACGATTCCAAGCTCACCGCCGCCTTCACCCACCGGGTCCAGCGGCCGAATTCGATCTTCCTGAATCCGCTGCGCTACGTCTACGACGTGCAGAACACCCAGATCGGCAACCCCGAACTCAACCCCGCCGACACCACCTCGTACGAGCTGGGCTACCAGCGCAAATGGGCGGGCCAGGACCTGCAGGCCAACCTGTTCTACCGGAACAACCAGAACGAGTTCACCCAGGCGCTGATCCCGCTGGGCGGCGGCCTGTTCGAGACCACCTTCCTCAACGAGGGTTCGAGCAAGGCGGTGGGCGTCGAGCTCAACGCCAGCGGCAAGATCACGCCCAAGCTCAGCTACAACGCCGGCGTCACGCCCTATTGGGCGCAGGTCGATTCCGGCAACCCGGCGTTCGGCGGCGCGCGCAACGTGGTCACCGTCCAGGGCCGCGCCAGCCTGAACTGGGAGGCCACGGGCGACGACCTCCTGCAGCTGCAGGCCAACGGCCGCGGGCGGGTGATCACCGCCCAAGGCTTTTTCGAGCCCGTGTGGACGCTGAACTTCGGCTGGCGCCACAAGCTCAGCGACCGCATGAGCCTGACGCTGACCGGCCAGGACCTGCTGGCCACCAACCGCTTCGTGCGCAACTTCGACACGCCGACGCTGAACGACCATTTCGTGGTCGAGCCGGTGAGCCGCGCGGTCCTGCTGCGTCTCGACTACCGCTTCGGCGGCGGCAAGGGCCGCCCGCAGCAGGACTTCCAGTACGACGCGGGCGGCGCCGGCCCCGGGCGCTAGAACGCGTTCTCGCCGGTGATCGCGCGGCCCAGGATCAGCGCGTGGACGTCGTGCGCGCCCTCGTAGGTGTTCACCGTCTCCAGGTTCGCCGCGTGGCGCATCACGTGGTACTCGCCCGAGATGCCGTTGCCGCCGTGCATGTCGCGGGCCTCGCGCGCGATGGCCAGCGCCTTGCCGCAGTTGTTGCGCTTCAGCATCGAGATCGCCTCGGGGACCCAGGCGCCCTCGTCGATCAGCCGGCCCAGGGCCAGCGCGCCTTCGAAGCCCAGGGCGATCTCCGTCGACATGTCGGCCAGCTTCTTCTGCACCAGCTGGCGGCTGGCCAGGGTGCGGCCGAACAGCTTGCGGCTGGAGGTGTAGTCGCGCGCCGCATGCATGCAGAACTCGGCCGCGCCCATCGCGCCCCAGGCGATGCCGTAGCGCGCCTTGTTCAGGCACGAGAACGGCCCGCGCAGGCCGGAGACGTTCGGCAGCATCATGTCCTCGGGCACGAACACGTCGTCGAGCGCGATCTCGCCGGTCACCGAGGCCCGCAGCGAGAGCTTGTTCTGGATCTTCGGCGTCTCGAAGCCCTTGGCGCCGCGCTCCACCAGGAACCCGCGGATCACGCCGTCCAGCTTGGCCCAGACGAGCGCCACGTCGCACACCGGCGAGTTGGTGATCCACATCTTGGCCCCGGAGAGCGAATAGCCGCCGGAGACCTTCTTCGCCGCCGTGCGCATCGAGGCGGGGTCGGAGCCGCCGTCCGGCTCGGTCAGGCCGAAGCAGCCGATGATCTGGCCCTTGGCCATGCCGGGCAGCAGCTTCTGCTTCTGCGCCTCCGAGCCGAACGCGTAGATCGGGTACATCACCAGCGATGACTGCACGCTCATCGCGGAGCGGTAGCCGCTGTCGACCGCCTCGATCTCGCGCGCGATCAGGCCGTAGGCCACGTGGTTGACGCCGGCGCAGCCGTATTCCTCCGGCAGCGTCGGGCCGAGGAAGCCCAGCGCGCCCATCTCGGTCATGATCTCGCGGTCGAACCGCTCCTCGGCGTAGGCGGAGACCACCCGCGGCAGCAGCTTTTCGCGGGCGTAGGCGCGCGCCGCCTCCCAGACCATGCGCTCGTCTTCGGAGAGGCGGGAGCTGAGGTCCAGGGGATCGTCCCAGCGGTAGGTCTTCTGCTCAGCGGCCGTATCCAGGGCCATCGCGCGTCTCCGGAAATGGTCTAAACGAATGCCGCGCCTTATGGCCGGAACTCAGGTCCCCGTATAGACGCCCGGCCGCTTCTCGAGGAACGAGTCGCGGCTTTCCTTCACGTCGTTGGGCGCGCGGCGCGCGTAGTAGAGGCCGGCGCTTTCGTAGCGCAGCGCCTCGTCCAGGGTGGCCTCGGTGTTGTGCTGCAGCACCCGCTTGGAGACCCGCAGCGCCACCGGCGGCCAGCGGGTCATCTCGTTCGCGTACTCCACCGCCGCGTCGACCAGCTGGTCGGCGGCCACGATGCGGTTCAGGAGGCCCAGCTTCAGCGCCTCCTCGGCGCCCACGTTGCGGCTGGTGAAGATGATGTCGGCGGCGGCCGCATAGCCCACGATCCGCGGCAGGAAGAACGACAGGCCCGAGTCCGGCGACAGCGAGCGCTCGATGAAGACGCTCTTGAAGCGGGCGTTCTCCGAGCCGATGCGCACGTCGCAGGCGCAGGCGGTCGACATGCCCGCCCCGGCCGCGACGCCGTTGATCGCGCCGATCACCGGCTTGTCGAGCTCGGCCCACATCTTCGCCCAGCGGCCGACCCAGCTCATCTCGTCCAGGCGCTCGAACTGGTTCTGCGGCTCGGGCGGGCGGCCGGCCACCGCCTGGCCCGCGCCCATCAGGTCGGCGCCGGCGCAGAAGCCCTTGCCCGCGCCCGTCACCACCAGGGCGCGCGCCTCGTCGTCGCGGCGCACCTGCTCCACCGCGGCCGGGACCTCGGCCATCACCTGGCGGTTGATGGCGTTCAGCCGCTCCGGCCGGTTGAAGGTCAGGATCGCCACCGCCCCGCGGCGCTCGAGGGTGAGGGTCTCGTAGTCGCTCGCGTCGTAGGCCATGGCGCGATCCTCCATCTGGGTTGTCGGGCGGAACCTTCGCGCCGATCCCCCGCCAGGGGAAGGCTAGAGCGCCGCCGAGAGCGAAATCCGCACCGCCCGCGGCGACCCGGGCAGGATGTTGTTGTCGCCCTGCGCCGCGGCCGCATAGCCGGTGTCGAACAGGTTCTCGACGTTCGCCTGCGCCCGGATCCGCGGGGTCAGCTGCACGAAGACCGCCGCGTCGACGCGGGTGAAGCCCGGCAGGGTCACGGTGTTGTCGATGGCGGCGAACGACTTCGACTGATGGACGACGCCCAGCCCCACCGACCAGCGGCGGTCCAGCCGCACCTTGTTCCACAGCGAGGCCATCTGGTGCGGGGTGAGCGCCACCTGCTGGCCGGGCGCGGCGGCCGAGGTGCGGCTGGTGATCTCGGCGTCCTGCCAGGCGTAGCCGCCGGCCACCTCCCAGCGCTCGGTGACCCGGCCCAGGACGCCGAGCTCGAGGCCGCGGCTGCGCTGGCTGCCGGTCTGCACGATGCGGCCGGGGGTCTGCGGATCCGGGGCGGAGGTGTTGTCGCGGGTGAGCTCGTAGAGCGCCGCGGTCAGCGACAGGCCCGACGCCAGGTCCCACTTGGCGCCGACCTCGTGGTTCTCGAACCGCTCCGGCTTCAGAGCCTCGGTGGTGGCGGTCAGCGAGGAGAACTGGTCGCCGGCGCTGGGCAGGTAGGAGACGCTCAGGCTGGCGTAGAGCGAGACCGGCGGGACGGGCTTCAGCACCAGCCCCACGCGCGGCGAGACCAGGTTGTCGACGCGGCCCAGATGATCGCCCGTGCGGTGGTTGGTGAAGGCGAGGTCGAAGCGGTCGTAGCGGACGCCGGCGATCAGCCGCGCGTGCGATCCGATCTCCAGCTGGTCCTGGGCGTAGGCGGCGGCGACCTCGGCGACCACGTGGTTGTCGGCGTCGGTGGGGGCCTGGCGGAACGCCATCGGCGTCCCGTGCAGGGTCGGACTGGCGAAGGGGACGCTGAGGCTCGTGGCCACGCCGCCGAAGAAGCCGGTGTTGCGGAAGTTGTCGGTCTCCTGCCGGCCGAACTCGGCGCCGGCGAGGAGGGCGTGCTTCACCGGCCCCTGCGAGACCGTCCAGACGACGTCGGTCTGGTTGAACAGGTTCTGTCGCCGGGTGGCGTTGTTGTAGGCGGACAGCGGCACGGTGGCCGGCGCGCCGGAGAGGCCGACGACCGCTGCGCCGCCGGCGAAGATGTTCTGGTAGAACTTGTCGTAGTCGCCGAAGAGCGTGTGGTTGCGGATCGTCAGGTCCTCGCGCGGCGCGTAGCTGGCGACGGCGGAGGCCAGGTTCACGTCGGCGCGGACATAGCTCTGGTCCGGATCGCCGAAGAAGGTCGAGTCCGCGGCCGGCGAGGGGCCACCCTGGAACGATGGGATGCCACGGTCGGCGGTGCGGCCGTCGTGGAAATGCTCGTAGCTCAGGTCGACCGTCAGCCTCTGGGTCGGCTTCCATTCCGCGGTCGGGTTCAGGCCCCAGCGCTCGAGGTGGACGAAGTCCCGGTAGCTCTCCGAGCGCTCGTAGAGGCTGGTCAGCCGGCCTGCCGCGGTCTCGCCGGCGCTGCGGGCGACGTCGGCGGTGACGCGGCGATGGCCGAAGGAGCCTGCCTCGAAGACGGCGCTGGTCAGCTCGCGCCCGTCGGCCTGCTTGGTCACGCGGTTGATCACCCCGCCGCCGCCGCCGCGGCCGAAGATCATGGCGTTGGGGCCCTTCAGCACCTCGACCCGCTCGGCGTTGTAGAGGTCACGCAAGTACTGCACGTCGTCGCGCACGCCATTGACGAAGAAGTCGGCGGTCGAGGCGTTGCCGCGCAGCACCGGGTTGTCGCGGTTGCCTTCCCCCTGCGCGACGCCGACTCCCGGCACGTACCGCAAGAGCTCGCTCATGCCCTGCAGGCTCTGGTCGCGGATCTGCAGGTCGGTGACCACGACGACCGACTGCGGGGTGTCGAGGAGCGGCGTTTCGGTTTTCATGGCCGTGGCGCTGGCCTTCGGCGCGTAGCTGTCACGCTGGCCGATCACGTCCACAGGCGTCACCTCGACGGCCGCCTCGGCCGAAGCCTCCGCCGGCGCCGCCGCCTTGGCGGCAGGGACGGCGAGGCCCAACGCGGCCATGCCCGCCACCACCATCCAAGCGGCCTCCCGACCCACGACCACGCTCGACTCCCGTCCTACTAATGCAACTGCGACGCATTCTTAGAAAGAGCATGAGCTCGTGACAATGAGAATCATTCTCAACAGGCAGGCGCCGCGATGCGGGGCGCGCGCAACACTCCGTTAAGCGAAGCGCCCGCGAGCTTCGCCGTGGGGCAACTTCCCTGCGTCCAGACGAGTTGAGGGTCCGTAGAGTCCAGCAGGATGACCGCGATGACCGCCGTTCCCGTGACCCCGCCCGACGCCGGCCTGCAGGCGCTGCTGCGCCCGCTGGTCCTGCTTGCCACGGTCGCCTTCGTGGTCGGTTTCCTGGGCTACCTGGCCTTGGGCCGCACCGCCGTCGCGGCCCCGGACGCCACCGCCTCGGCCGCGATCGCCGAACCCGCCGCCGCCGGCCCCGCCTCCGACGACTGGAACCTCCCCAAGCACATCTGACGCGGAGCCTTGTCGTCCTGCCTCCGCTGGCGCGGAGGCCCAGGGACTAGGCGCCGCGGGCGACGAACCAGCCGTTCTTGAAGCCGTCGGCGGCCTTGCCGTAGCCGAAGGGTTGGCCGTCCGGCGTGGTCATGCTGCCGCCGGCGGCTTCCAGCACCGCGTGTCCTGCGGCGACGTCCCACTCCATCGTGGGTCCGTGGCGCGGATAGATGTCGGCCGCGCCCTCCGCGATGCGGCAGAGCTTGATCGACGAATCCATCGGCTCGGTGAGATGGAAGCCGTACTCGGCGGTGAGCTTCTCCAGCTGTTCCGGCTTCATCGTGTGGCTGATCAGCGCGATCGCCGCGTCCGCCGGCCAGGGCCGCACGCGCACCGGCCTGGTCTCCGCGCCGGGCAGCCGCTTGAGCGCCGCCCCGCCCGCGGTCCACCAGGTCTCCATGGTCGGCGGGGCGCAGACCGCGCCCGCCACCGGGCGGCCGTCCTGGATCAGACCGATGTTGACCGTGAAGTGCGGGTCGCCGCGCACGAAGGCCTTGGTGCCGTCCAGCGGGTCGACCAGGAAGAACCGCGGCCCGATCGCCTCGGGCGTGCCGAACTCCGAGGCGTCCTCCTCGGAGATCACCGGCACGTCCGGAAAGCGCTCGCCGAGCCGCTTCAGGATCAGCGCCTCGCCCGCCCGGTCGGCCTCGGTCACGGGGCTCTCGTCGGCCTTCTGCGCCACCGCAAGGCCCGTGCGCCACAGCGGCAGGATCAGGGCGGCGGCCTCTTCGCAGATTTCGGCCAGCGCGGCCCCTACATCGCTCATGGGGCGCCTCTTACGGGTCTCCGCCGGTTTTCCAAAGGTTCAAATCATACGAAGGTCGCCGCCATGACCGACCAGGCCGCCCCCGACACCGTGAAGCCCGCGGAACTCGCCGCCCACCTGGCCGCGCGCCTCTGCCACGACTTCATCAGCCCGGCGAGCGCCATCGTCTCGGGCCTGGACCTCCTGGAGGACCCGACGGCGCAGGACATGCGCGACGACGCCATGGGCCTGATCGGCGCCTCGGCGCGCAAGCTCTCCGACATGCTGGAGTTCTGCCGCGTGGCGTTCGGCGCCTCGGCCAGCGCCGAGACGTTCGATTCCCGCCAGCTGGAGAAACTGGCCCAGGGCGTGTTCGCCCACCTGCGCGCCGATCTCGACTGGCAGGTCGAGCCCGAGGGCGTCAGCAAGCCGGTCGCCCGCACGCTGCTCAACCTGGCCCAGCTGGCCGGCGCATCGCTGCCCACCGGCGGCGTGGCGCGGGTGCGCGCGGTCCAGGAGGGCGGCCAGATCGCGGTCGCCGTGGAAGCGACGGGCCCACGCGCGCGGCTGCGTCCGGAGGTGCTGGCCGGCCTGCGCGGCGAGGGGGCAGGCGAGGGCCTGCACGGCCAGTGGGTGCAGGCGCGCTACGTGAACCTGTTCGTGGGCGACGCGGGCGGGCGGGTCTTCGCCGACGCCGCCGAGGAGAAGGTCACGTTCGCCGCGACGATCCCCGCCTGAGGCTGCGACAGCCTGTCACTCGCCCAATGGGGGAATCCTTCCCCGGCTCGCGAGCCGAAGCTGTACCTTGGGCGAGCTCGCGGCGTTGTCGCGAGGCGGGGGATACTGGATATGCGCAAGACCTTGGCCGCTCTGTCGGCGCTCGCTTCGGCTCTGGCCCTGTCGCTGGCGGCCGCGCCGCCGGCCAGCGCCGACGTGCTCTGGACCGTCACCGGCCAGTTCGACGATGGCGGCCTGCTCAGCGGCTGGTTCGACTACACCCAATACGGCTTCCTGGCCGACTGGAGCGTGACGACGACGGCCGGCTCGAGCCAGCCCGGCTTCACCTACACGCCGCAGACCACGTTCCCGGCCGCCAGCGGCCCGACGTTCTACGACGTGGAGCCGGACTACTTCGGCGCCCTGCACCTGACCTTCACCGGCGACCTCACGGTCGCGACCGCCAACAACCCGCTGGTCGGCGGGATCGGCGGGCCCTCGTACGAGTGCGTCAGCTCCTTCAGCTGCGTGTTCGGCCCGGTGGACGGCCACAGCCGCTTCATCACCTCCGGCTTCGCCTCGGCGGCGACCGGCGCGCCGGAGCCGGCGGCTTGGGCGCTGATGATCGGCGGCTTCGGTCTCGCGGGCGCGGCCTTGCGCCGGCGCGCAGCGCGCGCGATCTGACGCCGGAGTAGAGCCTCTTTAACCATAGAGGGCGTTAGACTCCCGGCTCGGTCTGGGGGAGCGCTCAACCCGTGAAGGTCTGCCTGGTCGTCGACGACAGTCGCGTGATCCGCAAGGTCGCGCGCCGCATCCTCGAGGACCTGGGCTTCGAGGTGGCCGAGGCGGCCGACGGCGCCGAGGCGCTGGGCTGGTGCCGCACCATCACCCCGCACGTGATCCTGCTGGACTGGATGATGCCGGGCATGGACGGCCTGGCGTTCCTGCGCGAGCTGCGCGCCTCGCCCGGCGGCGAGGCCCCGCGGGTGGTGTTCTGCTCGGGCGAGAACGACCTCGAGCGCATCCGCGAGGCGCTGGCGGCCGGGGCCGACGAGTACATCATGAAGCCCTTCGACGGGGACATAGTCGCCTCGAAGCTGGCCATGGCGGGGGCGCTGTGAACGCCCGCGACCTGGAACTTCTGACGGCGCTCTGCGCCGAGCGCGCGGGGCTGCGGGTCGACCCCGAGCGCGGCTATCTGGCCGAGAACCGGCTGGGCGCGGTCGCCCGCCGCGAAGGCTTCGGCGCCATCGACGAGCTGTTCGACGCCATCCGCCACCGCGACGAGGAGCGGCTGATCTGGGCTGTCGTCGAGGCCATGTGGCCGGCCGAGACCGGCTTCTTCCGCGACCCCGAGGTGTTCGAGCTGATCGCCCAGCGCCTGTTGCCGCAGCTGGCGGCCGCGGCCGGCAAAACCCGGCCGCTGCGGCTGTGGGCGGCGGCGTGCGGCGGCGGCCAGGAGGTCTATTCGCTGGCCATGCTGCTGGCCGAGCAGCCGCCCGCCGGCGCTTTCGAGCTGTTCGGCACCGACCTCTGCGAACGGCGGCTGGAGAAGGGCCAGTCAGGCCTCTACAGCCAGTTCGAGGTCCAGCGCGGGCTCTCCGCCCACCGGCTGGTGCGCCATTTTGAAGGCGTCGAAGGCGGCTTTTCGCTGTCGCCGCGGCTGCGCCAGAGCGTGCGCTGGCGGCGCGCCAACCTCACCGAGGACCTGGGACGGCTGGGCCAGTTGGACCTGGTCGTCTGCCGCGACCTGCTCTCGGCGCTCACGCCGATGGCCCGCGAGCGGGCGCTGGCCAACCTCACCGGGGCGATGGCCCCCGGCGCCTATCTGGTCCTCGGCCGCGAGGAGGCCGCCGCGGGGCTTGCGCCCACGCCCGGCCTGCCGGGCTGTTTCACGCGCGCCGCCGCGGAGCGCGTCGCCGCCTAAGCCGCACAGCAGAAAGCCCCGCCGGCGTCGCCCGCGGGGCCTTCCGATTTCGATGGATGTGGTGGTCGCCGCCTAGTGCTTGGCGTCGTCAGCGGTGTTGCTCACCGCGTGACCCGCGGCGGAAACGTCCTTGCCGGCGCCTTCTACTGTGTTGCAGGCGGCGACGACCATGCTCGCGGCCATCATGGCCAGCACGACGATCTTACGCATGAGGGAGAATCTCCAGGTGGGGGAAAACAGCGGGCGGTGAACGCTCACGCTGCCGCTTGGTTCCCCTCGCGGGTTGGCGACGCGGGCGCTTCTCCCACGCGTGTGGCGCCCGCGTCATCCGGCGGCGTCGGGAAGACCAGCCGCGCCGTGACGCCGCCCTTGGCGTTGCGCACCAACTCGGCGCGGCCCCGCAGCTGCCGGGCGAACGCGGTCATCAGGGTGCGGCCAACGCCGGTGGCCGCCAAGCCGCCTTCGTCGATCAGCCCGTCGTCCGCGATCTCCAGCGTCGCCTCGCCGCCCTCCACGTGGAACGACAGCGTGAGCGTGCCGCCGCGGTCGGCGAAAGCGTGCTTCTGGGCGTTGGTGATCGCCTCGACGGCGAAGAGGGCCAGCGGACCCAGGCGGTCCGGGTCGATCACCAGCGGGTCGATGGAGAGCTCCGTCTGCACGGTCGGCCCGTGCAGCATCTCGCCGGCCACCAGCTGGGCGGTGAGCTCCTCCAGGAACGGCCGCAGGTCCACCCGCTTCAGGTCGAGGCTCTGGTAGGCCATGCGGTAGATCAACGCCAAGGCGGTGATCCGCTGGCGCGTGTCGCTCATCGCCGCCCGCGCCGCCGGGTCGGCAAGCGCCCGCTGCTGGATGTTCAGCAGGCTGGAGATGACCTGCAGGTTGTTCTTCACCCGGTGGTGGATCTCGCGCATCAACGCGTCCTTCTGCGCCAGGCTGTCGCGCAGGGACGCGTCGCGGCCGACGATGGCGTCGGCCATCTCGTCCAGCGTCTCGGCCAGTTCGCGGATCTCGACCGGCATCTGCTCGGCCTGCACGGGACGCACCGTCAGCCGCCCGCGGACGTAGAGCGCCGCGATCCGCTGCAGGTAGGCGATCCAGCGGATCACCACCCGGTCGGTCACCACGGTCACCGCCAGGAGCGCGAAGCCGAAGGTCAGCAGCGGGAAGAGGATGCCCGAGAGCGGGTTCAGCCACGCCCACGACACCAGCCCCGGCGAGCGGGCCGACAGCACCACGAACACCTCGTCGCCGGCCACGGGGGCGACGGAGAACACGCGCCGCTCGCCCTTCACGTCGTTGGCGTACCAGACGTAGGCCCCGTTCTGGCGCACCTGCGCGCGCCAGGCGGCGGGGAGCGTGGTCGGGAACGACTTGGCCTGGGTCTCGGAAATGTAGCGGCCGGCGGCGTCCACCAGCGCCACGTCGGAATGCGCCGGCAGCGTGGGGTCGGAGACCGAGGGTTCGAGGCTGGCCAGCGTGATCACGGCGGCGAAGGCCCCGTCGAACTGGGTCTGGGCGTCCTCGGCCCGGGCCGCGGCCAGCACCGCCGGCTCGCCGGCGTAGGCCGAGCCCACGTCGCGGGTGATCACCAGCCGGTCGCCGTGCGCCAGCCGCTGGAACCAGGGCCGCAGCACCCGCTGCGGGTCGACGGGCACCTCGGCGGCGGCGCAGGCCACCCGACCGCGCCGGTCGAAACGGATCAGGTTCGAGTAGCCCGGGATGCGCTGCGCCACTTCGGCCAGCCGGGCCTGGCACTGGTAGCCCACGGCGCCCGGCGCCAGCGTCTGCAGCAGGATGCCCGCGCCCTCCATGCGCGTGCGCGCGGTGGCGGCGCTGCGCTCGGCGGCGAAGCCCAGGTTCTCGCGGAGCGCCACGCGGGCATGGTCGAAGGCGATCGCCGACTGCAGGACGCCCAGCGCCAGAACCGGCAGCAGCGCGGCGGCGAGCGCCGCTGTCAGGCGGACCCTGATCGTGCTCAGCGAAGCCCAGGACAGGCCGTCCATTGCGTTCGGTATCCGTCCTTACCGGACGGTGCTTAGCCGCTCCGCATCCGCCAGGATAGAGCGCATGGCGTCTCCCGCCGCGGCGCCATCCCGATCATAGGCGCCCTCCTCGAGGATGGCGTGCAGCGCCCGGCGCGCCCGGCTGACCCGGCTCTTCACCGTGCCCACCGCGCAATCGCAGATCTCGGCCGCCTCCTCGTAGGCGAAGCCGCCGGCCCCCACCAGGATCAGCGCCTCGCGTTGTTCCGGCGGCAGCATGGCCAGGCCCTGGCGCAGTTCGTCCAACGCCACGGGCGCTTCCGGATCGTCCACCGCCACCAGCGTCCGCTCGGCGGCTTCCTGGTCCAGCTGGCTCTGCCGCCAGGACCGCCGCTTCTCCGAATAGAACTGGTTGCGCAGGATCATGAAGGTCCAGGCCTTCATGTTCGTGCCCATCTGGAAGCTGGCCCGCGCGTCCCAGGCCTTCATCATGGCGTCCTGCGCCAGGTCGTCGGCGGCGGCCGGGTCGCCGCACAGGGTGCGCGCGAAGGCCCGAAGGTGCGGGATCAGCTGCACCAGCTCTTTCTTGAAGGCCTCGTCGTCGGTCGGCTTGACGGCGGCGGGCGTCTGCTGAGCCTCCTCCGCCATCAGTTGCCCCCCGAGGAGCGTTCGTCCGCGCGCTTGAGGATCTCGAGGAATTCGTCGGGGACCTGCTCGTTGACGACCTCGTCGAACATCTGGCGCAGGCGCACGCCGATCGCCTGCTGGCGCAGGCGCGCTTCGTCCAGAGCGGCGGAGGACTTCCGCGGGTCCTGTGAAGGCATCGGTTCTATCATACTGTCGGCAGACCGCTTACGCGAAGGCCGCCCCCTTTTAGCATCCTCGTTCCCGCTCAACGCCGGACTCCGCGACAGGTTCCCGATCGCCGGCGCGCAAGATGCGGAAAACCCTTCGATTTGGGAACAAGTTCCCGCACGCGACGTTTTTACCGCATGATAGGCGTCTCCTGACGGGGAACGACTTGGGATGCCCGATCACTGGTCAGATCGTCTGTCTGGAAACCGATAGGGAGAGGTCACCTCTTGAGTCTGCTAGCTCGCCTCGCGCCACATCTGCCTTACGTCCGCCGTTACGCCCGCGCGCTGACCGGGGACCAAACCACCGGCGACCACTACGTCCGCGTCGCGCTCGAGGCGCTGGCCGCCGGCGAGCGGGTGCTGGAGGCGAACCTCACGCCCCGGGTCGCCCTCTATCACGTGTTCCACGCCATCTGGTGCACCTCCGGCGCGCAGCTGGAGGGCCCGGCCGACGATGAGCTGGCCTCCGCCGACGACACCACCCGCCGGCTGATGCGCATCGCGCCGCGGTCGCGCCAGGCGTTCCTGCTGACCGCCCTGGAGGGCTTCACGCCTTCCGAAGCGGCGCAGATCCTCGACACCGACTTCGCCGAGGTCGAGCGCCTGATCGCCGAGGCCCAGGCGGAGATCGACGCCGAACTGGCCACCGACGTCCTGATCATCGAGGACGAGCCGGTGATCGCCGCCGACATCGAGGCGCTGGTGAAGGAGCTGGGCCATACGGTGGTCGACATCGCCGCCACCCGCTCCGAGGCGGTCGACGCGGTCGCCCGTAAGACCCCGGGCCTGGTGCTGGCCGACATCCAGCTGGCCGACGGCTCGTCGGGCATCGACGCGGTGAAGGACATCCTGACCCGCTTCGACGTGCCGGTGATCTTCATCACCGCGTTCCCCGAGCGGCTGCTGACGGGCGAGCGGCCGGAGCCCACCTTCCTGATCACCAAGCCGTTCCAGCCCGAGACGGTGAAGGCCGCCATCGGCCAGGCCCTGTTCTTCCATCCGCGGAACGTCGCCAAGCAGGCCGCCTGACGCCGGAACGGTCACGACGAGCCGACGTTGTGATGGGGCGCCGCAGCGATGCGGCGCCCTTTCCGTTTCGGAGGAGCTCCCATGCTCGGTTGGGCCCTGGTGTTCGCGGTGCTGGCGGTCGTCTCGGCGGTCCTGGGCTTCGTGGCCCTGGCGGGCCTGGCGGCCAGCATCGCCAAGATCCTGTTCTTCGTCTTCCTGGTGCTGCTGGTGGTCCAGTTCGTCATCCGCGCCTTCCGCGGCCAGTCGGTCGTCTGACGGTCGTACGCGGCGCGCCAAAAGAAGGGCCGCCCCGCGGGGGCGGCCCTCTTCATGTCATGAAGGACGTCCTACGGCCCGCGCGAGGTGGGTCCTGGGGCGGTGTGGTCGGTCCCGGGCTGCGGGACGATGGCGGCGGGCTCCGGCGCGCGGAACGCCTGCGATTCCTCACGCGGGATCGAGCGGTCGCCGGCGTTGCGGCTGGCGGGCCCGTTGTTCGAGTTGGCGTTGTTGAACTCGCTGGCGTGGTAGGCGTAGAGCGCCGCGAAGCCCGCGATCACCAGGAAGGTGCCGAGCAACAGCACCCACATCATCCCCCGGGTCGGCCGGCCCTGGCGGGCGCGGGTTGCGTTGAGGACCGGGCGGCGGGTCGTCTCCGTGGGCCTTGAGGTGTCGGACATGGGCTCATGCGTCCTCTACTGCGCGGGGAAGTAGCTGAACGGCCCGGTGGCCGGATGGTTCGGCAGCGCCTCCGCCGCCGGACGAACTAGCGAGCCGATCACGCCGCTGGCCAGCGCCAGGCCCACCAGCGCGCAGAGCAGCGCCAGGCGCCGGCGGCTGACCTGCTGGCGATGGCTGGGGGTGCGGCTCAGGGATAGCCCCGACTTCGCGGCGAAGGTGGATGGCATGGCGCTGCCTCCGGTCCAGCGGGCCGTTCCGGCTCGCCCAGGCCTGAAACGCGGGCGTCACCGGCTGCGTTCCGGCCCCGCTTCCCCCGTGCCGCGGCGTCGCCGCAGAAAAATCGAAAAAAGTTCGGATCGGGCCGGAACGCTTCGGAGGTCCGTGTGTTCTTAGGTCTGCGGAGGCGGCGACGCCCCCCCCGACTTGAGACTGGCGAGCATGCCAGTCTGCCGTCTCCGCACCCCTTTTCTCGATGATGCACCCTGGGCGGATCGGAAGATCCGCCCTCTTCTTTTGCGAGTCGCGCCTCTCCCTCGCGCAGCGAAGGGAGAGGAGCCTCTTAGCGGTTGGCCAGGTGCAGGACGATGTCGGCGCGCCGGCGCATCGGGGCGGCCTTGCCGTCGGCGGTCACCGCGCCGGCCTGGCCGGCGGCGGCGACCTTGTACTCGGCCGCCGGAAGGCCCTCGGCCTTCAGCTCGCCCGCCACGCTGGCGGCGCGCCTCTGCGAGAGCTCCAGGCCGGCGGCGGGCGCGCCGGCGGCGTCGGCCAGCCCGATCACCTCCACGCCGGCCACCCGGCAGGATTTCGCCCCCGCGGCCGCCGCAGCGATCACCGCGCGGCCCTCCTTGGTCAGCTCCGACGACTGCGGCTCGAAATAGACCTGCACCGTCTGGTCCACGCAGTGGGCCGGCGCCTGGACGACGCGGGCGCGTTCGGTGGTGGTGCTGCAGGCGCCGAGCCCAGCGGTGATCGCCACGGCGGCGATCAGCAGGCCGGCGGAGAGGCGGGGATCGGTCATGGCGTCTCAAAGCCTCGCGCAGGAAAAAGGGCGGCCGTACGCGCCGGCCGCCCTTCTTGAGGTCGCGGTGGCGCGCCTTAGCGCGGCGTGCCGTCTTCCCAGAAGTACCGGCCCGTCGCCGGGTCATAGTAATAGTACCGCTGGGCGCGCTCGTCATAGTACTGGCGGTGCGTGCCGCCGCCGGCGCCGCAGCCGCCCTGGTCGTGGCAGCCCTTGACCGCGCCGGCCGCGCCGCCGACCGCCGCGCCGATCAGGGCGCCGGTGGCCGCATTGCCGGACCCGGTGTTGTTGCCGATCACGGCCCCGGCGATCGCGCCGAGCGCGGCGCCGCCGAGGGTCGTGTTGGTGGTGTGCGGATCGTCGGCGCAGGCGCAAAGCAGCGCGCCAGCGCCCATCAGTCCGATAATTGGTTTCAGCATGAGAAAAGCTCTCCTTGCGTGTCCCCTGGCCGCCGAAACGATCATGAAAGCGTGGCAGTTCCGAGGCCATCCGGAGGAACCCTGGCGTCTGCTCGCCGTTCTGGGCGCCGAGCCTTGCAACGCTGGAGCCCCGTCATGGCCGCCGATCGCCTGGACGAAGACCGCAACGCCGACGTGCACGCGATCGGCGCCGACCTGCGCGAGGCCTACGAGCGCGGCCGACGGGACGAACGCTCGTCGCGCCGGCGCCACCCGCTGGGCATGACGGTGACGTTCGTGCTCGCGGCGATCGGCCTCGTCCTGCTGGTCCTGGCCGGCTTCAACGGCTCCTTCTCCGGCGGCGGCGCCGTCGCCGACGAGACCCTGCACACGGCGATGAACCGCGCGGGCCCGGCGGTCAGCCAGGCGGCTGACAACGCCCAGGCCAAGGTCGCGGACGCGACCCGCTAGGGGCGCGGGGGCCTTGGGGGCGAGGTTCCGCCGCGTCGAAGTCGTGGCCAATATCCATTCGGGCAGCGTCACGCCCGACGCACCCGGCGAGATCGAACGGGTCCTCGCCGACCACGGCTTCGCCGCCCATGTCTGCGCGCCGGAGAAGGGCGATCTCGACGCCTGCCTGCGCGCCGCCGTCGACGCCGCGCCGGACCTGCTGATCGTGCTGGCGGGCGACGGCACCGCGCGGGCGGCCGCCGAGCTGTGCGGTCCCGACGGGCCGGTGATCGCCCCGCTGCCGGGCGGAACCATGAACATGCTGCCGCATGCCGTCTACGGCCCGCGCTCCTGGCAGACCGCGCTCTCCATCGCGCTGGCCCAGGGCCACGAGCAGCCGATCGGCGGCGGCCGGGTCGAGGGCTACAGCTTCCTGGTCGCCGGCATCTTCGGCGCCCCCGCGCTCTGGGCGCAGGCGCGCGAGGCGGCGCGGGACCGCCGGCCTCGCCTGGCGTGGCTGCGCGCCCGGCGCGCGATGCGCCGCGCCTTCCATGGCCGGCTGCGCTACGCCCTGGACGGCGGCGAGCGCCGCAAGAGCGAGGCGCTGGTCTGCATGTGCCCGCTCACCTCCCGGGCGCTCAACAACGAGGAGCAGGCGCTGGAGGCGGCCGCCCTGGACCTCTCCGGCGCCCTCGACGCCTTCCGCCTGGGGTTCTACGCCCTGCGCGGCGACTGGCGCGACGCCCCGGGCGTCGAGGTGGAGCGTTGCCAGAAGGCCCGCGTCTGGGCCGCGCACGGCATCCCGGCGATCCTCGACGGCGAGCCGGTGCGCCTGAACACCCTCGCCGACGTGCGCTACGAGCCGCGCCTGGCCCGGATTCTGGCGATCCCGAAGGACGTGTGAGCCCGCCATGGCCCCGATCCGCCTCGCCCACCTCTCCGACATCCACTTCGGCGGCGAAAACACCGCGGCGGTGGCGGGCGCGCTGGACATGCTGAACGCCGGCGGCTTCGACCTGGTGGTGGTCACCGGCGACCTGACCCGGTTCGCCGAGTGGGTGGAGTTCGCCTCGGCGGCCAAATGGCTGGCCGAGGTGCAGGCGCCCAAGCTGGTGACGCCGGGCAACCACGACGCCCCCTACCTGGCCTGGGCCGAGCGGGTGTTCGCCCCGTTCAAGCGCTACGAGGCCGTCATCGGGCCCGCGCCGGCCCAGACGCATCTGGGCGGCGGCTTCGCCGTGCGGGGCCTGAACACCGCCCGAGGCGCCCAGCCGCGGCTGAACTGGTCGAAGGGCCAGATCTCGCGCCGCCAGGTGGCCGCCGCGATCGGCTGGTTCGAGGACCAGGCCGAGGAATTCGTGCGCATCGTCGCCTGCCACCATCCTCTGACGGAGATGATCGGCGGCCCGATGACCGCCCGCGTCTGGAACGGCGGGGCGGCGGCCCGCGACTTCGCGCTCGCCGGCGTGGACCTGGTGCTCTCGGGCCACATCCATGCGCCCTTCGTCTGGTCCTACCCGTTCGGCGACGGCAAGACCCACGCGGTGGGCGCCGGCACGCTTTCGGTGCGCGAGCGCGGCGTGCCCCCCAGCTTCAATGTCGTGGACATAGAAAGGGCGGCGATCCGCATCGCCGCCCTTCAATGGACGGGCTCGCACTATGAGCCCTACAGGACTTGGTCCGTAGACCGCCGCTAGAGCGGCGGGCCGGCGCCGCGTCCGCGCACGAAGTTCATGATCAGCGAGACCACGAACAGCAGCAGGAAGACGTAGAAGACGATCTTGGCGATCCCGATCGCAGCGCCTGCGATCGTCGTGAACCCAAGAAGGCCGGCGATAAGGGCGATCACCAGGAAAGTCAGGGCCCAGCCGAGCATGTTCGGTTCTCCTTGCGCGCCCGGGG
>Ga0105238_10002202_pt1 | contig 19675 bp, 18 predicted proteins | sample KBSC34metaG_FD_81526 | JGI IMG/M metagenome (GOLD analysis project Ga0105238, IMG submission 81526) | Corn rhizosphere microbial communities from Kellogg Biological Station, Michigan, USA - KBS C3-4 metaG | ecosystem: Host-associated > Plants > Roots > Rhizosphere > Soil | place: Michigan, USA... | reverse complement strand
GGACCTGAAGCTGCTTGGCTCGGTCGACGTAGGCGTCGCACCCGACTGGGTGACGCTGACCCCCGACGGCCGTTCCGCCTACGTGGCGAACGCCGGTTCGAACTCCGTGTCCGTCGTCGACATCGCGGGCCTGCGTGAAGTGACGCGCATTCCCGTCGGACAGGTGCCGAAGCGGAACATCACAGCGGTTCTCCCCTATTAATAAGAGAACCGCCGTGGACTCACGGCTCATGGCTCATGGCTCAGGCCTGTCTGGCCCAGGCCTGTCTGGCCCAGGCCCTTCCTGGCTTGAGCCGTGAGCCTTGAGCCTTGAGCCGTCCGTCCCCTCCTCCATCGTCTGGACCGTATTTCAAGCTGCGTGATGTCACGCCGATTTGGTGATGGTGCACGCCTGGACGCGTGCCAGCACCGGCGCGTATGTGCGCGGTTCGCGAGAGGACGACGATGGCCAACTGGAATCTTTCCAAGCGACTGTTCATGGGCGTGGGCAGCCTCGTGGCGCTGCTCCTGGTCTCGGGTGGGGTTTCCTTCATCACGGGACGGTCGATGAAGGCGCAGCTCGATGGGGCGACGAAGCAGACCGCTCGCCAGCAGGAGCTGGCGCTGCACCTGCAGCGTGACGGCGTCTCGCTGAGCAACCTGCAGCGCGGCCTGCTGCTGGCGGCACTCGGCGGTGACACGAACGGTCAGAAGCAGACGCAGCAGTCGGTGGCGTCGTTGCGCGCCGAGATGAAGAAGCGCCTCGAAGAGATGGACGCGCTGATGGCGGGCCGCGACGAAGGGTTGAAGCTCGTCGCCGAGCTGCGCAACACGTCGGCGGAGTTCGATGCGACCGAGGAGCAGGTCGATAAATACGTGGGCGAAGGCAACGCCGCCATGGCATGGGACGTGGCGCGCCAGAAGTCGGCCCCGCTGCTGAACCGCGTGAGTGAAGCGACGCAGCGCCTCACCGCGATGCAGAACCGCCTCTTTGCCGAAGCCATCAAGGAGAGCGACGACTCCTACCGGACGCTGCTGTGGCTCATCGGCGCGGTGTTCGCGCTCTCGATGGTGCTCGCCGCCGTGGTGCGCTGGGTCGTCAAGGGCATCATCGGCACGCTGCGCAACGCCACGCACGACCTGGCGCAGGGCGCGCAGCACGTGGCCACCGCGTCCTCTCAGGTCGCCAGTGCGTCACAGTCGCTGTCGCAGGGCGCCACCGAGCAGGCGGCGTCGCTCGAGCAGACCTCGGCGTCGATGGAGGAGATCGCGTCCATGACGCGCATGAACGCCGAGAACACGCACCAGGCCGCCGGCATGATGGCCGACGCCGAGAAGCAGGTGCATGGCGCCAACACCGCGCTCAGCGCGATGGTCGCCTCGATGTCGGCGATCAAGGAATCCTCGGACAAGGTGTCCAAGATCATCAAGACGATCGACGAGATCGCCTTCCAGACCAACATCCTGGCGCTGAACGCCGCCGTCGAGGCCGCGCGCGCCGGTGAGGCCGGCATGGGCTTCGCCGTGGTGGCCGACGAGGTCCGCACGCTGGCGCAGCGGTCGGCGCAGGCGGCCAAGGACACGGCGGTGCTCATCGAGGAGTCGATCGCCAAGGCGAACGACGGCAACCAGAAGGTGAGCCAGGTGACGAGCGCCATTGCGCAGATCACCGAGAGCTCGGTGAAGGCCAAGGGGCTCGTGGACGAAGTCAGCGTCGCCAGCCGCCAGCAGTCGCAGGGCATCGAGCAGGTGTCGCAGGCCATCGCGCAGATGGAGAAAGTGACGCAGATCAACGCGGCAAGCGCCGAAGAGAGCGCGGCCGTCAGCCAGGAGTTGAGCGCACAGGCCGAACAGGCCAGCTCGGTGGTGAAGCGTCTGATGGACCTCGTGGGCACCGACGCGCGCGACCTCGCCGCTCGTGCGGCGGAGCAGCCGGCGCGTAAGAGCGTGGCGCGGATGCCGCGCACGAAGGTGAAGTCGGCGTCTCTCGCCGGCACGCCGACGCCGGCCGAGCAGATTCCGTTCGAGGAATCCACCGGCACTTACGGCGGCTTCTGACGCACGAACCCCCAACGCGAGCGACATCGTGACGACACGAAAAACCGCCAGCCCGCGAAAAACGGCTTCAAAGCCCCGCGCGACGGCGAAAGCCAGTGCGGTGGCGAGACCGCGTGCGACGCGCAAGAAGAAGGCGCCCGCGATTGCGGCTCCGCCCGTGGAGCCGGTGATCGACATGACGCCGTCGATGGCGCTGCCGTCGCCAGGCGCCGAAGCCACGATCGCGGACTTCGTGATCGACGACGACACCGAACTGGCGGTCGTCCAATCCGACGCCGAGCTCGGAAACCTGTTCATCGCCGAGGCGCTCGATCACCTCGGGACGATCGAAGCGAAGCTCCTGGAGCTCGACGATCGGCCGGAAGACACCAGCCTGCTGAACGACATCTTCCGCCCCTTCCACACCGTGAAGGGGAATGCGTCGGCGCTCGGCATCGTGTCGGTCGAGCGCGTGGCGCACAAGGTCGAGAACCTGCTCGATCTGGCGCGCTCGGGCAAGATCCAGATGGGCGGGCCTGAAGTGGATCTGGTGCTCCGCTCCGTGGACGTGCTGTCGTTGATGATCAACGACGTCGGTCAGCGGCTGGCGGGCCAGCCCCGTCGCGCGACCGGTACCGAAGCCGCCAACCTCGTGATCGAGGTCGAGCAGCTGATTGCCGGGCAGCTCGAAGGTGCCGCGCTCCTGGTGCCGGCCCCGGTCGAAATCGTCGAAGCCGTCGCCCCGGCCGTCGCCGAGATGGTGGACGAGCCCGCGTTCGAGCAGGACCGGCGCAGCGCCACGCCGTCGCGGCGTCGCGACGATGTGCCGATGCTTGCCGCAACCGCGACGGCCATCAAAGTCGACACACGGAAGCTGGACAACATCGTGGACGTCGTCGGCGAGCTGATCGTCGTCCAGTCGCTCATTCAGCAGGATCCGGCGCTCGCGTCCCTCGTGGACGGCCGGCTGGCGCGGAACATGGCGCAGCTGCGGCGGCTCACCGCCGATCTGCAGCGCAACTCGATGGCGCTGCGCATGGTGCCAATCCGCCAGGCGTTTCAGAAGGTGGCGCGCGTCGTGCGCGACATCAGCCGCAAAGCCGGCAAGTCCGTCGACATGGTCATCACGGGTGAGGATACCGAGCTCGATCGCAAGATGGTCGAGGAGATCACCGACCCGCTGATGCACATGGCGCGCAACAGCGTCGATCACGGCATCGAGTCGCCCGAGGTGCGTCAGGCCAACGGCAAGCCGGCGCGCGCGACCGTGTCGCTGAGCGCCTACTACCAGGGCAGCCACGTCATCATCGAAGTGAAGGACGACGGCGCGGGGCTCAACACCGAGCGGATTCTCGAGAGTGCCAGAAAGAAGGGGCTGGTGGCGCCCGATGCGACGCCGGCTCCCGAGGACATCCACCGGATGATCTTCGAGCCCGGATTCTCCACCGCCGCGGCGGTGACGGAAGTGTCGGGCCGCGGTGTCGGCATGGACGTGGTGCGCCGCAACATCGAATCGCTCCGCGGCCGCGTGGACATCCGCACCGAGCGCGGACAGGGCACCACGTTCCTGGTGCGCCTGCCGCTCACGCTGGCGGTGCTCGATGGGTTGCTGGTGCGCGTCGGCAGCGAGCGCTGCGTGCTGCCCGCGGCGGCGGTCCGCGAATCGCTGCGGCCCAAGCCCGAGCACGTGCACTGCGTACAGGGACAGCCCCGCATGGTCCAGGTGCGCGAGTCGGTGCTGCCGCTCGTCAGCCTCGGTGCCGTGCTCGGCATGGGCGCCGTGGCACTCGACCCGTCGTCGGCCACCGTGGTGGTCGTCGAAGAGGGGGGCAGCCGCATCGGCCTCGTCGTCGAAGAGCTGCTGCACAAACAGGAAGTCGTCGTGAAGTCGCTCGGCGACTCGTTCGCGTCGGTGCGCGGAGTGGCCGGGGGCGCCATCCTGGGCGACGGCCGGATCGGGCTGATTCTCGACCCGCACGGCATCATGACGATGGTGCGCGAAGGATCGCGGCGGGCGGCCTGAGGGCGCCGCCGACGGAGGACAGGAAGATGAGCACGGGAACCACGGGACGCTTTCAGCGCGAGGAGCTGGTCGGCAAGTACCTGACGTTCGCGCTCGGCAACGAGGAATACAGCGTGCCCGTGCTGAAGGTGCGCGAAATCATCAAAATCATGGACATCACCGCGGTGCCGCAGGTGCCCGACTACGTGAAGGGCGTCGTCAACCTGCGCGGCAAGGTGATTCCGGTGGTCGATCTCCGGCTGAAGTTCGGCTTCCCGCCTCAGGACTACACCGAGCGCACCTGCATCATCGTCGTCGAGGTCGCCCTCGCGACCGGCGCGCGGATGATGAGCATCATCGTGGATCACGTCTCCGAGGTACTGAATGTCACGGCCGAGGAGATCGAACAGACGCCGCAGTTCGGCGACGAGATCGAAACCGACTACATGAAGGGCATCGCCAAAGTGCGGGGTCACGTGAAGATCCTGCTCGACCTCGACCGCGTCCTCGGCGTCGACGGCACCATCGCGATGCCGCAAGCCAGCGCCGCCTAGGATCGTGGACGCCGTCCTTCAACGGGACGCGGAGATCGCGCTGAGCGACCGCGAGATGGACCGGATCGTCCGTCTCGTCTACGAACGCTGCGGGATCACCCTGCATCAGGGGAAGCGCGCGCTGATCGTGGCGCGGCTGCACCGGACGCTCAAATCGGGCGGCTTCCGCTCGTTCGCCGAATACGTCCGCCACGTCGAGACCGATCGATCGGGGCACGAGCTGTCGGTCCTGATCGACGCCATCAGTACGAATCACACCAGCTTCTTCCGCGAAGACGAGCACTTCCGCTATCTGGCCGCCCAGGTCGTGCCGCCGCTCGCGGCTGCCGATCGCCCGGTGCGCGTCTGGTGCGCCGCCTGCTCCACGGGGCAGGAACCGGTGTCGATCGTGGTCACGTTGATGAACGCGCTGCCGGAGCGGCAGCACGGCCGCATCCGTCTGCTCGCGTCCGACATCTCGACGCGCGCGCTCAAGACGGCGAGCGCCGGCGTGTATCCGAGCCGCGGCGTGCAGGGCGTTCCGCCGCCGGTGCTGAAGTCGCACTTCGAGCGCGGGCTCGGCGACGACGACGGCAAGGTTCGCGTGCGCGCCCACGTGCGGCGCGTCATCGAATACCGCCGTCTGAACCTCATCGAAATCGACGGCCTCAACGAGACCTTCGACGTCGTCTTCTGCCGCAACGTCATGATCTACTTCGACAAGGCCGTCCAGCAGCGCGTCGTCTCGATGATCGAGCGGCATCTGGCACCTGGCGGCTACCTCTTCATCGCTCATTCCGAGAGCCTCAACGGGCTGTCGCACGATCTCACCTGGATGGCGCCGGCCGTCTATCAGCGGAGGGCCGCGTGAGCACAGGGGCTATCGTGATGGGGGCGCCCGCCAGCCCGTCGCAGGCGCGCGTGGTCATCGGCATCGGCGAGCACGCGATTACCGGTGCGGAGTCGCAGATCGTGACGCACGCGCTCGGGAGCTGCGTGGCGGTGTGCCTGTGGGATCCCGAAACGCGCGTCGGCGGGATGCTGCACTTCCTGCTCCCGGAGTCGCGCGTGAACCCGGACCGGGCGAAGAAGCAGCCGGGAACGTTTGCCGACACGGGCATCCCGCTGCTCATCAAGGAAGCGGTCGAGCGCGGCCTCAACAAGAAGCGCTGCCGCGCCCATCTGTTCGGCGGCGCCGCGGTGGGCGCGCAGGGCGGACTCGATGTCGGCAAGCGCAACGCGCTCGCCGCGCGCCGCATGCTGTGGCAACACGGCATCTTCATCCATGCCGAGGCGCTTGGCGGCACGGATCCACGGACGGTCAACTTCTCGGTGGCGGATGGCACCTATCAGGTGAGCTGCGGCCGGGAGCTGGTGCAGGAGCTGTGAGTATGAAACCACTCAACTGTCTGATCGTGGACGATTCGTCCGTCATGCGGCGGATGGTTCGCCGGACGATGGAGCTGAGCGAGGTTCCGCTCGGTCAGGTGCACGAGGCTGGCAACGGTCGCGAGGCGCTCGACCTGCTCGCGAAGACCCCCGTCGACGTGCTGTTCACCGACATCAACATGCCGGTGATGAACGGCGCCGAGCTGTTGCGCGCGCTCTCGAAACAGCCCGATGTCGTGCGCGCCCGCGTCGTCATCTCCACCGACGGCTCGGAGGCACGCAAAGCGGAAGTGGTGGGCCTGAACGTGGATTGGTATCTGGAGAAACCGTTGCGCCCGGAGGTCATGCGAGATGTCCTGTCCAAAGTCGCAGAACGCGTCCATGGTTGAAGAATCCAGCTCGCTGGATGAGGCCGTGGCGTACGTGGCCGAGGAAGGGTTCTTCGCAAGCGTCGAGCCCATCGGCCAGGTGGAGTGGGAGGCGCTCTGTACCGACCACGACACGTGGCTCGAGTCCTCGGTGCGGTTCCACGGTCCGCTCGGTGGCGCACTGCGCTGCCGGCTGCCGCTGGCCCTCGCGCGCGAGCTCGTCTCGGCCTTCCTTGGGATGGAGACGGGCGAACTGCCGCCAACCGATCCGCTGGTGCAGGACCTGACCGGCGAGCTCGCCAACATGGTGTGCGGGCGTTGGCTGACCCGGACGCAGGGCCAGGTGTTCGATCTCGAGCACCCGGTGGTGGAGTCTGTGCCGGACGGGCACTGTTCCGGCTGGAGCCGCTACGCCGCCAACGGCGTGCCGTTCGCGATCGATCTGGCGGTCGAGGGGCGGTGACATGTCCGTGCAACCGGCATCGCGGACCGAGCCGCAGCGGCGGCCCGGACGGGCGGTGCGTGTGGTCGTCGTGGACGATTCGGCCATCGTCCGCAAGCTGCTCGTCGATGGCCTGAAGGGCGATCCCGGTATCGAAGTCGTCGGCACGGCGGCCGACCCCTACCAGGCACGCGACGTGATCGTCCGTCTCGAGCCCGACGTCATCACGCTCGACATCGAGATGCCGCGCATGGACGGCCTGAGCTTCCTGCGCAAACTGATGGAGCACCGGCCGATGCCGGTGATCATCATCAGCTCGTTGACGCAGCGCGGCTCGGCGACCGCCATCGAGGCGCTGCGCGCCGGCGCGATCGACGTCATTCCCAAACCTGGCGGCCCGTACTCGATCGGCGAGATCACGGAGACGCTGCGCGGCAAGATCCTCGGCATCCGCGAGTGGGCTCCGCGCAACGTGCGTGTGGCGCTCGAGGCGGCTCCGTCGACCTCGGCCGTCTCGTTCGATCACGTGCGGCCCGGGCACGGGCTGATTGCGATCGGCGCGTCCACCGGCGGCCCGCAGGCGATCGAGGCGCTGCTCACGCGGTTGCCGGCGGCGTGCCCGCCGATTCTCATCGCGCAGCACATGCCGGAGCATTTCACGCGCACCTACGCAGAGCGGCTCGACAAGATCTGCCCGATGCGCGTCGTCGAAGCGTACGACCGCCAGGTGGTGGAATCGGGCGCGGCCTACGTGGCGCCCGGCAATCGCCACATGCTGGTGGAGCGCGACGGCGTGCGTCTCGTGATCCGCCTGTCCGACGCGCCTGCCATGCACCATCAGCGTCCCGCGGTGGACGTGCTGTTCTACTCGGTCGCGAAGCTCCGCGCGGTGAAGGTCGTGGCGCTGCTGCTGACCGGCATGGGGCAGGACGGCGCCGAAGGGTTGCTGGAGCTGCGCCACCACGGCGCGGAGACGATTGCCGAGCACGAGCAGTCGTGCGTGGTGTTCGGGATGCCGCGCGAAGCCATCGCCCGCGGCGCCGCGGTTCATGTGGCAAGCCTCCTTCGCATGCCATCACTGATCGCGGATTGCTTCGCGAAGATGCTTGCCGCGAAACAGCAGTCCGCGTAAGCCGCTAGCCTCTGGCCGCTAGCCTCTCGGTACTACTCCAGTTTGTCGGAAACGCTTTGGCAAGAGGCCAAAGGCTAGAGGCTCTAGGGAGGTGCGAGGTCGCGCTTGGAGCAGCGGCGACCTCGCGAAAAGGAGGGCGGTCTTACGACTTCTTGCTGAGGGCGATCTTGACCGGTTCCGGCCGCATCGTCTCTTTCTCGACGATCAGCTTCACGGTCTTGGTGGCGTAGCCTTCCTTGTAGACCACCATGTGGAACTCGCCCTTGCCGACCCCGTTCACGTTCCACTTACCCGAGTCGTCGGTCTTGGCCTCGATTGAGCTTCCGTCCGGAAGCGGCAACTTCACGAGCACACCGGCGATGCCGGCGCCGCTCTCTTCGGTCACCGTGCCTGCGAGCGCTCCGAGCCCTCGCGACTGCGCCGCGGCGCGCTCACCTGCAAACCCGATGAGTGCAGCGACGGCCAACGCGGCGCTGATACGTTTCATAACTCGATCCTCCTTGGGTGGAGCACGTCCACCTCGTAGTCGTGCTTGGAGGAAAAATCGGCGGCCGCGTTGGATTCTTGAATCCTGACCGTGGGTCTGCGCGAACACGCGTGCCGATGCACGCCGCGTGACATGCATCCAAGGCATGCCCCGGGACGATCCATGCCTCAAATTGGGGACAACGACGGCGAAGTGAGCGTGCCGAGGTGACGGCCGGCCGGACGTTATCGGGATGGAGGAATCAGATCTGCACGCGTCAACGGTCGATCGGGCACTGGAGCGTGCACGGTCACGTACTTGTCGAAGTCCAGGCCGAGACGATTGACGTTCTCGATGAGCGTCGCGGTGGACGGATTCAGCGGCTGGCCCGCCACCGGCATGGGGAAGTCGGCGGTGAAGAGAATCCGCTCCTTCGGAAGATAGGCGATCAACATGCCGTCGCTGTGTTCGAGCATTTCGACATGGTGGAGCTCCAGAGTGCGGGTCGCGTCCTTCAGCACCAGCTTCTTCTCCACACCGTCGATGACCGGCTTCTTCTTCGACCGCGCCAGCGCGTCGCCGACGAGCGTGCGGGGCTCGCCGAGAGCTGGCAGCAGGAAGTACTTGTTGTTGTCGTCCGTGATGATCGTGATGCCTTCGGCCACGAACGGCGGCAGCCCGCCGGCATGATCGAAGTGGGCGTGGGTGTTCACCACGTACTTGATGCGTTTCTGCGGAAACAGCCGGCGCGTTTCGCTCAACACGGCCAGCCCGCGCGCTTCGTTCTGACCCGCTTCGAGCACCACGACGTAATCCTTGAACTCGACGGCCAGCGAGACGTAGCCGCCGGTGATCCGATAGACGCCCTCGGCCAGCTTCTCAGACGCGACTGCGGCGGGCGGCGATGGCGTGGGCAGGTTCCCGGCGCGTGTCTCCGGCGGCGTCATCAGCTCGTCGAGGTTGTCGGGGTTGATGCGGACACCAGTGATGTTGGCGACGAAGGTTTCCATGCCGCCCTGACTCTGGTGGATCTGGGCGGGCACTTTCAGCCCGCCGGCATCCTGATAGTTCACGAAGCGCGTCTCCACGAGGAGGTCGCCCATGAGCGGGTGCTCCACCCACGTGTGCACACGCTCGACGACGTTCTCGTCGTTGATGAAACCTTCGAGACGATACGACGCACCCGACGGTGCCTTCTGATCCGGCGTCCACGACACCACGCGGTAGCGTACGTCGTCCACCGTGCGCGACTGCATCGTCGGCTTGTGCGTGGCTGCGCCGATCAGGAATCCCCACGGCGTGGACCAGATCTGCAGCTGCTGCGCCCACGCGCTGTCGGACGGCGTGATGTTCTGGATGTAGGTGCCGGGCTGCGGCGGCGGAGCGCCCTTCACCGGCGGCGGCTCGGTGCTGCCCGTGGCGAGCGACGCCGGCTTCGTGAAGTCGATCGTGCGGATGTAGTCCGGAATCCGGGTGGAGCTGAGCCCGAACGAGATCGTCCGGCTCTGACCGAAGTTGCCGGTGGCCGCGCTGCCCGCGAACGTGATCGAGCGGAGCCCGGTCACGCCCATCACCTTCGTGGCTTCGGCCACGACGGCGCCGGCATCCTGTGCCGCCGCCGCCGCGCTCCAGAAGAGGGTCGCCAGAACGCCGAGTACGAGTGCCTTCACGCCGTTCTCCCTGTCCTCCCCGCCGCGCGGGAAGGATACATCGACGCGATCCGGCTGTCTCGGCTGTTATCGCAGTTAGCGAAGCATGCGCTGCTCGAACTCGGCGTAACGCCTACGTTGCGCCGAGTACACGTCGTGATACTCGCGACGTGGCACGATCGGTTCCGGCACCGGCCGTTCGAGTGAGTTCACGACGGCCTCCCATTCGAGAGGCGCGCCGTCGTCCAGGGCGTCGGCATGCACCGCCCGGAGCGCCGCACCCAGAGCCGCGGCGTTCCCCACTTCGAGACGGCATACGGCGGCGCCGAAGACGTCGGCGAGCACCTGCAGGATCTGCCGGTTGGTTGCCGCGCCGCCGGTGGCGTGGATCACGTCGACGCTCACCTCCATCCAGCGCGAGTGGAGGTGCAGCGCGATCATCTGCGCCTCTACGACCGCCCGCACGTGGCCGGAGGCGTCGTGCTCATCGAGTCCTTGCATGTGAACGCGCGGCGCGGCCACGACCGGCGTGATCTCCGGCACGAACCACGGGAGCATCAGTGCGCCGCCGTTGCCCGGTGACGTGGCGGCGAGCGCCTGCGAGAACTGCGCCCACGTGAGCCCGAACTGGTCGCGCACCCGTTCGCGGGCGAGCGAGCCGTTGCTGAACACCGTAATCCCCATGAACTCGCCGGTGGGCGAGCCGAAGACATGGCCAGTGCCGCCGGGATCTACGCGCGGCGTGCGCATCGGGCCGAAGATGGTGTCGCTCGTGCCGAGCGACACGCCGATCTGCCCTTCACGCACGAGACCCAGGCCGATCAGGCTGCACGGGTTGTCGCCGGACCACACGACCACTTTGGCGTTCGGCAGCCCGTGGCGACGGCGCCAGAACGACGATAGATGTCCAGCGATCGCCGGCGACGGCGCGATCGCGGGCAGCTTGTCGCGGAGCCGGGGCGCCGTGGCCTCGACCGCTGCTGGCCACCAGGCGCGCGTGTCGAGATCCATCAGATTCATGCCCGAGCCGTCGCCCGGCTCCACTGGTGCGTGCCGGCCGACGAGCAGCGACGCGAGAAAGGAGCTCACGAGGTGGATGCGATCCGTCGCGGCATATGCGCCGGGCTCACGGGCGGAGAAGCGGCGAATCTGCGGACCGGTGAACCGCTCGAAGGCGCGCGACCCCGTGTGCCGCGCCAACGTGGCCGCGCCGCCGACCGCGGCCTCGATCTCGCGGCACTCGGCGTGGGTGCTGGAGTCCATCCAGATCGGGGCGACAGGGCGCGACAGGATCGGGACAATTTGCGGCGGCAGGTCGCGACCTGGGTCGAGCGCGTCGAGGCCGCGCGCGGCGGCGTCGTTGAGGTACACGCTGCCGTGCTGCTGCGCCGACCCCGAGACGGCACGCAGTCGCGACAGGTCGAGCCCTTCGCCGGCAAGCGTGGCGACGAGTCGATCGAGCGCTTCCGCCCACATCACTGGCGTCGACTGGGCGATCGCCGGGTCCGAGTTCGGCAGCGCGCCATGACGGGTGCCGTAGTGCGGCAGTGCGGTGTCGAACGGCAACGACACGTCGTACACCACGCGGTATCGGCCGCCGGACGCTTCGATGACGACGGCGCTCAGGCTTTGCGTGCTTGAGTCGAGCCCCAGGTACAGCGTGCCGTCCGGGGGCATCAGCCGGCGACGCCGAGCAGGAGCTCGATCACGAGCTGATCGAGACGTTCGTAGGCCAGCCGGCGCGAGGCCAGCGCCTGGCGATCGTGCGTTTCAGCCTTGAGCGTGGCGGCTGCCTCGCGCGTGTAGGCGCCGAGCTCACCGCCGTCACCGCGAATCTCCGCGAGCAGCGTCTGAATGGCGCCGTGCGCCGCAAAGGCGCGCGCCTTCTCTTTGAGAATCAGGTAGGTACGCATGCAGCCGCGGGCGAAGTCCCACACGCCGTCTTCGTCTTCGGTGCGATACGCGTGCGCGTCGAAGTGCCGCGGACCGTGGTAGCCCTGTTCCTCGAGCAGTTTCACGACGAAGAAAAGCGGCTTGATCGACTCGGATCCGAACCGCAGATCCTGATCGTAGCGGCCGGGCTTCTGGTCGTTGAGGTCGATGTGAAAGAGTTTGCCCGCTTCGAGCGCCTGCGCCACGGCGTGGAAGCAGTTGAGCCCGGCCATCTGTTCGTGTGCGAACTCCGGGTTCACGCCGACCATCTCAGGGTGGGCGAGGGTCGTGATGAAGCCGAGATAGGCGGCCGTGGTCGGGAAATAGATGTCGCCGCGCGGTTCGTTTGGTTTGGCCTCGAGCGCGAAGCGCAAGTCGTAGCGCTGATCGCGCGCATACTCGCACAGGAAGTCGATGGCGTCGCGGAAGCGCTTGATGGCCTCGACGGGATCCTTGCCGGCGTCGACTTCGGCGCCTTCGCGGCCGCCCCAGAACACGTAGGTGCGCGCGCCCAGCTCCACGCCGAGGTCCATCGCGCGCATGGTCTTCTGCACCGCGTAGCGGCGTACTCGAGCGTCGTGCGACGTGAACGCGCCGTCCTTGAAGACCGGATCGGTGAACAGGTTGGTGGTCGCCATCGGGACGGTGAGGCCGGTCGCGTCGAGCGCGCCGCGGAAGTCGTGCACGATGCGGTCGCGCTCGGCGGCGGTGGAGTCGATCGGCACCAGATCGTTATCGTGAAAGGTCACGCCCCATGCGCCGATCTCGCTGAGCCGGTGCACCGCCCGTACCGGATCGAGTGGCGGCCTGACGAAATCGCCGAACGGGTCGCGGCCGCGGTTGCCGATGGTCCAGAGGCCGAACGTGAATTTGTCTGCCGGGGTCGGAATCAAGGACGTCGTCACGCCGCGTGATTCTATATGCAGTTACTTGATCGACCGGTAGTACTCGAGCGGGTGCTCGGGCGCGCCGCAGGCGTCCGGCGCGATCGGCTGCTGCGAGAACGTCTGGAAATAGAGGACGCTGGCGTCGCGCCACCAGCGCGCTTCCCGCTCCTGGACGTCGAGGAACGCCTGCGTGTCCTTGTGGCGCTCGTCATCGATTCGTCCCGCCAGCGACGCCCACGTTGCGCGCATTGATCGCACCGCCTCGACGCCGCGGCAGTAGCGGAACGTAAGCTCGTTCCAGAGCGTCCGGCCCGATGCCATGCGGTGATCCCACGGCACGTGATGAAACCAGAGCAGGTAATCGTCCGGCACGCGGTCCAGCCGGCCGAACGTGTCCCGCCACGCCGGCGCGTACTGCGCCACGGCGTTGCTGCCCGTCGCCGTGCGGTCGAACCCGAGGCCGGCACCGTCGGCTCGATGGAAGTAGACGGAGTTCTGGTCCGCGCGGCCGGCGTCGGCCACCCATGGGCCCGGACCGTAGTGCGTTCCACGCGCCATCAGATGCGTCAAGCCGAGCGGCGTCATGTAGTCGACGGCCGCCTGTCGCGATGCGAGCATCATCGCGCGGACCGGCTCGACGAACGCCGGGTCGTTGGTGAACGTCATCTGCAGCCACTCGTCGGCGAGCGCCCCCGAATTGATAGCCGGGTTCCAGGCGAGCCGGCCGAAGGCGTGCCAATTGGCGCAGGCGAAGACCGCGCCGCACCAGTTGCGGCTGCTGCCCGTGTTGGCCACGCCTGCTGCGCCCTGGAGCACGTCGCGCACCGGCGGCCCTATGCCGCGCACGTGAGTGTCCGTGGACAGCACTTCCTCGAAGAGCGGCGCCAGATAGACAAGGTGCGACGCGAAGCCCAGATATTCCTTCGTCACCTGCAGTTCGATCATCAGCGGCGTGCGCGGCATGGCGCCGAAGAGTGGACTGAACGGCTCGCGCGGCTGGAAATCGATGGGACCGTTCTTGATCTGCAGCAGCACGTTGCGCCGGAACCGGCCATCGAGCGGCGTGAACTCGGCGTAGGCCTGCTTCGCGCGGTCGTCGGCGTTCACTCCGTACACAAACGCCCGCCACATTACGAGGCCCCCATGTGGTGCCAGGGCGTCCGCCAGCATGTTGGCGCCATCCGCGTGCGTGCGTGTGTAGTCCTGCGGCCCCGGCTGCCCCTCGGAGTTGGCTTTGATGAGGAAGCCGCCGAAATCGGGAATGGCGGCGTAGATGTCGTCCGCCTTTCGGCGCCACCAGGCCCGCACCCGCGGGTCGAGCGGGTCCGCCGTTTTCAACCCGCCAATCTCGATCGGTGCGCTGAAGCGGGCGCTGAGATACACGTGAATGCCGTAGGGCCGGAACACGTCGGCGAGCGCCGCGGCTTTGACGATGTACTCCGGAGTGAGACTCGCCGCGCGCGCGTTGACGTTGTTGAGAACGGTGCCGTTGATCCCGAGCGACGCGTTCGCCCGCGCGTAATCGCTGTAGCGAATCGCCCGGTCGTGCGGCAGCGCTGCCCAGTCCCACAGCGAGGCGCCGGCATAGCCGCGCTCGATGGTGCCGTCGAGATTGTCCCAATGGTCGAGGATCCGGTGCCGCAATCGCGGTGCGTCCACGATCTCGAGCCCGTCGATGGACTGGTGCGTCTGCAGGAGCCGTAGGAACGCGAACGTACCGTGGAGGACTCCGATATCCGTATTGCCGGCGATGACCGTACGTAGAGGGCGGTCTTTAGACCGCCCTATCGTGCTGATGACGAAGCCTTCGTTGCCGGCTCGCGCCAGCTTCTTGCCGATGCCGAGCCTTGCGATGGCGCGAGACGTTGCGGGCGTCCCCGCGATGACCGTGGCGTCAGCCGAGGACGCGATCGGCACGTCGGCGCCGAGGAGGCCCCGCAGGCCGCGCGTCAGTTCGTCCCGGGCCGCGCGAGCGGTCGGCGAGTCGCCCGCGACGAAGAGTCCCGTCACCGCCGCGCGGTATCCGGCGAGACGAGCCGCGTCCGAGACCAGCGGGTACCGCAGCCACAGGTCATAGCCGTCCTCGGCGCTGGCGGCCGGCGGGCATGTCAGCGCGGTCAGCAGCACGAGCGCGAGAGAACGAGCCGCGGTGCCCATGAAGGTCGGGCGCATTCTACGGGATGGCGCCGCGGCGCGTGATGAGAGATCATCGCCACCATGCGAGCGACCCAGGTACTCGGACTCTCTCTGTTCGCGCTGACCGCGACCCTCGCGGCCCAGGTGCCCGTCAATTCCGAATCCCATCACCGCACCGTCTATGAGAACGCCGATCTCCGCGTCCTCGACGTTCGCGTGGCGGCCGGGGAGTCCACTCTGGACCATCGCCACGATCACGACATCGCCACCGTGTCGATGAATGCGGGCACGCCGACGCGAATCACGACAGGCGGGCAGGCGCAGAACCGGCCGCCACGGCCGCTCGCGGACGCGACGGTCACCGAGTACACGGGCAAGGCGGGCACCCACAAGCTGGACAACCTCGGCACGACGCCGTATCAACTCTTCGCCGTCGAGAATTTGCGCGACCAGAAGGCGTGGTCCTCGGCGCCTGCGGTGTCGGGTCTGGCGACGACGCTCGCGACCGACGGGCGGGCCCTGCGCATCTACGACGTGAAGCTGGCCACGCCGACGTCGCAGACGACCCACACCCACGCCGTGCCGACGGTGGCGGTGCTGATCAACGGCATCGTCATGTCGGAAGGTCCCGATGCGCAGGCCAAGGCGCTGGCGCCGGCGCCGGTGGGCCTGAAGCGACTCGACTCGCCGGGGCAGTGGGTGCTCGTGCCGCGCGGCGAGACGCATACCGTCGTGCGGCTCGGCAACATGGATGCACGGCTGCTCGAGATCGAGGTTCGGTGAGACGCCTGTTCGCATTGACCCTGCTGGCCGGGCTGACGACGGTCACTGTCGAAGGTTGGGGGCCGCAAGGGCATCGGCTGGTCGCGATGGTTGCCGCCAACCATCTCACGCCGGCGGCTCACCAGGGTGTGAAGTCGCTCCTCGGAAACGAATCGCTGGCCGACGTGGCCGTCTGGGCCGACGAGTACGTCCGCGATCACAGGGAGACGGCCCCTTGGCACTACGTCAACATTCCCGGCGACAGCACTCAGTACGTCTCCGGCCGAGACTGCCCGCAGCAGAATTGCGTGGTCGATCGGATCCGGCAGAGTCGCGAGCGTCTGGCGAACCGCGCGCTGAGCCGTGCCGATCGCGCGACGGCGCTGAAGTTCCTCGTGCATTTCGTCGGCGACCTGCATCAGCCCTTCCACGCGATCGGTATCGAGCGGGGCGGAAACGGGATTCCGGTGACGGTCTTCGGATCGTCGTCGTGCGGACGTGATCCAGCCGACCGATTTCCGTGCAGCCTGCACGGTCTGTGGGACTCTGACCTCATCGGACATCGCCGCCTCCGCGACGGCGCCTACGCAGTCGAACTCGAGCGGCTGATCAAGGCGCGACAGCTGCGCGCGTCGGGGACGGCCGAGGACTGGGCGTTGGAGTCGAACGCGCTGGCGCGCGCCGCCGTTCTGCGTGCGGGCGACGACGCGGGGGAGGCGTACTATCGCGCCCACATCGCGCAGATCGACGAGCGGCTGGCGCTGGGAGGATTGCGGCTGGCCCAGGCGCTGAACCAGGCGCTTGCCCCGTAGAAGCGGACTCTCAGGTCCGTCTACGATGTGAAGGTTCCTTCCTTGGGACCGCGTGCCTGTTTGTGGATCTGGCGGATGGCGCCCATGTGATACGCGAAGTGCGCGATGCTCGCCACCATCCCATTGAGTTCGGTCTCGCTCGCCTCACGCGGCGTGCGGAGCACCTCGAGCCACCGATGCGTTTCGTTGCGGAATCCGCGACGGATTTCGTCCCACGTGGATGCGTCCACCTCGCGGATCTTCCAGGCGTCGTCCCACGTGGCGTCCGCGAACGGGTCGCCGCCTTCCTTCGCCCAGCGGTTCATCAGCGACAGGCCGTAGCGCTCGTGCTGCACGTGCGCGGCGATGGTGGCGCCGTCGTTGGTCGAGCGCGACGCGTCGGCGGCCGACAGCTGGTCGATCGAGTCGCATAGCCCTCTGTCGCCGGTGTTGACGATGTAGCCGCCGCCAAACGCGGCGGTGCCGTCGATCAGTTCGCCGAACAGTCGCGCCAGTGTCGGGGCGGTGCTGGCCGTATTCATGGCTACCGCTTCGTCACAGGCAGATCGAGGTTGTCGAGTCCGTTGTGATAGTCGGGATCCATCGCCGCGAGATCGCTGCGATAGCTGACCGTGTCCGCGGTGGGGAAGCTGGCTGGCACCTTCTGCGTGACCTTGCCGCTGGCGGCCCACTCGGTGCCGCGCTGCAGCGTCACCACGAAGTCCACTGAACTGAGAGCGACGATGTCATGACCCATCGTCGTATGGAACACCCGCCCCTTGCCGAACTGCAAGGCCATCAGCTGCGGCTCATCCCGCCCGGTCCCGTTGTTCGACGGATCGGAGAACGCCGTGGCGAGCACCGTCATGTTCTTACCCGGGCCGCGTAGTCGCGCGTAGAGCTCGTCGCCCTGGTGCATCCATACCGGCGGCAAGCCGCGCATGACCGGATGCGACGCGTCGCGCACCGTCACCTGGAACGGCGTTCTGCGGCCGTGGCTGCCCGCCGGTCCTGGCGAGGCGTCCGAGGTCAGCTTGCCGTCGCGGTAGAACCAGAACGGCCCCGCGTCCTCACGCCGCGCGCGCCAGCCCCCCACGCCGGTCATCTCGTTGAACGCGGTCCAGCCGGCAAACGCGTTGTCGGTCGCGTGCACCGACACGAATCCGCCGCCCTGGTTCACGTAGCTCTCGAACGACGTCTTCAGCGCCGCGGGCCAGCGCTCCTGCGGCGCGTCGTAGTTCAGCACCACCGCGCGGTAGTTCGCAAAATGCGGATCGAAGCCGGCGAGCTCGCCGCTGGTCCCTGGTGCAGTGACGACGGTCACGGCGAAAAGCCCGGTCTCGTCGAGCATCTTCTTCAGGACGGGCGTCACGCGTTGCCAGTCGTGGTAGCGCCCCGCGCTCTCGCCGTCGAGCAGCATGATGGGGATGCTCCGCGGCGTCTGGGCAGCCAAGGCGACGGACACGAGAAGAAGCGCGCTCACCAGTTTCATGATCGAAAGGCCTCCCGGCCCTTGCCTTGAACCGGGATCCCCTGCGATGCCAGCACCTCGTGCTGCAGCGCGAACATGCAGCCGGCGGCCTCGTCGATGTGGCGGACGAACGCCAGCGACCCCTGCAGGATCGGCTTCAGGCGATCACGATCCTGAATGCGCGCCGCCGGATATTCGTGCTCGACCACCAGATGGGTGTTCGAGACGTCGAGCGGCAGCAGTTCGCGCGCGGCCAGCTGATGATCCAGCCAGTCCACGGTGCGGTTCTGCAGATAGGCAAGCGGGTCGTGCCGCGCGGTGCCCGGCAGTTCGTGTTCGCACAGCACGGTCTGCTTCTTCCACGCGTTCACGTAGTCGGCGGCACGCGTCGACACCTGTCCGTTCACCCAATCGCCGCGCTCCATCGTCTGGCCGCCGTAGCCCCATGCGCTGACGCCCTTCGCGTCGATCACCTGGCCCTTCACGTGGAAGCCGCCAATCAGGAACCCGTAGCCCTCGTCTCTCAAGTACTGAAAGATGGAGCGCGTGTCCTGACCCATCAGGATGGCGTGCGACGGGTCGTAGTGGATCCGGAACTGGTCGCCCACGCCGTGCCGTTCACAGATGCGATGAAGCGCGATCCACGTGCCCGGGGTGTAGGCGATGTTGTTGTGCCAGTTGTCGCCGGTGGTCCACCCGGGCATCGGGCACTGTTCGACGCGATAAGTCAGCCCGCGCGCCTTGGCGGCTTTCAGCAGCGGGACGAAGTGATCCTCGAAGTCCACGAGGTTCTCGTCCATGCTGCGCTGCTGATTGCGACCGACGAACCCGCACACCGCGTTCACGCCGAGAAGCGCCGCGGCATCGAACACGCGCAGCAGGAAGTCGTGCTTCTTCTGCCGCGTCGGGCCATCGTGGTGCAGGAGGTTGTCGAAGTAGGCGAGATCCGACAGGCCGACGCCCGCGTTGGCGACGGCCGCCAGCACGCGAGCCGCGCGTGTCCGATCGAACGGCTGCCGCAGGTCCAGCGTGTTGGCTACCGGATCGAGCATGGCTTCGGGCGGCACGTCGGCCTGCGACGGGTGCAGCGCCGCGGAGAGCTGCATATAGCTGGCGCCGATCTCGAGCGCGAACTGCAGCCAGTCCTCGATGGCGCGATCCGGATCGGCGTCACGCACGTCGCGGGGCGTCAGCTCCTGGAGGGCGGCGGTCAGCACGCCCACCCGCATGAATTTCGGCTGAAACGCAGTCACGTTGGAAGAGGTCATATTCGGGTCCACGCGCCGCCGTCTTCGGCGCTCGCCAGAATCGCCTCCACGATGCGGTTGGCGCGGAAGCCGTCCTCGAAGGTCGCCACCATCGGCGCCAATGGCGGGTACGGCGCGCCGGCGGCAATCGTCGCGTAGATTTCGCGCATCAGATTGCAGAACGCATCGGCCCACGCCTCCTGGTGGCCACCGGGCAGGTGCGCGTAGCCGCGCGTCTCGGCGTCGAGCAGCGACGGATCCTTCTGCAGCACCTGGTTGGGGCCGTCGCGATGACCGATCCACAGCTCGTTCTGCTGCTCCTGACGCCACCGCATCGACGCCTTGGACCCGCTCACTTCCAGCACCAGGTCGTTCTTGTGTCCGCCGCACACCTGGCCCACCGAGAACACGCCGCGTGCGCCGCCCTCGAAGCGGACGAGCACCGACGCGAG
>Ga0105238_10002200_pt1 | contig 19682 bp, 15 predicted proteins | sample KBSC34metaG_FD_81526 | JGI IMG/M metagenome (GOLD analysis project Ga0105238, IMG submission 81526) | Corn rhizosphere microbial communities from Kellogg Biological Station, Michigan, USA - KBS C3-4 metaG | ecosystem: Host-associated > Plants > Roots > Rhizosphere > Soil | place: Michigan, USA... | reverse complement strand
GACGGCGGTCGCGCCGTCGCCGACATCTGCCGAAATCCGAAATCCCCATAGCCATCGCCTGTGGCCCGCGGGTTCCTTCCTCGGGGACTTTCGTACGCCTGCCGGCGCCCGAAACTCTTCACGAAAGCAGAAGGGCAGCTCACAACGGTCTGCTTTGTGGAAGTGGACGTGCCGTATCTGCTCAGCTGCTTTTTCTCTTCACCTTGGCCTTGTTGCGTTGCGAGTACCCGGCGAGGGCAATGGCGATGATCAAGGTGCCGCCATTGAACAGTGGCTCGACATAGAATTTTCCACCTAGCTGCTGGATACCCGAAATACCGATGGCGAGCACGAGAACCGCGACGACCGTACCCCAGACATTGACGCGGCCCGGCCGTATCGTTGTCGAGCCGAGGAATGCACCCACCAGCGCCGGCAAAAGATACTCCAGGCCGACCCCGGCCTGGCCGATCCGAAGCTTGGAAGCAAGAATGACGCCGGTGCAGGCCGTGAGGAGCCCTGAAACCACAAAGGCGCCGATGACATATTTTCGCACCGGGATGCCGTTGAGCGCCGCCGCCTTGGGGCTTGCCCCGATCGCATAGAGCTGGCGGCCCAGCGGCAGGCGTTCCGTGACAAGCCAAAGCACGATCGAAAGCACCAGCACATAGAAGGCCGTGATAGGCAGTCCGAAGACGAACAGCGCGTTGATGTCCAGAAAAGCTGGTGGCAGCGTGCCGATAACCTGTCGTCCGTCGGTATGCCAGAGAGCCAGAGCATAGAGGACCGTCCCTGTGCCAAGTGTCGCGATGAAGGAATCGATCTGGGCGATCTCGACGAGAACACCATTGATGAACCCGGCGACCACGCCGCAACACAGCACGATCAAGACGCTGACCGGCCATGGCAGGCCATAGACCGTCTGCAAGCTGATGGCGAGGATATGCCAGAGCACGATTCCATAGCCGATGGTGAGGTCGATCCGGCCGGTGATCATCGGAATCATCGCCGACAGTGCCAGCAGCGCGACTATGGCCTTGTCGCTGGTGATCGAGCGCACGTTGAACATCGTTGGAAAGCTGTCGGGCAGTATGATCGAAAATAGGGCGATGAGGGCGAGCCCAAGCAGAGGCAGGCCATAGACTGGCAGCAGCCGCCAGACGATTTCTCGCTTCGACATCGATGCCAACTCCGACCGCGTTGGCTCCATGGCCCGGGATTTGAGCGATTGCATGGATCAACCTTTCGAAGCAGATGATGGTGCTATGCCCGCAGACGCGGCGGTGAGAAGAGATCGGGCCGTAAGATCATCACCGCTGAGTTCGGCCACGACCCGGCCACGATCGAAGACCAGCGCTCGGTGGCAGACATTGGCGACTTCTTCGAAGTCGGTCGAAACGATGATGATAGCCGCGCCGCCGGTCAGCGCAACGTTGAAGAGCGTATAGATGTCCGCTTTCGCGCCGACATCGACGCCGGCAGTCGGATCTTCGAAGATATAGACCTTGCCCTGCAGATTGAGCCAGCGGCCGACGATCACCTTTTGCTGGTTGCCGCCGGAAAGCGCTTCGATCGACAGGTCGGGCGCGTTCGGCCGCAGACCGATCTTGCCGCCGAGTTCGAACGCCGCGCGCCATTCCACCCTGGGCACGACATAGGAGAGCGCCGGAAGGCCAGCCACGGTCTGGTTGAGAAACAGGTTCTCCTTTACCGACAACCCGGGAACGACAGACCCGTTGTTGCGGTCACCCCAAACCAGTTGGATGCCGGCGTTCATCGCCTCCATTGGTGATTTTGGAGCAATGATCGCTCCATCCAGCACAATGGTCCCGGCATCTACCGGAACGAGGCCGAACAGCGCCTGGCCGATGAGTTCATGTCCAGCGCCACGCAACCCGACCAATCCGATCACCTCGCCGCGGCGGAAGTCGCAAGTTACCGGCCCGACGCCGTCGAGAGCCAAGGCTGTGATGCTCATCCGGGTTGTTCCGATTTCGGCCGGTGGCCTTCGGAAAATCTGGGACGGTTCACGGCCGATGATTTGCATGACGATCTCATCGGGCGTGATCGCATCGGTCCTGCTTTCCCCGGTCACACGCCCGTCGCGCAGGACCACGATGCGATCGGCGATCTCGAAGACTTCATCCAAACGGTGTGACACATAGATGATGGCGACACCTGAACTGCGCAGGCGTTCGATGCCGGCAAAGAGACGTTCGACCTCGTTGGCCGGAAGGCTGGCGGTTGGCTCGTCCATCACGACGATCTCGGCGTCCGAGGCCAACGCGCGACTGACCGCGACCAAGGCTTTCTCTGTTCGGCTCAGATCCTCGATGCGCGCGTCGGGATCGATGCTGATGCCGAGTTGCTGCAGGGCACGCTTTGCCCGTTCGCGCATATCGCCGAAATGAATGAAGCCCCAACGCCGGGGGTAGCCAAGCGCAAGGCAGATGTTTTCAGCGACAGTCATCCATTCGATGAGACCGAGGTCTTGATGAATGAAAGCGATCGGTAGTTGGGATGCATCGGTCCCGGTGCCCTGATAGAGGATTTCGCCCGAATCGGGCATGTGGACCCCAGCCAGAATCTTGATCAGGGTCGACTTGCCGGCGCCATTTTCGCCCAACAGGGCAAGGACACTGCCTTTCTCAACCTTGAGGCTCACGTCGTCCAAGGCCTGCGTGCCGCCAAAACGTTTCGAAATATGACGGACCGAAAGCACGGGAGCGGACTGATCGTCGGGCCCGATCGCCATGGGATCGCCTTCCCGTTTCAGCCTCTGTTGTCCGGTGAGCAAAAACCCGTCGCCGCGCGGCGACGGCGCCCCATTCGAGATGGCGCCACCCCCTGTCATCAACCGCCGAATTCCATGACATAGAGGCCAACGCTGAAATCGGTCGCGTAAACGAGACCGTCCTTGTCGACGAAGACATCCGCTGCGTGCAGGACAAGTGGCCGATTGGGACGCGGGTCGACGAGACGCCGTGGCGGTGCCACCACCATGGCGCCCACTTCAACCGGAGCATATTGGTTGCGAATGTCGAAAACACGCACGCCGGCATTCTGGTAGGTTGTGAAAACGATGTCCGAACTAACGAAATGACCGGGCCGGTTCTCGTAGATGTTGTGCGGACCAAAATGGCCGCCAACCTCGACGTAATTGCGGTCTGATGGCGTTGGGAGCGTCGACAGGCAGCGAGGAGAGGAAGGGTCCTCGATATCGAAGACCCAGATCGGTTTGTAGCCGTCCTCCATGTTGTCCAGCGTCGCTTCGTCGAGAACCATGAGAAGGTTGCGGTCCGGAAGCGGCAATGTGTTGTGAGTGGCGCCACCGAGGCTTTCGGACCAGATTCGATGTGCGATGAGCTTCGGCGCCGATCTGTCCTTGACATCGACAATCGCAAGACATGCGTCGCGCCAACTGCAATAAGCGATGTCGCCGGCGACAATCGGATGGTGGCACCCGTAACGCCCGGAGGTCGACGGCCAGTGCGGTGTTTCTCCCGCCGCTAGATTCATGCCAGGCAACCAGAAACGGCCAGCTTCACGCGGCGCGGTCGGGTCGGACATATCGATCGTTATCATGATGTAGTCGCTGAAGCCTTCGATGAAAGCCGAGGCATAGGCCCAGCGACCACCGACGTACCAGATACGGTGAAGACCGCCACCGTTGACCGGCATGAAACCGATCTGCCTGGGGTGGCCGGGCTTTGAAATGTCATAGACCGCCATACCCGCCGACCAGGCCGCGCTTTCGGACGCTCGCCCGTGCGCATGAATGTCACTGGTCTTGGCACGATAGTAGTTGCGCTCGTCAGCAAGATCGGGCTGAGCCCACATGTTCTTTGCATGGACGACGAGAAGCAGGTCTTCATGGGCCTGCAGATGCAAGTTCCACGTGTTTGGTGGCGCCGCGATGTAATCCACGAAAGCCGGCTTACGCGGATCGCGCACGTCGATCACGCTAATCCCGTTCGAAAACAGATGACCGACATAGGCAAAGCCTCGTTCGACCATGATCTGGACGGCGTCGGGTCGCCCGCCCTGATCGCTGTGACCAATCAACCGCATGTTCTTCGAATATTGCGGGGGCTCGATATCTGCCATGGTCGTCCCTGCTGGTTGGCTATGTTCGACTAAAGGATCGGCGACCCCGCCTCGAAGCGACGCCGCCGACTTGTCACTTCGGTCAGGAAGCAGTCTTGCCCCAGATTTTGCGATAGGCCTGTTCATAGCCGTTCGCCGGATCATAGATGCCTCCAGGCCCACGGTCGCTTCCGACATTCTGAGGCGTGAACAGATGGACGGGGGCGGTGTAGCCGCTAGGCGCTTCGCCGGCAAAGGCCCGGTTCAACTCATCGATCACTTGGAACCCGTGAAGGCGAAGCGGTTCGGCAACGGTTCCCATCTGGAATTGGTTCGATTGAATTCGCTGAAAAGCCGATTCCGATCCATCTCCGGCCGAAATATTTCTTGGCTTTCCGTCACCCGCGATGCCAGCGGATTGGAGCGACGGAGCCATGTAGTCGAAATAGAGATCGTTGATTCCGATCGAATGGGTCCACTTGTCGCCGTACTTGGCGACGAGTGTCGCCGTTAACTGGGGCATGCGCGTCGAAGCCTCGCCAAGCGGGGTGTCTTCGACAGCCAGAACCTGGCATGTCTTGCAGCCTTCGACGGCTGCTTTTTCGGCATTCGTCTTGGTTACGCAGATTTGATAGGCGCTGTCGGTGAACAGGACGACTTTCGCCGTCCCGTTAGAGTCGGCCACGGCATAAAGTCCCGCTGCCGTGGCGACTTCGGTTGGGTCGGTCGTCACATTGGTGAAGATCGGCGAGCCGGCGATCTTGCCTGCCGTGGTGCCCGAATGCCAGGACACGACCTTGATGCCTTGATCGACAGCCTGGGTGATTTCAGGATTGTGCTCGAGGGCATCGACTGAACCAAGGATGATGCCGGCCGGCTTCAATGCGATTGCCTGATTGAGCGCGGCAGTCTGCCCGGAGACGGTCCCCTGGCCGTCGAGGACACGATAGTCCCAGCCCATGATTTTTGCGGCTTCGCCTGCGAACTCGCCGACGGCTCGGCCGCCGCTGTTGCGCTGATCGTAATTTACGAACACGACCAGTTTCGTTTCCTGCGCCTTCGGCCCGCTTGTCGGCCCTGTCCAGGTCCCGCCCGGAGCAGTGATGGAAGCGATATAGGCCTTGGCTTTATCGACATAGTCGTCGGCGTGTGTCGCCGATGAAGCAATGACCAGCGCCGAGAATGCCAATCCTATCCGCAATGCTTGCTGCTTCGTCTGCATTTCATCCTCCCAGTCTTCCGGCCGTTCGTGCTGGCCTTTCATGGAGGCTATCCAGCGTTCCGTTTGTGGGTACTATAAGTTTTGATAATGTCTGAGGCGCTGATGGATACGCTTCCTTTCGAGCTCCGCTCGCTTGAGGTTTTTCTGAGCGTTTGCGATCACGGCACGATGTCGGCGGCCGCACGTGCGCTGGGGCTGACCCAATCAGCAGTATCGCAAACGATCAATGATCTTGAACAGCGGACCAAGACCAATCTGTTCGACCGCGACGTCAGGCCGCTGGGGTTGACGTTGAGCGGCGTCGTGCTGCGTCAGCGGGCAAGTGCGCTGCTTGCCGATGCACGCCAGATCGCGCCGTTGCTGCAGGAGGTCAGGCGCGGCAAGCTGCCTCTGATCCGCGTCGGCCTGATCGATTCTTTTTCACGTCTTCTCGTGCCTCGCCTCCCGGACTATCTGATGCAAAGCGCCGACCATGTCTCGTTCGTATCCGGCCTGACGTCGTCGCATGTCGATGACATTCTGGGTCGCAGACTCGATATCTTGTTGGGAGTAGACGAATTCGATGCGCTTGAAGGCCTTGAGAGCTGGCCTCTGATCGAAGAGCCCTATCTTCTGATCGCGCCCCACGGAACTCCGGCACCCAGGGAGATCAGGGATCTTGAGGAACTGAGCCGGACGCTCTCCTTCGTGCGCTACCATCCGCGGCGCAAGATAGGCGTCTCGATCGATCGTCATCTGCGTCGAATTGGGCTTGAACTGCCGCGAACGTATGAGTTCGATACGCCATACGGCGTGACGGCAACGGTTGCCAGGGGCGGAGCCTGGGCCATCACGACTCCACTGTGCATCTACGAAGCCGGAAATCTGATTCACGATCTCGCCTGTTTTCAGCTTCCGGGGCCTGGCTTCAGGCGCCGCCTGTCACTGATCTCGCGTGTGCGTGAACTTGCACGCGTACCCCGCACGACCGCGGAATTTACCGCTGGGCTGCTTTTGGCAGAACTGCTTCCCATGATTCATACGCTTGCTCCGTGGCTGGAGTCCTCGATCTCCGTCGGCGCACAAATCCGGCCCACATGAACGTGACGGCTGTCCGGCATTAGCCAAACTTATATGCAACCCTAGCCGCTATGCCATTAGCACTCCTTCGTCGCAGCGCGGTCGTGAGAGGGTTTCTGAACGATGGATTTCGGTATCAAGGACCGGGTTGCACTTGTGCTTGGTGCGGGCGGCGGGCTTGGAAGTGCCATTGCTACCCGTCTGGCGATGGAGGGCTGCAAGGTCGCATTGGCGGACATAAACGAAGCTGCGCTGGAGCCGGTCCGCACGTCGATCGTCAACGCTGGCGGCAATGCTGTTTCCTTGCCATGGAATATCGCGGACCGGTCGGTGATTGCCGAACGGGTCGCCGCTATCGAAGGCAGCCTTGGACCAGTTGATATTCTCATCAACAACACCGGCGGTCCGCCACCGTCGCTCGCGGCCGACACGTCGGCGGAAACATGGATCGATCATTTCGAGAAAATGGTTGCTTCCGTGATTGCAATTACGGCCGGGGTGCTTCCGAACATGCGCGAAAAAGGCTGGGGGCGGATCGTCACCAGCACGTCTTCGGGCGTTGTCATCCCAATCCCGAATCTCGCGGTCTCCAATGGCCTTCGAGCCGCTCTCGTCGGATGGTCGAAGACCTTGGCCCGGGAAGTCTCACGCGACGGTGTGACTGTGAATTGCGTGGCGCCTGGCAGGATTTCAACAACCCGGGTTCGATCTCTCGACGAGGCGAAGGCAACTCGCGAAGGCAGGACAGTCGAGGATGTTGCCGCGCGAAGCGCCGGAGACATTCCCCTCGGCCGCTATGGCCGGCCGGAAGAGTATGCCGACGTGGTAGCGTTCCTTGCCAGCACTAGCGCTTCGTATGTCACCGGTTCCGTCATCAGGGTCGATGGCGGCCTCATTCCGAGTATCTGAGTTGTCTGGAGCAATCGAGGGACTTGCAATGGAAGAAGCTACGCGGGAAGCGCTTCGCTCATTGTCTGCCGCAACCATCACCACTGTTCTTATGAAAAAGGGCTTGCGCAATGTCTGGCTGCGTGGCGCAACGATCCTCGACCCCAGTCAGCCACGGATTGTCGGTCAGGCCTTCACCATGCGTTTTGTACCCGGACGAGAAGATTTGGCCACGCCGGAATCGTTATCGTCGCCGCGTTCAACGCGCTTTGCCATTGAAGAGATACCAGCTGACAGCATCGCCGTGGTTTCGTCCTGTGGGATCACCGATGCCGGAATTTTCGGCGATATCCTCTGTGCACGCATGGTTCATCGCGGTGTTGCGGGATTGATTACCGATGGGGCGATGCGCGACCTCGAAGGAATCCGCAAAACTGGCCTTCCCATTTGGTGCGCTGGAATATCGGCTCCGCCCTCGGTCGCGCATCTCACATTTGTCGATTGGCAGCAGCCGATCGGTTGCGGCGGCGTCGCGATATTTCCGGGCGACGTCATGGTTGCCGATCAGGATGGGGCGGTGGTCATTCCCCAAAACATGGTGGAGTCGGTCATCGATGCCGGCCAGCAAACCGAAATTCTGGAAGAGTGGATTTTGGATCAGGTCAATGCGGGTCGCAAACTGCCTGGACTGTACCCTCCCGATCAGGCGACGACGGCCGAGTTCCAGCGTCACAGTCGTCTTGGCTCAAACCGCAGCGGTCGCAACCTGGACTAGGGCAATTCCAGGAAAAGTGTGTAACGGGTTTCCTGGAATTGCTCTAATGGTTGCGATCAGCGGCCAGGATGTCATCTAGCCAGCCTGAATCCATCTGTGGGACGGCAGACAACAACGCTTTCGTATAGGGATGATCCGGCGCCCCCATGACGTCGCGCCTGGGGCCCTGTTGCACGATCTTCCCTCGCTGCATGACCACGACGTCATCGGCTATGGCGTTCACTGTGGCGATGTCGTGCGTGATGAAGATATAGGACTTGCCGAGCTCCTTCTGCAGTCGAAGCAACAGTTTGAGAATCTGCTCCTGGACGAGCTGATCGAGCGCCGAAGTGATCTCGTCGCAGATGAACACATCCGGATCGGCCGCGATCGCCCGGGCGATGGAGACGCGCTGCTTCTGCCCGCCCGACAGCTCGGAAGGGAAACTGGTGAGGCATCTTTGCGGCAACTCGACCGTTTCCAGCAACTGGTTCACCCGGCGCGCGCATTGCTGCCCCCTCTGGCCCGTATGCAGTGTGACCAGGCGGCCAACGATATCCATGACGGTTTGGCGTGGATTGAGTGCATTGTCAGCCGACTGGTAGATCATCTGGACGCGCCGCAGCTGATCGATATCGCGATTGCGAAAGGAGAGAGCGAGCTCCTGGCCGTTCAGCTTGACCGACCCGCCCGCTGCCGGCAGCAGCCCTGCTATGACGCGAGCAAGAGTCGACTTTCCCGAGCCGGATTCACCAACGATGGCTAGCGTACGGCCTTTGGGCAACACCAGGCTGACGTCATCGAGTATCTTAGCCTGCCCGTAGCGGGCCACGATATGGTCCACCTGGAGGATGGCGGATGTTGGTGGGACCACGTCCTTTTCCAGAGAGCGCACGGCCCACAACGAACGTGTGTATTCCTGCTGGGGCCGTTCCAGCATCAGTCCGGTTTGCTGCTCCTCGACCAGCTCACCATAGCGCAGCACCATGATGCGATGCGCCATTTGGGCTACAACGGCCAGGTCGTGGGTAATGTAAAGGGCGGCTGTGTGACGATCGCTCACAATTCGGCGGATGGACGCCAGCACCTCGACTTGCGTGGTCACATCGAGCGCCGTCGTCGGCTCGTCGAACACGATCAGGTCGGGCTGGCACATCATTGCCATGGCCGTCATCGCGCGCTGCAATTGCCCCCCGGACAATTGGTGCGGGAACCGGTCGCCGATCTTGTTCGGATCGGGCAGCTGCATCTCTGCAAAGAGCGAGCAGGCCCGGGCTTCCGCCTCCTTGCGTGACGTCGCGCCATCGCGCATGGCGCATTCAACGGCTTGGTCCATCAATGTATGCGCGGGGTTGAAGGAGGCCGAGGCGCTCTGCGCGACATAGGCGATCCGCGTGCCGCGAAGCTTGCGCCGAGCATCTTCGTCCAAAGCCAGCATGTCACGGCCGGCGAAGAGGGCTTTTCCCGAGGCTATGCGACATCCGGAGCGGGTGAAGCCGAGCGCGGCCAAACCGAGCGTGGATTTGCCCGCCCCCGATTCCCCGATGATGCCGAGAACCTCGCCTCGCCGCAGCGAGAGGCTGATGCCTTTGACGATCGGTTGCCAGACGCCGTCGGTATCGGCTTCAACCCAAAGGTCCCGGATGTCCAGGACCGTATCGGAAGCCCCCAGCGACGGCTCAACCATCATTGCGCAGCCCGCTCGTGACATCCAGGAACCAGTCTATGACGAAATTGATGCTTACGGTCAGGATCGCGATCGCCGCGGCCGGGAGAAGAGGGGTGATATTGCCGTAGCTGATGAACGTGGCGCTTTCGCGCACCATCGTTCCCCAATCCGCGGAAGGCGGCTGAATGCCGAGGCCCAGGAAGGAAAGAGCCGAGATGGTCAGAAACACGAAACAGAAGCGCAACCCGAATTCCGCCAGCAGCGTGGGAAGCACATTGGGAAGTACCTCCTTGGTGATGATCCACCAGGTGCTTTCCGCGCGCAGATAGGCCGCCTCGATATATTCCATCACCACGACGTTGCGGGCGAGCAAACGGGACAAGCGGAAAATTTGGGTGGCGTTGAGCATGGCGATAATCAACACGATGCTGGTGATGGAGGATCCGAACAAGGCCAGCAATATGAGCGCGAAGATCAGTTGCGGGATCGCCATCAGCGTATCGGCAACGACCGACAGGACGTTGTCGAACCATGGCGACGAGATGGCTGAGAAAATGCCCAGCCCCGCCCCCACGACAAAAGCAAGTGACGTTGTGATGAAGGCGATGCCGACGGAATTGCGCGCTCCATAGATCAGCCGGCTCAGCACGTCCCGGCCCATCTGGTCGGTACCAAGCAGATGGACGATGCCCCACGGAGCGAATGGCTCGCTCGAAACCACGTCGGCTTCGCCGAAAGGCGCAAGCAGGGGCGCAAACACCGCCATCGTGACATAGAGTGCGATCACGACCAGTCCTATCCGGGCTGAAAGCGGCGTTTTCCTTAGGCTATCGCGGAACGACAACAGGCGCGAGCGGCGATACCTGATGGGAGACGCGTCGGCGTCGCTCTGCCGGTTGGCTTGGAAGGTCATCGTGGATGAGCCAGTCTGGGGTTCGTGGCGATCGCGACTATGTCGGCCAACAAATTCAAGAGGACGTAGGCCGTGGCAAAGATGAGGGCACAGGCCTGCACGACCGGGATATCGCGGGAGCGCACGGCGTCCACCATCGCCTGGCCGATGCCCGGATAAACGAACACGACTTCCACCACGACCACCCCGACAATCAGATAGGCCAGGTTGAACGCCACCACGGCCGCAATGGGGGCCCATGCATTGGGCAGGGCGTGATGAAGGACAATGTTGCGGGTAGAGACACCCTTCAACTTGGCCATTTCGACATATGGCGCGGAGAGAAGGTTTATGATCGCGGCTCGCGTCATCCGCATCATGTGGGCGATGATGCCAAGGCTGAGCGTTGCGATCGGCAAGGCGAGACGCAGGGCGATTTCGGACGCCGTCATATTCGGCGTTATGCGCGCCAGCGAATAGAAGATCGGCAGCTTCACCGCGAAGAGAAGCATGAGCACATAGGCGACGAAAAACTCAGGGAACGATATTCCGACCAGCGTGATCGTGTTGAGCAGGCGATCCACCCAACTGTTGCGGCGGATCGCGGCGATCATGCCGAGCGCCAAGGCGAGCGGGACGCAGGCGATCGCGGTTATGGCCGCCAGGAAAAGCGTATTCTTCAGACGCGGGCCGACAATGCTGACGACCGTTCGCGGTGTCCCGGAGCCTGAGGAGAACGACATCCCCAAATCTCCGGTGAGAGCCTTGCCGATCCAGCTCACATAGCGTTCCGGCAGGGGACGATCCAAGCCGATCGATTTTTGGAAATTGGCAACCGTCTCGGGCGTCGCCGCGCGACCCAGGGCGACCTTGGCGAAGTCGCCGGGCAGAACCGCGATTGCCGCGAAAATGATCAGCGAGACGAGAAACAGGGTGACGAATCCAGATCCGATCCTGATAAGCGCCGTTCTTGCCAAAGGTGGAAGGTTCAGCCGTTGCAACAGTCGAATCTTTCGAAAAGCGGCTGGCGACCAAGCGCCAGCCATCCGGTCAGGTGAGAAGCGTCAGGCCCCGGTCAAGCCAGCCACCAACGCTCCGCCATCCGGAAATTGTCGCATTGGAGCATGTTGCCTATCTTGCCGTGGGTGATTTTCTTGGACAGCGCGTCCATGAACAGCGCATATGCGATGACGAGCGCCCCACCGTCGTCGTGCAGTATCTGCTGCATCTCGCTGTACATCGTCTGGCGCTTGGTCTTGTCCGACTCCCCTCTCGCCTGAACAAGCAGCTCGTCGAAGCGTCCGTTGCTCCAAGCGGTATCGTTCCACGGCGCGCCGGTCGCGTACGCTGTCGTAAACAGGGAATCCAGCGTCGGCTTGCCCAGCCAGTCGACGCCCACGAAGGGTTTGTGTTGCCAGACATTGTCCCAATAGCCATCGTCAGGCTCGCGGATGACATTGATATCGATCCCGGCCTTGGCGGCATGTTCCTTGAACAGCAGCGCGGCATCGATCGCGTTCGGGAAAGCGGTTTCGGCGACGGAAAGGTCCACTGACAATGTGGTTAGCCCCGCCTTCGCCAGATACTCCTTGGCCTTGGCGACATCATATTCATGGATCGGCTCGGGATTGACCGCGAACGCGATCTGGGGAGCAGCCGGATTGTCGTTTGCGGCTTTGGCATTGCCAAGGAAAGCCTTGTTGATGACGTCGTTGCGATCGATGGCGTGCTTCAAGGCCTGACGCACGTCCGGATTGTCGAATGGCGCGGTCTTGGTGTTCATGCTGAAGCTGAAGTGCCGCAGCCCGCTCACCTTGGTGATTTCGATATCCGCATTCTGCTCGAGCATCTTGAGCGTCTTTATGTCGACATCGACCATGTAGTCGATCTCGCCAGTCAGCAAAGCATTGGTGCGAGCCGCTACGTCGATGATGTTGACGAATTCGATTGCGTCAAAGTAAGGCTGACCGGGCTTGTGATAGGCAGGATTGCGCTTCATGCGAACCGAAATGCCCGGCTGGTTGTCATCGATCACGTACGGGCCGGTCGCGACACCTTTCTCCCACGCGACGCCGCCTTCGGGCTTTGCCGGCAAGATCACCAGATGGACGTCGGCCGTGAGGTAAGGAAAGTCTGCGTTTCCTCCGCTCAACGTGAACACAACCTTCCGGTCGCCATCGGCCTTGATATCCACGATTGAATCGACCAGCGCCTTCACCGCCGACGACGAAGACGGCCCCATATGGTGGCGGTAGGACTGAATGACATCATTGGGGGTGACGGGTGTGCCGTCGTGGAATTTCAGGCCAGTCCTGATCGTGTAGGTCCAGACCTTGAGGTCGTCCGAAGGGGCGAAGCTCTCTGCGAGGTCAGGTACGGCAGCGCCCTCCACGTCCAGTTCCGTCAACGCATTGCAAAGCGTGCCGCCGAAAATCACCTGCGTATAGGAATTCTGCCACGTCGCCGGATCGTAGGAATCGGTCTGCGTACCGTCGTTGATCGCGAACTTCACTGAGCCGCCCTGCTTTGGCTCAGCGCGAGCCATGGAAGTCTGCGCCATGAGCGACGCGCTCAAGGCCAGCATGCCAACGGCGCCCATGAACTGGCGACGGGTCGCCATGATTCCGCCGAGGCTCGGATCCTGCTTGTCCTGCATGTTCTTTCCCCTTTGTTTTTAGCTTCTTTCAACGCCGCACCCATTCGATCGAGAACCGACCGCGCTTCCTTTATCCGGCGAGCAATATCAGTTCCGGAATCTGATTGGTCAATAAAAATATGATCGATCGATCAAAAAGCTGTCTAAAAAAGATCATTGACGACAATCACATAAAGTTCATAGCATTGCTGATGAGCCCAAAAAAAATTGAGATATCGAACCATAGCGCCCAGCGCCGTAAGCAGCTGCTGGAGGCGGCATGCGCGGTGATAGCCAGACGCGGCCTGTCCGGAATTACGGTCAACGACATCGCCAGCGAAGCCGGATGCAGCTATGGCGTCATCGCCTTTCATTTCAAGACGAAGGAGCGCCTGCTGCTTGCAGCCCTCAACCTTGTGGTCAGCAATTACGAGGCGGTTTGGTCCGAGGCGATGGCAGCCGCTCCAAGCTCTCCCGCCGAGCGGCTGCGCATTCTGCTTGAGGTTGATTTCGATCCGAGGATAGCCAGGGCATCCGACCTCGCGGTCTGGATGGCCTTCTGGGACGAAGCGCCGCGTGTCACGGCCTACAAGAGGCGTTGCAGCGAACTGAAACGCCGATCCCTGCAGTCGATCACCGACCTGGTCTCCGAGCTTGCCACGCTTCGGTCGCTCGACATCGATGTCGACGCGGTGTCCCAGGGTCTCTATGCCATCACTGACGGATGCTGGATATTCGGGCACGTCACCGGCCAGAATGGCCCGCAAGACCGCAAGCGCTACAGGCAGGTCTGCCTGACCTTTCTGTCGGCATTCTTCCCAGACGATTTCAGCCCTGCACCACCTGCTTCGCCCCGCTGACACGACGGCGCGACCCGCGGGCAACAAGACAACAAGGCAAGAACACATGTATTCAGAGACCGGATCCCAGTGGAACGTCGCGGAACTTGAAGATGCCGCGCACCGCCATCTCATCAGCCCGGCCGAGGAGTTGGCCAAGCTCGGCACCTCCGGCGGCCGCCCTCTGTTCACGTCCGCCGATGGCATCTACATCACCGACAGTCGCGGCCGCAGGATGATCGACGGCCCAGCCGGGATGTGGTGCACGCAGGTCGGCTACAACTGCAAGCCTATCGCCGATGCGATCGCCGCGCAGGCGCTGCGCATCTGCTACAATTCACCGTGGTATTCGCTGAACGGCCCGTCAGCCGAGCTGGCAAGGCGTATTTCCGAATTCGCCCCGGGCGATCTCAACCACGTGTTTTTTACCACCGGCGGCTCGTCGGCGGTGGATTCGGCGCTTCGCTTCGTTCAGTTTTTCAACAATGTCCTGGGACGTCCCGGCAAGAAGAAGATCATCTGCCGCATCGACGGCTACCACGGAAGCTCGCACCTTACCGCGGCCTGCTCGGGACGGGCTGGCAACCGTCCCAATTTCGACCTGGAGCTGGATAACGTCACCTTCATCTCCGCGCCGAACCGCTATCGTCATCCGCAGGGCGGCGACGAAGCTGCTTTCCTCGAATTCCTCGTGGCCGAGTTCGAAGAGCGGATCGAGAGCCTGGGGCCGCAGAATGTCGGCGCCTTCCTGGCAGAGCCGGTTCTGGCCTCGGGCGGCGTCATCGTGCCGCCCAGGGGATATCATCGCCGCTTCCTCGATATCTGCCGCAAGCACGATATCCTCTACATCTCCGACGAGGTCGTCACCGGCTTCGGCCGTTGCGGCGAATGGTTCGCGTCCGAACCGGTGTTCGACATCGTTCCCGACATCATCACCTTCGCCAAGGGTGTGACTTCGGGCTATGTGCCGCTTGGCGGCTTCGTCATCTCGGACGCGGTTCTGGGGCGTATATCCGGCGAGAACGCCAAGGGAAGCGTTTATACCAACGGCTACACTTACAGCGGCCATCCCGTGAGCTGCGCGGCGGCGCTCGCCAACATCGAGGTGATCGAGCAAGGCGGTCTGCTCGCGCATGTCCGCGAGGTCGCGCCCTATTTCCAGGAGCAACTGCGCAAGCTCAGCGAGATTCCTCTTGTCGGCGACGTACGCGGCATCGGTCTGCTGGGCTGCGTCGAATGCGCTACCGATCCGCATGCGCAGGCCGCGACCGATTTCGACAAAGCCGTCGCGCTGCGCATCGACCGCCTATGCTACGAGAACGGACTGATTGTGCGGCCTATCGGCAGCATGTGCGTGCTCTCGCCGGCGCTGATCATCAAGAAGGAAGAGATCGACGCCATGATCTCGATCCTGCGCAACAGCATCGAGAAAGTGCAGGCAGAGATCCGCGCGGAAGGCAGGTTCTGAACCGCGCCCTTTCCACTCTTCCGCTCTAGAGCAAGTGCGAGCCATGGACCCGGCAATGCCCCAGCCACATTCGTCTTCCACCGCGACAGCGGGCAGCAGGGATCCCCTGCTGCAGCCGCTGACCATCAAGAAGCTGGTGCTGCGCAACCGTGTCATGAGCACCAGTCACGCCTCCTTCATGGAAGAGGGCGGATTTCCGCTGGAACGTTACCAGCGCTATCACGAGGAAAAGGCCAAGGGTGGGCTGGCCCTGACGATGTTCGGCGGTTCCTCGATGGTGGATGTGGATTCGAACTGGGGCGGCGGCCAGATCAACATCGCCACCGACGAGATCATCCCGCACCTGCAGCAATTTTCGCAGCGCATCCATGCTCAGGGGGCGGCCCTGATGTGCCAGATATCGCATCTGGGTCGCCGTGCCGACGCCACGACCAGCAATTGGCTGCCAGCGATCGCCCCTTCCCGATCGAGGGAGACACAGCATCGCGCGTTTTCCAGGGAGATGGACGAACATGACATTGCTCGCGTGGTCAAAGCCTATGGCGATGCGGCGGCGCGCTGCGTCGAAGGCGGTCTGGACGGCGTCGAGACGCTGACCGGAGGCCACCTGATCGGCCAGTTCTTTTCCCCGCGAACCAATTTCCGCACCGATCGCTTTGGCGGCTCGGTGGAGAACCGCGTTCGCTTCGGGCTGATGGTGCACGAGGAAATCCGCAAGCGCGTCCGTGACGACACCGTCGTCAGCATGCGCTTCGTCATCGACGAGGCGAGCGAGGATGGCTTGAATTTCGAGGACTGCCTCGAAATCGCGAGGATTTTCGAGCGCGAAGGGCTTATCGACGTGTTCAACTGCATATTCGGCAGGATGGATACCGTCATCGCGCTGGCCGAGCAGAATATGCCGGGCATGTCGCAGCCTCTGTCTCCCTTCCTCTCACGGGTCGGGATGTTCCGGCGGCATACGAAGCTTCCGGTCTTCCATGCGGCCCGCATAACCGACCTTGCCACGGCGCGCCACGCCATACGCGACGGGCTTCTCGACATGGTCGCAATGACACGCGCCCATATGGCCGATCCGCAGATCGTCAACAAGCTGATGCGCGGCGAGGAAGACCGCATCCGCCCATGCGTTGGCGCGTCCTACTGCATGCACAAGAAGGTGAATTGCATCCACAATCCGGCGTCAGGCCGCGAGACGATGTTGCCGCAGGTCATCGAACCAGCCAGCCGCAGCCGCAAGGTGGTTGTCATCGGCGGCGGTCCCGCCGGCCTCGAGGCCGCACGCGTGTGCGCCGAGCGCGGCCACCGGGTGGTGCTCTTCGAAGCATCGAGCAGGCCCGGCGGGCAGGTTCTCCTCGCCTGCCGCGCGACCTGGCGCAAGGATCTGATCGGCATCATCGACTGGCGAGTGTCCGAACTGGAGCGTCTTGGCGTGGACGTTCGCTGCGACGTCTATGCCGGGGACGCCGATGTGCTGGCCGAGCAGCCGGACAGCGTCATCGTCGCCACCGGCGGTCTGCCGGACCTCGATTGGCTGCCGGGCGCGCAACATTGCGAGACCATCTGGGATGTCCTGAGCGCCAGCACGCAGCAGGGCGGGGACGTCCTGCTCTATGACGGGACAGGCAGGCATGAAGGCATATCGACGGCGCTGCACCTGGCCGAGCAGGGAGCATCCGTCCATCTCGTCACCATAGACGACAGCCTCGGGCAGGAGATCGAATATTCCTCGCGCGCCATCTACCGCAAGCAATTCCGCCAGCGCGGCATAAAGGTGACCGTTGACCACCATCTGGTCAGGGTCGAGCGCAACGGCTCCAACCAGTTGAACGCCGTCTTCAGACATGAACTGACCGGACAGGAACTTGAGATTTCGGCTCCCCGCATCATTGTCGAGCGTGGCACGCTGCCTCTCGACGAGGTCTTCAATTCGCTGCGCGATCTTTCCCGCAACAAGGGCGTGACTTCGCTGGCAGCGCTGCTTGGCCCGACGCAACAGCAGGAGACGCCTGACAGCGGAGGATTTGAACTGCACCGCATAGGCGACGCGGTCGCCAGCAGGAACATCCACGCCTCCATATACGAGGCCTTCCGCCTTTCTCTTGCTCTATGAACCAGAGCGCCTCATTTCAGGTCGCCGTGATCGGCGGCGGCATCACCGGCGCCAGCGCCGCCAACCACCTGGCCGCCGCTGGTTTTCGCACTGTGCTTCTCGAACGCGGAGACTTCGCCTCCGGCACGTCGAGCCGCTCCAGCCGCCTGCAGCATTGCGGCTTGACCTATTTCTCGCCCGGACGCTCGATCTGGAATTTCCTGCTCAAGCCCCGCATGGCCATCGAACATGTGGAACTGGCAAGGCGCGCGATGCGCGACCGATCGCGTTTCGTCCGGGCGACACCGGAACGGGTGCGCCCTGTACGCTTCTACATGCCGCTTTATCGCAACGACGGCATTCCGGCATGGAAGGCCCGGCTGGGTTTTCGACTGTTGGAGTTGCTCGATCCCGGCGGCGTGCCACTCGATTTCGAGCTGCTCAGTTCCGAAGAGGCGGCAGGCGAGCCCGGGCTTCGCCACTTGCGTGACAGGCAGGATCTGGTCGGCGCGGTCAAGTTCACCGAGTACCAGTTCGACTGGCCCGAACGCATTTGCGTCGACACCGTCATGAATGCCCGCGATTGCGGCGCGCAGGTGCGCAACTATGCTGAAGTGACCGCCATCAGGCAGGCCCCAGATGGCAGATGGGATCTCACCGTTGCCGACAGGCGCGGCCGGGCCGAGGATGGCAAGGTCGTATCGACGATATCGGCCGACTGCATCGTCAACGCGACCGGCGCCTGGGTCGACGAAACGGCTTCCCGATGCGGCCTTTCGGTCCCGCCCGTCAATCAGGGACTGAAGGGAACCAACATCGTTACGCGGCTGCCGGACGAATTCCGCGGCCTGGCGCTTGAGACGGCCCTGCCGGACGGCAACCCCTTCTATGTCATCCCTTGGGGCGATCTGCATTATTTCGGGCCGCGCGACGAACCGTGCGACCCCACGCCCGATGGCTTTCGCGCGGATGAGTCGACCATACTTGCGCTCCTGAAGGATTTCAGGTCGATCTTCCCATCTATCCCCATCGCGCGCGAAGATGTTCTCTATAGCTGGGCCGGGGTGCGGCCGAGAACGGCGCGTCCGGGTCATCCGGACGGTTGCGAGGCGGTTCTGCTCCACGATCTGTCAAGACCGGGCGGACCCGCCTACTACACCTATACGGGGGGGCTGCTGATGACACACAGGAACGCCGGCGCCAGCATCGCCGAAGCGGTATCGAAACGAATCCGGCCTGAGCATCCCAGCCGCCCCGTTTCCTACGCTGCCCGGATCGCCAAACCTTCCTCAACCGGTCCTTCCCCGTCGAGCCAGGCAGGAATTGACATTGAACAGTTGCGACTGGCTGCCCGCGAGGAACTAGTTTTCCATCTCGACGACCTCCTGTTTCGGCGCTTTGGGCTCGGATGGTCGGAGCGGCTCGGCCTGGATATCGCTCAGCAGGCGGCCGAGGCGATCGCCGACATCATGGACTGGTCGCCCGCCGAGGTCGCGCAGGAAGTCGATCGATACAACAATCTCGTTGCGCACGAGTTCGGGATGGCGACATCATGCATCTGATCGACGGCCCAACCGTGCATGAACTGCTCGATTACCGCAGCCTGGTCGACGCGTTGCGCCTTGCGCACCAGGCTCCGATGCCAGAGGTTCAAGAGGTCGTGCTCAGCGAGCCTGGAGGCGATAGTGCGCGCAACCTGATCGTGTTGCCGGCCTGGCAGCGACACAGGCTTCTCGGGGCAAAACTGGTTACAGTCTTTCCCGAGAATCCATCGCGTGTCGAACCGGTGCCGGCCAATCAGGGAATTTACGCCGCCTTCGATGCACAGACCGGAACACCGGTAATGGTGGCAGACGGCACAGCCTTGACGTTAAGGAAAACGGCCGCCGATTCCGCCCTCGGCGCGGACCTTCTGGCGAAAGCGGATGCCCGCAATCTACTGATGATCGGCGCCGGCGCGCTGGCGCCTCACGTCATCAGTGCGATGCTCACTGTCCGTCCGTCCGTCAGCATCGTCCGCATCTGGAACAGAACGCCGGAGCGGGCGATAGAGATAGCCGGTGCAATGGCCCGGGACGGATTTCCGGTGGAGGTGGCCG
>Ga0105238_10002197_pt1 | contig 19705 bp, 17 predicted proteins | sample KBSC34metaG_FD_81526 | JGI IMG/M metagenome (GOLD analysis project Ga0105238, IMG submission 81526) | Corn rhizosphere microbial communities from Kellogg Biological Station, Michigan, USA - KBS C3-4 metaG | ecosystem: Host-associated > Plants > Roots > Rhizosphere > Soil | place: Michigan, USA... | reverse complement strand
TCGCACATCGTATGGCCCCGGACCCGATCGAAGCTTCTCGTGGCAGGCGCGGCGTTGGCCGTGTCGGCGGTGCTCTTGATCGGGTCGGAGCGGCGCGCGCGCGCCGACCTGATCTCGGTCTTTGGCGAGGCGTATGGCGGCGGGCTCAGCGCCGGCGTCAAGGACGGCGTATCGCGGACGTCCCCGGCGCTGGTTTATGGCGCGCAGGTCGGCGCCCGCGTGCTGGGCCTCGAGCTGTACGGCGACTACATGCGCCGTGCGAGCGGCGGCGTGATCGAGCGAGGCATCCTCGGGTTCCGGATGGGCTTCGACATCTTCGATCCGTGGCGGCTCGAGGCCCGCGCGGGCGCGGGTGTCATCGCCGAGCAGAACCACGCGTTCGGCTCGCCGGTCAATCGCGTCGGCGTGGTCGCGCGCCTGGGCGCGAACCTGGAACGAAAGATGACGACCTTCGTCTACCTGGGCGTGGGCGTGACGGGTGAGTGGTTCACGCTCGCCCACGGCGATACGCCCCAGGAGATCAGCACGGGCTGGCAGAACGGCAAGGACGTCATCGGCGACCTGCACCTGAAGATCGAGATCGGGCTGTAGCCGGAACGGCCGGCCGCCCTCCGGCGCCCCGGCCCGCGCTACAGCGTCGACTGCGGATCGACGTCGACGACCAGGCGGACGTCGGCGGGCAGCTTGACGTGTCCGGCGGCCCGGGCGCTGGCGGCCAGCGCCGCCCGATCGGTCGACGCGAGCCAGACCTGAAAACGGGAGCGCCCGCGCACCCGCGCGATGGGCGCCTCCGCCGGGCCGCGCAGCACGACGCGGCCGCCTCCCACGCGCCCGGCCTCCTCCGCGACGGCCGACGCCGCGGCGCGCGCCTCCCCCTCGTTCGCGGCGTCGAGGCGCAGCGCGATCATGCGGGTGAACGGCGGGTAGCCGGAGGTACGGCGCTCGACCAATTCGGCGCGCACGAACCCTTCGTAGTCGTGGCTGCGGACCGCGACGATGGCGGGGTGCTCGGGGTTGTAGGTCTGGACGATGACACGGCCCGGGCGATCGCCGCGGCCGGCCCGACCGGCGACCTGCTCGATCAGCTGGAAGACCCGCTCGGAGGCGCGGAAGTCGGGCAGGTGCATCGACTGATCGGGGTGAAGCACGCCCACCAGCGTGACGCCGCCGAAGTCGTGGCCCTTCGTGACCATCTGGGTACCGACGAGGATGTCGATCTCGCCGGCGTTCATCGCGCGCAGCACCTCCTCGAGCGCGCCGCGCCCAACCGCGGGATCGTCGGCGCCGCTCGCGTCGCGCCCCGCGCCCGGAGCCGCGCTGGCGCCGGCCCCCGCGGTGTCGCGGTCGAGACGAGCCACGCGCGCGCCCGGGAAGCGCTCGCGCACGAGCGCCTCGACCCGCTCGGTGCCCATGCCGAGCCGCTCGAGGCGGGGCTGCTGGCACGACGGGCAGCGGGTGGGAACCGGCGAGGTGGTGCCGCAGTAGTGACAGATCAGGCGGTCGCGCCCGCGGTGAAAGGTCATCGAGACCGCGCAGTGCGCGCAGCGGATCACCTGGCCGCACGCGCGGCACAGCACCACCGTCGAGAACCCGCGGCGGTTGAGGAACAGGATGGTCTGCTGGCCGGCGGCCAGGTTGGCGGCCACCGCCTCGCCGAGCGGCGCCGAGAACAGCCCGTCGGCGCCGGGCGGGTGGCGGCGCAGATCGACGATCTCGACGGGCGGCAGCGGGCGCGGCGTGGCGCGCTCGGGCAGCGCCAAGCGCACGTAGCGCCCCTGCTCGACGTTGCGCGCGCTCTCGAGCGACGGGGTGGCGGAGCCGAGGACCGTGATGGCCTTGGCGGCGTGGGCGCGCACGATGGCCAGATCACGCCCGTTGTAGCGGACGCCCTCCTCCTGCTTGAACGATCCGTCGTGCTCCTCGTCGACCACGACGATCCCCAGGTCGCGCACCGGCGCGAACACGGCGGAGCGGGCACCGAGCGCGATCCCGACCTCGCCGGCGCGCAGGCGGCGCCAGGCGGCCAGGCGCTCGCGCGGCGGCAGCGCGCTGTGCAGCACGGCCACGTCGTCGCCGAAGCGCGCCCGGAAGCGCGCGGCGAGCTGCGGGGTGAGCGCGATCTCCGGCACCAGGACCAGGGCGCCCTTCCCCGCCGCGCGCGCCTCGGCGATCGTGCGCAGGTAGACCTCGGTCTTGCCCGAGCCGGTCACGCCGTGAAGCAGGAACGTCGCCGGCCCAGCGCCGAGCGCGGCGGTGAGCGCTGAGATGGCGGCGGCCTGCGCCGGGTTCGACGCCGGCGGGGTCGCGCCAGCGCCGCGAGGCGCGCCCGATCCACCTGGCGCGATGGCGCGCCGATCGATGCGCGCCAGGCCCGCGGCCACCAGCGCCCGCACATGACCGCGAGCGGCCTCCGGGAGATCGCGCTGGCGCAGCCCGGCGGCGCCTGCCTCGAGCAGGCGATCGAGGACCGCGCGGCGGGCCACGGCCCGAGCCGGCAGCGCGGCCCGCGCCGCCGTCACGGCCTCGGCCACGGCGCCCGCACCGGCGGGGCCCGCCTGATCGACCGCGCGCGCCACGACGAACGCCTCGGTGGGCGGCGCGCGGCGATCGCGCACCTCGTCTCCGACCTCGACGAGCCCCTCCGCCTCGAGCTTCGTGAGCTGCAGCCGCCCCGCCCCCAGACGCTTGGCGAGCACGCGCATCGGCAGCGCGCCGCCCGCCGCCGCGAGCGCGGCCAGCGCCGGATGGACCGCGGGCGCCGGAGCCCCCTCGCCGGCCAGCGCGAGCTGCTCGGCCCGCCCTTCGTCTCTCGGTTGGCGCGCCTCCCCGGCCGCCGCGCGCGCGCCCGCCTCCGTCAAGCGCACCAGGCGAACGGCGTCGGCACGTTCGCCCTGCGGCAGCGCCGCGCGCAGGAGCTCGCCGATGGGGGCCAGGTAGTACTCGGCCGCCCACCGGCAGAGCCCGAGCACCTCCTCGTCGTAGAGGGGCCCGTCGCCGACGACGGCCTCGATGTCGCGCGCGCGCGCCCCAGCCGCCGCGCGCCCACCGAGCTCGCCGTCGGCGCTCGCCGCAGCCGGCGCCGGCCCCAGCACGAAGCCGGTGGTCGTGCGCCCGCCGAACGGGACCACCACCTGCGTCCCCGGATCCAGGCGCGCGCCCGGACGCGGATCGCGATAGGTGAACGTGCCGAACACCGGCAACGCCACCGCGACCTCGACCAGCTGGCCGGCTGTCGCTGCCGTCCCGGCCGCGTGATCGTCCGCGCCGGCGGGCGCGCTCACGAGCGCGGGCGCAGCTCGGCGAGCAGCTTCTCGGCGCCCGCGCGAACCTCGGCGCCGATGTCCGCGCGGATGAGCGCGTGATACAGGACCGCCATCACGTACCCCGCGCGATCGCCCGCGTCGAAGCGGCGGCCCGCGATCTCGAGGCCGCACAGCCCCTTCTGCGCGCACAGCGTGCTCATCCCGTCGGTGAGCTGGATCTCGTCCCCGCGGCCCGGCGCCGTCTTCTCGAGGATCGGGAAGATCTCGGGCGGCAGCACGTAGCGCCCGATGATGGCCAGGCGCGAGGGCGCGGTCCCCGGCGCCGGCTTCTCGACGAGCTTGTTCAAGCGATAAGCCCCGCGCAGCTCGGGGATGCGATCGCCCCCGACGACGCCGTACATGTGCTCTTGCCCGAGCGGCACCTCCTGCAGCCCCACGACGCCGAGGCCCTGGGACTCGTACACGGCCAGCAGCTGCGCCAGCCCGGGCGGATCGCCGACCATCAGGTCGTCACCCAGCAAGACCGCGAAAGGCTCGTCGCCGACGGCCTCGCGCGCGCAGAGGACAGCGTGCCCCAAGCCGCGCGCCTCGCCCTGCCGCACCGACACGAACTTGGCCATGGTCGTTAGCTTGCGAAGGGCCTCGACGTCGGCGTGGCGGCCTTTGCGGGTGAGGAGCGCCTCCAGCTCGGGGGCGCGATCGAAGTGGTCCTCGATCGACTGCTTGCCGCGGGCGGTGACGAAGATGATCTCCTCGATGCCGCTCTTCACACACTCCTCGACGTTCAGCTGCACGGTCGGGACGTCGACGATGGGGAGCATCTCTTTGGGCATGGCCTTGGTGACCGGAAGGAACCGGGTGCCGAGCCCCGCCACCGGCATGACCGCTTTGCGGACGCGCTGCTTGGTCGTCATCGGCCCTCATTGTAAGGCTGAGCGCGCCGGGAGGGAACCGGCGGTCGTCATCAGGCGCGATTTCGGGTTCGTACCGAGGCGGCGCCGCGCGGCTCGCGCAGCAGCTCCGCCACCGCGTCGAAGGTCGCCTCCGGGATCTCGGCACCCTCCGCGACGGAGGCGAGCGCGCGCGCCAGCGCCATCTCCAGGTGGACGGGCACACCAGCCTCGTGCGCGAGACGCTCGAGCTCGACGGCGTGAAGGGTCGTGCCGCCCGCGCCCACGGCGACGATCGGCGCGCGCAGCGCCGCGCGCTCGTAACGGACCGCGACGGCCAAGCCGGCGCCGTCGGTCACCACGAAGTCGGCGCCGCGAAGCTCGTCGTCGCCGGGGACGGCCGGGGCCGAGGTCGGCGACGCCGCGCCGAGCGCCCGGTGCAATCGCAGGCGTTCCGCCTTTTGATGAGGGTCGCCCTCGGTCTCGCGGCGCTCACGAAGCGCTTCGGCGCGCGTCATCATCAGGGACAGGCGATGGCGGCGCCGCGCGAGCATCCAGTCGACGAGGCCCCAGGCCACCGCCGACGTCGCGGCCGCCATCCCCACCGTGCGCGCACCGACTCCGAGGAGCCGGACGACCGCGCGCGGCTCGACGCCCGCCAGCGCCGGAAGGCGGCGGAGAAGCGGCACCAACGCGAGGCCCAGGGCGACGGCGACCAAGGTCGTTTTCGCGAGCCCGCGAGCCACACCGCCGAGGGCTCGCGCGCTCGTGAGGCGCGCGAGCGATCCGCCCAGAGACAGCCGCGCCAGGTCCGGCGCCGCCGCGGACCACGACACCAACCCGCCCGTCTGCAGCGCAGAGGCCAGCACGCCGACGACCAGCACCGGCGCGAGCGGCAACAACGTGAGCGCGGCCGCCACGTCCAGCGCGCGCCCCGCCAGCGCCGCGCGGACTGCGGAGTCGCGCGGCGACGCCGCGAGCGCCGCGCGAAACAGGCCCTCCAGCTCGGCCAGCCCGCGCGCCGCGCCCGCCGACAGCACGACAATCAGGGCGCCGAGCGCCAGCGCCGCCGACAGATCGCGGCTGTGCGCGACGAGACCGCGCCGGCGCGCCTCGCGGATGCGCCGCGCGCCGGGCGCTTCGGTCGGCTCGGCCGCGCCCGTTCGCGCCAAAGTCAGCCCACTCTCCGCACGACCATCGCCCGGCTCGTGATGCCCACCATGATGTCCCCCATCATGCCCACGGGCTGCAAGCAGGGCCAGGGCCGTCCCTTCGGTTCGCGGAAGCGCCGGGAGGTGCGCGCCCCTTGCCCCGAGCGCCGCCACGGGTAGGCTGCTGGCGATGAACGGCCCCATGCGCAGTTCGGACCACGATGACGGCAAGGTCGCCAGGGTGGGTCGACGGCGCGCGCGCGGCGGCCGGATCGCGGTGCTGGCGGCGTTCCTCGGGTTGCTGGCGCCGGCAGCTCCCGGCAGCGGCGCGACGCAAGCCGAACGCACCGAGGCGCTTCGGGATCTGCAGGAGGGCAATCGCCTGTTCGATGCGGGCGACTACCTGGCGGCGCTGGCCCGCTTCGAGAGCGCCTACGCGAAGGTGCCCAGCCCGAAACTATTCTTCAACTTCGCGCAGGTCCATCGGCGTCTCGGGCGAACGGTCGAGGCTCTGGACTTCTATGAGCGGTATCTGGCCGAGACGCCCGACGCGCCGGCCAAGCTGCGCACTGAGGCGCAACAGCGGACAGCCGACCTGAAGAAACGCGTGGCCACCATCGCGATCAGATCCGCCGCTGTCGGGCACGAAGTCACCGTCGATGGGCGCAGCTGCGGCGTGACGCCGCTCGGCCGGGCGGTGACGGTGTTGCCAGGCTCCCACCAGGTCGTGGTCCAGTCCGGCGCGGCAGGCGCGGCGCCGTTCGTACAAAAGGTCGAAGCGCACGCTGGTGAGAGCCTCGTCGTGGTCGCGCCAGTCGCCAATCTCGGCCCGGCCGGGGCCGGCGGTGGCGCCGGCACCTCACCTTCGACCGCATCGCTCGACCCAGGGCGGCCCGGACCGACGCCGCCTTCATCGGGCACGCCCGGCGCATCCGCCACTGTGACCGCGGGCGGCCCCGCCGCCGACGCACCGGCCGGCATGCCGACGGCCAGCGCCTCCCCCTCGCCCGCCGGCCCGACCGAGGACGCCGCCGCGGGCGAGCACCACGGCCGCCTGGGGCTCCAGCTGCGCGCTGACGTCGATCGCGGGTTGGCCGGCGCGGGCCTCGCGGGCGCGCTCGGCTTCGCCGTCCTCGAGCCGCTCGAGCTGTCGGTGGGCGGATTCCGCTGGCCCGTGAACGGCCACGGCGTGCCCGGTGTGGCGCTGGGCGTGACCGGATACTTCCTCCGTTCCGCCGTCCGGCCGCTGCTCGCCCTCGAAGGTCAGCTGTACTTCCAGAGCGCCGGCACGCACTTCGGTGCCCGCGCCGCGGCCGGCGTGCAGTGGGACGCCGCCGACCATCTCGGTCTGTACGCGATGGCGGGCGTTCAGTACACGTCGACGGAGATCTCGACGGACGAGAGCACCCTGTTCTTCGTCCCGTCTCTCGGAGTGCAGCTGCGGCTCTGAGGCCTCACGGCCGCAGGCACATCTGGCCGTTCGTCTTCGGGCAATCGACGAGGGAGAACGGGAACGCGCTGATTCCTCCCGCGCCGCAGCTGGCGCGGTCGTCGACCCAAGTGACGCCGTTGCAGCCGAAGGTGATCGTCTTGTCGTCGGCGGAGTCTGACTCGAGCAGGACCGTGGTCCCGTCCGGGTCCTTGATCGCGGCCGTCGCCGCGCCCGTGTCCGAATAGGTGATGTAGACCGTGTAGCAGGTGTGGCCGTCGGGTTTGATCACCGTGGCCAGCGCCGTCACGCCGTCCGTGTCCAGGTAGGTCCGCACGCCGTTGGCGAGGCAGTAGTTGGTCTGCGCGCCGTGGATCTCTTTCACGCAGGTGGCGCCGAACGCGGCGCAACCGGCCTGCAGCGCGACCAGCCGCTGGACGCAGCTGCGGATCGGACAGCTGGTCAGATCGGGGCCGGCGCCGTCGGTGCCAGCATCGACCATTCCCGAAGTGCCGCCGCCCGCACCGGATCGGCCGCCTTCGGCGACGGCCGCGCCGCCGTTCCCCGCGACACCTCCGCGGCCGCCCACCTCGGCCTGCGCGCCGCCCGCGCCGACCATCCCACCGAGCGCGCCGCTCCCGCCGGCTCCGACCACGGCACCACTCCCACCGCCCGCGTCCAACCCGGAAGAGTTCCCCTTGCCGGAGCACGCCAATCCTTTCGCCGCCAGAGCGAGGGCCAGCAAGATCAGCGGGAGCGGCGCCAGCCGCGCGGGGGGTGAGCCTGTCATCTCGTCTCCTTACTCCTGCTCCTCGTCCTTCGCACGAGGCGCGACGACCTCCGGCCTTGTGCGGACCGACGACGAAAGCATAACCTCGGTGGATGCCGCCGCGGAAAGCTCCCCTGGCTTCGCTGATGCTGGTGGCGGCGCTCGCTCTGGGGTGGCTCACGCCGCGCGCGGCCCGCGCCGCCGAAGATCTGCAGGCGTTCGTGGCGACGATGTCCCCGACCGGCACCACCGTCGACCTGACCGAGACCGGAACGCTCGATTGGGCCCACTGGGGCCTCGGCATGACCGGCGGCCCCTTCGGGCAGACAACGACGCCGACCGCGAACCGCAAGATCATGGCGGGGGCAAGCCCGATCAGCGCCCTTCAGGTCCTGCCGCCGCCCTCCGGCGGCGCGACGTACTGGTCGCCTGCGCGCAGCACCACGGTGGCGTTCCGCTGGAACGACGGCATGCCCGTCCGCGATCCGGGCGCCGGCGTGTCGGTGACGGAGGGGATCGGCAGCGTGGCCGAGAGCAGCTTCACGCTCCGCGCGCAGTCGGGCCCCGACCTGCGGCAGCTTTCGATCTACGTGTCGTTCGATTGCACGGGAACGAATCAGGTCGACGTCACGCTCGGCGCGATGACGGCGAGGTTGCCGGGCAGCACGATCTGCGTCGGGAAGGCCCTCGACGAGAACCACAAGATCACGATCCGCTACAGCTCCGACTCGCGCGTCGACGTCGTCGTCACCATCAAGGGCGCGCTGTTTGGCGACGTCGGCCCGACCGTCTACGCGGCGACGCTGGCGTCCGTCACGTCGTCGGACACCCCTGGCGCGACCGACGCGGGCGCGCCCCCGGACGGCGGCGCCCCGCCCGACGGCGGGCTGGGCGGCGGCGCGGGGGGAGGCAGCGCGGGCAAGGGCGGTGGCGGCGGCTCCCCTGCGGGCGCCACGGGCGGCAACACCAGCACCGGGGGGAGCGCCGGCGGGGGCACGGCCGGGAGCGTCGGGGCCGGTGGCGGCCCCAGCGGAGGCGCCGGCGGTCAGGCCCCCGGCGAGCTCCTGCCGAAGGGTCGCGTGCTCGCGTGCAACCTGTCGGCGGGCGCGCGGGAGCCACCGCCCGCAGGGTTCCTGGCGGGCGTCGCGCTTCTATGCCTCGCGTCCCGGCGGCGGCGTCCGCCCCGGGGCACCGCATGAAGCTCGCGCCCGGCGCGCGGCTAGGGACGACCTACCGGGTCGTCCGGCGGATCGGCGGCGGCGGCATGGGCGACGTCTACGAGGTCACCCACGAACGCCTGGCAGGTCGCTACGCGGCCAAGGTGCTGAGCGGCGACTTCGCCTCGCACCCCGACGCCTTCACGCGCTTCAAGCGCGAAGCGATGGTGACGTCGGGGTTGCGGCATCCCGGCATCGTGCAGGTGATCGACTTCGATCGCGTGGACGAGGGTCACCCCTATCTGGTGATGGAGCTGCTCGAAGGCGAGGAGCTGGCGACCATCATCCACCGCTCGGCGCCGCTCGAGCTGCCGCGCGCTCTGGGGATCGTGGAGCAGATCGGCAGCGCGCTCGAGGCTGCTCACCGCCAGGGAATCGTGCACCGGGACCTCAAGCCGCAGAACGTTTTCGTCGTGCCCCTCGATCGCGGCCGCGAGCTGTTCAAGATCCTCGATTTCGGCATCTCGAAGGCGCAGGTCGCGACCCAGAAGCTGACGCGGACCGCGGCGGTGATCGGGACGCCCCAGTACATGGCGCCGGAGCAAGCGATGGGTCGCGGCGCCGAGGTCGACGCGCGCGCCGATCAATTCGCGCTGGCCGCCATCGCCTACGAGCTGCTGAGCGGCCAGCCGGCGTTCGCGGGCGATTCGGTGGTGGCGCTGATCTACCAGGTCATCAACGTCGACCCGCCGCCGCTGGCCGCGGGTGGGACGCGCCTGCCGGCGGCCGTCGACGCCGCGATTCGACGCGGTCTCGCCAAGCAGCCCGCCGCCCGCTACCGAGACGTCGGCGAATTCGTCGCCGCGCTGTTCGCGGCGGCGGGGCTTTCAACGCCGGCGCCTGCAAACCGGAGCGGGCGTGTCGTCGCCGAGGCCATCGAGGCGCCCGAGATCTCCGCGGCCTCGGTCGGGGGCACGAAGAAGCTGTCGACCACGCTGTCAGCGAGCGTCGGACAGGCCCACCCGGCTCCGCGCCAGGGCCGCCGCCTCGTCACGACCTTCTTGCTGCTCGCCGTCGTCATCAGCGTCGCTGGCACGGCCATCTGGATCCGCAGCGCACGCCGCCCTGACGAGGCCTCGGGCCTGGGCGGCGCGTCGGCGCGGTCGGCAGCGACGTCCGGCGCGCCGACCCCGACAACCACGCCGCCGGCGCCGTCATCGCCGAAAAGAGCAGCGCCGCCCGAGCCCGCCGAACCCCCTGCGCGCGCGAGCGGCTCCGGCACGGCGACCGTCTCCCCGCCTCCGGCGACCGCCGGCGCACCAGCCGACGACCAACCCGCAGCAGAATCCACACCCGAGCCGCCCAAGCCGGACCGGCGCCGAAAGCGACCGCCCGCCAAGCCGGCCACCACGCGCGGAGCAACCGAACCCGCCCACCGCGACGAGATGGTTCACGACCTCTGAGGGCCCGCAAGCCGCACCGATCGCCTTGCGCCGGCCTGCGTCGGCGCCTTCGGGACGCGCGCTTCGACGCCGGCGGGACCCGGGCGAGGCGCGGTTTCATTGGCGGCTCCCACCCGGGAGATCACGGGGGTCGGCCATGGAACGGGGACAGCGTCAGGCCGAGGAGGCGGTGCGCGAGCGCGAAGGGAGAGGAGTGGTCCCGACGCCTCGTCCGCCGGAGCGCCTGTCGTCGTGCCCCCGTGGCCTGGTCAACAGCCGGGTTCCGGGGTACGTTCGCCACTCGTGAATCGGCGTACCGACGGGCACGATCCAGCATCCACGTCCGGCGCTTACCGAGCCGACATCGACGGCCTCCGAAGCCTGGCCGTGCTGCTCGTTCTGGTCTTTCACTTCGACCTGTTCGGCATCGGAAAGGCCGGTTTCATCGGCGTCGACGTGTTCTTCGTGATCTCCGGGTTCCTGATCTCGTCGATTATCTGGAAACAGCTCGAGGCTGGTCACTTCTCGCTGCGCTCCTTCTACCTCCGGCGCTTTCGGCGTTTGGCCCCGGCTTTCATCTGCGTGCAGCTGTTGCTGTGGGCGTTTGCGTACGCCTTCATGGTGCCGAACGAGATCGCCGATCTGGTGAAACAAACGGTTTTCGCCCAGACCTACCTCATCAATTTCTATCTCTGGAGGTCGATCAACTACTTCGGACTTCAGGCGGACGGCATCTCGCTCTTGCACTGCTGGTCGCTCGCTGTCGAAGAGCAGTTCTATCTCACGTACCCGCTCTTTCTTCTGCTCCTGCATCGCTACGGACGCCGCCATCTCGGCAAGGCCCTGCTGGCGGTGACCGTCGCTTCATTCGCGTTGAACGTTGCCTTCGTAGGAAGGCATCCCCGCGTCAGCTTCTATCTCCTTCCGACGCGCGCCTGGGAGCTGGCCCTGGGGGCGATGTTGCCGCTCATCCAGCCGTGGTTTCACTCGCGCGCCTGGGCGAGGCAGCTCGCCAGCCTGGCCGGCCTGGCCGCCATCGCCGCCGGCGTGCTTCTGTATTCGCCGGTGATCCCCTTCCCCGGGACTTTCGCGCTGCTTCCGACGCTGGGCGCCGCCGCGCTGCTGCTGGCGGGGACTTCCGGGGGGTCCTTCGGATCGCGCGCGTTGTCGCTTGCGCCGCTCGTCTACATCGGACGCATTTCGTATTCCCTCTATCTCGTGCACTGGCCGGTGCGCGTGTTGATCGCCGAGCGGATCCCCGAGTACTCGCTCGGCTACCGGTGGCTCTCGTTGGGGATTTCGTTCGCGCTCGCGGCGCTCCTCTTCCATTGCGTCGAGGACCCCGTGCGCAGGCAGCGCCTGTTCCCGGGCGCGAAGCGGTTCGTGGTCGCATATGCGTCGGGCTTCGCGGTGGTCATGTCGTTGGCGTTCTCCGCTCACGCGAGCGCAGGCTGGAGCTTTCGTTTCGATCCCGCCGCTCTGCGCATCGCGAACGTCGAGAACGATCGAGACGCAGCCGCTCGGAAGCGCGAATACGACGGGTCGGGATGGCGAGCTCGACTCGATGACTTTCGCGTCGGCGCTCTGCACGCGAAACCGGAATGGTTCGTCTTCGGCGATTCTCACGCCTGGGCACTCGCCTCGGCGTTCTCGCGATTCCTCGAGGGGCGAGGGCAGGCCGGCTATTTGGTCTTCCATCATGGGTGCATGCCCGTGCTTGGACTGGGGGGCGACGAGTGCACCAGGTTCACGGAAGACATCGTCCGCTTCGTCGAAGCGCAGCCCGAGGTTCGGATCGTGGTCTTGGTGTCGATCTGGCGGCAAGTGTTCGAGGGGGAGTATCTGCTCGGCCCGAACCAGGCTGCGTTCAGGGGAGCCGAACGCTTCGCCGCCTTTCGGTCTCAGTACGCCGAAACAATCGGGCGCCTCCACGCCAAGGGGAAGAAGGTGATCGTCTGGGAACCCCTCCCGGCCGCGAAGATGTCCGTTCCGCGCGTGCTCGCGTGGGCACGAAGCTCAGGAAAGCCGCCGGAGGACATCGCGCCGACGCGGGACGAGCACGAGCGCCTGTTCAAGTTCCTGACCGACGCGACGAACGACAACCGCGCCCGCATCCTGGGTACGATCTCGCCCGCCGCCACGCTGTGCGCCACCGGTCGCTGCGAGCTCGTCGAAGACGGTCTGCCGCTCTACTTCGACAACAACCACCCGACGCTCTCCAGCGCGCCCTTCTTCGCGGGACTGATCGGCGCTCAGCTGACGCCGCTGCTCGATGCCCGTTGAGCGGCATCGTCGATCGTCGGAGATCCGAGCTCAGATTCCGATGCCGACCTTCAGCGACCAGGTGTCGAGCTTGACGGAGCCGAGGGTCTTGTCGGCATAGAAGAGGTTCCCCGGGCGCAGGTAGCCAAGGGCCAGGCTGCCGTAGGCGCGGTTCGCGAAGTAGATCTCGACGCCGGCGTCGATCCCGAGCTGCCAGTACGCGCTGGGCTTGTCCGCAGTACCTTGCTTGCGTCGCATGTAGCCGCCGCCGGCCAGCGCTTCGGCGAACGGCGTGAACCGCCCGGGCCACTGGATCCCGAGGGTGGCCGACTCCGCGATGAAATAGTCGCCCGTGCGCTGGAACTGGCCGCTCTCCCACCCGAACTGCGACGAGAAGCCGATGCGCATGTACGACGACATCGGGTAGAGGTCGAGCGACAGACTCTCGAATGCCTCGTCCGCCGGAGCGCCGGTCGTCGTGACGCCCGTGGCCGAGGTCTCCGCCACGGGCATGCGTGAAAAGCCGAACCGCCGATACGCGAGCTTCGCGCGGGGCGCGTACGACCACCGCCCGCTCGCCTCGCCCCCGGCGGCCTTGGTGCTCGGATCCGGCTCGGTCCCCGCTGTCTTGACCGCGATGTCCGAGCCGACGGGCTCGGCGCGGGGCGGGGCGTGATCGGCGGGGGACGCGACGGAAGGAGGGGGCGCGGTGACGGTCGTGGTCGGCGCAGAGCCAGACGGGGAACCTGGCTCCGGCGACGGGAGCGGCGGCGCGATCAGGAACGGCGCGTGCGGCGCGACCGAGGGGGCGGGCGCGGGAGCCGCGCTCGCGGGCGGCGCGGCGGCCTGCTTTGGCGCCGCGAGCGCAGGCGCAGCGCGCGTCACAATCGGCGCCGGCGTGGTCGCCGCGTTGACCGGGGCGGGCGCGGGCGCGGGGGTCGGACGCGCCGCAGGCGGAGCGGCCTTGGGCGGGGGCGAGGCCGGCGCTGTCTTTGGCGTGGGGGCGACGGGCGCACGCGCCGCCGCCAGCTCGCGCGCCAGCTTTGGATCGTCGAAGTCGTCGTCGGGGGTGGCCGCGGGCGCGGCGGCCGCCTCGCGGGAAACGAGCGGGCCGGCGGCTGGCGCGAGCGCGCCGTACGCGAGAGAGATCGCCAAGATCTTCTCGCACGCCCGACCACACCAGGCCCGGAGGGACACCACGATCGTTGTCTCGGCGGGTGGGCGGGCTCGCTGAAGAAACCTTCGGCCAACAGCGTCAAGGGCCCCGGTACCGGCGACCCGCTGGTGATCGCCGCGTCGTCACGGGCCTCGCCACACCGCGAAGGCGCGCTGCCACAACACCAACCACCCGGGCAACCCGGCCGCGAGGGCCGCGTCGACGGCGCCGAGGCCGAGCAATAACAATCCGAGGCCGAGGAGCGCCTTGGCCGGCACCGCGGCCAGACCGAGCGGCAGCTGGGGCACGACGCGCGCCAGAACCCCCAGCGCTGCATCGCCCAGCCACATGGCCACCAGCACGGGCGCGGCCAGGCCGACCGCGCTCTCGAGCAGCTTGGCCACGCACGTGATGACGAGCATCGCCGCTGGACGCAGGCCGGCGAACGACGGTCCCCCCGGGACGACGGGCACCGCCTCGTAGCTCCGGCCGAGCGCGGTCGCGAGCGCCCCCAGGCCGCCCACCTCGAAGAACACGAGCATCGCGAGCAAGACATACAGCTCGGCCGTCGGGCTGGTGCGCTGGCCCGACGTCGGCGACAGGATCTCGGCGACGTTCGTTCCGCGCGCCAGGTCGACGAGGCGCCCGGCCGCGGCGGCCGCCGCGAACATGGCTGCCGCGCAGAAGCCGACCGTTGCGCCCACCAGCAGCTCGCGCGCGCCGACCAGCGCCCAGGCGACCGGCCCCAGCGCCGGCGCGCCGGAACGACCGATCAGCCCCGGAACCACGGCCGGGTACACCGCGGGCAGGCACAGCAGGGCCAGCAGCACGCCGAGGCCGACGCGAAACGGGGCGGCGACGCGAGGTCCTCCGAACACCGGGACCAGCCAGGCCAGCGGAACCGTCCGCGCCGCCGCGAGCGCCACGGCGCTCGCGAGGGCGGTGGACGTGGCGGCGGCTTCGGACGACAGCCACGGCGCCAAGGACGGGAACGCCAGCGCCAGCGCCAGCGGCGAGGCCATCATCGTCAGCGGATCCCGGGAAACGCGAGGAAGACCGCCTCGGTGAAGCGGACCAGCTGCGCGCCCAGCACCGGCCCGAGCGCCAGCAGCGTCAACCCGACCGCCACCAGCTTGGGGACGAACGCCAGCGTCTGGTCGTGGATCTGCGTCGCGCTCTGGAGCACGCCCACCAGAAGCCCCACGAGCAAGCTCACCAGCACCGGCGGCCCCGACACGAGCAACGCCAGCAGCAGGCCCTCGCGCACGGCCCGCAGCACCATCTCCGCCGAGGACGCCGCCGTCATCTCGCGCTGCGCCTCACAGGTAACTCTCGACCAATCCACGCGCGACCAGGTGCCACCCGTCGGCGAGGACGAAGAGGAGCAGCTTGAACGGCAGCGACACCGTCGACGGCGTCAGCATGTGCATGCCGAGGGCCAGCAACAGGTTCGAGATCACGAGGTCGAGCACCAGGAAGGGAATGAAGAGGAGAAAGCCGATCTCGAACCCGCGTCGCAGCTCCGACGTGACGAAGGCCGGGACCACCACCAGCAGATCGGCGTCCGTGATGGCGGCCCGCTCGGCGGGCGTGCGCATGCGCAGCGCCAGACCGTGGAACGTGGCCCGATCACGCGCGCCCGCGTGCTTGAGGAGAAAGGCGCGCAGCGGCTCCTTCGCGCGGATCCCCGCCTGCGCCAGCGCGTCCGCCGTCTCCGCGCTGACGACGTCGGCGCCCGCGCCCAACGAAAGCACGGGCTTGATGGCCTCGTACATCCGTTCGCCCGTCGGCGCCATCACGTAGCAGCTCAGGATCAGGGCCAGCCCCGTGATCACCTGCGTGGGCGGAACCTGCGGCGTCCCGATCGCGCTGCGCAGGATCGACAGCACCACGTGGATCTTCACGAAGCTCGTCGTCATCAACAGCGCGAACGGCACCAGCGACAGCGCCCCCATCGCCAGCAACAAGACCAGCGGCCGCGACGCCACCGCCCCCGTCCCGGCTCCCATCGCCGCGTGCGAGGCCCCGCGAGCGATGCCCCCCGCGAGCACGCCGCTCGTCACCACGAGAAGCCCGACCGCCCGCGCGCCCGGCGCCCTCGTCACGATGGCCCCGTCCCGGAGTCACGCCGCCCCAGCACGCGCGCCATGACCTCCGCGAACTTCGAGCCGCCATCGGTCGGCTCGGGCAATGACGCCCTCACCGCGTCGGTGCCGAGCTCGGCCAGCATCGTCATGGGCCCGTCGCCCACGCCAATCAAGAAGCACCGCCCCGCGGTCTCGACGACGTACAGCGCGCGCCGCGGCTCGAGCGGGCACCGCGCGACGACCTTGATCGGTCCGCTCGCCCGCCCGAACCCGCGCCGCCCGAAAAACCGCAGCGACACCCACGCGATCACGCACACGACCCCCAATGACACCAGCGAGATGGCCAGCGATCCCCCGAACCCCGGCAATGATCCCGACCCATCCATGGGCCCGTTATCCGCCGAAGGCGACCGCGGAGTCAATCGCGACTGCGCGATGGCTCCGTCCGAGGTCGTGTCATGGCGACCGAGGCATCAGATCGAGCGCAGCGAGCGGGTCCAAGGACCCGGGAGGCGCGGCTTCGCCGCGGCGGCGTCGACGGCCTACGGGGGGGAGCTCGTGAGGGGGGCCACCCCCTCACGGCGGCGAAGCCGCCGCAGCCCCCTTCGCGCTCATTCGTCGTCGTAGAGTAGCGACTCGCGGCTCTCGAGGAACTTCTGGATCGTCTGGGCGTCGGAGGGGGCCATATCGATGAACCGCACGCCCATCCCCGGCGACGACTCTGTCCGCATGAGGGAGGAGTTCTCGCGGATCCATCGAACCTCGGTCTCGACCTCGATCGCCTTGGCGGCTCCCGGGAGCGTGAACTTGAGGTGGATGCGCTCGCCCACCTTCCGGATGAGGTGGGTGGCGATGAAGAGGCCGCCGGTGCTGATGTTCTGGGTCAGGCCGGCGTAGAAGTTCGAGTCGCTCTCGAAGTCCACGGAGACCTCGACCTGGTGGCGTTCCGCCCTACGTTGCTGAGGCTCGCCGGCGGGGTGGCTAACTGCGTGGTGACCTGCGCTCATGAAGATCTCCCTGGTCGACCGCGCGGGTCACCGGAGAGCTCACGAGGCGAGCCCAGCGAAACGCGTCGGTCGCTGGGATCCTTCGACCGACCGCCCGCAAAACTGAAGCGATCGGGACGCAGAATATACGCAGCGGACCCGGGACGAGGGGGACAGGGCCCGGTGAGCCCGCAGCCCCCCCTGCCCGGTCGGACCTACTCCTCTTTCTTGGCCTTCTTCTTGGCAGGGGTCTTGGCGGTCGCGCCCTCGGCCTTGGCGGCGGACGCCTTCTTCCGACCACCGCCCTCGGCCGCGCCTTCGGCCTTGGGAGCCGCCGTCTTCTTTTCCTTGGCCTTCGCCTTGCCCTCGGCAGGAGCGCCCGCAGCGCCCTTGTCCGACTTGCCGCCCGGAGACGCGGATTTGACCGTGTCGTCCGGGATCAGCTCGAGCAGCGACATCGGCGCCGCGTCACCCGGGCGCTGGCCAATCTTCACGATGCGGGTGTACCCGCCGCGCCGGTCCAGGTAGCGCGGGGCCAGGTCATCGAACAGCTTGGACACGGCCACCCGGTCCCGCAGGATCCGGCGCGCCATGCGCACCGCGTGGACGACGCGAGCCGACTCGTCGGGGGTCCGGCGGTCCGCCTTCTTGGTGAGGATGTCTCCCACCCGTCGCGCCCAGGTGATGGTGCGCTCGGCCAGCCGCCGCGTCTCTTTGGCCTTGGCGTCCGTCGTCTGGATGCGCTCGTTGGTCAGCAACGCCGCGACCAGGTTCGAAAACAGCGCCTTCCGGTGCGCCGTCGGCCGTGAAAGATGAACTCCCGCTCTACGATGTCTCATGACGATTTTTCCTGGGTACCTGCGATTTCCAAATCAACTTCCGACGACTACGGCCCACTGATCGGAGGCGGGCTTTGCCCGCCGGAGACACCGCCCAACAACGAGATCCGGGTTCGGCTCTGATCCTGGGGGTCTCGTAGGGGGGCAACGCCCCCTACGCCCGCTTCGGCGGCCCGTCCCCCGGCCAGCCCTCGAGCTTCATGCCGAGCGACAGCCCCATCTCGGCAAGGATCTCCTTGATCTCCTTCAGCGACTTGCGGCCGAAGTTCTTGGTCTTCAGCATCTCGGACTCGGTCTTCTGGACCAGCTCGCCGATGTGCCGGATGTTGGCGTTCTGGAGGCAGTTCGCCGAACGCACCGACAGCTCCAGCTCGTCCACCGACTTCCAGAGGTTCTCGTTGAGCTTGGCCTGCTCCTCCGAGACGGGAGCCTCGTGGGCCGGCTCGGCGCCCTCCTCGAAGTTGATGAAGATCGACAGCTGGTCCTTGAGGATCTTCGCCGCGAACGCCACCGCGTCCTCCGGCCGGACCGCGCCGTTGGTCCAAACGTCGATGGCGAGCCGATCGTAGTCGGTCTGCTGCCCGACGCGCGCGTTGGTGACCTGGAAGTTCACCTTGCGGATCGGCGAGAACAGCGAGTCGATAGGGACCACGCCGACCGGCGTGGTGGCCGACTTGTTGCGGTCAGCCTGGACGTAGCCTCGGCCCGTCCCGACGTACAGCTCCATCCGCAGCTTGGCGCCCTTCGAGCACGTGCAGATCACGTGGTCGGGGTTCAGCACCTCGACGCCGCCGGTGACCTGGATGTCGCCCGCGGTGACCTTCCCCTCGCCGTCCTTCTCGACGCGCAGCACGTGGGCCTTGGCGTCGGCGGACTTCAGCAAGACCTCTTTCAGGTTGAGCACGATGTCCGTCACGTCCTCGACGACGTTCGGGATCGACGTGAACTCGTGCAGCGCACCCTCGATCTTGACGGCCGTGATGGCCACGCCCTGCAACGACGACAGGAGGATGCGGCGCAGGCCGTTCCCCAGCGTGGTCCCGAAGCCCCGTTCGAGCGGCTCGCAGGTGAACCGGCCGTAGGTCGCGGTCAGCGACTCGGCGTCGACCTCGAGCTTGCGCGGTCGGATGAGATCGCGCCAGTTGCGCGAAACAAAAGAATTTTGCGAGCCCTGATTGCCTGTCATTCCAGCCGTAGCCATTCAGCTCTCCTCTTACGATCCGTTTGATCCGGATCAAAACCAAATTGCGATCGGGACGCCGCCGCCCGGCTCAGCGCGAGTAGAGCTCGACGATGAGCTGCTCGCGAATCGGGAGCGTCAGGTCCTCGCGCGACGGCAGCGACGTCAGGCGAGCCTTGAAGCCCTCCTTGTCGAGCTCGATCCAGCGCGGAACGCCCCGGCGATCGACGGCGCCCAGACTCTCCAGGATGCGCGTCACCTTCTTGGATCCGTCCTTGACCTCGATCGCGTCGTTGGCCTTGCACAGGAAGGAGGGGATGTTCACCTTCTGCCCGTTCACGCGGAAGTGGCCGTGGCGAACCAGCTGGCGCGCCTCGGCGTGATCCGACGCGAAGCCCATGCGGTACACGACGTTGTCCAGGCGGCGCTCGAGGAGCTGCAGCAGGTTCTCGCCCGCCACGCCCTTCATGCGGATGGCCTTGTAGTAGTACCCGCGGAACTGGCGCTCGGCGAGGCCGTAGATGCGCTTCACCTTCTGCTTCTCGCGCAGCTGGGCACCGTAGTTCGAGACCTTCCGGCGGCGCGCCTGGCCGTGCTGACCGGGCGCGTACGCGCGCCGCTCGTAGCCGCACTTGTCCGTGTAGCAACGGTCGCCCTTCAGGAACAGCTTGGTGTCCTCACGCCGGCAGAGGCGGCACACCGGTCCGGAATAATTCGCCATCTCTCTTCAGTGTCCTTTCAAAACCGAGCCAGAACGAAAACGCGTGATACGAAGGAAACGAAGTCGGGTCGTCAGACGACTTCAAACACGGCGCCGCTTGGGCGGCCGGCAGCCATTGTGGGGGATGGGCGTCAGGTCGCGGATGAGCGCGATCTTGAACCCGGCGGCGGCCAGCGCGCGCAGCGCCGATTCGCGCCCCGAGCCCGGCCCCCGCACGAAGACCGACAGCGAGCGCATCCCGTGCTCCATCGCCTTGTGGCCGGCGTCCTCGGCCGCCAGCTGCGCCGCGAAGGGGGTCGACTTGCGCGAGCCCTTGAAGCCCTTCACGCCGGCCGACGACCAAGACACCACGTTCCCCGACACGTCCGTGATC
>Ga0105238_10002189_pt1 | contig 19730 bp, 19 predicted proteins | sample KBSC34metaG_FD_81526 | JGI IMG/M metagenome (GOLD analysis project Ga0105238, IMG submission 81526) | Corn rhizosphere microbial communities from Kellogg Biological Station, Michigan, USA - KBS C3-4 metaG | ecosystem: Host-associated > Plants > Roots > Rhizosphere > Soil | place: Michigan, USA... | reverse complement strand
GGACCTGCTTTTCCCCGCTCCCGCTGAGACACCCGCAACGCCAGCGCCGCCCGCGGCGCCGCAAGTGGCCCAACCTGCTACGACTCAATCCACGAAGGCGCCACGCACGCGCAAGCCGCGAAAGAAACACGCCCATGCGAAAGCGGCCGCCTAAACTCGGCCCGCTGCCGGCGGATTATCTGCGAGTGGCTTGGGCCTTCCGAACCGTACGCCACCATTCCGTCCAATGACACCACGCAAGCAACCAACGAAGGCAACGGCGAACCGAAACTCGGTGCCGTTGCCACTCGCCGAAACCCGCCGCCAAATTTGGGAAGCCGCCGCGGAACTGATTGCGCTCGGTGATCCTCGCGACATCACTGAGTTGCTGGCAAAGCGCTTCCGCGCGACCCATGCGACCATCGCGCGTGTGATGGTGCTGGAGGCGCTTCGCTTCGAGCGCGAAGCTGCAGCTCTGCGCCACGGTGTAAGAAACGCACTCCAGATTGCGCGTGAGGCCGGCGCGGCCGTCTACGAAGAGCCCGAAGCCAAAGCCGGCTGAAATCCCGTAAGAAGTATCGCGTTTTCATAGAGATCAGCACTTCGTTTTTAGAGTTCCTCCTGTTTTGCCGCATACTGCTCACATGTTGCCCGCTGAACAGATGAGCCTCATTACCCCAGAAGATTCCGCCCTTGAACGCCTGCACCGCGACGTGCGTTTCGTTTCCGAACTCGTCGCCGATATCCGCGACAGTCTCCCAATGCAACGCCGGCCGCTTCCAGAGTGGGTAAAGCAGTTACACATTCGGGTCACTTATTTGCGACGAAACGGCTACTGCCCTTGCTGCCAGGCCATCCCGGTCTGTGACGAGCATGGGAAGTTGCCCGACGCAGAGCTGGACCATTGGCTAAATCGATTTAGAAACGGCCCGCAGGAGTCGTGGCTTGTATGTCGGTCCTGCAACGAACTACTGGAAACCCCGACGTTCAAAGCTACCGCTCACAGTTCCTTTTATTCCTATCAGGCCGCTCTTCGGCTATTTTTGACAGGTCAACGCGAGCTCTTCTAACCAGAATTCGCCATTGGGATGTGCCTTTTCTAAACTACCAGTACTTTAAGTGTGCGATAAAGTTGCGCTTTGATATCCAAACGTGAAAGAATTACGCGACCATAGGCCCGTCGGAGGTGCCAAATAATGAAGTTATTTCGTGCGTTTGTCGCAGCGCTACTCTGCTACGCTCTTTCATCTGCTGCTTTGGCGGCTGACGACGGTTATAAAGTCGTCTACGATGGCGGCTCCATTCAGGGCCTCAAGGCCGGGAATGGCGTAAAGCTTTATATCGGCAACACCAGTATAAGATTCGCAAAAGACAAAGCGGATCTATTGGCGATTCCAGCGAACACCGTTACCGAAATCAGTTACGGACAAGATGTTCATCGAAGAGTCGGCGCCGCTATTGGCTTAGCCGTTATCTCGCTGGGCATCGGCGCCCTGATGGCGCTCAGCAAATCCAAAAAGCATTTCATCGGCCTCACTTGGGTAAATGGCGACAGCAAGGGCGGCCTCGCAATGCAGTGTGACAAGAATGAGTACCGCGGAATTTTATCGGGGCTTGAAGGCGTAACGGGTAAAAAAGCCGTCGACTCGGACGCGCTTACTGTCAAAAATTGAGACTAAAATGAAATACTACTTTCTCGCGCTAACCATGTATTCCGTTCTGGCTTTAGCCCAGGTTCCGGACGTTCTTACAACCGATGCGGTAATCAAAATGGTTCAGTCCGGAGTCCCGAGCCAGACTATCATCCGGACCATCCAATCAGCGGATCGCGTGAACTTCACGTTTTTGCCAGACGATCTCGCCTTAATGGACCGCGCCCACATTCCCGAGGAGGTATTTAAGGCGATGGCGGCTAAGAGTGCCGGGCGTCCAGCTCCTGGGGTGCCAAGCGCAGCAGAAACGGCCGGCAGAGCTTCGGTGGGGGTTGAGGGCCCCGTACCGGCTCGGCAGCCACATCCGCCGCGTCAGGCCCGCGTATCTCGCGATGATGATAGCCCTCGCGTCGAACTATTCGCTGGGTATTCGATGTTCAAGCCTGAAGTGCCGAGCGACATTCTGGGCCGCAATGCCACAACTACGATCAATGGCCAACGCTTCACTGCAAACGGAGAGGATGTCAAAAATCTCGCCCAATTCCTGCTGGGGAATGTGCTGGGTTGGGGCGCAAGCGGGACGTTCAATTTTACGCGAGTCTTCGGAGTGACAGGCGATGTGAGTGGCCATTACCGCAGGCTCGGTGAAATTCGATCGGGAAACGACGTCGCTTCGGCCGATGCCAATATTCATACGTTTCTAGGCGGACCCAAATTCACCTGGAGAACGGCGCGCACCAGCACGTTTGCTGAGGCATTGTTCGGCATCGGCAGGATATCTGCCTCCGCTCAATTGAATGCGAGCCATGCCAGTTATGAAGAGCATGGCTTTGCGGGGGCGATTGGCGGCGGTTTTGATGTGAACATATCCAGGCGATTAGCCGCACGTCTGATCGAAGTCGATTACTTTCCGTATCGCAGCAAGGGCGAATTTTTCTTCAATAACGTGCGGTGGCGATCCGGCTTGGTTTTGCGATTCTGAATCACGCGCTCGCGTAGTTTCCCCGCGAGGCGCCTGGGCCGCCGGCTTTGGAAAAGCCGTTTCTGCGAGCCGCGCCGGCCGCCGTGTACCCGACGCCAAAATAGTAAGGCGATACAAAATCTCCCTCCGTGATGTCGAGCATGACTCGCGTGGTGCCGGCGACGGAAAGCAAATCAAAACCCTGGAGGGGGTAATAAGGAAATCCGAACGGCGGACCATAGCCGCTGGCCGGATCTTCCGCTGGGGTCTGATAGACCAAGACTGCGGCGCTCCAGGTATTGGGAGCAGTGCGTGTGCTCATCCAAATCTGGTTATTAATCGAGTTGGAAATTGCGTCAGGCGATGGGGATGTCCAGTAGGCCTCCAGTTGGCCGCTGCCATTCCACATACACCTGACCATCTGGCCCGGGGCGTTCGAATTCGGCATCTTCGCCGTGTCTGTGCATACCACTTCTTCGACCCAGATTGGGTTAAGTGGGTCGCTGATCATGTCGCCGATCGCGGCCTTAATTGCCGGTGACCCGCCGCCGCCGTTCCACGTCTCGATCTGGAATGGATAAGCAAAACCGAGATTCGTACCAGATTGTTCCATCGAGAAGCATGGCCTCGTGTCTGGAGGCCCATAGAAATTGATCTCAACGTTATCGAGATATTGCTCTAGGGAAAAGGTATTACCGGTGCTTACGGAAACGTGCCAGAGCTTTTGAATATCCCAACCGGACCCGGTGTCGTCCGAGCCGATCAAAATGATGTGCAACGTCCCGTCAGTGTCCATCGACACGTAGTAAGGGAAACGCCAGCCAGCGCCCGGCGAGCCAGAAAAACTGCCTATCTCGGAGCCGTTTAGTGATACTCCGGTAGAAAGTAGGCCGCCCGCATCATTCTTGTAGACGGTTAAGAAGTCACCGTTTGGTCTGAATCCCGCCCATAGTTTGAATCCGCCGCCACTCGGGAACGTGGAAGCGGAACTCATATAGCAGGCTGTCGGCGAACCCCAACTGTCCGATACGGGATCATAGCTTGCTATTTGGGTCGTTGAGGCGTCGCCTGAAACAAAATTTGCGACGTAAACTAGCCCATTAAACGCAAAAACACGCCCCCCAGCGCCGCCCCCTATCCTGGGATGGAGCGTCCCGGCGCTGGTTGGCATTTGCCAAGAATTACCGCCATTGTCGCTCCTGTACATTTGAAGATTCGCGGACGCGGCGTTCAATTGCGGTTGCAGGCACGCAAACAGAGAGGAGCCTATGCTAACGATGTTCTGGACCCCCCCCTTGGGGGCGGAATAATAGGCTGACGGGAAATTTACTCCGCCGCGATCAATCCATGTTGGCGTGATTGGAAATGTGAGGCCCATTTTTACGCTCCCACCAGTTCGCCGGTGAGCGAACTCTTCCGGATCAGGTTCAACGGCGCACCAAGGAAACGCTGTGCGAAATCAACCTCGAATCTGTCCGCGGCTTGCTCTGCCGAAAAGTAATTTGGGTCAGCGTGGACGGGGTCAGCCTTCAATGTTCCGTCCTGAAATTGCTGTAAGTGTAGGCACTCATGAGCAGCGAGCCTAACGGCGTCTTCTTCGACGTCGGCCGCTTCGGTGTACTCAGAAACGCGAATCCGGATCACGCCAGGCTCATCCGGGCGGGCCTCTGCCCGGTGATCGAAGTCGCGATCGTAGCAGTCCGGGGAATCGGTCTCCGTTGAGTCCATCCAGATGATTGTCACAGGCAGTTTTAGCTCCAGTTCTTGGACTGCTTGGTTAGCAGCGCGCTGGGCGATGTCACGGACCGGAGCGGGTACGCATTGCTCGGTTTCCGCCGGCGTGAGATCCCGAAAAAAGATTGTTTGCATAAGTCTTAACGAGCCAAACCCGGATACGGCTTTTGATCTTTCAGTGTGATTTTCATGATGCAAAAATGCGCCACAGTGAACCCCTCCGCGTGAGCGGGCCCAAGTTCACCGTGACGCGAGAAACCGAGCGGGCGCGGATCTCAAGCGCCCCGCCCTCTTCGTCGCTGCTCAACGACGAAAACCTAAATACCTTGAGCTTTTAAAATCTCCCAGCGAAGGACCAATGCCTGATCTTTCGGAGACTTCGTCCGCCCTCGCTGGCGCGTCCGCCGTCTTTCGAGTAGTTTTGCAATTTGGTCCTGCGTGTCACGCGTGTGATGGCTGAGATTAGCCCGGACGAAATCGAGGGATGCGTTACTCGGTGATTTCTGAGTCGTTTGAAATGGTTGATACATTTTCATTCCCCTTTAGGCTCTGGTGGCAAGCGCTACGCGCAGACACTAGATAATTCCGTGATGCTTGCCTTTGAGTTTCTGGAGCTCCAAACGCAGTATCAAATCCTGATCTTTAGGAGACATCCTCTGCTGTCTTTGGCGAGCACTCCGCTTCTCCAGATGATTCAAGACGAATTCCTGTGTTTCGCGCAGACGGCCGCCAAAGAATCGCTTTACAATGTCGATATTTAGAGCCCTATCGAAGGCGGCGGCACTGGACGGCTCCGTGTTCGTCGTGTAAGATCGCTGGTCCATTATGATTCTCCTTTTTAGATCGACTTCGCGTCTCACCTAGCCGCCAGCGCAATAAATGGCGACAAAGTATTGGCACCGTTCGCCGGCGTAATAGGCACGCGAACCGTGGGCTGTCCATCCACACGATGAATAATGCGAAAGAGCGACTCCGCTGTCGTGAAGCCGTAATGCGGCGAGACAACGACACTCATGCCGCGGTTTGCAATCTTATAGCTGCTCCCCAGGTCAGCAAGAATTAAATCCCCAAATTGCCCGATGGCCTTTGCCTGCTCCGTAACCATCACCGGCCTTCCCATCAGCCGGGCCGGTTCTTGGTCGGAAATCGCAGGGAACATATATCGGCCAGCCGCCGACATTTTCAGTATTCGCGGAATTCCTTGCGGGCCCGAAGGTGGCCATCAATTCGCCGTCTGTTTCCTCGTTGCAAATCCAAACTGCGGTTCGGCGTGAAGGGCCAGGTAGACGCTGGAGCATCTTACGAATGTTGGTAAAGTTTATGGTCGAAGAAGATTGGCCGCCTTCGGCACTTACTGTTATCAGACAGGTGGAGTTCATAATTCCCAAAGGTTGACCAGCTCCACTTCCGTACAAAATCGCTTCGTCCAGGCGCCACCCGAGTTCTAGTGTGTAGATTTTGGTCAAAGCTTCCGCCAGGGCCGGCGCATCCGATAGCAATTCGTCAGTCGCCCATACCGCCGAAGCAACCTTCTTGCTATTCAGTTCCAACTTGCCGAAATTAGGTTTTGACGGAGTTATCGCCGCCGACTCATCTAGCCATGCAGACGATACACCCCCAAAGCGTGAGGAATTAACCCGCGATGTCTCCGAGATCACCGGTATCTGCAGAGTGGCGCTCTTGGTCGTCTGGATCGAACAAAGCCCAGCCAGTGATTCGGCATAGATGCGCACCAGTAAATTTTCTTCGTACTGTGTTGGAATTAGAAAACCACCACCCCCGGGAATCGTCTCCCCAAGTCCAGAAGCGCGAACCAGTCGGGGATCGGCTTTATACTCCCCAGCATTTCTGGCCGCGATTAAAAATTCGCCGAAGCTCCTCCACTCCGAAGAGGGCGTACTGCGCGTGTCGGTCTGCGTTACAGTCTTAATGGCCATTTAATTACTCCTTCCATTCAGCGCCTGGAACGCGCCGTTTATCAGCGCTCGACGGCCCGCTAATAGGCTCATCTCTTGCAGTGATGGGTAAACCGACTAAACTGCGACGCGCAACTTGATCGCATCGTTTGGAGCATGTACCATATCCTGCTTTGTACCCAGGTACCTTTCTGTCGTTTGCACGGAAGCGTGGCCCAGCAGCAACTGGATCTGCTCAAGCTCCCCGCCGCCAGCACGGCATAGTTTGGCGCACGTGCGTCGGAGATCGTGGGGCGCGATGCCGGGGACGCCAGCCACTTCAGCGTAGGGCTTGATGAGTTGCCAGACGACTTTCTCACCGAGGCCTTGCCCCGTAATACGGTCGGCGCGATTGACGGACCTGAACACATGACGCTCTGCTAGGTCGGCACCAGAGGTCCAGGCGTCTATTGCCACTTTCACCCACGTAGGCATCGGCGCCGTGCGGACTCGGCCGTGTTTCCCGACCAGGTCCACGATGCACCAGCGGCCGTCGCGCTGTTGGAGATGGGTGAACGTGAGTGCCGCCACTTCAGACCGCCGGAGCCCGCAGCCCAAAAGCACAGCCAGGATGGCGCGGTCGCGCAGCCCGCGGACAGTCGTGATGTCCGGCGCGCTCAGTAGCGCCTGTGCCTGCCGGAGCGACAGCCAGTTGCCAACGCGAATGCCCTGCGTTTTTGCGCTTTTCACGCGGCTGATGCTGGCGGCCAGCTCGGGCGCGAGCAGGCCGTTGTCCGCGGCCTCGGCAGCCAGCTTACGGATCGCCGACATTCTAATAATGATGGAGGACGACCCGAGGCGACGGTCTTCTAGGGATACCCGCCATGCGCTCACGGTAGCCTTGGTGAAGCCGTTCCGCGGCGCCTGCTGGAAACCAGCCATAAACTCATCCAGCGCCATGTTGTAAACCCGCTTCGTAATCGGAGAGGAAACGCTGTCGAGTACGAGCGTCTTCAACCTCTGCCACTGCGCTATCTTTTCGAGGCTAATCAAATCGTTCATTTAGACTCCTGTTATTGGGCATTATCGGAAGCTACGTCATATGGACATTACCTCGTATGTAGCGATGACATCAAGCCAAATCGAGCTTGTGCCACGAACTTTCCGGGGTTACAGAATTTTTACCAGGATTGGAAGAAACTGGAAGGGAGGTCCGTCTAAAAAGATGGTGACCGGTCTGAGGGATCGCGAGATCACCGCTGACATCGTCGAGTCTTGTCGCCGCGGCGATCGAGAGGCTTTTCGTGCGCTCTACGAGGCCTACAAGGACAAGGTGTACTCTATCGCCCTGTACTTCTTCCACGGAAATGAAGCCGCCGCCAGCGATATAACCCAGCAGGTGTTCCTGAAAATGCTGCATAGCGTCGGACAGTTCCGCGGCGATGCAGTGTTTTCCACATGGCTATACCGGCTCGTGGTGAACGCCTGCATGGACGAGGCACGTCGCGCCAAGCCGCGTGAACTTACTCGAAACACTGCCAACGTTGACGCTTCCTCCGAGCCGGACTCACCAGAGCAGGATTTCGCCCGCCAACAGACCGCGCACTCGGTGCGGTTGGCTTTGTCGGCGCTGCCAGCGAAGTTCCGCCTGCCGATCCTACTACGTTACTTCGAAGAACTTTCCTACGAAGAGATGGCGGCGGCAATGAATTGCTCGATGGGCACCGTGGCCTCGCGGTTGAATCGCGGCCATAAAATGCTGGCGCGGATGCTGGAGTCTTTGCGATGAAAGATCCCTTGATGAACGAAGAACTCGGGAATCTTCCTTTGGCGAAAGCGCCAGATTCGATCTGGTCGTCGATTGAAGCGGCGCTAGACACTGGATTAAAGCCGAAGCGAGTTTTTCGACCGTCGGTGTGGGCGATGGTACTTACCGCGGCGGCTGCGCTCGGCGCGGGCCTGTTCATTTGGTATGCCCTGAGAGCGCCGAAAGCTGCGTGGGATGTCGTGCGTCTAGAGGGCACGCCCGCCGTTGGATCTAGGCTAATTGAACGCGGCAAGATCGAGGTGGGCGAATGGCTGCAAACCGATGAGTCGTCGCGGGCGCGTATCGCCGTGGGTGATATCGGGACAGTCGAAGTTGCGCCGAACACACGCGTGCGTTTGGTGGCATCGCGTCCGGGCGAGCAGCGGCTGAGGCTTGCGCACGGCGAGATTAGCGCCAGCGTTTCAGCTCCGCCACGACTGTTCTTCGTAGACACTCCCGCGAGTACCGCCGTGGATTTGGGCTGTGCCTACACTATGAAGGCCGATGGGGACGGAGATGGCCTGTTGCGGGTGACTCTTGGCTGGGTCGCGCTCGAATGGGACGGACGTGAATCGCTCGTGCCGGCCGGTGCAAGCTGCCGGACCCATCAGAAGATCGGTCCCGGTACACCGTATTTCGATGACGCACCGCAGGGTTTGCGGGAAGCTCTCGGCAGATTTGATATGGGCGCCGGTGGAGGCGACGCGCTCGATACCGTGCTAGCTGAGGCCCGGGTGCGCGATACGCTCACACTGTGGCACCTGCTCTCACGAGTCGCGCTTCCAGAACGACAGCGCGTCTACAACCGCATCGTCGAGTTGGTTCCATTGCCGAAGGGCGTTTCGCCAGTCAAGGCGCTACGGCTGGACTCAGCAACACTGAAACTTTGGAGAGAGGAGCTGGCATGGAAATGGTGAGATTGCTTTTGGCGTGTGCGGCGATTCCGGTTGTGGCGTCGGCGGCGGCCTTTTCGTTAACCATCGGACCGCCCGTGGCCGCGGGCACTGGCGCGAAGGTCACGAAAACCAAGTCCGCAGTCTTCGCTGTCCGGCTGGAGGAGTGCGATAACCTCGACAAAGCTAAGATCAGCGGCACGGAAGAAGGCATAGTCGAAGGCGCACGTATATCCGCGCCCGTGACGCTTTCTGCGGCGGAATCACCGGGAGTATATGTAGTGAGCCCGGTTTCGAGTCAAGGTCAGGGCGTCTGGGTGGTAAGCCTCAGCGCGACGTGTGGGAGCGCAAGAGCTGGGGCGATCGTCCCGATTGGGGCAGGGATAGGAGGGGCCGGATTCCTGCGGGAAAGGATCAAGGTGTTTTCGCACCCAGCCACGAAAGAGCAGATCGACTCCGCATTGAAGGCGTTAAGGGGACAGGGGAACTAGGCCGTCTCTCGATTACTCGACGCAGGACGGCGGATCGGATGTTTCCAACGCGTTAGCGTACCAGTTTCCATGAACAGAAATGCCAGCCGCAATCGCGTGGAGGTATGTTTGGGCTGTCGGCGAGACGAGAAACTCTTTGTCGGCACGTTGAATCTGAGCAAAGAAGGGTTCAAGAAACCGGCCAAACACGGTGAGCGTTTCGCTATCGCCGGAGCGTAAAGCGTGCTGGAGGGTGTCCTTCGTCCACGGAGAGAGAACCTCCAAGCGTCCCACGAATACTCGCTGGAGTTCCAAAGGCGCCGGGGAAATGGTCAGTGGAAGGAGTGAGTCAACCATAGTCCTCGGGACAATATAGAGTACTCGGGAACCCTCCGTGAACCACGAGTCCGCCCAGGTCTCCACCATCGCACGAGCCTCCTTGGGATATAGCCCCAAACCGGTCAGCCGAGTTACCAGGGCTTGACGGAGCGCCTCAATGTCCTGCGTCAACTGAGGGGCATTGATGGTCACCGAACCAGTCACGTTCTCGGCGATACTATAACCAAGCGCGCCACCTTGATTCTCAAACAAGATGGCGAAGGGAATCGTTTCGCTTCCGGTGTTGCGGATCTCCAGTCTTCCCTCGCTTTGATATTGTGCGCGTAACGGCGGAGCGAAGCCCCCCAGGCCGCGGTAAAAAATCATCTTCTCTTGCTGATCGCCGATGCGTAGCGGGCTTGCATCCGTTTTCCGCGCCGCGTAATAATGGCTCGCGCCTTTGGTCAGAGGATAGGAGGGGTCCTTCCCGGGTATGACTTGAACCTGTTTCCACTCAATACTACCGGCTGAATCGGGCCCGGTCTGACGCTGCGGGGCCGCCGCTGGCAGCGGATTGGGATACCACTCGGTGATCAATCCTTGGGGGAAATCGACATGGATTGAAAGTGTCGCTGGTTGCTTGGCGTAGAAATAGAGTACCGGCGTCTCCATACGGACAAGGCCTCTCAGCGCAACCTTGCGAATTTGCCGGTCGCGACCAACAAAACAAGGAAGGTCGCCGGGCCCAAGCAACGGTGCCCATTCGACCGCGGTGCCGTCTTCTTGCGCGACTGAAGTGAATGTTCCCCACTCGTGGGTGACAACTGGCGCGATTCCAGTCTGCAACTCGGCGCCGATCAGAAAGGTCATGGAAGCTGCCAAGATAGTTACGGTCCTGAGAAGGGGCATTGATAATTTCTTCATGCCCGTTTGACGGAGCGGACATCACTTTTCTTCCCCGGACTCTCCCAAAGTCGCAGGAGCAGGCTTAGCCCGATAAGCAACATTATCGGTAGTACCTCACAAGTACGCCACCAGAATTGGTGGAGAGTCACCGGGATGCCCATCCCCTAGCGCGCCCTCTTCAAACGCTGAATGGATCACAGAACTGGCCCATCGAGACGATGGCGGTTCCCGCGCGGAACAATTTTCTTACTCCCCTTGGTACAAACAGCCCAAGTCCCAGGCATACTGTACCAAAGGAGTGCTGCCGAGATCCCGTCTGCTCTGTCGTTCGCGAAACCCGCTAACGCGATGGGGCTGGGGATAGAGGGTTGAACTGTGCTCAACCAACCCATGGTCCCCGATACCACAACCTCCGACTTCGGCGTTCCCATCGCGCGAATGCCAATACTGTCAGATGAAGAGTTGATGGGGCAGCTCCGCCAGGGACATCCGGATGCCTTGCCTATTCTGTTTGACCGGTTTTACAAGCTCGTTTTGAAAATCGCTCTAAGGATCCTTCGCGACGCCGGCGAGGCGGAGGATTTAATGCAGGACGTTTTTTTTGAAATCTTCAACAAGGCGGATCAATTTGATGCCGCCAAGGGCAGCGCGAAAACATGGATCGTCCAATACGCGTACCACCGGAGTCTAAACCGCCGTCAGTATCTTGCACTCAGGGATTTCTATCACAGGCAACAAACTACGGAGCGTGAAGTTGTCGAATCCAACTCTTCGGAGATGTCATGGAAAGGACTGACGTTTCGCGAATGGAGACGAGTCATCGAGCAAGGGCTGGAAACCTTGACTGAGAAGCAGCGCCGGACCATCGAGCTGGTCTGCTTCCAAGGCCTCTTGCTCAGTGAAATTGCCGAGCGTACCAAGGACCCGTTGCCCAACGTCAGACACAATTACTATCGCGGGCTAAATGGGCTGAGAAAATTTCTTAGACTCCATCCTGGCTCGGAAGAACAGCCCCGAAGGGTTTACCCGGGAGGCCGCCGATGATTAATCCTGAAAAACCTCATTCCGAATACTTCGAGGAGCTCTGTGCACTCGCCGCGAGTGGGTTCATTTCTGAAACGGAATTTGTAGAACTGCGAGATCACCTGCAAGGCTGTGCTGAATGCCGATCCACCAAAGGCGATTTTGTTGACCTGCTCCACAATAAGCTGCCGCTGGCGTCTGCTGAACTAACAGCTCCTTCCCGGCTTTCCGGGTTTCTTTCCGGGCGGTCGTTATATCGCGCACGCTTTCTAAGCCGCGCCCGCAAACTTGGTCTGCCAGTTTCCCACACGCCCTGGCCGGAAGAGCATCGAAGCAAGCTGGGATTTTGGCTATCGGGCGTACCCGGCTATGCGCTGTTTTTTGCCGGAGCAGTGGTTGTCTTGCTGATGACAACAGCTATTTTGAGCTACAGCCTGCGCCAAGGCAATATACGCTACAGGAATTTGGCGTGGGAGACCGCTGCGATCAGGAGGCAGATCGATCAGCGACAGCGGCCCATTCCCAGCGTCCCCGCTTCGGAGACAACTTCCCCTTCCACATTGTCGGCTCCGCCAGTAGCCGCCGTTTCTGATGCGGGCCAGGAGCTTATCAACGCGCGCCAAGAACGGGAGGGCGCAGAAGCGCACGCGAAGATCCTCCAGGCGCAAAACCAAGAGACCGCCTCCGAACTCCAAGCTGCAAAAACACAAATCTCCGAAGCAATCGAGGCGCGGAATCAACTGGAGAGCAAGCTCAGGGAGTCGGAGCAGAATATCGCTCAGGTCAACAGGGAACTCCAGAGCGCTCGCGAGAACCGGTCCAAAGATGCCGCCGCCATCGCCGCTCAAGGGCTGCAGATCCGTCAATTATCCGAAGGTTTAAGCTCTCAAATGGAAAGTTTGGAGCGGGAAAGGAGCCTGTTAGCAGCCGGGCGCGACATCCATGATTTGATGGGCGCTCGCAACCTCCATATTGTCGATGTGCAGGATGTCGACAGCAAAGGCAAAGACAGCCGCACTTTTGGCCGTGTTTTCTATACCGAAGGAAAATCCCTGATCTTTTATGCCTTTGATCTGGGAGACCGCACTATTGCGAAGCGAAATGCTTCCTTCCAGGTTTGGGGAGCTCGCGGACCAGCTCAAATCCCGGCCCAAAGCCTGGGAATCTTTTACGTGGACGATCAAAAGCAAAACCGCTGGGTGCTCAGATTTGAGGACCCGGACATTTTGGCGGAAATCGATTCTGTCTTTGTGACCATCGAGCCGCCCGGTGGAAGCACCAAACCAACGGGCCACAAGTTTCTCTACGCGTACTTAAAGGCGAATCCCAATCACCCCTGAGCCCTGGCAACACCGGCCTGGTACAAAAGTACGATTCCAGCGGCATACTCTGACGTAAAACAAATCGGGTGAATACCAACCGGACTAGAAGCAAGCGCGCCCGTTCTCCGCTTCCATGGTGGCTAGTAGTGTGTCTTCTCGCAAACGTCGCATCTGCTGGTCCGACAGCAACCCTCACTGGACGGGTAACCGATGCGTCCGGCGGGATCATGACCGGGGTAAAGGTGCAGGCAACGAACATCGAGACCAACGTGACTTTTTTCGGGGAAACCAACATGGAAGGACTCTACACCATTCCGAATCTTTCGCCGGGCGCCTATCGCATCATCGTACAGAAATTTGCTTTCCGGACCATCGTGAAACCGGACGTAGATTTGCAAGTGCAGGACGTTATCTCCTTGAACTTTTCGATGGAATTGGGCTCGTCGGCGGAAAGCGTTATGGCGGAGGCGGGGGGTCCGTTAGTTCAGGCAGGCCCTCAGCGAGGGGGCAACTTCCTCTCCGGCGAAGTGCGCGTTCTGCCTCTGGTGTCTCTGAATCCGATATCACTCGCGCGGACGCTACCGGGTGTGATCGAACCCACGGGCAGTTTTCTGTATGGACAAGGCGGGCAGGCTACGCAGTTCTCCGTGAACGGTCAACGGCCGCGCGCCAATAACTACCTACTGGATAGCACGGAGAACAACGACATCGCCTTCACCGGTATCGCACAACCTTTCAATATTGCAGACGCGGTGGAGGAAGTATCAGTCCAGACCGGTAACTTTGGCGTCGAGTTCGGCCGCGCCGGTGGCGGTGTCTTCAATGTGGTCACTAAGTCCGGGACCAATAGTTTGCATGGGACCACGATGTGGCGCTACCAATCACAAAGGTTCGACTCGGTTTCCAACTTGGACAAACTTAACGGCACGCCCAAATCCGTCTTCAGCCGAAATGTGTATGGCTTCACGCTGGGCGGTGCGGTTCGTGAGAACAAGACGTTCTTTTTCGCAAGCTTTCAGGAGGACGCGCTTCGATCCACGCAGAATTTTCCGTTGACGGTTCCGACGGAATCAGCGGTCGCCACGCTTCGGTCTTGGTTTCCTTCCAACCCTCGCTTGGATCTCTATCTGGGTCTTCTGGGTGGGTTGCGCGGCTCGGCCAACCCTATCCCCTTGCAGCTTGGTGTCGATCCGCTTACTGGCGTAGACCGCGGCCAAGTGCAGTTCGCGGCGGCGCCACTGGCTCTGTCCGTATCCGACGGAGGCCCGCAGTGGCTGTTGCGGCTGGATCACAATTCTTCCGAGGCGCACCGCCTGGCATTTCGCTACATTTTTGACTACAGCAGCCTTTCCCCGACCAACGTATACTTTCCCGGTTTTGTCCTCGATCAAATCGCACGAAATCAGAATCTGCTCGCCACTGACCAATACTCCTTTTCCGCGAGTTGGGCGAACGAATTCCGTTTCACCTACGGAAGGCAGGACGCCGATACCCGGCGGATTTCGACGCAATCGGTTCCCCTGGCCCAAACGCTCCCGCGGATCAACATCGCGTCCATCGCTTCACCCGGAGTGGAATTCCTCATGCTCCAAGACCGGCAGGTTAGCAATTTTTTATTTCAGGAAACGCAAACCAAACTGATCGGGCATCACACATTTCGCTACGGGCTCGAGTTTCTGAGGCAACTGGCGACCCAGCTGCCCGCTTCCAGATCGCAGGGCGAGTTCACTTATACCGACGCTGCCGGCTATTCCGCTTTTGCCAACTACCTGGACGATTTCAGTGGACCTTCCGGAACGGCACGCAAGGATTTTGGCGCAATCGCGTTCCATCCTGATCAATTCCGTCAAGTTTATTTTTTTCAGGATAATTGGCTGCCGGTGCCCTCCCTAAATCTGACACTGGGACTCCGCTATGAGAACTTCGGACAACCTGCGAACTCACTTCGTTATCCGGTCTTCCCGGGTTTCAATCCCGGCGATTTCCTGAAGCCGAATCGGGTGAACACCGACGACAACAATTTTGGACCTTCCGCAGGGCTGGCCTGGTCGCCAACGTTTCACTCCGCATGGTTAAGCAGACTCTTCGGGGAGCATAAGACCGTGTGGCGTGGTGGCTATCAAATCAGCTACGACGCGTTTTTCAGTCAGGCGATTGCGCTGTTGTTAGCCACCTCCACGCCGAATGCCCTCAGCCCTGATATTCAGGCGCAGGGGACTGGCCGCGGGTCGCCGAACTGGTCCGCGCAATTGCCGGCAGCGCCGGGCGCGCCGAGTTTGCTCGATGCCCAACAGGGTGCCCTGCAGCAAAACTTTCGCAGCCCTTACACGGAGCGCTGGTCGTTTGGCTTCCAGCGTCAACTTTGGAGCAGAGTCATTTTGGATGGCTCGTATGTGGGCTCCGAAAGCCACAAGCTGACTATTTGGGATGACGTTAATCCGCGCCAACCAAACGGGCAGCGTCTCTATCCGGACTTCGGCCGGCGGGAAATTCGCGACAGCCAGGGAAATTCATCGTATCAAGCCCTGCAATGGCGTCTGGATCGGCGTTTTGCAAGCGGCTTTCAAACGACGGCGTCGTATACCTGGTCACGGAACCTGGACAGCGCCAGCGAGGGAGTCGGCACAGTCAGCAATCAGTCCGATGGAGGCAACAAAACGTCGATACCCGTGGCGCTAGGTGGGTTGGCACTCGATCGCGGACCAAGCGATTACGACCGTCCCCAGCGGATGACGGTTCTCTACCTATGGAACGTGCCCGGCCCCACCCACGGTTTCTGGAAGTTTGCGCTCGGTGGTTGGTCAACCACAGGCATCGCAACATTTCAGTCTGGCGCCCCGTTCACCGTTGAAAACGGCTTCGATCGCAACAACGACGCGCTGGCAAACGACCGGCCCGATATCGGCAATCCGAACGCGCCACTCAACAGCCGCGCTGTGCTGACACTCGATTCCGGACCCCAGTCCTGTCCCACTGGTTACCGTAACGCTGATACCGGCAGATGCGTGAGCCCCCAAGACGTCCACTGGATCGAAGGAACTGGATTGCCCAACGCGTCTACGGTAGGCCGCAATACCTTGCGGGCCGGCGTCGTCGACAATTTTGACCTGAGCCTATTCAAGTCCTTCCCCATCGGAGAGCAACGGCATTTGGAGTTTCGCTGGGAAGCATTCAATGCTTTGAACCATCAGCAGTTTACTCAGGTTCCGGAAAAACGTGTGTTCGGCTCACCGGCTTCGCGGTTTCTGAATCGCGATTTCACGGATGGCGGCATCCGGAGCATGTGGATGCAGGTGAAGTTTGTATTTTGACGGCTGCTCACTGGAGGAGATCAAGGTGAAAAAAATCAACGTGTCATCGTACTCGTTGTTGTTGGCGGTTGCTGCCTGTGCCGCTTTAGCCGTCGCGCAAACTCCTGGCACCTTTACGCCGACCGGCAATATGACCACGCCTCGCAGGGGCCACTCGGCTACTTTGCTTAAGGACGGCAGGGTCCTGATCGCTGGGGGCAATTTCGACGGGCCGCCCAGCGCGGAGCTTTACGATCCTGCAACGGGGACCTTCACCGCAACGGGTAATATGATTCGCGGCGGCATTCCCGCGCTGCTCCAGGACGGCACGGTCTTGTTCATCTCGAGCACCGGCGTGGAACTTTTCGACCCCTCCACAGGGATTTTCACTGACATCGCAGTCGGCAATATGATCGGGTACCGCGGCGGGGGCACCGCCACTTTGCTCGACAACGGCAAGGTTCTGATTACCGGTGGGACAAATGGCTTTTCGGATTGCTGTGCAATCGCAGCGGACCCAGTAGTGTACGACCCCTCCACCCAGATGTTCAGCTTCGCCGGACCCTATGCTGACACTGGAGCCCCATCCTTTTCGGCGACTTTCAGTGCGGGGACTTCAGGACTGGCCTTCGCCCCTGCCACTCTACTACAGGACGGCAAGGTTTTGATCTCCTCGGAATCTGCCGCCGAACTCTATGATCCAGTCAGCAACTCTTTTAGTCTCACCGCCAGCATGACTGCCCTTGGTGATGATGGTGGTGAACCAACCAGTATTTACGGCCGTACGGCGACACTTCTCCCAAATGGAAACGTGCTGGTCACGGGCGGTTCGCCGATAGAATACGATACAGATGACTACGACCTTCTCAGCTCGGCTGAACTCTACGTTCCCTCGTCTGGAACGTTTATGTCTACCGGCAACATGGCTCTGCCCCGAAGGTCCCATGCCGCCACACTTTTAGCGGACGGAACGGTTTTGATTACCGGAGGCGGGATTGATGGCTTTGACCATACGAGTCCTATCGCGGAGCTTTATGATCCCATCACGGGCATGTTTTCCCAGGCAGGCAGCATGGAATCGGGCCGTTTGAACCATCAAGCTACGCTGCTCCAAGACGGTCGAGTGCTTATCACTGGAGGTTCGTCCTTTGACACATACCCGAATCAGGGAGTGCCTGCCAGTGCCGAGATCTACACTCCGCCAGCAGAGCCGTGGCAACAGGCCATCACTGCCATGAAAACCGCGGGAGGAAGCGATAGCTTCAATTTTTGGCAGTGGGACTGGCTCTGGCAGAGATCCCCCGCCTTCCCCGGGGCCCCCGCGGGATTCGGAGTGCTGGGGTCTATCGATAATACGCCTGGATTCATCGAAAAGATTATCGCTGCGGGTGGCGGCAATGGACTTCAAAATATTTCCGCGGAACTTTGGGTACTGTACTATCGCCAGGCGCTGGATCCCTGGCAACGGGCCATTGCCGCGATGCAGGGCTCCGCAGGAACCAACAGCCTCAATTTCTGGCAGTGGGCTTGGTATTGGCAGCGATCTCCCGTGTTCGCCGGTGCCCCTGCGGGATTCGGAGTGCTTGGATCTATCGACAATACTCCTGGAGCGATCGACAAGATTATCGCAATGGGGGGTGGCGACGGGTTCGCGGTTGTTTCGGCAGAACAGTGGTTACTGGATTACCAGATGGTCTTGTGTGCGGGCTGCTGGTATTACTGAGACAACCTCGCGATGCGCATACGTCTGAAATTCAACCGTCCGAAAACGAGGGTAGCTATGCATCGAGACCTCAAAACCGATTTGTCTCTTTGTCTGCTCCTATTGGGACTGGGAGCCATCACCGCGAGCGCGATTGCGCAGACTCCCGGCACCTTCACCGCTACCAGCAACATGACTGCGGCCCGCGCCGGGCACACCGCTACCCTGCTCCCCAACGGTAAAGTCCTGATTGCCGGCGGCACTGGCTTGCCGAGCGCGGAGCTTTACGATCCTGTGACAGGCCTGTTTACCCCGACCGGGAACATGACCACACCACGCTTGGGGCACACGGCCAGCCTACTCCCTGACGGTCGTGTCTTGATTATCGGAGGCACCCTTACGGGTGCCAGCGCGGAGATTTACGATCCTGCTACAAGTGTCTTCACTGCCGCCGGCCACACCGATAGCCTGTTGTCCGTGGTGGCGTCGGCACTTCTCCACAATGGAAAAGCTTTGGTTCTCGGTTACGGTGTAGCCCAACCAGCACCGCATATTAACGTCATTACAGCCCAACTCTACGATCCTTCGACAGGTATATTCGCCGATACCGGGGCAATGTCGATCGTTCATGACGGTACGCCCATGGCCACCGTGCTCCCCAACGGCAACGTCTTAATCAGCGATGGCGGATTCGGACTGACTTGTTGCTTTGGCTATCTCGGATCTCGTTTTCTCGTTAGCTGTTGTGCTTCTGAACTCTACGACGCTGCTGCCGGCACCTTCAGTCCGACCAGCGACACGATGTTAGCAGCCACGGCCGCACGCACAGCGACCCTACTCACAAGCGGCAACGTCTTGCTGGCGGGTGGCTATTGTGACGGATGTGGCGCTTTTAGCAAAGCCGTCTTGTACGACTTCGCGAGCGGAAATTTTAGTGTCACGCCTGGCTTGATCGAAGCCCGCTCGGGGCACACCGCCAGCCTCCTCCCTGATGGAACGGTTCTGATCGCTGGCGGCACGGGTCTGGAATATGCGAGTAAGGCCACCACAGAGATTTACGATCCGCGCAGTGGAGCGTTTACCGTGGGTGCCAACATGACCTCACGCCGGAATTCGCATACGGCTACCCTGCTTCAGGACGGAAGGGTCTTGATCACTGGCGGGTACGACGACAGCGGGCTTCCAGAGTTCAGCCTGCCAACCCTTAACACCGCTGAGGTTTATAGCGGTTCGGCGGCATTGCCATATTCTGGAGCGGCGCTATCCGCAAGCGGCGCCAGCGGCTCAGTCAACCTCACGTTCCCCGCCCACTCCTCGTGGACGGCCTCGAGTACTGCGGATTGGATTAGCTTTACCGGACCAGTGTCGGGGACAGGTAACGGGACGTTGAATTATCAGGTGGCGGCGAATGCGGGAGCGAGCCGCTCCACCAGGATTACTGTTGGCGGCCTCTCGTTTACGGTGGAGCAGCAGGCGGCTTCCATTCCTGGCCTGACCCTGATCGGGTCGATGCCGCACGCCGTCGCCGAGGAGGACTGGAGCACCACATTCACACTAGTGAACAAGGGTCCGGCGCCGGCTGTGGCGCGCCTCAGTTTGTTCGGCGATCCCGGCGGAGCGCTGACCTTGCCACTAGGGTTTCCACAGGTGATGCCTGCTCCCTTGCCGATATTAGCCTCGTCGTTCGATCGTACGTTAGCGGCGAATTCCCTGTTAACCATCGACACGGCGGGTCCGCAGATCCCACCCGTGGTACAAGGCTCCGCGCAACTGGCGGC
>Ga0105238_10002188_pt1 | contig 19740 bp, 25 predicted proteins | sample KBSC34metaG_FD_81526 | JGI IMG/M metagenome (GOLD analysis project Ga0105238, IMG submission 81526) | Corn rhizosphere microbial communities from Kellogg Biological Station, Michigan, USA - KBS C3-4 metaG | ecosystem: Host-associated > Plants > Roots > Rhizosphere > Soil | place: Michigan, USA... | reverse complement strand
TGGCGATCTGATGCACACCCTCGACCTCGTCCTGCTCGTGCTCGCCGCCGGATGCTTCGCCCTCGCGGCTGGCAACGCGACCGCGAAGGTCAACCTCGTGGCGCTCGGGCTGCTGTTCTGGGTGCTGGTGCCGCTCATCGCGGTCGTGCACTCCGGCTGATCGTGAAGACCTGCCGGATCTGCGCGGTCACCAAACCGCTCGACCAGTTCTACCGGGACGCGGCACTGCCGGATGGCCGCAAAGCTCGGTGCAAGGCGTGCGAGCAGGCCGCGCCGCGTAAGCATCGCCTCCTGTGCTCCCAGTGCGGCCGGCAGTGCTACGCCAACCGGAACAGCCGGCAGTCGGGCGAGGCGACCTGCAACAGCTGCCGCCGGACCACGGCCGCACTGAGGGTGAAGCCGAAAAAGACAACCTCCCGCGCGTGCACCGGCTGCGGCCGAATGCACCGGGGCAGTTACCCGGAGTGCTACCAGTGCCGCCGGCCCAACGGCTGGAACGGGCCCACGATGTCCGGCGCCACGGCTGAGGAACGCGCCGAGCAGGCCCGCGAGCGGAAGAAGTGGAAGCCAGTCGTCGAGGCCGGCCGGGCCTACTGTCAGCAGGGCCTCCCGGGCAACGGCAGTAGCGGGACATGCGTCGAACCGACCCGCTGGATCGCCCCGGGGTCGCGGTGGGCAGTCGGACACACCGACGACCGAACCGCACGCATCGGCCCGGTCCACCATCGGTGCAACCACCTCGACGCGTGCTCCCGCGGAGGACTGGCGAGGACGGCCAAGTACAGGCCGCAGCCAGGCGGCGGTTTCGATTCGAAGGCCAAATCGCTGTCCTTGTGAACGTTCGGAGAGAGAACGAAATCAGTGGCAGTCGTAATCGAGGCTCCGTCCAAAAAAAGCACCACATCTCTTACGGCGATCTTGGCCGAGCGTGGCGATCCGATGGCGGCGTGCGAGTCGTTGCCGTGGCTGCGCAGCTTCCGTCGTGTGCCTCGTGATGCCGCTGCCCCGCTGGCGATGTCCGGTCCTCATCCTCGTGCGGTCGGCTCGTACGGCGCCGAGTGCATCCTGTGGGCGCGCGACTCGATGGGCCTGACGCCGCGGTGGTGGCAGGCGTTGGCGATCACTCGTCAGCTGGAGCACGACGCGGACGGTGCGCTGGTGTGGCGCGAGGTGGTGGAGACGGGGCCGCGCCGGGTGGGCAAGTCGGTGCGGCTGCGGGTGTCGGCGCTGTGGCGGTCGGCGAACGCCGAGCTGCTGCGCGAACCGCAGTTGACCATGCTGGTGTCGAAGGATCTTGCGGTGGGCAAGGAGATCCACCGAGGTGCGTGGCGGTGGGCCGAGCAGCACAACTGGCGTGTGATCCGGCTGAACGGCGGGCAGGAGATCGAGTCGCCGGCTGGTGATCGCTGGCTACTGCGGGCACCGACGGCGGCGTACGGCTACGACGTCGGCTACGGCCAGGTGGACGAGGCATGGGACGTGGACCCGCAGGCGATCACCGACGGGCTCGAGCCGGCGCTGTTGGAGCGGGAGTCGCCGCAGTTGCATCTGACCTCGACGGCGCACGTTCGGGCCTCGTCGCTGATGCGTCGGCGGTTGCTGGGGGCTCTGCGTGGTGGTGACCCGGACGTGCTGCTGCTGTTCTGGGGCGCGCATCCTGAGGCCGATCTGGCGGATGAGGCGACGTGGCGGGCAGCGTCGCCGCACTGGTCGGAGGCTCGGCGTCAGCTGATCTCGCGGAAGTACCTCGCGGCGCTGGCGGGTGAGGACGACCCGGAGGTGGACGACCCGGACCCGGTGCGCGGTTGGGCGGCGCAGTACCTCAACGTGTGGCCGGCGCTGCTGGGCACGGCGGCGACGATCCTCCCGAACTGGGAACACCTGGCGGTCGACCCGCCTGCCGTGCCCGAGGTGCTGGCGCTGGCGGTGGCGGCCGACACCGAGCAGACGTGGCTGTCGCTGGGCGCCGCGCTGGTGTCGGAGCGGCATCATCTGGCGGCGGCGATCCCGCGGATGCGGGTGGCGCAGCAGGACGCGTTCGTGCGCGAGGTGGCGCGGGTGTCGGCCGAGCATGGCGGGGTCGCCGTGGTGGTGGACGACAAGGGCCCGGCGGCGTTCCTGATCCGCCCGCTGCGTGATGCGGGCGTGCCGGTGCAGACGGTGGGGCTGAACCAGTTCATCGACGCGACGTCCTACCTCGTGCAGGCGGTGGACGCCGGCGAGGTGGAGCACGGCGACTACGAGGACCTGAACGCCGCGGTGTCGGCGGCGGGTTGGCGCAAGGTGGGTGACCGTCGCGCGTTCGCGCGGCGCTCGGGCGATATCTCGATGTTGGAGGCGGTGGCCTTGGCTGCATGGGCGGCGGCCGAGGCGGATTACGACGTGATGGCGAGCGTGCTGTGAGGGGGCTGCGCTGATGGTGTGGACCCCTTGGGCCAAGCGGAACGCGCAGGTCACCGCGTCGGACCTGCTGGGCTGGCAGACGGCAGCTCGCTCGGGTCGCGGGCCGCTGGGCGGGACGAACATCTCCCGGGATCAGGCGCTGCGGCATTCGGCCTACTGGGCGTGTCTGCGGTTGCGCGCCGATCTGGTGTCGACCATGCCGATCGACGTGTTCCGGCGCGTGGGCGGTATCCAGGTGGAGATGCCGAAGCCGCCGGTGCTGCAGATGCCCGGCGGGTCGAACTGCGAGATCGAGGAGTGGCTGTACTCGACGCAGGTCGACCTCGACTCGACCGGCAACACGTTCGGGATCATCAAGGCGCGCGACGGGCAGTCGTTGCCGGCGCTGATCGAGCTGCTGCCGGTCACGGACGTCGTCGTGTCGATCCGCGGGGGCGAGATGCAGGTGCGGGTCGCGGGCGAGCTGATCGACCCGATGAACCTGTGGCACGAGAAGCAGTTCACGTCCTCTGGCATCCCGGTGGGCCTGTCGCCGACCGCGTCGGGGGCGGCGTCGATCCGCGGCTACCTGTCGGCGCAGCAGTTCGCCGCGGACTGGTTCGCCGGCGGCGCGACGCCAGCGGCGCAGCTCAAGAACACGTCGAAGAAGCTCGACCCGGACGAGGCGCGGAAGGTCAAGGACCGGTTCCGCGCGGCGGTCGACACGGGTGACGTGTTCGTGACCGGCAGCGACTGGGACTACTCGATGCTGTCGGCGAAGGCGTCGGAGGCGATGTTCCTCGACGAGCGCCGGTTCGGGCTCGGTGACGTGTGCCGGTTCCTGGGCGTGCCGGGCGACATGATCGACGCGGCGCCGGACGGGACGGCGATCACCTACGCCAACATCACGCAGCGCAACCTGCAGCTGCTCATCATGAATCTCGGCCCGGCGATCACGCGGCGCGAAGCGGCGTTCTCGCGGCGGATGCTGCCGCAGCCGCGCTACGTGAAGTTCAACACCGACGCGCTGCTGCGGATGGATCTGGCGTCGCGCTATGCGGGCTACAAGCTCGCTGTCGACTCGCGGTTCATGACCCCGGACGAGATCCGCGAGCTCGAGAACCGCCCGCCGTTGACGCCGGAGCAGGAAGCGGCGTTCGCCCGGCTGTTCCCGTGGAAGTCCCCAGGCATCGAACCGACGGGAGCGCCGGCGTGAGGCCAGCGACGATCCGTGAGGCCCGGGCGGATGCGCTGCTCGAAGCGGCACGAGCACTGGAACAGATCGGTAGTGGGGCCACGCTCATAGCGCTGCGGGCCTGGTTGATCGAGCGTTCGCGTTGCGAGCGCCTGGGCGTGGTCGAGGAGGCCTCATGAGCGTGACGATGGAGCAGGCGGCCGAGAAGCGTGCCGCAGCGACCCGGGCGGCGTGTGACCGGCCCCGCGAGCGCCGCGACGGTGCTTCCCCCGGAGCGCACCCGCTGGTGCGCGCCACCTCGCGGATCGAGCTGCGTGACGCGGCCGACGGCGGCGGTGGGGTGCACTTCACCGGGTACGCCTCGGTGACCGGCCGCGGCTACGAGATGTGGGATTGGGCCGGGCCGTACACCGAGCTCGTGGCGCCGGGTGCGTTCGAGAAGACGCTGGGCGCGCCTGGCCTCGACGTGCCGCTGGTGCTCGGCCACGACCCGATGCGCCGGCTCGCGCGGACGAAGAACGGGTCGCTGTCGCTGGCCGAGGACGAGACGGGCTTGCTGGTCGACGCCCCGTCGCTCGACCTGGCCGATCCGGACGTCGCGTACATCGCGCCGAAGCTGCGCTCGGGCCTGATCGATGAGATGTCCTTCCGGTTCTCGATCACGCAGGGCGAGTGGTCGCCGGACTGGACCGAGTTCCACATCAACGAGGTGGACATCAACCGCGGCGACGTGGCGATCGTCGGCTACGGCGCCAACCCGTACACCTCGGGCGAGCTCCGGTCGGCGCTGCGGAAGCTGCAGGCGAAGCGGGCTCTCGACCCCGAGGACGTCAACATGCTGACGCAGGCGCTCGGCTGGCTGTCCGCGGTCGACTCGATCGTCGACGAGGGTCAGGAAGCCCTCGCGGCGTACCTGAAGGTGCCCAGCCCCGACCCGGACGACATGTCCGGGAACGGCGCGGCGGAACTGTCCGCTGCTGCCGCCAAGATCGCGCGAGCCTTGCGTTTCGAGGATCTCGCGCCGCGCGTCCTCATCTGAGGACGAGCACCCGCCTCACCGCTTCGCGCACCAACCCCGCCGCGCCGCGCCTTCGCACGGTCTGGCTTGCCGGGGTCGATGCCTGCTGCCGGCTCGAGGCCTCACAACCCAACTGAGCGAAAGGAAGGACGAGCCGTGAAGCTCTCCGAACTGATCGCGCAGCACGAGGCCCGGATGGCCGAGAAGCTGCGTGACCGCAACCAGATCGCCGCCGAGCTGACCCAGCTGCGCGACGAGAACACCGAGGACGAGGCTCGCGTGACCGAGCTGCTCGACAAGAAGCGCGGCCTCGACACCGAGGTCGACGCGATGGTCGCCCGACGCGACGAGCTGAAGGCCGAGGCCGAGCGCGACGCCGCGGCCGACCGGCTCGCCAAGGAGGTCCACCCCACCGGCCAGCGCGGTGGTGCGCAGCCGTACGACCGCGTCCTGCGGGTCGGCTCCGAGGAACGCACCTACGCCCCGCACAAAGAGCGCGGCTTCGACGCCTCGCGCGGCGTGATCCGCGCCGGGTCGAAGGCGGGCGGCCAGTTCGAGCGGGACGTCGCGGGCGCCTTCCTCGGCGACCCGGGCGCCCGTGAGCGGCTCGAGCGGCACATGGCCGAGGAGCGGGTCGAGCGGGCCGAGTGGCTCGAGCGAGCGGCCGGCACCGGTGCGTTCGCCGGTCTGACCGTGCCGCAGTACCTCACCGACCTGTACGCGCCGGCGGTGGCGGCGAAGCGTCCGTTCGCGGACGCCTGCAACAAGCACGAGCTGCCGGCGTCGGGCATGACGGTGAACCTGTCGCGCATCACGACCGCGACCTCGGTGGCGGCGCAGGCGTCGGAGAACACGGCGGTGTCGGAGACGAACATCGACGACACGCTGCTGACCCTGAACGTGCAGACGGCGGCCGGTCAGCAGACACTGTCCCGGCAGTCGATCGAGCGCGGCACGGGCGTGGAGTCCGTCACCCTCGACGACCTGTTCCGCCGCTACGCCACGAACCTCGACTCGATGCTGCTGAACCAGGCGACGACCGGTCTGGCCGCGTCGTCCTCGGTGATCGCGTACACCTCGGCGACCCCGAAGGTCGTGGAGTACTACCCGATCGCGATCTCTGGTCTCGCGGCGGTCGAGGCGGCGATGCTCGACATGTCCTCGGGCGACAACCTCATCGTGATGCACTCGCGGCGCTGGTACTGGCTGCAGAACGGCCTGTCGTCGACGTGGCCGCTCATCTCGCAGCCCGGCATCGCCGCGCAGATGATGGGCAACAACGCCGACGTGCCCTACGGGCGCGGCGTGCGCGGCGTCCTGCCGAACGGCACCCCGGTGATCGTCGACAACAACGTGACGACCACAGGTCTGGCCGGCGCGGTCACGGGCGGCACCCAGGACCACACGTACGTCGTGGACCAGAAGGAATGCCACCTGTGGGAGGACCCGGCGGCGCCGGTGTTCATCCGCGCGGAGCAGCCGGCGGCGGCGAGCCTCGGGGTGCTGCTGGTCGTGTACGGCTACTTCGCCTACACATTCAGCCGGTACGCGCAGTCGCAGCTGATCTCCGGCACCGGCACCGTGACCCCGGCGTTCACGGGCGCCTGATCGACGTTGGTCGGGCCGGGCTCCGTGTGGGGAGCCCGGCCCGCCCTCGGTTCCTACCCATTCCGATCACCGAAGGAGCGCGCTCATGACCGAGCCGTCCGATGCGCTGCGCAAGCAGCTGAAGTCCGACGCGGGCCCGCACGCCACCCCGGATCAGGAGCGCGCCGCGCAGAAGCGCCGCGAGGCTGCCGGCGCGGACGAGGTCGACGACCGCAAGGCGCCGTCGGGCCGTCACAGCCGTCGCAAGCAGGACGGCTGATCGCTCGTGTCTGCTCTCCAGCTCGCGGACGCCAAGGCGCACCTGAACATCACGGTCGCCACGTACGACGCCGAGTTGCAGACGGTCATCGACGCGGCCGAGGACTGGATCGGGCAGATCGTCGGCCCGGTGACGGCGACGGCCGGGCTGGTGAAGACGTACGACGGCGACTGCATGGCGGTGCTCTTGCCGTCGGGTGTGGCGTCGGTGCAGAGCGTCACCGAGAACGGCCAGGCGATCACCGACTACACGGTGAACCTGGCGTCCGGGATCGTGTACGCCGGCTCACAGCTGGCGCCGCGGCGGTTCTTCCCCGGCGTGCAGAACATCGTCGTCAGCTACACCGGCTACCTCGCGGGGTACTCGAGCCTGCCGGCCGGTCTGCTGTTCGCGATCAAGGAGAAGGTGCGCGAGCTCTGGTCGACGCAGCGCGGGTCGGGCACTCGGCGGCCGGGTAGCGGTTCGACGAACGCGGCGGGGCAACCGCTGCCGGACTTCGACGACCTGCTCGCGCCGTATCTCCAGATCCCCGGGTTCGCATGACGGTCTCGATCGTCCCGGCGCTCATCGACACGCTGGTGACCGCGGCCGACGCGACCGTTCCGGCGAACGTCAACGTGTTCGACGGCTTCGGGGTGTCCGATGACCCGGGCGACTACCTGATGATCGGCGTCGACGACCCGGACGCTGACGGCTGGGCGAACACCGCGGATGCGCAGGAGGACATCTCGTCCGTTGGTCCGCCGTCTGGGGCACGCGATCAGACCGGGTCGGTGGTGTGCGTCGCGCTGTCATGGAACGGCGACTGTGACCAGAAGGCGGCCCGCGACGCCGCTCTGACCACGATGACCGCTCTCGCGGCCTACGTGCGCGCCAACCCCGGGCTCTCGATCGCGTCGGGCTCGCAGACGTTCTGGTGCTGGTTCTCCCCGTCCGAGGCGTGGAAGCAGCAGCAGGACGACGCCGGAGCCAAGGCGCAAGTGGTCTTCCGTATCGGTTTCTTCGCTCGTCTCTAGGGAGCTGGCAATGCTGTTCAGGAACAAGTCCGACGACGACCTCGAGCTCGTGCAGGGCGGCGTCCGTGGCGTCGTGGTGCCGCAGGGCGAGACGCACGTCGTCACCGCCGACGAGGCTGCCGGCTTCGTGCTGCAGTGCGGCCCGGACGGACGGTGGGAGCCGGCCGACGACGAGGCGAAGGCGGTAGTGGAGGCCGCCACGGCCGAACCGGAAGACGAGGAGCTGTCGGCGACTCAGCCGGACGGCGAGCAGGACGCCCCCACCCCCGCGGCCAAGCCGCGCAAGCGCACCGCGCAGAAGGAGAGCTGACCCATGGCTATCGGAGCCGGCCTCGCGGCCCAGGTGGGTATCGCGAACGAGACGGTCGTCAACACGCCGGTCGCGGTGACGGTGTTCACCGAGTTCGACCCGGGCGAGACGTTGGAGGCGCGGCCGAACTTCGCGCAGGGGACGGGGTTGCGCGCGGGTGGTCTGACGCCGCGGTCGGCGCGTCGCATCCTCACCGGTCTGGACGCGGGCGGGGACATCTCGTTCGACGTGCCGAACAAGGGGCTGGGCAAGTGGGTGCAGGCGATGATGGGGTCGTACTCCACCAGCGCGACGCAGCTGTCCGCATCGGCCGCGTGGCAGCAGATCCACAATCTCGGCTCGGCGGATGGCAAGTCGTTCACTCTGCAGAAGGGTGTCCCGTCGATCGACGGCACGGTGAACCCGCTGACGTTCGGCGGCTGCAAGCTCACCTCGTGGGAGCTGACGTCGGGCCCGAACTCGATCGCGAAGCTGAAGTGCACGGTGGACGCGATGAGCGTCCAGCCGACCGGCGCGGGCGCGCTGGCGTTGCAGACGGCGTCCTACTCGGCCTCGACCGGCATGTTCGCGTTCCACCAGCTGACCGTCCAGACGTTCTCGGCGTACACGGTGGTGTCGGGTCTGTGGACTCCGACGACGCCGGTGTCGATGGGCGTCGTCCGGAACTTCTCGCTCAAGGGTGGGCAGCCGAAGGAGACGACTCGCTGGCAGGCGGGCTCGACGACGAAGGCTGAGGCGCTGGTCAACGACTTCCAGCCGATCACCGGTCAGATCGACGTCGACTTCGCCTCGATGGCGCTCTACAACCAGTTCGTCGCGAACACCGGGCAGGGGATCGTGGCGACGTTCACCGGCCCGATCATCGCCTCGACGTTCGCCAATACGTTGCAGTTCATCATGCCGGCGGCGTTCCTCGAGCAGGGGTCGACGCCGAAGGTGGCGGACAACGGGGTCGTGACGGTGCAGTACCCGATCACCGCGCTCGACGACGGGACGAACGGCGCGCTGCAGGTGCAGGTCATCTCGACCGACACCACGGTCTGACATGGCCGACGACGCGTTCGTAGGCGACTTCCCGGTCCTGCGCATCCGCGGTGGTCGAGGTGGATTCTCTGGCATCACAGAGGTGCGGCTCGGCGGGGTCGATCTGATCCCGTTCGGGGTCACGCAGATCTCGCTGTCGGCGCATTCCAGTGAACTCACGACCGCGACGATCACCTTCGAGGTCGTGCCGGACATCGAAGTGCCCGCCGCCGTGATGCTCACCCCGAAGTCGGAGGTGAAGGTCGTATGGCCGCTGGCATCGAAGTAACCGCGAAGCTCGACCCGGCCGACCTCGCGGCGCTGGGGCAGGCGGCGAAGAACGCGGGCAAGACGATCCAGCGCGAGTTCCTGGCGGGGCTGAAGACGGCGACGAAGCCGCTCGGGCGCCGGATGGTGCAGGAGGTGGCGCCGGACCTGCCGCATGGGCTTGCGTACCGGGTCGCTGCCGTGCTGCCCACGGTCACGGCGCGCGCTGCCGCCGGCGGGGCCGAGGTGGCGCTCAACTTCCGGAAGCCGCGGGTCCTGCGCGAGATCGAGGCGGGCCACATCCCGCACCCGGTGTTCGGCCGCTCGGATCGTCCGCGCGGTCAGTGGACGTGGGACAACACGCAGACGATCGAGCCGGGCAAGGTGACGGCGGCGTTCGAGCGCAACGTCCGGTCGGCCGACGCCGCGATGCTCAAGGTGATGGACAAGGTCGCTCGGGATCTGGGGTTCCGGTGAAGGCGCTCGGCAAGTGGGACGTCGATCTCCCGGGTGAGCACTACCTGTGGGAGCCGGACGAGGTGAGCGTCGGCGAGTGCCTGATGCTGGAGAACGAGTCCGGGCAGGGCTACGAGCGGTGGATCGCCGACGTTGGCGACGGCCGCGCGGTCGCCTGCCAGATCCTCGTGTGGTTCCTGCGGCGCAAGGCCGGCCGCCAGGAGGACCGGCTCGCCATCGACTTCCCGCTCCGCAAGCTGGAGATCACCGCCTTCATCGAGGACGGCGTCGATGACGACCCGGAAGCATCCGCGGGCTCCGAGCCCGCTACCGCGTCGAGTTCATCGACCGCTACGGAATCAAGCCCTGGGAGTGGGACCAGTTGACGCTCTCGGACGTGCGTGACCTGATCTCGAAGCTGAGCTCCGATGGCTGACAAGTCGCTGCGCTACGTCGTCTCCGCGGTCGACAAGAACGCGGGCAAGACGATCGGCGACGTCGCGAAGCACGGCTCGAAGGCTGCGGCGACGATCGGCAGCGCGTTCGGGAAGCTGTCGGGCGTCCTCGGTGGCGAGGTCGGTGAGCTGGCGTCGAAGCTGCAGGAGCACTTCGACCAGCTGGGCGAGCACGGCGGTCACGGGCTGGCGGCGAAGCTCGAGGTGGGTGGCGCCGCGATGCTCGGCATCGGGGCCTCGCTCACCGCGATGGGGGACGCGGAGAAGCAGTCGACGGACCAGCTGCGCACGGCGGTCGACAACGCCGGCGGGTCGTTCGAGGCGCTCGAGCCGAAGGTCGAGTCGGCCGTCGGTCACATGGAGAAGTACGGCTATACCGCGATCCAGACGAAGGACGCGCTGACGAAGCTGACGAACGCGACGCAGGACCCGGCCAAGGCGATCGGTCTGATGGGCGAGGCGGCCGATCTGGCGGCGTCGCGGCACATCACGCTCGCGTCGGCGTCCGACATGCTGTCCAAGACGATCAACGGGTCGACGCGGCTGTACAAGCTGTACGGCATTCAGGTGCAGACGAACGCCGACGGGACGAAGAACCTCACCGGGGCGCAGGAGCGGCTCGCGCAGATCCTTCACGGGCAGGCGGACGCGGCGGCGAACAACTTCACCGGCAAGCTGCGGCAGTTGCGCGCCGAGGTGGAGGACAACGTTGCGGCGTTCGGGCAGAAGTACGGGCCGGCGCTCACCGCGACCGGCGCTGGGATGCTGATCCTCACGCCGATCCTCAAGGGCGCAGGGTCGGCCGTGTCGGCGCTGGCGAGCAAGTTCCGCGGCGCTGGTGTGGCGGCTGAGGACGCTGCTGCGACGACGGTGGCGGCCGATGAGGAGATCGTCGCCGGCAACGAGGAGGCGGCGGCGTCGGCTGCTGCTGCCGGGGCGGCCGAGAAGGGCCGTTCGCTCAGTTCGATCGCCGCGCTCGGTGGTCTCACGCTGGGAATCGCGGCCGTCGGGCTGGGCGCGTCGGAGCTGACGAGCAAGACGGACGCGGCGTTCCAGGGCATGGAGTCGTCGATCAAGTCGGACGACGAGGCGCTGACGCGGCTGCTGTCCGACGTCGTCAACGGCAAGGGGTCGTTCGAGCAGCTGGCCGATGGAGCGTTGAAGGCGGCGCTGAGCGCCGACGGGCTGGCGGACAAGGCAGCGGCGGCGGGGATCACCGTCGAGGATCTGGTGAAGGCGATCCAGGGCGGCGCGGGCCCGACGGCGAAGCTGGCCGAGGAGTGGAAGAAGTCCGGTGCACCGTCGGGCGCCACGCTGGTGCAACTCGCCTCGCTGGCGGACAAGTACGGCGAGACGAAGAAGAAGACGGACGAGACCACCGACTCGGTGAAGAAGCAGACGGTCGCGCTCAACCCGCTGGCGACGAAGCTGGGGATCACGAACAGCGCGCTCGCGACGGCGCAGCAGCAGGCAAAGAAGACGGCGGACAGCAACAAGGCGAACACCCTCGCGATGCAGCTGGAGAACAACGCCGCCGGGCTGCTGTCGGCCGCCTTCGACAAGCTCAACGGCCGGACGCTGAACGTGGAGCAGTCGCACATCGCGTTCCGCAACGCGGAGGCGTCGGTCACCTCGTCGATCAAGGACAACGGAAAGGCGCTGGGGGACAACACGGAGAAGGGGCGCGCGAACCGGTCGGCCGTGCTGGACGCCATCTCGGCGGCACAGCAGCACGCGCAGGCGATTGCGACGCAGACCGGTTCGACGGTGAAGGCGACGGCGGCGTACCAGGAGGACATCGGCGCGCTGCGGCGGCACCTGCTCGCGATCGGGCTGGACAAGGATCAGGTGCAGCGGCTCATCGACAAGTACGGCCAGATCCCGCCGCTGAAGACGACCAAGCTCACCGTGAAGGACGAGGCGTCGTCGGATCTGCGGAATATCCAGTCGTACCTGCACGGCCTCGCGTACGGCGTGACGGTGCCGGTTCGGGTGCAGAAGTCGGGCATCGGCAACGAGGCGACGGCGAGTCAGGGGCACGCCGGCGGGTCGGACTTCTTCTCCGGCGGCCGGACGCTCATCGCCGAGCGCGAGCCGGAGATCGTCGACCTGCCACGCGGCTCGACCATCACGCCGCTATCGAAGATCGGCCGCGGTGGCAGCGGTGGCCAGACCGTGCAGGTGAACGTCAACCTGCCGGCCACCGGGCTCTACTCGGCCGAGGCGGCGCGGTACTTCGTCAGCCACCTCGAGCAGTGGCTTCGCTCTGGCGGCGGGATCAAGGGGATCACGTACTGATGCCGAAGGTGACTTCGGCGACGGCTGAGATCGAGTTCGTCGCTGGGACGTGGACCGACGTGTCGGCTGACGTCGACTGGGCGGCTGGCTGGTCGTTCCAGGTGGGCCGTACGACGCCGCAGGGGGTCGCGCAGACCTCGACGCTCGCGCTGACGCTCTACAACGCGAAGGGGAAGTACACGCCGGGCTTGCAGACCCTCTCGGACGGGACGGCGGCGCCGTACTACCCGAACGTCTTGACCCGGAAGCGGCTGCGCGTCTCGATCAACGGGAACGTCCGCTGGCTGGGGTTCGTCAAGGGCTGGTACCCGCAGATGGTCAACGGGGTCATCGGCAAGGTCGTGGTGCAGGCGGCCGACCGGATGGACGCGCTAAGCCGGGTACTGCTGCGCCATCCGTACCTGCAGGAGCACCTGAGCCAGGCGGCTACGGCCGGCGGCACTTCCCTTCTGTACCTGATGAACGACCATTTGCCGACGAACTACACAACCGGCACGCTCACGGAGTACAACCGCGCCGCTTCGCCGTTCGTATTCCTCAGCTACGTCGGGCCCAACCAGACGGGGTCGACCGACGCTCCGATGCCGGCAGCCGATGGGCTGACCGGCCTCGCCTGTACCAACGGCTTGATCTCGTTCAACAACCAGACGCTGCGGTCCGGCTTTGCTGGTGACTTCCTCGTCTCAGCCTGGGTCACGCTCCCGATCCTGAACAGCGGCAACTCCTTGGCGAGCGGGGTGTTCAGCGGCTTCCTCCATCAGCTCCTCTCTCCGTCCGGCAGCACGGCCGACCCCGAGGTGCAGCTGCAGATCAAGTACGCGCCGACGCCGGCCACGACCAACCTCCCGGTCAACCTCCTCATCTCGAACACCACGTACTCGAATATCACAGGCACCGGACCTGTCGACGACGGTCTGCCACACCACTACGCGGTGCTGGCAACGACGAGCGCAGGCGTGCAGACGCTCCGCCTGTACTGCGACGGGGTGCAGGTCGGCAGCGCTGTCACCGGTGCGGCCGGCCAGCTCTCTGGTGTGGGCGCGAACGTCATCACGCTGATCAATGCCTCGACTGACAGCGGCTTCACCAGTCTGGCCGTCAACGTCGGCCCGATCTCCTACTACTGGGGCGGCACCTACAGCGTCGCGATCGTCCAGGCGCTCTACGCAGCCGGCACCGGATACGCTGGAGACACGACCTCGGCGCGTGAGGCGCGCATCCTGGCGTACGCCGGCCTGTCGGCGGGTGACTACAGTCTCGACACCGGCGTCGCACGCATGGGCCCGCAGCCGCTGAACGGCGTTGACGTCGTCACCGCGTCACAAGCCACCTCCAGCACCGAAGGCGGGGGCAGTGCTGTCTACGTCAACGCCGGGACGGTCGTCTTCAAGAGCCGAACCGCTCGCAAGCCCGGCGCCCCGACCCTCACTCTCGATGCAGTGCGAGACCTAACCCGCGAGGTGTGGCAGCCCTCGCACGACGACACGACGCAGATCAACCAGGTGATCGTCAATCGCGCCGACGATGCCGGCACTGTCAGCACGCAGGCGATCGACAAGAGTGCCGGCGGGCCGGTCATCAACACGGATGTCACCACCTACGCATCTACCGATGCTGATGCTCTGAATCTTGCGCAAGACGTGATTGCGCAGAACTTCACGCCTGGGTTTCGGCTCTCGCAGGTGGCCGTCGACCTCGTCACAGCGGAGAACAATCTCTACGCATCAGCCTTCGCCGTCGGCATCGGGTCACGCCTGCGGGTCACTGCAATCCCGGCCGGAGTGACACCTGCCACGCAGGTGGACAGCCTCGTCGAGGGGTGGCGCGAGGAGTACAGCGTCAACGGCGGCGTCGAGGTCTACCAGTTCACCTTCGACACCAGCCCTGCCGACTCGCCCGCATGGATGGTGTGGGACGACGCGAGCTATGGCCGGTGGCAGGCGACCGGCTGCACGCTCAACGCCGGAATCACCAACTCGGCCACGACCGTGGTGATCGCGACGACGGCCGGCAAGCCCACCTTCACCACCAATGCGGCGATGTACCCGCTGAAGGTGGCGATTGCTGGCGAGCACATCCAGCTGAACAGCGCGCCGTCCGGCTCGACGTCGCCGCAGACGTTCACCGGAGTCACCCGCGGCGTCGACGGGACGACTGCCGCGGCGCAGGCCGGCGGCGCAGCAGTCGACCTCGCTCCGACCTCGACATGGACGCTCTAAGGAGTCTCGAATGGCGATCAGCTTCACCACCCAGCCAGCGGTCGGCGACAAGGCCACAGCCGCTGCCCAGGACAACCTCTGCAGCAACGAGATGCTGAACGACTCGGGCAGTTCGACGATCACCCCGTCGGGCGCGAACGTCACCACCTCGCTGGCGGTGACGTTCAACAAGACGTTCCCCTCGGCGCCCCGCGTGATATGCCAGTTCACCACCGGGATCTCGAGCACGGCGACATGCTTCGTGTGGCCCACATCGGTCACCACGACGGGCTTCACGCTGAACATCAACCGGTCGACCACGACCGCCACGTCGGTGACGTGGCTCGCCTTCACTACTCAGTGACGAGGCGCTGACCCATCTCGCCAGAGGAGGCCGGGTGCATGACCGCTGCCCTGACGGTGGGGACCGTCCGTGAACGTCACCAGTTGGATCACGCTGGCCTGCGCAATGCCGGTGCTCGCCGGCGTCGGATGGCAGATCTTGCGCGACCTCAGGAAGGACCGCGACGAGCAGGAGGAGCGGGCTCGCGAGGCGGCGGTGCGCGACGCGCTGGTGCAGGAGCGGCTGCGGCAGCTCGAGGAGCGCGGCCATGACGACGACTGACCCGCTCGTGCCGCCACTGGTGCCTCCACCGCGGCGCACGAACCGGAACCTGTGGATTCTCTACGCGCTCGTCGTCGTTTTGCTGCTCATGGTCGCGCTCGGTGGCCCGCTGCTGTTGAGCCGCACAAGCGACAGCGACCAGCGGGCCAAGCACGCCGAGAAGGTGGCGCAGGCGAACCAGCGGGCGCTGCAGTCGGCGAACGCGTGCATCCGCATCTCCTGCGGCGTCCCCGTCCCCACCCCGTCGACGACGTCCACCTCGGGCGCCCGCGGGACTCGAGGACCGGGGCCGACGCAGGCGCAGATCGACGCAGCGGTGAACGACTACTGCTCGTTCCGGAACGACTGCATCGGCATCCCGTCGCGTGCGCAGGTCGCGGCAGCGGTGCGGGCGTTCTGTTCGGCCGGCGCATGCCGCGGAACACGGGGCGCGCGGGGCCCCAGCGGCTCACCTGGCGCCTCCGGGGCGGCCGGCGACACCGGGCCGGGGCCGAGCGATCAGGAAATCTCAGACGCCGTCACGGCCTACTGCGCGGCGCACGGCAACTGCACCGGCCCAGCGGGGCCGAAGGGCGACACGGGCGACCCGGGGGCGGCGGGCGCGGCCGGCAGTCCGGGCCGCGGGATCGCGTCGGTCGACTGCACTGGGCTCGGGATCGATCAGCTGGTCATTCACTTCGATGACGGGACGACGCAGACCGTCCCCTGCACCACGCCGACACCGACACCGAGCGGAGCACCGACCTCATGAGCGTGGCCTTCGACGCCGCGAACCCGAACATCTCGATCGACGCGATGGTGCGGCACGGCGCGATCGTCGCCCCGGTCTACATCGTGGGCAACCCCGGCGGCTTCGCGCACGTCGACAAGGCTCGCGTCGCCGCACTGCGGAAGGCCGGGCTCGCACCGCTGCCGAACTGGGAACGCGCGGCCGACTTCTTCCGCCACTGCACGATCGGCGAGGCGCGCGCGGCCGGCGTCGAGGCGTTGGTCGCCTGCCGCGACCTCGGCTTCCCCGCCGACAGGTCGATCGACGTCGTCTTCTCCTTCGACTACGACATCCCGACCAGCGAGTACCCGGCCGCGGCGGCCCGGCTCATCGCAGCGAGCCAGGGACTTGACGGGCACTATCGCGGCAAGGCGTACGGCCCGATCGGGTTCCTCGAGTTCCTCGGCGCGCACCAGCAGCCCGGCCCGCACTGGCTGATGGCGTCCACGTTCCGCGCCACCTCACAGTTCCACGCGGCCGAGGTCAGCGCCCCGCACGTCGCGCTCGTCCAGTCGCACGACGCCGCCGGCAACTGGCTGTCCAGCCCCATCCCCGGCACCGACATCAACACCGTCATCAACCCGCACGGCCTCGGCGCCTGGTGGCCCGACGGCTCGCCCTACGCCCCAGGAGGCACAGTGAGCAAGCAGGACGTCCTTGACGCACTCGCGGACCCGGAAGGCAGGAAGCTGCTCGCGCAGGCGGTCCTGAGCGCCGATATCGTGCCGGCGCCCGGCAACCCGCCCGACCCGGCCAACCCCACCTGGGCAACCGCCACCTACCTACGGCTGATCTACAACCTCGTCGCGTCCACCCGGGCGCAGCTGGACCCGGCGAAGCTCGGTGCCGCCATCATCTCCGCGCTGCCGGACGGTGAGACGGGGCTGACGAAGTCGGACGTCGAGTCGGCGGTCGAGACGGGCGTGCGGAACGTGCTCGGGAGCCTGTCGTGAAGACCCTGCTGCGTCGCCTGTGGGCGAACGAGCCGGTGATCGTGCGCGGCGGGCTTGCGCTGGCCGTCTCGGCTGGCGTCCTCACTGCCACGCAGGCATCGGCTGTCGGTGACGCGATCTCGGGCGTCGTCATCGCCGTCGGGCTCATCGCGGCCCGCAGCAAGGTCGCTCCCCGACTACGAAGGTAAGCTGACATGGCCGGAGTCCCCATCGCCGTCGCCTTCGGCGGGCTCACGATGACCGTGAGCATCACGCCGAGCGGCTCGCTCTACACCGACGCCAACCTGACGACGGCGGCCACGTTCCCCGTGACCACGAGCACCGACACGACCTGGTACGCCTCGCCGTCGACCGGCCCCTACTCGGTGTCGATCAAGTTCAACGGCGTCGAACTCGCGGACCCATCAGGCGCGGCCGCCACGGTCTCCGCGACCTCCGGCGCGGCCTTCACGCCAGCGGCGAACCTCACCTCGACGCGCGCCGAGGTCGCCGACGCGAGCGCCTACCCCCTGCGCGGCCGGGCGGCACCGGGGCGACCGCTGCGAAGCTGGACTACTTCAACCCGAAGGACTACGGCGCGAAGCTCGGATGCCGCGGTCGTCACTGCGTCGATCACGTCCGGAGAACTGCATCTGCGGCCCCAAGCTCGAGGGCGACCGGTGGGTGCATCACGCACTGGACGGCAGCGACCCGGCCAGGTGAACGAACAGTCCCCCGCTCGACTTCGGTCGGGCGGGGGCATTCGTGCGTTTCTACGCGACGTGCACCGCGCCACCGAGCGCAGAGACGACCGCGGCGGCCAGTTCGCGCTGCGTGGCGGGTGGAGCGTCGTCCGGCGGTGTCACCCGTCCACCGCGGCCCGTACGTGAAGGTCATCGTCGGCGCCAACTGAGCCGGCGACGTGGACAGCCCCGGCGCACTCCAGGTGAACACCGTCATGCGATGCCCGGTCAGGGTGCACGTCGCGACCGAGACCAGATTCGGCCCACCGTCGCCCACGTCGCCCGCCTCCACGCCCGTGCAGCGGGGGATGTGGCTGGCGATCGTCGCGGCATCGTCGCCCGGCTTCGGCTGCTGCAGGACTGGCGGCTCCGAAGTGACGGCGGACCGCGTCCTCGGCGCCGAGCCCCCACCCGACGACGAGCAGCCGGCCAGCACGATCAGCGTCGCTGCGATGGCGACGCACCTCCCAATGCGCATGGCGGGCAGTATGCGCCCCCGCAGCGCCCGGGCGGAAGATCAGCCGGTCTCGAGCGCGTACAGCGCCCGGCCGCCCAGCAGCCGCTCAGCCTGCGCGGCGACCCCCGAGAGCCGCGCGTGCGCCGCCTCCATGTCCGAGTCCATGTAGATCTCCGTCGTCGCGACCGACTCGTGCCCCAGCAGATCCCGCACGAACAGCGGGTCCTTCGTCATCCGGGCCGCGTACGTCGCAAATGCGTGCCTCATGCTATGAAGCGTCGTCGCCACCCCGATCCGCTGCAGGTGCCGGCCGGACTCCGTCGACAACCGATCCGGGATGTACGGGCGCCCGTCAGGGTGCGCGACCAGCCATCCCCTCGCACCCGAGCCCAATTCGCCGATCACAGGGGGTAGCAGCGGCACGATCCGTTCCTTGCGCCCCTTGCCGTGCACCAGAGCGGTAGGAGCGGGCGGCGCGAGGTCCAAGTCCCGGCGGTGCAGACCGCAGATCTCAGCGCGCCTCAGCCCCGCGAAGGCGGCCAGCACGTACGCCGTGCGCAGCGGGCCGCGCTGGGTGCAGGCGAACACCGTCTGCAGGTCCTCCGGTGTCGTCGGGTGCGGCCGGCCCTTGTTCACGCGCGGGATCACTAGCTCGGCCGCCGGCGAGACGCTCAGGTGGCCGCGCTTCACCGCCCAGTCATAGAAGGCCTTGACGTGGCGCGAGTAAATGTTGATCGTCGCCGGGGCGAGGTGGACGAACTGCGCCTGGAAGGCTGCGAGGTCGTCCGGCGTGGCGTCGAGCAGTGGCTTGTCGATGAACCTGGCGAGGCGGCCGAGCAACTCCACCCTGTCGGCGATCGTGACCGGTGAGTAGTTCGCGACCCGCATTTCGGTGACGTACTGGCGCATCCGATGATCTCCCCCTTGCGACGCCCCACCCGGTGATCACGCTGCACCCGGTTCACCATCCGGTCAAATCGGCGCAAGCTCCTTGTTACGCAGCGTCAGACCGTAGTAAGAAGGGGAGATCGGGGCATCGCGTCGCGCCCTTCGCCCTGGATCGACCGAAGCTTCGGCGAGAGATTCCTCCTAGTAGCTTCCGGGGCGTCCGGGTCGGTGTAGAACCGCTCGACGGGCCACTTCGGGCCGCCGTAGGTCGACAGGTCGAAGATCTCGTCCGCTGACCACTCGGCGCGGCCGGCGAGCTTGTGGCTGACCGCGCCAGCGCTGCGGCCGATCACGGCGCCGATCGCGCGCTGGTCGACGCCCTTGTGTGCCATCATGATCCGCACGTTGCGCGAGATCGTCGGCTGAATCGACACCCGCTCGGTTACGGCGGGAACCCCCGAAAGACTCATGCGTGCAGCTTAGCGCTCATTTCTGCCGCGTCAAGCTCAGGTCCTTCGTCCCGGTTCTCAAACATCGTCTTGACGTGCTCAATTCCTGAGCGTAGAAAGATGAGCATGAGCAGCACCCTCAACGACTTCGTGGCAGCGGAGATCCGCGCCGAGCTCGCCCGCCGCTGCACCCCCCGCGACGAGTTCGCCAAAGCCATGGAGGTCAGCCCGGCCACCCTTGGCCGCCGGCTGGCCGGTGACATCCCCTTCACCGTCAACGAGGTCGAGCGCGTCGCGCGGTTCTTCGACCTGCCGATCGAGGCCTTCCTCATCCGCCAGCCGGGCCGTGAGCGGGTCGCATCGTGACCCGTCTCTACATCCGCCCGGCCGAG
>Ga0105238_10002186_pt1 | contig 19749 bp, 14 predicted proteins | sample KBSC34metaG_FD_81526 | JGI IMG/M metagenome (GOLD analysis project Ga0105238, IMG submission 81526) | Corn rhizosphere microbial communities from Kellogg Biological Station, Michigan, USA - KBS C3-4 metaG | ecosystem: Host-associated > Plants > Roots > Rhizosphere > Soil | place: Michigan, USA... | reverse complement strand
GCCTCGATCATGCCGCGGATGCGGTTCTCGCCCCAGGACGGCACCCACTTGGTCTTGGCGATCTCGTCCAGCGCGCGGTGCCGCAGCGACTGCGGATCCTCGGCCGTGCCCATGCGGGCGAACCACTGCTCGGTGGCGCGGAAGATGACCGGCTGCTTGCAGCGCCAGCAGCACGGGTACGAGTGACGGATCGACTCGCCGGGCTTGTTCAGCAGCAACCCGCGCGCCGCCAGATCGGCGACGATCTTCGGGTTCGCCTCGAACACGCCCAGTCCCCCCCACTGCGCCACCGACGGCAGCAGCCGGCCGGCGGCGTCGACGGGCGCGTAGATGGGCAGGCCCTGCGCCCGTCCCACCACGTAGTCGTCCGCGCCGTGCCCGGGCGCCGTGTGGACCAGGCCCGTGCCTGCCTCCAGGGTCGCGTGGCGCGCGAAGTAGAGGCGGTACTCGCCCCCCGACGCGGCGGGGACGCCGTCCTCGCCGAACCTGGGCGGGTAGGGGGGCACGTAGCGGGCGTTCTCGAGGCCGAGCACCGCCGCCTTCGGCAAGCTCACCCAGCGCTGGGGCGGGCAGTCGAGCCCCGTCGCCGCCAGGAACGTCTCGGCCAGCCCGCGCGCCACGACCAGGTACTCGGTGGCGCCGTTGCGCGTGACGGGCAAGGCCACGTACTCGAGCTCGGGGTTGGCGACGATGGCCAGGTTCGCCGGCAGGGTCCAGGGCGTGGTGGTCCAGATGACCAGCGCCGCCGGATGATCGGCGAGCGCCGGCATCACGCCGCCCAGGCCGTCGACCAGCGGCATGCGCACGTAGATCGACGGCGAGGTGTGGTCCTGGTACTCGACCTCGGCCTCGGCCAGCGCCGTGTTGTGGACCAGGCACCAGTGGACCGGCTTCTTGTCGCGATAGATCAGCCCGGCGCGCGCGAACCCGGCCAGCTGCCGCACGATCGTCGCCTCGTAGGACTTCGCCAGCGTCAGGTAGGGATCGTCCCACTGGCCCAGGCAGCCGAGCCGCTTGAACTCGGTGCGCATGACGTCGACGAACTTCAGCGCGTGGGCCTCGCAGCGGGCCCGGAACTCGGCGGCGCCCAGCTTGGCCTTCGCCTCCTTGCCGCCCAGCTCCTTCTCGACCTGCTGTTCGATGGGCAGGCCGTGGCAGTCCCAGCCCGGGCGGAACACGGCGCGCCGGCCCATCAGCAGCTGCGAGCGCACCACGATGTCCTTCAGGACCTTGTTCAGGACCGTGCCGTAGTGAATGCCGCCCGTCGGGTAGGGAGGCCCGTCGTGCAGGATGTAGGCGGGGGCCTCATCGCGCGCGCGCGCCGCCAGGATGCGTTCATACTGGCGCTCGCTTTCCCAGCGGGCGAGCCACTCGGGCTCGCGGCGCGCCAGATCGGCGCGCATGGGGAAGTCGGTCTTGGGGAGGTTCAGCGTCGATTTCCAGTCCACGGCCGGCGGATACTAGCAAAAGCGCCGCGTGACGCCCCTCGCACCGGGGCAACGGGCGGCGTGGTAGGGGAGTCTCCGTCGCATGAGCAGCAGATGCCCCGGACGAGGCAAGTCATTTCCAGCCTGGGCGGGCCTGCTGGGGACGCTGGTGCTCGGGGCGCTGACCCCGGCCTGCGCGGATGACCCTCCACCGCCGGCGGCGACGCCCGTGGCGGCCGCCATACCGGCGGCGCCACCCAGGCCGCTGCCTCCCTTGCCCCGCTCCTCCATCGTGGCGGTGGTCCAGCACCGCGGCGAGCTAGGTCTGTCGGACGACCAGATCGAGGCGCTGGAGAAGCGCGATCGGGAGCGCGAGGAAGAGGACCGAGCGCTGCGCGCCGAGGCGGAGAAAAGGAAGAAGGCCGCCGAGGAGGCCGTCAAGAACGCCGGAGGTTCACCGGCGCCCAACCGCGCGCCGGCAGGCATGCGGGGCGGTGGCATGGGCGGCGGTATGCGCGGCGGCGGCATGGGGCGGGGTGGGCCCGCGTTCGCCGGCAGCGCCGCGAAGCCGGCCGGTGAGTCGCTCGAGGAGCGCCTCGACGCGAACGACACCAAGGCTTACCTCGACATCGAGGACGTGCTGACGCCCGAGCAGCGCGACGCCGCGCGCGAGATCGCCTCGGACTATCGCGCCCAGCTCTACGATCGGCGCGAACAGCAGCGGGCCGCCGGCAAGTGACGCCGCCTCAGGCCAGCGCCTTCTCGACCATCGCCTCGACGCGGGCGCGGGGAACGGCGCCGATGATCTGTCCCACGACGTTCCCGCTCTTGAAGATCAGCAGCGTCGGCATGCTGCGCACGTCCAGCTTGGCCGTGATGGCTGGGTTCGCGTCGACGTCGCACGTCCCCACGCGCAGGCGGCCCTCGTAGCGGGTGGCCACCGCCTCGACGTGCGGGGCGATGGCCCGGCAGGGCGCGCACCAGGCGGCGGTGAAGTCGACCAGGATGGGCAGCGGCGACTGCAGCGCCTCCTTGTCGAAGTTCAGGTCGGTCAGCTCCAGCAGCTTCGTCTTCTCTTTTTCCGTCGCGGCGGCCATGTCGTCTCTCCTGTTTCGTTCGTTCGGGTTCGGATCAGGACCGCGGGGCCGGTTCGGCCTCGGGGCCCGTCATGCAAGCGAGCAGGTTCGCTTTGGCGCGATGAAGCAGCACGGCGACGTGGCCGGGCGTGACGCCCAGGGTGCGGGCGACGTCCTCGCCGGCGACCTCGTCGAGCATGCGCAGGGTGACGACCATTCGCTGCGCGTCGCCCAGGCTCTCCACGCAGCCGCGCAGGCGGATCTCGTCCTCCGCCTGGGCCAGCAACTGCTCGACCGAGTCGGGCGTGGCCAGGGCCGCCAGCACGGCGTCGTCCGAGTCGTGCGGCCGCGCCACCGCCGCGCGCCGGCGCTGGTTGCGCGCCACGTTGCGGGCGATCGTGGTCAGCATCTTTCCCGCGTCGTCTTCCCCCTCCACCAGCGCTCGCGCGGCTGGCAGGGTCAGGAACGTCTGAAACGCCTCTTGGACGGCATCGAAGGCGTCCTCGGGGCCAAGTCCCTCGCCGCGAACCACCCGCAGCAAGTAGCTGCGGTGGCGGTGAACGAGGCGCGCCACCCGGGTCAGGAAATCCTCGCGTTGCTCCGCGGTGCAGGGGCACTTCTTTCCCGGTCCGGGGGCGGCGCTGGTGGCGTTGCTGTCGGTCGAGGTCGACATGAGGTCCTTCGGATGCGCTGGCAGACGAGAAGGTGTCGGGGAGCCCCGGCATTACAGGGGTCGGATGAAATTCGTACGGAAGGGCCTACACTCCCCCCATGGCGCGCGTCTCCTGGGATCAGTATTTCATGAACATCGCCGCGGTCGTGGCCTCGCGCTCGACCTGTCCGAGAAAGTACGTGGGCGCGGTGATCGTGCGTGACCGGACCATCCTGTCGACCGGCTACAACGGGTCGATCCGGGGCATGCCCCACTGCAGCGAGGAGGGGCACATGATGGAGAACGACCATTGCGTCGCCACCATCCACGCCGAGGCGAACGCCATCATCCAGGCCGCCAAGAACGGCGTGATGATCGACGGGGGCACGATCTACGTGACAGCCAGTCCGTGCTGGAACTGCTTCAAGCAGCTGGCGAACGCGGGCATCCGCCGCATCGTCTACGGGGAATTCTATCGGGACGAGCGCATCTTCTCGATCGCGGCGCGGCTGGGGATCGAGCTCCTGAACCTGCCTCCCGAGCTGTCCCCGACGCCGCCGGCTGGCCCGTGAGGGCTTTGAGCATACGGTAGGGACATGCACGGCGATGTAGGTTTTGCACCGGGAATCTTGTAAGCGCGGACTTGATTTCCAGATATTCCCGACGACTATTAGGGGTTCATGCCGCGGCTGAGAACTGTTGCACTCTCTCTCGCGCTCGCCATGGCGGGCTTCGGAATCACGGCTCACGCCTCCGAAGGCGAGGACGACGCGGAAGGGACGCCGGGTGCTGCCCCGGCGCCGGTCGCCGCCAGCCCCCAGCCCGGCAAGGCGGGAAAGCCCGGTAAAGCCTCGCCCCGCAAGGACGGCCGCCGGCGCAAGAGCAAGGTCGTCGGATTCGCCGTGCGCGACGCCGACCTTCGCGCCGAGCCCCCGGCACCCCCGTCTGGCCACATCGAACTACATGTCCTCGCGTCGAACGAGGATCTGAGCGTCGACATCTTCAACGACGACGGGTCTTACGACAGCGACGCCCTGAAAGAGCTGGACCACGCGCTGCGCTGCAAGCGCACCGAGAGCGAGAAGAGCATCGACCCCCGCCTGTACGTGCTGCTGTCGCACGTCTACGACCACTTCCAGAAGCCGCTGGAGCTGGTGTCGGGCTACCGCAACCAGCGCCGCGAGACCAGCTTCCACTTCCGCGGCTCGGCCAGTGACATCCGCATCGAGGGCGTCACGCCGAAGAAGATCCGCGAGTTCGCGACCACCCTGGACGCGGGCGGCATGGGCATCGGCTACTACCCGCGCGCTCACTTCGTGCACATCGACGTTCGCCCCATGCCGAGCTATCGCTGGGTCGACAACGCGCGCCCGAATCCGAACTCGCCCGACAAGCGCCCGCCCCGCGGCTGGAAGCGCAAGAAGCTGCAGAGCTAGGCGCAGGCGGCCAGAGGTAGGGGGGGGGCGTTGCCCTTCTCTGTGAGTTGTTATCCTAGACATCTGTCTATTATGATGTCTCGGAATGACGGATGATCTTGGGAAGCAGGACGCCTCTTGGGGAGGCGCTTTCGGTGTTCTCGGGACCCTGGTGAAGGCGCCCGGGGCCTCGGATGCGGGGGCCAATGGGCAGGTGCTGGTGATCGTGAAGGAGGGGGAGCTGGGCAGGCTGCTGTTCTACTGTTTGACGGCGGCGGGGTTCAGGGCGCGGCTGGCCGAGGCGGATGCGGACGGGGGACGGGAGCTGCGGCGGGGGATCCCGGATGTCGTGTTGCTGGACGCGCGGCTGCCCGATCGACGGAGCACGGAGCTCTGGCGGCAGATCAGGGCGGCCAGTGATGGGGCGCCGGCGCCTGCGGTCATCCTGCTGATCACGGGCGAGGACGACATCGATCCCCGGCTGGGACTGGAGTTCGGTCCCTGTGACTTCGTGGTCTATCCGCTGAGCGTGCGTGACCTGGTGCTGCGCATCGACCGGTTGGTGCGGATGCGGCGCGAGGCGGTGCCACCGGCGGGCCAGGCGCCGCGCGCCGTTCGCTTCCAGGTGGGGCCGCTCGAGCTGGACCTCGATCGGCACCTGGTGATGCTCGACGGCGCAGCCGTCACGGTCAGCCCGCTGGAGATGCGCGTGCTGGCCTATCTGGTCGAGCACCGCGACCGCGTCTGTACGCGCGCCGATCTGCTGGCCGATGTGTGGGGCTACCGCCGCGGCGTCACCAGCCGCGCCACCGACATCCACGTGAACCGCCTGCGCGCCAAGCTGGGCCCGGCGGCGGGCGTGATCGAGACCCTGCGAGGCACCGGCTATCGCCTGTCGGCGAAGTTCCCCGTCGTCATGAAGGACTGACCCGGCGCCCCCGAAGTAGATCAGTGCGTGACCAGGTCCGACATCCAGGAGACGTCGGCCGGGGGCGTCGCGGACGTCAGCGCGGTGTCCCAGGTCGGGTCGTCGAGGCGCTTCAGGCCGGTGGTCAGGTCCTCGAAGTAGGACGAGGCCAGGCCCACGTAGGCCTTGGGGCCGTCGCAGGTGTTCGCGGTGACGACCATCATGCGCGCCAGGCCGGTGCCGACGTGCAGGACCCATCCGACGTCGTTCCCCTCCTCGTCGGTGGGGGCCGTGTGGACGTCCGCGATGGTGGGGTGCGATTCGAGCTCGAGGCCGGTGCCGTAGAAGAGCTTCGGATACCAACCTACCCCCTGCTGCGTGCCGCAGCCCACGATCTGGATGCTGACGGCCTGGTTGATGAACATCATCTGTTCGTCGGTGAACGGCGTGCCGGCCACCTGCGCCTCCGCCATCGCCTTCAAGGTCTTCGCCGCCGACGACAGATTCGTGAAAAACGACGGGATGCTGCCGCCGGGGTAAGAGGCGTCGAGGTTCAGCACATTCAAGGTGGCGAGACCCTTGTCCGCGAGCTTCGCCAGCGCGTCGAAGAAGGCCGGGTTCGGCTCCACCAGCGCATCCGGGAAGGAGCAGCTGATGCCGCCGCTGTAGCTTTGCTTCGCGTACAGGATGGTGTCGTGGCGCAGCTCGGCCCACGAGGCGAGCTGCGTGTTCATCAGGCGGCGGCTCCACGGTTCGGTGGCGGCCACCTCGAACGGCCCGCTCTGGCTTCCCCCCGTCGGTCCCAGCGCGCGCAGGGCGCCCAGCCAGCCGTTGTACAAATTCTCGCCCCAGAAGGCGTCCTCGTGATGGTCGACCAGCACCCGCATCGACGCCAGCGCCGGCGCATACCGGAAGGTGTCCAGGTCGGACTTCAGCAGCGGCAGCGCCTGGTTCGCGCCGAGGACGGCGAAGGCCACGTCCAGCGGGTTTGGCAGCATGCGCATCCGGCGATCCGCCGTCGGCGGCACCCGGTCATACGTGACGTTCGAGAACACGTTCGAATCGATGACGTAGCGCTGGCCGAGCAACAGGAACGAGCGCGGCAGCGGCAGCGCCTGATCGTGGATGCCGGTGATCATGACTCGGCTGGCGATGCGCTGGCTGCCGAAGTTGCCCGCCACCAGCGCGGCCTGGATCGTGGTGTCGTCGAGCGCAGTCACCGCCGTCAGGTCGGCGGCACCCAGCGACTGCAGCAACGTGGCGAACTCGGTCGGTTGCATGCTGTCGGGCTCGCCCACGAACAGATCGAGGGCGCTGTCCATGATCTGCCACTGGGCGCGGTTGTTCCCCGCGCTCCATAGCGTCGCCATGCCCAGGGCGGCGTCGAATTGCCGCCGGTCGAACCTCTGCAGGCCCTGTTCGTTGACGTCGATCATGCGCATGTCGAGGCGGCCCAGCCACATCATCGCCTGGAAGTACTGGCTGAGGGGGGGGATGTTCACGTAGTGGCCGCGCGGCGTGAACTGCGAGAAGTCCTCCAGCCGGGTGCTGCCGAAGATCTGGATGTAATCCATGCCGGTGGCGGCCTTCGCCTCGGTGAGGAGCTGGCCGATCATCGCCGCCGAGGCGCCGGCGACCGGCGCCGGGGTGGTGTTCGTCAGCAGGCCCTGCGCAACCGCCAGGTACAGATCGATGTCCTTCGCCGTGTCGGTGCCCAGCGGCGCGATCGTCCCCGCCTGCAGCGCATCGCGCATCCCGGACAGCAACGAGGTCAGCGCCGGCACCAAAGAGTAGTCCTCGAGATCCTGCAGCATGCGATCGTAGCTGCGGTGAACCGCGTACAGGATCGAGTCGGCGCTGACGAACAGGGGTAGGTCCGCCGCGTAGATCGCCTTGTAGCCGTGCGTGAAGGTCGGGAAGCGCTGGCGATCGGTGATGACGAAGCCATTCTTGCCCAGCACCTGCTTCTCTGCCGCGTTCAGCCCCAGGGTCGAACTCTCGATGGCCGCGACGTTCTTCGCCGAGGCGGGGTCGTAGCTCAACGTCGTGGCGAACGAAACAGGATAGATGGCCGAGAGCGAGGCCGTGCCCAGGGTCGCGACCTGCGACAGCGCTGTCGCGATCCTGTCGCGCTCGGCTTGCTCGGTGGCCGAAGGCGCGGGCCCAGGGGTGAAGGGACCCCCGTCCGGGATACTGCCGCCTTTGCCTCCGCTCGCGCCCGCGCCCCCGATCCCGCCCGAGCCCGGCCGGCCGCCCGCGCCGCCGGAAGGGCCGGCGCCACCGGTGGGGGCTGCGCCGCCGCCACCCACGGCTCCCGTCGCCACGGTGCCGCCCGAGCCTGGCTGACCGCCCGTTCCGGCGGCCGGGCCCGCGCCGCTGCCGCCCAGTGCCCCGGGCGCGCCGCCCGACCCTTTTCCAGGCGCACCGCCGCCGCCCGATGAGCAAGCCAGGCCTGCCGTCGTCAGAACCAGCAACGCCGAGGAGAGGATCCGACTCGTGTGGATGCGTGTGGTCATGTCGCCTCGCTGAGCAAGATCGAGGCCGCGCCCGTGGTCAGTCCGACCCCCGCTGTCGCCCCTGGCCACCAGCATAGTCTCAATCGAGATTTCGACGCCGAATTCGGCTACGTCAAAATTCCGAGGGGGCCTGACGGGGGCGCCGGAGAGGCGGGCCGGTTTTCTTGCATTTGCCCGGTCGCTCCCTTACCTTGCGAGCGGACCGCGTTCCATGGCGCAGCAGAGACAGCTCGATCTCGAAGTGAATCAGGCCGACGAAAAAGCGGCTGCGGCTGGGGCCCAAGGCGGGAACGCCGGGCAGGGTGGAGACGGCGGGAAGAAGAAAGGGCGGGGTGGTCGCGGCGGCGGCGGGGACGAACCGCCCCCGCCCCCGGCCGACACCTCTCTTTCCGACGAGGCGCAACGCCGCTACCTGAACTATGCCGTCAGCGTCATCACGGCGCGGGCGCTGCCGGACGTGCGCGACGGCCTGAAGCCGGTGCAGCGGCGGATCCTGTACGCGATGTACGCCAACCTGCACCTGTACCCGGACTCCAAGTTCCGGAAGTGCGCCACCATCGTGGGCGAGGTGCTGGGCAAGTTTCACCCCCACGGCGACTCGTCTTGCTACGAGGCCATGGTGCGCATGGCGCAGGACTTCTCGCTGCGCTACCGGCTGGTCGACGGCCACGGCAACTTCGGATCGCTGGACGGCGACGCCGCGGCGGCCTACCGCTACACCGAGGCGCGCCTGGCGCCGCTGGCCACGGAGCTGCTGGAGGAGATCAAGCAGGGCACGGTCGACTTTCGTCCCAACTACGACGGCACCACGGAAGAGCCGATCGTGCTGCCGGCGAAGATCCCCCAGCTGCTGGCCAACGGCTGCACCGGCATCGCGGTGGGCATGGCCACCAACATCCCGCCCCACAACCTGAAAGAGGTGTGCGACGCGGCGGTGGCGCTGATCGACGATCGCAACCTGGAGACGAAGGATCTGCTGAAGTACGTGAAGGGCCCTGACTTCCCCACGGGCGGCCTGGTCACGAACTCGAAGAAGGAGCTGCGCGAGATCTACGAGACCGGACAGGGGAGCATCTACGTCCGCGGCGAGTGGAAGACCGAGCAGGAGAAGCGGGGCGGCGAGCGGGTGGTCATCACCTCGATCCCGTTCGGCATCTCGAAGGCCACCCTGGTCGAGAAGATCGCCGAGGTGATCATCAACAAGAAGCTGCCGTTGCTGCTGGACGTGCGCGACGAGTCGACCAACGACGTGCGCATCGTCCTGGAGCTGAAGAGCGGCGCCGACGCCGCCCTGGTGATGTCGTACCTGTACAAGCACACCCCGCTGGAGCTGGGGTTCCACGTCAACATGACCTGCCTGGTTCCCACCGCGAACCCCGAGATCGCCGGTCCGGCGCGCCTGGATCTGAAGGCGATCCTGCACGAGTTCCTGCAGTTCCGCGAGGGCGTGGTCACCCGCCGCTTCGAGTTCGAGCTGCACGAGCTGGAGAAGCGGATCCACATCCTGGAGGGCTTCGAGATCATCTTCGACGCCCTGGACGAGGCCATCCGCATCATCCGCAAGTCGGACGGCAAGGCCGACGCCGCCGGCAAGCTGATGAAGCGGTTCACGCTGGACGACGACCAGGCCGACGCGGTGCTGGAGCTGAAGCTGTACAAGCTGGCCCGCCTGGAGATCGACGCCATCCGCGAGGAGCTGGCCCAGAAGCGCGCCCGCGCCAAGGAGATCCGCGGCATCCTGGCCGACAAGAAGAAGCTGTGGAAGATCATCCGCGCCGAGCTGTCCGAGGTGGCGGAGCGCTTCGCCGACAAGCGGCGCACCAAGATCGGCGGCGGGGGCGGCGAGGACGTGGCGTTCGACGCCGAGGCGTTCATCGTCGACGAGGAGGTCACCGTCATCCTGTCGCGCGACGGCTGGCTGAAGCGGGTGCGCGAGGTGAAGGACCTGTCGGCCACGCGGCTGCGCGAGGGCGACGCCGTGCTGATGGCGGGACGGGGCAGCACCAAGGAGTCGATGGCCCTGTTTTCGAACTTCGGCAGCTGCTACGTCCTGCGCGTCTACGACGTCCCGCAGTCGACCGGCTACGGCGAGCCGGTGCAGAAGCTGTTCAACCTGCGCGACGGCGAGCGCATCATCGGCGCGCTGGTGCTGACCGCCGCCGGGGCGCCCGCGGGGGCGCTGTGCGTGGCGGCCTCGAAGAAGGGCTACGGCCTGCGCTTCAACCTGGATCCGCACCGCGAGGTCTCGACCCGGGCCGGCCGTCGCTTCGCGAAGACGGCGGACGGGGACGAGATCGTCAACGTCGCCTTGGCGCCGGCGAAGTCTGTTGTCACCGTGGTGACGGCGAACGCCCACGCGCTGATCTGCGCGACGGACGAGCTACCCGAGCTGGCCAACCCTGGCCGGGGCGTCACGCTGATCAAGGTCGACGACGACGACGTGGTGCTGGGCATGGCCGTCAGCGCCAAGGGCGAGAAGGACGCGCTCATCGCGGAGACCGACGGGGGCAAGAAGCTCCCTGTCGGCCCGGGACGTTTCTCCGTCACCGGTCGCGGTGGGAAGGGACATTCCCTCGGCCGGCGCACCAAGATCACGCGCGCGGCCGCTCCCGAGCCCGCCTCGCCGACCCCCAGCCTGCTGAACTGATTCGAGCCCAGCCATGCCGACCCCCGCGTCGTCCTCGTACACCGCAGACAACATCACCGTCCTCGAGGGACTGGAGCCCGTCCGCAAGCGCCCCGGCATGTACATCGGGGGCACCGACGGAAAGGGCTACCACCACCTGCTGTGGGAGATCGTCGACAACTCCGTCGACGAGATCATCAACGGTCACGGCGGCCACATCCAGGTCATCCTGCACAAGGATCTGAAGTCGGTGACCGTTATCGACGACGGCCGCGGCATCCCCGTCGACATCAAGAAGGAGTTCAAGAAGTCGGCGCTGGAGCTGGTGCTGACCACCCTGCACGCGGGCGGCAAGTTCTCGTCCGGGCAGTACCAGTTCTCGGGCGGCCTGCACGGCGTCGGCTCGTCGGTGGTGAACGCGCTGTCGGAGGAGCTGGTGGCCACCATCAAGCGCGACGGCGCCGAGTGGAAGCAGAGCTACGCCCGCGGCAAGCCGACCAGCAAGGTGACGAAGGGCGGGGCGGCGCGCGGGACCGGCACCGGCATCTTCTTCCGGCCCGACCCGGAGATCTTCGGCAAGCAGTCGTTCGATCCGGCGATCGTCCGCTTCCGCCTGGACACCAAGGCCTACCTGCACAAGGGCCTGAAGCTGACCTTCCGCGACGAGTCGGCGGGGACGACCGAGGTCTTCGAGCACGCCGGCGGCATCGCCGACTTCCTGACCAAGGTGGTCACCGATCGCGGCAAGGCCCCCACGGTGCCCACGGTGTTCTACGTCCAGCGCGACGGCGAGCAGGGCTTCCGCATGGAGGCGGCGCTGCAGTGGACCGAGGCCCCCGACGAGACCATCCGCTCGTACGTGAACGGCATCCCCACCACGCAGGGGGGCGCCCACGAGCAGGGGCTGCGCGCCGGGCTGGTGAAGGCGGTGCGCTCGTTTCTGGACGCCACCAACCTGACCCCCAAGGGCGTCAACCTGACCGCGGAGGACATCCGCGAGGGCGTGGTCGGGATCCTGTCGATCTACATGCAGGAGCCGCAGTTCCAGGGCCAGACGAAGGAGCGCCTGGGCAGCCCCGAGGTCCAGTCGCAGGTGGACGCGGTGATGCGCCCCGCGCTGGAGAAGTTCTTGCTCGAGAACAGCAGCGCCGGCGCCACCATCGTCGAGCGCATCGTCCTGGCGGCGCGCGCCCGCGAGGCCTCCCGGGCGGCGTCCCAGGCCGTCTCGCGCAAGACGGCGGTGTCGCACCGCCTGAATTTGCCCGGCAAGCTGGCCGACTGCTCGTCGACCGATCCGGCGCAGAGCGAGCTGTTCATCGTCGAGGGTGACAGCGCAGGCGGCTCGGCGAAGCAGGGGCGCGAGCGGCGCACCCAGGCGATCCTGCCCCTGCGGGGCAAGGTGCTGAACACCGAGCAGGCCTCCCTGCAGAAGGTCCTCGGCAACAAGGAATTGCAGGACGTCGTGTCGGCGCTGGGGTGCGGGGTGGGCGAGGACTTCAAGGTCGATCGGTTGCGCTACCACAAGATCGTGCTGCTGATGGACGCCGACTCCGACGGTCACCACATCGCCACGCTCTTGCTGACGTTCTTCTACCGGCACCTGCGCCCGCTCATCGAGCAGGGCTACGTCTATTTGGCCCAGCCGCCGCTGTTCCGCATCGACCACGGCAAGGACACCTACTGGGCCCTGGACGAGCAGGACCGCGATCGCATCATCGCCGGCCTCCCCAAGAACGCCCGCCATGAGACCATGCGCTTCAAGGGTCTGGGCGAGATGCAGCCCGAGGAGCTGAAGCGGACCACGCTGGACCCCGCCTCGCGCCGCTTCCTGCGCGTCTCCATCGTGGACGGCATGGAGACCGACCGCGTGCTGACCGAGCTGATGGGCAAGGACGTCGAGGCCCGCTTCAAGTTCATCATGGAGCGGTCGGCCCAGGCGGACCTGGACATCTGACGGGGCCCCTGCGCGGGGGACGTTAGTAGCAGCGCTTACGACTCAAGTTCGCGGTGTAGGTGCCGAGGTGGATCTGTGATGTCCACCATAGGGTCCGTATCCGGTTCCGGGGGAGGCGGTTTCTCGGCGCAGACGACCGGGGTGACCGCCGCAACCGCGCTCACCATGCTGCGCAAGAACCCCACGGGTTCCGTCACCATCTCCGACACGGCGGCGAACATCCAGAAGAACCTGGACGCGCTGCAAAAGTACGCGTCGAAGATCACCTCCCTGTCGGCCAGCGACAACAACAAGAACCTCACCGTCTCCGCGGCTCAGTACACGAGCGATCGCTCGCTGTTGAACCTGTGGGGCGCGGGCAGCGGGCAGACCGTCGCCGTCACTGGCGCCAAGGCCGCCACCGCCGGGACGATGGCCAGTTATGTCACCTCCGTCACCGTCGCCGACTCGGCGTCGGCCATCCAGAGCAATCTGGACAACCTGAACACGCTCGTCACGAACGGCCTGGTGCGCGAGATCGCCCAGACTGGCACCGCGTCCGCCCTGACCGTCTCGGTGGCGCAGGTGACCTCCGACGCGGCCGCGCTGGGGGCGATGAAGAACCACGCCTATTCGCTGAACGTCACCGGGGCCACCGTCAGCGACGCGCTGGGCCTGGGCTCGAACCCCGCCCTGGGCACGAACGCGAAGGTGAAGTCGATCGCGGTGGTCGACACCACCGCCGCCATCAACAGCCACCTGGACGCCCTGCAGAAGGTCGGTCTGCGCATCAAGAGCATCGCCCAGACGGACGCCGCCACCCCGATGACGGTGAGCGGGAGCCAGTACGCGGCGGACAAGGCCGTCCTGAGCAAGTTCATCAGCTCCGATCACCTGGCCGTGCTCGACGCGTCCGCGGCGCAAGCGCGGACCATCCAGTCGGACCACAAGGTCATCAGCCTTTCGATCAAGGACTCCGCCGCCAACCTGTCCAAGAACTGGTCCACCCTGCAGAGCCTGGCCAGCAGCCTGACGGCAATCCAGGTGTCGAACCAGGCGTCGGACATCAACATCACCGTGGCCCAGTTGAACACCAGCGACGCCTTGCTGGCCAAGTTCACCGACGACGGCACCCATTCCTACAAGCTGGCCGTCAGCGGGGTGGCCGCCGCGGACGCCGCCAGTGTCGCGTCGACGGCACACGTCGACGTCGTCGACATCCAGGACGACGGTTCGAACATCGTCGCGAACATGGACGATTTGAAGACCCTCAACGCCGCGGGCCAGCTGCGCAGCATCACCCTGGGTAGCTCGCTGGCGTCGCAGTCCATGACCATGGACATCGCCGCGTTTCAGGGCTCTGCGGCGGACGACACCAATGGCGTGCTGGACAAGATCAAGCGGGGCGCCTACCACCTGGCGGTCACCGGCGGCACCACGGCCGATCTCAGCGATCTGACGGCCAACCACCGCATCGGCTCGATCACGATCAGCGACAGCAGCGACAACCTCGAGTCCTCGATGGACGCGCTCAATCACCTGGGAAGCCGCCTGTCGTCGATCGTGCAGACCGACAGCGGGACTGCCCTGGATCTGACCCAGGCCCAGTTCGACGCGCGCGCCGCCGTGCTGTCGAAGATCGCCGGCGGCTACACCGTCAACCTCACCTCGGTCACCGCCGCCAAGGCGGTCGCCGACGCAAAGAACGTACACGTGGCGGGGCTGGCCGTCTCGGACAACGGCCGCAACCTGGCCGCGCACTGGTCGGATCTGCTGGCGCTGGGGTCGAGCCTCGACTCCGTGACCAAGAGCGACAACGGGGCCATGACGGTCACCGCGCAGAACTACCTGCAAGGCATCCACGACGATCTGGTGTCCAAGTTCGACTCCGCCACCACCTTCTCCGTCAGCGCGGCCAGCGTGGCCCAGGCCCAGAGCCTGGCGAACGACGACGCCGTGGTCCAGATCGACGTGGCCGACTGGGGCAACGCCCTCACCGACAACATGTCGTCGCTGCAGGACCTGGTCAGCGGCGGCAAGCTTCACAGCATCGTCAACCAGACGTCGGTCAATCCGCTGGTGCTCGATGCCAGCCAGCTCGACGATGCGCAGCCGGTCCTGGACCTGATTCGCGGCGGAAGCTACACGCTGTCGGTGACGGGCGTGGATGCGGCCGATGCCCGCAGCCTGGCCACCGCGAACCACAAGATCGTCAGCATGGCGGTCACGGGCGACGGCGACGGTATCGTGGCCAATCTGAACGACCTGACCGCGCTGGGCCACAAGGTCAGCGGCATCACGGACACCGACGCGGCCGGCACGTCGTTGCAGATGTCGGGGGTGACGTTTCAGGCGAACGTCGCCAGCCTGGCCAAGATCGAGGGTGGCTACACGGCCGTGCTCAGCGCGGTCGCCGCGTCGCAGGCCGCCGGGCTGGCGGATAACAACAACATCGTCAGCCTGAGCGTGACGGACACCGCCGCGCACCTGTCCGCCTCGTGGGCGGCCTTGAATGGCGTCGGTGACAAGCTGACCGGGGTCAGCCAGAGCGATCAAGGGAACATCCAGGTGGGCGTCGACGACTGGTTGAACGGCCAGGATCTGCGCGCCAAGTTCGACGCCGATCCCACGGTCGGCATCACGGGCGCCTCGGTCGAACAGGTCGACGACCTGGCGACCGACACCGCTGTGCAGACCATCCAGGTGGCGGACAGCTCGCAGGCCATCTCCGATTCGCTCTCCGACCTGCTCGGCCAGTCGAAGGTCACTGGCCTGGTGCTCGACGATCCCTCGGTGGCCCTGACCATGACGGGCGCCGACTATCAAAGCGCGGCCACGCTGCTGGGCGGCGTCCGGAATCACCAGTACACCGTCGACCTCAGCGACGTGACGGCCCAGGCCGCGGGCACGCTGGCCAGTGACGCTCACGTCTCGGCGATGGAGGTGACCGACACGGCCGCCAACATCTCGGCGAACTTCGACGCGCTGGCAGGCGCCACCAACCTGGGCTCGATCACGCTCAGCGATCAGGATGGAACGCTGACGTTGAGTTCGGCCCAGATCCTCGCCCACGGCGACACGCTGGGCAACATCACCAACTCGTTCAACATCGCCGCCACGGGCGTGTCGATGGCCGATCTGTCCGGTGTCCAGAACGTCTCGCAGGTGTCGTCGATCAGCGTCTCCGATAGCGCCGACAACGTCTCGGCGAACTTCGGCGACCTGGAGGGACTGGGCGACGCCCTGGGCACGATTCACCTGACCGACGGCTCGCCCGTGCTGGCGCTGTCCCAGCAGGACTGGTCGGCGGGCTCGGCCGTGCTGGGCGCGATCGCCGGCAGCTATCAGGTCGACGTCAGCGCCACCGCCGCCGGGGATGCCCAGACGGTGGCCGCCGACAGCCACGTCCGCAACGTCGCCATCACGGACAACACCAGCAACGTCTCGGCGCAGTGGGACAACCTGGTGAGCCTGTACAACGGCGGCAGCGGGAAGCTGACCGGAATCGCGCTGTCAGACAACGGGTCGCTGAACCTGACGGCCGATCAGCAGACCGCCGGCGCCGACATGATCACGAACCTGCTCCCCGACGCGGTCATTATGACGATCTAGTTCAGAACCCTAAGAGGGGTCCGGACCTCGATGTTCTGGGGTGGGCGCTGGAAAAGCGCGCCGCGGACGGGGTATAGGTCCGGGGTAGGTGCTGGTTGTCTGAACGCCCGCGATATATCGCCGTCGAAGGTCCGATCGGGGTAGGGAAGACCACCCTGGCCGAGTTGCTGGCGGCCGACCTGGGCGCCCAGCTGGTCTGCGAGCAGCCGGACGAGAATCCCTTCCTGACCGCGTTCTACAAGGACCCGCGCCGGAACGCGATGTCGACGCAGCTGTTCTACCTGCTGCAGCGCTACCAGCAGCAGGGCGAACTGGTGCAGGGCGACCTGTTCGCCCGGGGCGGCATCGTCGCCGACTACCTGTTCGCGAAGGACCGGCTGTTCGCGTCGCTGACCCTGTCGAACGACGAGCTGGCGCTGTACGAGCGCATCTACCAGATGCTGCGGCCGCGCGTGGCCACGCCCGACCTGGTCGTCTACCTGCAGGCGCCCACCCACGTGCTGCTGGAGCGCATCCGGCGCCGCGGGCGCGTCGCCGAGAAGCCGATCCGGACGGAGTACATCGAGGAGGTCTCGAACGCGTACGCGGAGTTCTTCTTCCGGTACGAGGAGGGCCCTCTGTTGATCGTCGACGTCTCCGAGCTGGACTTCCTGGCCAATCCGGATCACCGCGCCGAGCTGTTCGCCGTGATTCGCCGGACCCGCGCCGGCGTGAACCACTGGACGCGCCGCTGACGGCGTGCCCCTGCTGGGGCGCCGGCGACCGTGCTAGATCACGGCCATGCCCGAGGGTTCCTCTCAGCCCGCTCCCAAGCTGACCACCGTCGCGCTGGCGGCCCGCAAAGGCACAGCAGAGCGCACCGTGGCCGTGACCGCCTACGACGTCGCGTTCGCGCGCCTGGCCGATCAGGCCGGCGCCGACATCGTTCTGGTGGGCGATTCGCTGGGCATGGTGATCCAGGGCAACGCCTCCACCTTGCCGGTGACGGTGGACGAGATGGTCTATCACTGCCGCGCCGCCAGCCGCGGCGTCCGGCGTGCTCACCTGGTCGCCGACATGCCGTTCATGAGCTACCAGGCCTCGATCGAGGACGGGATGCGCGCGGCGGGGCGCCTGATCAAGGAGGGCGGCGCCGAGGCGGTGAAGGTCGAGGGGGGCGTCGATGTGGCGCCGCTGGTGCAGCGGCTGGTCGCCGCGGGCGTGCCCGTGATGGGGCACGTCGGGATGACGCCCCAGTCGGTGCACGCCTTCGGAGGCTTCAAGGTTCAGGGGCGGACGGCCGGTCAACGCGAGAAGATCCTGGCCGACGCCCGCGCCGTCGCCGACGCCGGCGCTTATGCGGTGGTGATCGAGAGCGTGCCGCGCAAGCTGGCCGCCGAGATCACGCAGGCGATCGGGGCGCTGACCATCGGCATCGGTGCGGGCGCAGGATGCGACGGACAGGTGCTGGTGATGCACGACCTGCTGGGCCTCGATCCCTCGTGGAAGCCGCGCTTCGCCCGCCGTTACGGCGCATTGGGCGAGGCGGCGCTGGCCGCGTTCTCGGCCTACGCGGCGGACGTGCGCGGCGGGCGGTTCCCCTCCGACGACGAGAGCTTCGAGTGAGCGGGGCGCCACCGACCCTGGCCACGCCGGCCGAGATGGCCGCCTGGTCGGACGCCGCTCGCGCCCGTGGCGAGCGGATCGCCTTCGTGCCCACGATGGGGTACCTGCACGCGGGGCACACGGCGTTGATGGACGAGGCGCGTCGCCACGGCGATCGGGTGGTGCTGTCGATCTTCGTGAACCCGCTGCAGTTCGGCCCCAACGAGGATCTCGATCGCTACCCGCGCGACCTGCCCGGCGACCTGGCGAAGGCGACCACGCACCGGGTGGACGCGGTCTTCCTTCCCACCCCCGCCAACATGTATCCGCCGGGTCACCAGACGACGGTGCAGGTGCACCAGCTCGAGCAGGGGCTGTGCGGGGGGAGCCGTCCCGGACATTTCGTGGGCGTGGCGACGGTGGTGTGCAAGCTGTTCAACATCGTGCGCCCGCACGCGGCGGTCTTCGGCGAGAAGGACTTCCAGCAGCTGGCCCTCATCAGGCGCATGGTGAGGGATCTGGACATGCCGGTCGAGATCGTGGCGCTGCCCACGGTGCGCGAGCCGGACGGCCTGGCGATGTCGTCCCGGAACAAGTATTTGCTGCCCGACGAACGCCAGCGGGCGACCGCGATCTCGCGCGCGCTGTTCGCGGCGCGCGCCGCGCGCGAGGCGGGAGAGCGGGACGCGGGGAAGCTGGTCGAGGGGGTGGTGGCGATCCTGCGCGACGAGGTCACGCGCATCGACTACGTCGAGCTGCGCGACGCCGAATCGTTGCAGTCGCTGGCCACGGTCGATCGTCCCGCCGTCCTGGCTGTGGCCGCCTTCGTGGGGCGCACGCGCTTGATCGACAACGTTCGTTTGGGTTGACGCGAAGCAACCTCCCCGCTAGGAGCATCGCAGGAGGACTACCGACATGGCGATCACGAAGACTTCGACTGCGCAGTGGGAAGGCGATCTGAAGGGCGGCAAAGGCACGATGACGGTTGGGAAGGGCGCCTACACCGGCCCGTTCACGTTTGCGTCCCGGTTCGAGACGGGAGCCGGCACGAACCCCGAGGAGTTGCTGGCCGCGGCGCACGCAGGCTGCTTCTCGATGGCGTTCTCGGCCGACCTGGCCGGAGCGGGTCACAAGCCCACGCGCGTTTCGACCACGGCTACCACGTACATGGGGCCGGACCCCGCGGGTGGTTTCCACATCGGCAAGATCGAGCTGAACGTCGAGGCGCAGGTCCCGGGCCTGGACGACGCCAAGTTCCAGGAGCTAGCGGCTGGCGCGAAGAAGAACTGCCCCGTCAGCAAGCTGTTCAAGGGCGCCGAGATCGTCCTGACCGCGAAGCTGGTCTGAGCACTGGCGCGCGTCGAGCGGCGGCCTTCTTATCCGTCAGAAGGCGCGGGGACAGGCAGGCCTCCGAATCGCGCCAACCGGTTGTCCTCGCCCCACGAGGTGGGGCGAGGAAGGAGAGGGGACGTGACCGATCGGCGGCGCCGTTCCCCTCTCCCGGCGCTGCCGCGCCGACCTCTCCCCGCTGCGCGGGGCGAGGATGTGGTGGGGAACCCCGGCCGCGAGATTCTGGTGGGGACCCCGGTCGCGAGGTTTGGTGGGGACCCCGGCCGCGAGGTTCTGGTGGGGACCCCGGTCGCGAGGTTTTGGTGGGGACCCCGGCCGCGAGGTTTTGGTGGTGAGCGCGGCCGGCGGCTGTTCTGTGTCGAGCCTGGGTTACGCCAATGGTTGGGTCCTGTGTGCGATTTCCTCAGCCAGCTGAGAGGCGCGCGAGGCGAGGTGAGCCTACAAGCCACACCAACCGGTTGTCCTCCGCCTGAGCCAGCTGAGACGCGCGAGGCGAGGTGCGCCTACAAGCCAGACCAACCGGTTGTCCTCGCCCCACGAAGTGGGGAGAGGAAAAAGGAGAGGGGACGTCACCGATCGGCGGCGCCGTTCCCCTCTCCCGGCGCTGCCGCGCCGACCTCTCCCCGCTGCGCGGGGCGAGGTTGTGGTGGG
>Ga0105238_10002183_pt1 | contig 19765 bp, 13 predicted proteins | sample KBSC34metaG_FD_81526 | JGI IMG/M metagenome (GOLD analysis project Ga0105238, IMG submission 81526) | Corn rhizosphere microbial communities from Kellogg Biological Station, Michigan, USA - KBS C3-4 metaG | ecosystem: Host-associated > Plants > Roots > Rhizosphere > Soil | place: Michigan, USA... | reverse complement strand
GGAGCAGAAAGACTATGGCAGAGCGCTCGCTGAATGGAGGCGCTTGGCAGTATTAAGGCACGATCAGGCGGGACTCGCCGTCGCCGAGGCCCGGGAAAAGGGTCTTGCTTCTGGCGGGCTGCAGGGCTTGTTCAAGAGCGAATTGCCGGTACAGAAAGACTGGGTTGATCGGGGAGGAGGTTCAGCCTATGGGCTGGCCGCTACCTATGCCGTATTGGGGATGCGGCAGGAGGCGCTCGCCTATCTGCAGGTATCCTTCAACCGCCATGAAGAAGCCATGCTCGAGGGTGACCCCATTCCCCAACTCGATAGCGATCCCGAGTACCAGAGGTTCCGAAGCCAGGTAAGACAACTGTTGGTCCAGTAAGTCGCAGAACTTTTTGTGATCACTTCAGCGACCTGCCCAATCCCGCGTCATGTCCCAATGTTCTTGAGGTGAAAGCAATTGATCGAGCAAGCAAACCCCTCCCACACGGGTCCCTTCCTTCGCCGCGACAACCTGTCGCTTTGGGCGATCGCTTCGGCGGTTGCACTGGTGCACATCGCAACCAACGGCCGCTACGGCTTTCACCGCGATGAACTGCAGACTCTGAGTGACTCGCTGCAAATGGATTGGGGATTCGTAGCCTATCCGCCGTTCACGCCTTTCGTGGAGCGGTTTGCAATGAGCTTGTTCGGCCATTCGCTCATTGGACTGCGAATGTTTTCAGTCCTAGCACAGTCAGCGGCCATTTTGGTTACCGGCTTCATGGCCCGGGAACTCGGAGGGGGAGTCCTGGCAGAGATCACGGCCGCAATCTCGGTGGCTCTCGCGCCGCTCTCGATGTTTGAAGGAACAGAATTTCAATACACGACATTTGATTACCTGTGGTGGGTGCTGATTGCATACCTGGTAATCCGGATGCTCAAGTCGAACAATCCGCGATGGTGTGTGCCTATTGGTGCGCTCATCGGATTGGGCTTCATGACCAAATACACCATGGGTTTTTACGCTGCTGGGATCGTGGGCGGCATGGTGTTGACCGGGGCGAGGCGGTTCTTTAGGAGCAAGTGGCTCTGGATTGGGGCGGCCTTGGTTTTGCTGATTTGCCTGCCTAACCTCATTTGGCAGTTGCGCCACGATCTGATTTCACTTCATTTCTTGCAACACATTCACGAACGCGATGTGCGCCAAGGAAGGAACCAGGGATTCTGGCTCGATCAATTTCGGATTGCCACCAACCTTGCGACAGCGCCTCTGTGGATCGCGGGCTTGATCTTTTTATTTGGCGATCAGCGATACCGGATGCTGGGATGGATGTATGTAATTCCGCTCGCGTTATTCGCGGCGACCAAGGCACGCTTCTATTATGTTGGCGCGGCTTATCCCGCGTTGCTGGCGATGGGCGCGGTCCGAGGCGAACGTTGGATTGCGACCCTGCAACGGGGCTGGCGCAGGACGGTTGAGGCCACTTTGTTTGCGGGTATAGCCGTCTGCGGCATCTATTTTGCGCTCATCATCATTCCATGGGCTTCCGGCGGCCGCCTGAGGGAGTTTGCGTTGAAAAACAACGGCGATCTGCGCGAGGAAATTGGCTGGGACAATCTGGTGCGTTCAGTGGCGGATATCCGTGATGGGCTCAGCCCCGAGCAGAGACAGAACTTCGGAGTAGTGGTTGGAAATTATGGCGAGGGTGGTGCAATCACGATTTTGGGGCCAGAGTATCATCTCCCGCCGGCGATTCAACTCACGAACTCGGGATGGCTGAGGGGTTTTCCAGCGCCTCCGCCCAACACGTTGATTGTCGTCGGTTGGAGTCGGCAACAACTCGAGGAGGCTTTTCGAGCCTGTCGACCGGCTGGTCACAACGGAAATTCCTTAGGCGTACACAATGAAGAGAGCGAGGGTCACCCCGACATTTATGTTTGCGGCGCTCCCAAGCAGGGGTGGGCCGAGTTTTGGAGAACACATCAAAGATTTGGATGAGGCAGGGGCGGTTCAGAGGCGCGAAAGCTCCCGAGACATCATGGTGGGTACCGCTTCTCGGAGGCTCTGTTCACGGCCAGTGAACCAGGAGCTTCTGCAGCTGCAGTCCGCGATTTTCCATGGACGGCGTGAGTCAGGCAGCCTTCGCTCGTGTGTTCTCACGGTCGAGCCGCGCCTGCAGCTCTCGTTGTAATGCGAGATGGAGCTCCTCGGTAAGTTTAGTTAACTTCTGAGGATCGTCTTCTTGAGCAACTTCGGCCGCGATCTGCCGCCACGACTTCATGATGTTCATGCGGTTGGCCATACCAACAGCCCTGGATTGGAAGGGAGTAGATGCTGTGCGTTGACCCTGCGGCATCTCCCTGATCTCCTTTCTGCCCGGTCGAATTCTTGTCTGGCCGGTTGGGCTTTGAAAACGTTATGAAACGCCACTCTGGCCGACAGACAGGTCAAGCCAAGCGCCTGCCGCAAAGGATCTCCGGTCCGCCAAATTGGACTTGGAACTCTGACAGCGAATGTCGTGAACTGTTTCTACCCTGAATCAGCCTATGGCCGCTCTCCGGATGGCCAAGGAGTAGAGTTGCCCGATTCTCAGCACCCCTGAAAATACAGAATGTAGGGTATCGAACATAAGGACTCCGACGTGGCATCTTAGACGTGCACGCGAGAAAACGCTTACATGCATTCCGCTACGCAACGCGAACGGGAACAAATCAGCTTTCAACTCCTCGAGTCGTTAAAGGGGAGCTTGCTATCGTTAGAGGACCTCAGGCTGGTGCCCCATAACGATCCTCACATTCTTCGGCTCAAGCAGTACCTTCGCCAGAAGATCGCTGAAATCGAGCACCAGCTAGGTGAGATTTATGGGGAACTGCCAACGTAGCTCGATTCCGATTCCGAGATTTGTTGTCTGCGGAAGTGAGTGCGTCCAGCCTGGCCCTGCTGAGGAAAGCTCCAGCCACCGAGAAGGCTCCCAAAAGAGCATCTAAATTTTCGCCGTCAAGGTGCGCGCAACCGGTTCCCAGGCGGTGGCCGCAATTTTGGCAAAACCCGATTTGCAGGAGGTTACACGTGAGCGAAGCGCCGCGAATCAAGGTTGAAGAACTCAAGAAAAGAATGGACGCGGGAGAGGAGCTTACGATTGTCGACGTCCGAAATCCGCAGTCTTGGGCGGAGTCCGACACCATGATACCGGAGGCGGTCAGAATCCCGCTCGATTCTCTCGATCAGAATCTCGCGAGAATTCCAAAATCCAGGCCCGTGGTTGCCTATTGCACATGACCCGAAGAACATTCGAGCGCCAGTTTGGCGCAAAAGCTTCAACAACTCGGCTACCACAACGTCTACGCCCTTCAAGGCGGATTCCAGGCCTGGCAGAATGCCGGGTTCCCGATTCAGTCGAAGCGGGCGGCAGCTTAGGCATTTTCTCTTGCTCAATTCAGCAACGCGCGTCTGATGTTTACGAAACGCGCCAGCCCGAAATGTGTGACCCCGGCGTGAGATGAAGCATTTTTTTCTGAATTGCTCGGCGATGTAGCTCGGCTCGCCGGATCTCGAGAGCTCAAGTTCTTGCTGGGCGCGGTATTGTGGCCGATTTGCAGAGCCAATCCTTGTCGCTTGTATGTAACTGGCGTTAGTTGCTCTCCTGTGTCAACATACTTACTCTGTAATTGGTTAGTTGCTCTCCTGCTCTCGCCCACTTACTTTATTGAGAAGTTAGTTGCTCTCCAGTTCTCGACTTACTTAGTCTGCCTACAGAATCGTTGTGGTTGACAACCGATGTGCATCAGAACGAAAACATGCTTAATGCACGTTGTCTAAGCTGAGAGCATACTGTTCGGAAACACGCCGATCTGCAGTCGTTCCACTGGAAGACCCTGCTAGAGGACCTCTGTTCAGAACACCCCGCTCGAGAACCCGAAAGGAGTTTGCCGTGAACATTGCGAGGCCGAGTTTCAGAATACATCGCAAGACGATATATATGAGCTGGTTGATTTGTTTCTTGACGTTCGTCGTTTTCACCGCGCCTCCAGCTCGGGGCCAAGGAGCGTCGACAGCAACGATCCTAGGCACGGTTACCGATCCTTCCGGAGCCGCCATTCCCAACGTTACGGTGAATGTCACCAATGCCGATATAAACCGGACTACACGAGTTACGACCAATGGAGCTGGGCAATATGTAGCGCCCGATTTGCCCATCGGGCATTACGATGTTCAGGTACAGGCCGCAAACTTTCAGCCAGCATCCCAGCAGAACATTGCCCTTCAGGTAGGCGACCGCAGGCGCATCGACTTCCAATTGAAGCTTGGAACATCGCAACAGACGGTCACGGTCGAGGCGGCCCCGGTGGCCGTGCAGGGCGATACCGGCGAGCAGAGCTTTGTAGTTACCGGTCGACAGGTGACGCAGCTCGCTACCAATGGGCGGAGCATGTACGCTTTGCAGGCGCTCACGCCTGGAGCGTCCAGCATTCAGCAGGATTTCCAGATACCCACTTCCGCCGGTGGTGATGCCAACGTTAGCTATAACGGATTGCGTGAAGGGCACAATCTCTGGCTCATCGATGGCGGAGAGGCCTCGGACCGTGGCGGTGCCGGCGGCTCTGATGTAATGCCCTCGATCGACTCCCTTTCGGAGTTCCGTACGTTGACCTCCAATTACAGCGCAGAATACGGACTTTCTTCAGCCGGCACGCTGACTACAGTGATCAGGTCCGGCACGAAGATGTTCCATGCAGGTGCCTGGTACTTCGGCCGCAATGATGCTCTTGATGCGCGCAACTTCTTCAACCCGGCACCCAATCCGGTGGCGAAACTGCGGTTCCACACCTTCGGTTTTAACGTCGGAGGCCCAGTATCGTTCCACCCGCACAAGTCGGATCCGAAGACATTTTTCTTCTACAACATGGAGTGGAGGCGTTTGATCCAGGGACAACTCTTGAACCAGACGGTCCCGCTCGCGAGCGAATATCCCGATGCTGCCGGTCCCGGCACGGGAGCTGTCTTCCCGTCTACGGGGCCAGACGGCAAGCCGCAAACCATCATGGTGCCCACGGGGGTGGCGAATCTAGGCGCTAACTGTCCGGGAGGAACTCCTCCTGCGGGAATTATTCCTGGTGCTCCGTTCCCAGGCAACACGATTCCTTCATGCATGGTTGAGCCGAATGCGACTTCACTTCTCAGTGCCGGAATATTCCCCAAGCCCACAAGTGGATCCCAGTTTATTGGCGGCAATAACCCGTCCACGAATGTGCGTGAGGAAATCGTCCGTCTCGACCACACCTTTAACGATAAGTTTTCCATCTTCGGGCATTTCATTGCGGATCAAGTGGACCAGACCTTCGGCACGACGCAATGGAGCGGGGACAACGTTCCCACAGCCTTTAATACCTTCGGAAACCCCAGCTATCACGCGGTGGTGCATGCGACCCACATCATCCGGCCCAACCTGCTCAACGAAGTAAGCTTCAATTACAACGGAAACCGGATCCACATTGTCCCTCAAGGCGTATTCCAGGCGCCCTCGGACTTCACCTTTAACCGAATCTTTTCTGACGTCAGCGCGAACGTAGATAACCGTATTCCCTCTATTCACCTGAGCGGTGCCACCGGTACGAACTACACCATCAACTGGCAGCCATGGAACAACACGGCTGACGATTACCAAATTCGCGACGATCTTTCCTGGACCCGAGGCGCGCATGAGCTCAAGTTGGGCGCCAGCTGGTCCATATACAAGAAAGTTCAGGACTACTTTGCGACCACCCAGGGCGGGTTCACTTTTGACGGCTCGTTCTCGGGCAGTGACTTTGCCGATTTCCTGCTGGGCTATGCTCAGCAGTACCAGGAATTCGCCCTCAAGGGGACCGGCTATTGGAATAACCAATCGCCGGCGGCCTACATTCAGGACAACTGGCGTGCTACCCACCGGCTGACTCTAAATCTAGGTTTGCGCTGGGACGGGATACCACACACCTATGAAGTCAACGGGAACCAATCGAACTTCTACCCAAATCTGTATAACCCGGCCTCGGCAGCGGTTTTCGCCACCGATCCAGTAACCGGACTGCCAAACTACAACATGATTTCCCCCACCAGCCCCGGCCTTGGTTCGAGCCCGGTAACGGCCCTGCAGTCCATTCCGTTCTATTTGAATGGTATTGGCATCGGTGGGAAAAATGGCATTCCCAAGGGTTTGGTCAACAATACCTGGAACGCGTTCGGTCCACGCATCGGTTTTGCACTGGATCTGACTGGCCGCGGGAAGACGGTGCTTCGCGGCGGCTTCGGAACCATGTACGAACGGGTTCAGGGCAATGACATGTACAACGCTGCTAACAACAGCCCGTTCAACGTCAACCTGAACATCAACAACGTTCTCCTGTCGAATCCTCACGTGGGCGCGATTGCCGGCAGTGGCTCCATTAATGCTGGCTCCGTCATACCCGTGTCCTCCATTGTTGCCTTAAACAAGGAGTACAAAGTACCGACCAGTTATCAGTACAGCTTGGGCGTGCAGCAATCGTTGGGCGGGAATGCGGTGTTCCAAATTTCCTATGTCGGGAACCAGAATCGCTGGCAAAGCTACTCGCAGGAGACTGCTCTTCCCGCGCAAAATCAGCTGGCGAGTCTAGCCGTGAACAAGGTTGGAACCAACGGAGTGCCGTTCAACGGTCTTGTCAACTTCCCTGGTTACAGCTCCGTTCTGGTCAATTTCACCGGAGTTAACTCGAACTATAACGCTCTACAGGCCGAACTTCACGGCCGTGTAACTCACGACCTGCAACTCCAGGCAGCCTACACCTATTCCCGTGCCATCGATCCGACCACGGGGAATCTAGGCGGAGGAGACAGCTTCGACCTTGACCACGTCTCCAATCCGTACGTTGGCTGGCGCTACGATCGTGGCCCCTCGCCTTTCGATCGCACGCATATTGGGTTCGTGAATTTTATCTATGATCTCCCGATTTTCAAGAACAGCAGCAATAAGGCACTGAAAACCACCATCGGCGGATGGCAGCTTTCCGGAATCGTCAGCATGCAAACTGGCACTCCACTCAACATCGGTTGCACCTCGACCTGCGGCACCAGTTTTCAAAGCGTCGCGAACATATTCCCGGGCGCAGACGTTCTGAATCGGCCCGACCTGGTCGGCGGGATTTCCTACCCGAAGACCGTCAATTCCTGGTTCAATCCAGCAGCGTTTGCAGCTCCCGCGCCGGGACAGTGGGGTAGCTTGGGCTTCAACGGTCTGCGCGGGCCAGGGCGTCACAATTGGAATCTGGCGCTGTTCAAAGAGTTCGTGATCAGCGAGGACCGCGGTAGTCACGTCGAGTTCCGGGCTGAAAGTTTCAATACCTGGAACCACACGCAGTTCGGAGGCCCGGGCCAGAATGGCGGGGTCAGCACCAATCTCGGCTCTACCAACTTCGGCGCAGTCACATCAGCTTGGGATCCAAGAGTCTTCCAACTTGGATTGAAGGTGATCTACTGAGACTCAGCCTTGGTCCAGTCCAGTCCACCCGCTCTCTCCTGAGAGCGGGTGGATTCATTGGGCGATCAACTTCAGTCGCGAACGCAGAACGAACCAGGGCATGCAGTCAAGCTCTGGGTTGATTCTTGCGGAACCGTTCAGCGACCCATCCCCCGGCCGTCTCATTGCCGAATGCTGATTCAGGATCAGCATATCGGGGTTCGAATCCCTGGGGGGCAGCCAAATCAAATCAATCACTTATCTCCAGACTACGCCCGCACGGAAGTACTTTTGAGAAGTAGCGAAAAGGCTCGAATTAGCGCATAGCGGATCGAGGCGTACGGCACACTTACGGCACACTGCTTTGGTGAAGTGAACTGGGGTGAACCCCCGAGGTGAGACAAACTAGATTGGCACACCTGCTATAGATACCTACTTCAGCGTGTAGCGCGCGCCGCGGCCCTTGCCGACTTGCACCAGGTAGTTATCGGTCGCCAGTTTTCGCAAATGCGCTTTGACCGTATTGCGGTTCGCCCCCGTGGACTCCTCGATTTCCTTGACCGAGATTTCTCCTCGCGTCTTTGCGAGTTCCACTATCTGACGTGAGAGTGCCGGCAGGGACGAACGCAGAGCTTGTTCTTCTTTAACCTTCGCAGCGAGGTTGTTTTTCTGCTTGACCATCGTCCGAAGAAAAAACACAAGCCAGTATTCCCAGTTCTGCTTTCCTTTGCGGATCGTCTGTTGCGTGCGACGCAGCGCGAGGTAATAGTTGTCCTTGTTAGCCTCGATCACGCTCTCCATCGAGCTGTACGGGACGTACCCGTACCCGGCGCGCAGCAACAGAAGAGTCGTGAGGACTCGGGATAGCCGGCCGTTACCGTCTTTGAAGGGATGGATGGCCAGGAATACCACAATGAAAATCGCTATCAGTATCAACGAATGCTGCGTTTCTTCGTTGAGCGATTCATTGAACCAATCGACGAGTTCTTTCATCCAACCTGGCGTTTCGAATGGCGTAGCGGTTTCAAACACAACGCCCAGACTCTTGCCATCCGGACCAAAAGCCTCGACATGGTTCGGCACTTTCTTGTAGTGACCGCGATGCTCCTGATCCTTGCTGCTGTATTTGAGAAGAACACCGTGGAGCTGCTTGATGTGGTTTTCGGTGACCGTTATGGACTCGAAACTCTCGAAAATCATGTCCATCGCATCGGCGTAGCCGGCGACCTCCTGCTCGTCGCGGCTCGCGAACGATTTAGCCTTCACGCCGGAGAGCAGCTTTTCTACTTCCCGATCGCTGAGTTTTGCGCCTTCGATGCGGGTTGAGGAGCCAACACTTTCGATCGTGGCGATCCGCCTGAGGGTGGTCAGTTTTTCAGGTGCAAGGGACTCCATCACCTTCCAACGCCCTTTGAACTCATCGATCTCAGCAATGAGTTTCAGGATTTCGGGCGTGATTGCGATGCCCCTGATTTCGTGGGTACGGATATCCATTTATACCCATTTTTATCCGATTGCTACCCAAAGGCAAGAAATATCCATTTACACCCGTTTATACCCAATGTCATATTTTACAAACAGTTTATTTTCAATACACTACAATAATATTGCACACTACAAATTGAATGTGTAGCGTGCTATTACCTTTGTAGAATGATCCGCGAAGAACAAGCCTTGCTCGACTATGTCGAGGTGGTCACGGGTGTACGGCCTCGGCTCAACGGACCGCCGCCGAATGCGTCCACCGTGCCCCTTTTCCTGAGAGAGCATTACGACTTTGGCGAAATCGAGATGTTCGGGCGAAGAGTGGCACTTGCTTTGGAAAAAGCGCAGCCCCGGGAATTCTCCACCAGTGAATACGCACGCAACGCCGCTATTCTCAAGGATCGATTTGGGAAAGACATGGTCCTTATCATACCGAAGCTACCTTCATACGTGAGGAACCGTCTAGTCCGGGAAGGTGTTCCATTCATTGTTCCGGGCAGTCAGATGTTCCTCCCGATGTTGATGGTTGATCTGCGCGAACGCTTCTCCAAAGCGAAATCTCGACTGCAGGACAAATTGTCGCCAGTTTCGCAACTTGTGGTGATTTATCAAATTCTGAGGGAGCCGGAAGCGAACGTTCCTTTGGCGATCTTAGGCAACAGGCTGGAGTACTCTCCGCAGGCCATAAGCCATGCGCAGGAAGAACTTCAAGCCGCCAAACTGTGTGAAGTGCGACGAGCTGGCCGGATGGCTTTCTTGGATTTTGAACTCCGAGGTAAAGCGTTATGGAAAATGGCGGAGCCCCTGATGACCAGCCCTGTGCGGCGCACGCAGTGGGTGCGGTGGGGACATCCGAGCGCGCGCGCGGTGGCGGCGGGAACAACCGCATTGAGCCGGCTGTCTATGCTGGCCGAAGACCGGGTAGCAACTTACGCCATGCGCGACCGCGCATTGAACGCTGAACTTGAAAGGGGTGGTCTTCTCGCGTGCTTAGGCCCTGAGGAGGCAGACGTGCGAATGGAGTCGTGGAAATATGACCCCTGGGTACTCGCAGAGAACGATATAGCCGACCCTTGTTCGTTGTATCTGAGCCTTCGCGAATCCGGAGATGAGCGCGTACAGAAAGAGATTCAACTTCTGATCGAATGGCTACGCCAATGATTCGTGGACTCGATCTCTTTCGTGAGCACTCCGCAGGCTATCGCAAAGCATTCGTGCTTATCGGCGGCGTGGCCTGCCATGAGTGGCTGTCCACGCAGGGCCTTGAGTTTCGCGCTACCAAAGACGTCGACATGGTGCTTATTGTGGAAGCGGTGGAACGCCGCGTTCGTGAAGCGGTTCTGGGAATTCATCGAAGCTGGAAAATACGCAGGGCGTTTCAAAGCGGATGACGAAAGAAAGCTCTATCGCTTCGACAAACCCGCGAACGATAAGTACCTCGTAGTGATCGAAATCTTCAGCAGGAAGCCCTCCAATGTTGACCTTGCCGAGGGTCAACAGATCGTACCGATAAAACTGGACGCGGATTCAGCGAGTCTTTCGGCAATTTTATTGAACGACGACTATTACGAACTGGTCAGGCAACAGCACAACGAAAAAAATCTTCCCTTCGCGAATCCGGCGGCTTTGATTCCGCTCAAAGCGCGCGCTTTATCTCGACCTAGCGGATCGGGCTGCCAGAGGAGAGGAAGGAAAAAGCAAAGACATTGCCAAACATCGCACAGATGTGTTTCGGATTGCAGCGACGCTCCCGAGCGAAGAAGGGCCCGCAGTCCCCGGAACTGTTCAGGAAGTCTTGGGAAAGTTTCTTTTGCTTTTTTCAGCGGAGAACAAGAAAGATTGGGAAGCCATTCGCACCGGCGTTAAGACGACCTTTGGCGCTCAAGAAATCAAGCCCGAGTCGCTCATCGAATCGATCCGCACTTATTTCAAACTCGACGAGTCAAATCGTTAAGGCCGCCGGCCGGCTGTACGACGTCTCGAATTTAGTTGGCAGAAAGCGACGTAGGGGGAAAGCAGATATATTGACAGGGCGCAAGTAAGCTTCTGCGATTGCCCGCAGTCTAGACTACGAACTCAGAAGCAGTGATACCAGTAACCATCACATTCTCCCCGTACCTCGTCAGTACATCGCGGAGCTGACTCAGAATCACTTCTTTCCCAAGAAACGGATACGGCCGGTAAAAGCCCGGCCCTCGTAGTTGCCAAATCTGAGGAAATCCGGAGAGCTGATGTCGTTATTGACGTAGGTGTAATTTTTGTGACCGGTGACGTTGTCGAATCCTCCCCGAATGGCCCAGTTATAACCGAAGGCGTGAAACCGCTTTTCGATATGGGTATTGAGAGTGAACCAAGTGGGGAATCGGCGCGACCCGGGGGACTCCGCTAACTGGATCTGGTCATTGACGACATTAAAGGGGAAACCCGAGCGCAGCTCGCCAGAGTAGGCGAAATCGAAGCCCTTATAAATGGGGAGGAGCCCCCAGGACAGAAAACGGTTGGGACTATCCCAGGGATAGGGCCCGGGCTGCTGTCGACTGAACTGCGGATTGTCGATATTGAAGTCCAGAACCTGATTGGACCGTGAATGTGATCGCATGTAGGACGCAAACAGCATGTGGCCATTCCGGAAGGCGTGGCGTACCTGGACCTGAAGGCCGTCATAGCGGTCCTGACGCGTGTTCTGGAGAACGAAATTTCCGTTCAGGGTGCCATTGTTCGCGAGGTCGTAAACCAGTCCGTGCGTGCCGCGTTTCTGAATGTATTCCACCTTTAGATACACGGCGACAGGGAGCTCTCGTTCGAGGGCAAGGCTCCAGTTGAGGAACCTCGGGGCCTGAAGCCCTCGGGTGCTGGCCGTAAACGTGGATAGGATGGGCCCGATGACGGTCGGAGCGGGAGCAGAGGAAAAGAAAAAGTCCTGGCGAGTACCCGCATCCGGACGAGCGACCAAGAAAATGGGAGTAGCGTCGTAGAAAACACCCAGGCCGGCGGAGATCTTCGTTTTCGCTGAGGCGTCGAGCGAATAGGTGGTGCCAAGCCGGGGCGACACCAGGGAGCGGCGGATGATTTGGTCCCAGTCATAGCGCATCCCCATTTCGATGAGCCAACGGTTCTTCAGGCGCCAGCGGTCTTGCCCGTAGGCGCTCGCTTCGAAGTTTCGAGTGGTGCCAGTCGGCATCCCGGGAAAGGTTGAGTAGCGGGTGCAGGGTGAAGGGACGAGGAAGCAGCCGTTCACTGGCAAGGAGGCTTGTCCCTCAACCAGATACACAATTGGCTGGCGGAGGAAGGCCGCCTCGTAACCCAGCCGATCAAGATCTGTGCCGAACTTGAGGTCATGTTCTCCATGCCAACGGCGAGTATGGAGATAGGTGTTCGATAAGAGCTGCCAACGATCAGCTTTGGTGTGCGCGGCCAGGTAATAACTGCCGCCGGCAGTTTCCGGAGTCACAAAATAAGGAGAAGAGCCGTGCGGGGTTTCGTCGAGATCATAACGATTGAATCCCAGCCCGACTTCGAGAAGTTCTCCGCTCGGAAAGTAATGTTGCTCCTTTACGCTCGCCTGGTAGATGGGTTGGGTGAGCGTGGGAGCAGAGGCTTGCGGGTTCGCTGGAGAGATGCCGGAATGCGGGTCGTGCAAATAGTTGAAGTTGAAGCCGCCAGTGAGTGTGTCTCGAGCGCTGGCGCTCGTCTGCAGCTTGAGAAAGTTGCCGAACCGGCTCGAGAGATCGGAATCCGAGTGAGCGGGCAGTTCTGGGACGACTGTATTGAGGTAATCGATATCGACGGCATCGTAAAACCAGACCTTTCCTTCGCGAACGGGCCCGGACAAGATGAATCGCGGGTTGAATTCGTTCAGGGCGAGGCCCTTCTTGTTCTGGACCGATGGAACGAAATCAGTCGCAAGGAAGCGAACGTGGTTGTCGCCAGTCCCGGTGTTGATTTCGAGGACCCCACCTGAACCCTTGCCGTATTCGGCGGAGTATCGACTGGTTTCTGTCTGAAGGGAGCGAATGGCGTCGGTAGCTACGCGAATCAGGAGTAGGCCGTTTGAGGGCTGCGTTACGTTAAAGCCATCAAACACCGTCAACGTTTGATAGGTCTGGGCGCCAGCCAAATGGGGCTGGCCGTTAGAGTCTTGTTGGACCCCCGGAACAAAATTGAGGACATTGCGGTAGTCATTCGTGACCGGATACGGAATGTCGATGATCTCAACGCCGGTCAGTTGTTCCTGCGCCTGAATCCTTTCGGGATCGACAGCGGGAGGAGACTCGGTGACATTTACGACGTCCTTGACCTCCCGCACGTGGGAAAGCATGACGTCAACGCGGTTTCGAAGCCCGAGCTTTATGTCAGGCAGCGCAACCGCGTAGAAACCCTCTTTCTGAACGCGAAGCTGTGCAGGGCCAGGAGTGAGGTTTGAGAACTGGCAGGTGCCGGCGAATCCGGTCTCGCAGCGCAAAGAGAATACGTTGGTCGGCTGCAAGATGACTCGTGCTGCAGGGACCGGAACGGAATTCTCGTCGAGCACAACAATCGTCAGGTTCGCCGGTTGCGCCGCGACCATCGGCGCAATCAAGAGCAGGGCAAACAGCGCGGCTCGGGTCTTAAAACGAATGTCAACAACCTCGCCTCTCCCCTGAAGAGCCCAATTCGAAGCCTGCCCTCTAAGATACGGCGAATTGCTTTCTAGGGCTCGCCTCCCGCCAATCCGAATCCTAGCTGAAAAAGCAGCTCAGGCGTCAAAAGACGAATCGTGTCAGCGCTTCCTTGCAGGGCTTCGACGCTCGGTACGCGCTTGGTCAAGGCGGGCTGCAATTTCGTCAAACTCGGGATTGGGTCCCTTCCACTTCAATTCATCGACATTTGCGAAGAGGTCGATATCTGATCGAAGCGTGGCCAGGGTTCTGAACAGCAACGCCCGGTCGAACTCCCGGCACAGCGTGTCAGCCAGAGCACTTGCGTTTGTCGCGTTCACGTGCCATTCGCGGCAGTCCTTGGGAATAGACTCGAGATGCAGGAATTTTCTGAGCACCGCGGAGGTCGACTTCGCGCCCCAGCCGGGCAAGCCGGGGTATCCGTCTGCAGAATCTCCTACAAGGGCGAGGTAGTCAGGGATGGAACCGGGCGAGACGCCGAACTTCTCGACAATCGCAACCTCGTCTAGGATGGTTCGGGTCCGCCGGTTCAACTGCACAATCCGTGTCCCGGACACGCACTGCGCCAAGTCCTTATCAGGTGTACAGAGAATCACGCGTTCAACTCGTTGGTCTCTGGCGGAGGCGAACGCGCCGGCTGCCATGGCGTCATCGGCTTCGAACTCTACCATCGGCCAAATCACCACGCCTGCTGCCATTAAGACTTCCTCAAGCAGTGGGAATTGGGCCAGCAGTTCTGGTTCGATTCCTTCGCTCGTCTTATATTCCGGCCACAGCCCATTGCGGAAAGACTCAATTACATGGTCGGTGGCAACAGCCAGGTGAGTTGCACCTTCCTTGATCATTCCCAGCACTGAGGCGAGAACACCACGAACAGCTGCGACTTCACGACCTTCGGTGTCCCGAGCTGAGGGCAGGGCATAGTAGTGTCGGAACAGTTCGTATGTGCCGTCTACGAGATGTACTTCCAAGGAAAGCTCCCTGCAAGGGCTGGCATTGCTTCGGGCCGCGGCTTCTTCATGTTTCTCTGAACGATTGCCGAAGATAGCCCGATCCGTCGCTTAGGAAACGATCCACCGAGCCCTCCGTTCCCGGGGCCAAAGGGTGGCTGGCAGATTCCGAAGAAGTCCAATTGGATTTCCCTGATCAGCTACGAATCTCGCGGCCCTCTCTCGGCAGCAATTTCCGGTCACCAACTTACCACACCAGCTCGAAGCGCATCGGAACCGCATCGAAGAGATTCATTCACGCTCGTTCTCATCAATTCCTTTGGAAGATGGTCCAGGCGAGGAACTTGCCTGTATTCAGGAAGACGATTTTGCTTGTATCATGGCTTTCACTCTTTATTTTGATCCCAATCGTGGGGAGTTTCATGTCTCAGGTTGATGTTCCTTTAGTAGGTGCGGGTTTCGGACAGACGCGGCGGGCGGACAACTGGTGGGTACAGCCGCTGGTCGTATTCCTCGGGCTATCCACGTTCATTGTCTATTCCACTTGGGCAGCTCTACAAGGACAGCACTTTCGGTTCGGGCCTTACCTTTCCCCGTTTTACTCACCTGAGTTGTTCGGATCCGCCCAGGCCTGGTTTGGTCAGAACCCGAAATGGATACCGGCTTGGGTCACCGCTGCGATGCTCATCCTGTGGGCGCCAGGCGGATTTCGTCTCACCTGTTACTACTATCGCGGAGCCTACTACAAAGCCTTTTGGGCTGATCCACCTGCTTGCACGGTAGGAGAACCGCGGAAGAAGTACTTAGGAGAGCGGTCGTTTCCGCTGATTGTGCAGAACATTCACCGATACTTCCTCTACCTGGCTTTGATCTTTCTCATCATTCTTGCGCGCGACGTGTGGGAAGCATTGTGGTTCAATGGCCATTTCGGCATTGGCGTGGGCACGATCGTGTTATTCATCAACGTAGCGCTTCTTAGTTCTTATACCTTCGGCTGCCATTCGCTCCGTCATCTTATCGGAGGCTTTCGCGACCGGTTAGCGGGAACTCCAGTTGGCAAGCGCACCTATGACTGCGTGAGTTGTTTCAACCGCCGCCACATGCTCTTCGCCTGGTGCAGCCTCTTCTCAGTGGGCTTTTCTGACCTTTACGTGCGGATGTGTTCGATGGGAATCTGGCACGACTGGAGGATCCTCTAGTGCCGGAGTACATCACGCATGAGCACGATGTTCTCATCATCGGAGCCGGCGGCGCCGGATTGCGCGCTGCAGTAGAGGCCTCTGCCGCCGGAGTCAAGGTGGCGGTAATTTCAAAATCTCTTCTCGGCAAAGCCCATACCGTTATGGCTGAGGGTGGCGTGGCCGCTGCCATGGGCAATGTCGATGACCGGGATAGCTGGCGGGTTCACTTTGCCGATACCATGCGCGGAGGCCAGTACTTGAACAACTGGCGCATGGCGGAGCTTCACGCCAAGGAGGCCCCATCGCGCGTCCGCGAACTGGAAGCCTGGGGAGCCCTTTTCGATCGCACCAAGGATGGCCGCATACTACAGCGAAATTTTGGCGGGCATCGCTATCCTCGGCTGGCGCACGTCGGTGACCGAACCGGCCTGGAAATGATTCGCACGCTGCAAGACCACGGAATCCACCTCGGCCTCGACGTTTTCATGGAGCACACGATCGTCACGCTCCTGAAAGATGGTGAGCGCATCGCCGGTGCCTTTGGCTACGACCGCGAACGCGGGCGATTTCACCTCTTCCGGGCTAAAGCCATCGTGCTTGCGACCGGCGGAATTGGGCGAGCTTACAAGATCACCAGCAACAGTTGGGAATACACCGGCGACGGACATTCGCTTGCCTACCACGCCGGCGCCGCCCTGATGGACATGGAATTCGTGCAGTTCCACCCCACAGGAATGATCTGGCCGCCCAGTGTGCGTGGAATTCTGGTGACCGAAGGAGTGCGCGGAGAGGGAGGTGTCCTGCGCAATCGGGAGGGTGAGCGGTTCATGTTCAAGGACATCCCCCCTCTGTACGTCAACCAGACTGCGACTTCGGAAGAAGAAGGTTGGCGTTATACGCAAGGGGACAAAGATGCGAAGCGTCCGCCTGAGCTGCTGACCCGGGACCACGTTGCGCGTTGTATCCGCCGCGAGGTGCGTGACGGTCGCGGCAGCCCCCATGGCGGGGTCTTTCTTGACATTGCTTGGATCAAGGAAAGGATGGCGAACGCCCCAGAACATATTAAGAAGAAACTGCCCAGCATGTACCACCAGTTCAAGCAGCTCGCCGATATCGACATCACGAAGGAGCCGATGGAGGTCGGCCCCACAACCCACTACATGATGGGTGGAGTCAAGGTTGATGCCGATTCGCAGATGTCAGACGTGCCTGGATTGTTCGCGGCCGGAGAATGCGGCGCCGGGCTCCATGGTGCCAACCGCCTGGGCGGGAACTCGCTTTCCGATCTCTTGGTTTTTGGAAAACGGGCAGGGGAATACGCCGCCGGGTTTGCCAAAGAGAATTCCTTGGGGGCGGTGAAGGTGGACGAGCTGGCATCGATCGAAAAACAGGCTTTGCAACCCTTTGAACACCAGGGCTCAGAAAACCCCTTTAGTGTGCAACACAATTTGCAGGACCTCATGCAGGACTTGGTTGGCATTGTGCGCCAGGAGAGTGAAATGTCGCAGGCGCTCGATCGCATTCGTGAGTTGAAAGCCAGGAGTTTCAAAGTTAGCGTAGATGGAAACCGGGAATACAACGCGGGGTGGCACACTGCACTTGATCTCCGCAATTTGCTCACGGTGTCAGAAATTGTGGCGCGGGCGGCCTTAGAGCGCAGAGAAAGCCGCGGTGCACACTTCCGCGACGATTATCCATCGAAGGATGAACAGTTTGGCCGATTTAATATCGTTGCCCGCAAGGGCGCTGATGGGGAAGTACAACTAACCCGCGAGCCTATTCCTGCAATGCGGGAAGACCTTCGGCAAGTGATCGAGGAGATGAAGTAATGGGGACGGCAACATTTCGCATCTGGCGGGGAGAGAAAGGCCAAGGTAAGTTTCAGGACTACACGACTGAGGTTTCCGCGGGGATGGTCGTTCTCGATGCCGTTCATCAGATCCAGGCGGAACAGGCCGGCGATCTCGCGGTTCGATGGAACTGCAAGGCCGGGAAGTGCGGCTCGTGTTCGGCGGAAGTGAATGGCATGCCGAAATTGATGTGCATGACGCGCTTGAACTCGCTTCCCCTTGATCAACCCGTGACCATCGAACCCATGAAGGCTTTTCCCCACATGAAGGATTTGGTGACGGACGTCTCATGGAACTACGAGGTGAAGAAGCGCATACCGAAATTTCAGCCGCGCAAGCCTGACGCCGAGGATGGTACATGGCGCATCGCACCTGAGGACGTCGAACGGGTGCAGGAATTTCGGAAATGTATTGAATGCTATCTTTGCCAGGACGTTTGCCACGTGCTGCGCGATCACCGCATGCACGACGAGTTCATCGGTCCTCGGTTTCTGGTCTATGCGGCAGCCCTCGAGATGCATCCGCTCGACGTAGGCGACAGGCGCGCAGATCTCAGGAAAGAATTCGGCATTGGCTTGTGCAACATCACAAAGTGTTGCACCAAGGTTTGCCCGGAAAGCATTACGATCACCGATAATGCCATCATTCCACTCAAGGAACGGGTTGTAGACAAGTTCTTTGACCCACTCTCGAGGTTATTCCGGGTATTCAGCAATTCGAAAACGTAGGAGCTGTTATGCATTTCGAACTGAAATCCATTTCCGTCCAGAGTATTCCAGAAGCGCTCGCGAAAGTGGAACGTTACCGTCTTCTGAATGAACCGGTTCTTGCCGAGAGCATCTGTCTCGATGTGCTCGCCATCGCGCCTGATCATCAGCAGGCACTGATTTCACTTCTCCTCGCACGCACCGATCAATTCCAGTCGAACGTGAACGCGAGGGCGGCCCAAGAGGCGCTTGCGCAGATACGGGGCGACTACGAGCAGGCCTACTATGCAGGTATTATTTGGGAGCGCATCGGGAGCGCCCGCTTTCGCCAAGGCGCCTCAGGCGCTGGAACCTCCGCATATCACGCGTTGCGGGAGGCCATGGACCACTACGAGCAGGCTATGAACCTTTCTCCGGCCGGAAACGACGATGCCATTCTGCGCTGGAATACCTGTGCCCGCACCATCATGCAAAACTCGGAAATCCGACCTCGTCCGGAGGTTGACCCCTCGCGGGCTTGGGTGGGTGACGACGCTGGTTCTGCTATAGCGGACGCCTAGGTTTTTGACCTGTCTGATAATCCACCCGAGCCATTATCCACGCTGATGTGAGGGAGAAAACTTGGCGTGTAGTAAAACGGGGAGAAATTCTCCCCGCCCAGGGCTGGAATTAGCAGGTTCGCTACTTCAAGCCAATCACTTCACTCCAATCCCGAAGACTATCGACTGTGAAGTATTCGCTAGGTTGATCCGGAACGTATAGGTCAGCCCTGACGTTAGATTCGTCGTGGCCATGTTGAAGATCCATTGCTGCCCGGACGAATCCCAGCGGAACGCAGCGTCCGCAATGTTGTTCGTTATCGTTTCATTCACGTTGTCAACGGTGCCCCTGACAACGCTCAACATAGTGATCGACCCGCTGCTTGGGCCAAATACGAGGTTGGGGTTCGAGATTGCGTTCCCGAAGGCATCACAAACTCGGAACTTCACCGGGATCGTACTTCCGCCCTGCCGCTTGTATACGCTGCTTCCGTCAAGGTTGATTGGCGGCAGAACCGCACCCCCGAGCCCGGCCACACAAGCATTGCTGAAGATGATGGAGTCGTCCACCGTGCCGCTGGTGTTGTTGTAATTCGCAGTACCTGTGAAGCTCCAGGAGTCGCTGGGGTAATCGCCGGGATTTGTGTGAGCGGTGTGGCTCACGTCGACCGTGCCCACGGTCGCTCCCGTCTCCCCGTTCACACCGGTGATGGAGGTGACCGTCGCCGTATGCGGCTGGCCGTTATAGGGGACGTTGGTGTAGGGCGTCACTACGACGGTTGCATTCGCCTTGGCGATGCTGTCGGTGATCGTCATGTTGCCGATGTCGTTGTAGTTCGCCGTACCTGTGAAGGTCCAGTAGTCGCTCGCGTAGGGTCCGGCGTTGGTGTGGGTGGTGTGGCTTACGTCGACCGTACCCACCGTCGCTCCCGTCTCCCCGTTCACGCCCGTGATGG
>Ga0105238_10002182_pt1 | contig 19769 bp, 15 predicted proteins | sample KBSC34metaG_FD_81526 | JGI IMG/M metagenome (GOLD analysis project Ga0105238, IMG submission 81526) | Corn rhizosphere microbial communities from Kellogg Biological Station, Michigan, USA - KBS C3-4 metaG | ecosystem: Host-associated > Plants > Roots > Rhizosphere > Soil | place: Michigan, USA... | reverse complement strand
GCTCGCTATAGGCCCGCATTCTGCCGCATGCCGGAGACGTGGGTGAGTGGCTGAAACCAACGCTTTGCTAAAGCGTCATACGGGAAACCGTATCGAGGGTTCGAATCCCTCCGTCTCCGCCAAAACTCGTTGAAATCATTAGATTTTTTCTGGTTTTGATTTGACCGTCCGGGTCCCCGTCCGGGTTTCTGAGGCGGATTTTCGCGAACCACTGCGACCAGCCGTGAACAGACTGCGACGAAACGCGCCTGCGGGGCACGAGGACAGTTAGCAATGCGCACTTTCGAGGTGCTTTGTCGGGCGATCGATCGCCAGGCACATGCGGCTGTAACAATATGAACATCCCCGTCGTATGATGGCTATGAACATGTCGTTGCGCCTCACCCGTGATTGCCATATTCAATAACGCCAGTGAAACGTGCGCTTCATCTCTTTCTTCTTCTGGGAGCCCTCATCGGCCTGTTCGGCCAGGGGGTCGCTTTCGCGTCCGTCCAATCTGCGGTGTCAACGCCGATGGCGATGTCGGGAATGACCGATTCTGGCATGTCCGAAGACTGCATGAAGATGATGGCGGAGCAACAGCAACCCGCGCAGAAACCTTGCAAGGGCATGACCCTGGCCTGCATCGCCGCGATGGGCTGCGTTGTTCCCATGGCCGTTCGCAATGACGGACCGGCGCTTGCGGCGCGCGAGACCGGTCCAACCCTGGCCTTCTGGCCGACCGTCACTGTCCTGCGCGGCAGTGAGCTTACTCCCGAGCCGGAACCACCCACTCTCCTTGGCTGATCGAACCCGGCCTTCAGGCTGGCAGGACCGGTGCGCGGATCGTGCACCGGAATATCCTGCCTGACCTGCGGCCACTCCACGATTATCGCCAAAGGAATAGTGTCATGAAGAGTTTCAAAACCGCCGCCGCCATCGTTGCGGCTTTCATCTCGGCGTTCACCATCGCTCCCGCATTTGCCTACAGTGACGCTGTCGGCCCGGCGCAGGGCCACTATGAGTGGCAGCGGGCTCCGCAATCTGGCCCGCGTGCGCCGCTGCAGCCTCCCCGGCGCGTCTGGGTGCCGAATGCCACACAGATGGCGGCTTGCGACTGCAGCATGATGAAGATGAGCAGCACCGATGCCGCCGCCTGCATGAAGGGGATGCACGGCATGGCGTCTCCTTCAGGCGCGTCGGTCGGTTAGGATCAGGTCCTGGCAGGTCCGGTTCTTCTTGACGGTCAGGTCTGAGATGTCGGCGGAGCGGGTCTTCGCTCCGCCGACATTGCTGAGCATCATCCGATAGCGCCGCTGGCCCGATCTCGCGATCAGGAGATTTCCATGCGATTGTTTCTGTGTCTGCCGCTGCTCGCGGCGATTCCCGGCATTGCGTTTGCCGGGCCGCTCACCTTCGAGGCCGCTCTCCAGCGTGCGCGACAGGAAGCGCCCTCGATCAAGGCGAAGGCACTCGGCGCCGATGCCGCGCGTTCGGCCCGGGGCGCGGCTGGTGCGCTGCCCGATCCGACGCTTGGCGTGAGTGTCGAGAGCTTCCCAATCTCGGGACCGCTCGCGTTCGAACCGCAGCGCGACGATTTCACGATGACGCGGGTCGGCGTATCCCAGGACATTCCCAATCTCGCCAAGCGCCACGCCCAGCAGGCGCGCGCCGATAGCGACATCAGGGCGGCGGAGGCCGATACTGCCGTCGAGGCCCGCACCGTCGAGGTCGGCACGGCGCTCGCTTGGATTAATCTCGCCTATGCCGAACGCAGGCTTGCCGCGCTCGACCAGGTTCTGTCTCGGCTCGAACGTGTGGTGGGGACGACGCCGGGCGCGGTCGCCTCGGGCACCGCACGGCCGGCGCAGACGCTCGCCGGACAGCAGGCCGTTGCCACGATGCAGGATCGCCGCAGCGAGCTGGTGTCGAACGTGGCGCGGGCACGCGCCACGCTGACCCGCTGGACTGGCGATCCGGCCCCCGAGATTGCCGGGCCGATCCCCGATTTTGCGGTCGATGCGACAGTCTTGCGTGCGGGACTCGATCGCCACCCCACCGTCCGAGTAATCGATGCCCAGGTCGGTCAGGCGGATGCCGATGTGCGCCTGGCCGACGCCGGTCGGCGTTCCGACTTCGGCGTCAACCTGGCCTATCAGCGCCGCGACCCCCGTTTCGGGGACTATGTCTCGGCCGGCGTGACGGTCAGTCTCCCGTTCTTCACCCGCAATCGTCAGAATGCCGGGATCGCTGCGGCACAGGCCAACGCTGGACGCGTGCTGGCTGAGCGCGAGGCAACGCGTCGCGCGCTCGCCGCCGACCTCGATGCGGATATCGCCGATCATGTCATGCACCATGAGCAGTGGATGCGCGCGCAGGGCACGCTGCAACCGCTCGCCGAACAGCGCGTGAAACTGGAGACCGCCAGTTACGCGGCGGGGCGCGCCAGTCTGGTTGATATCGCGGACGCATACGCAGCGCTCGCCGACGCGACCCTCACGACCCTCGACCGTGAAGCCTTGGTCGCCGCCGACGGCGCCCGGCTGACCCTCACCTACCGGAGCGATGCACGATGAGCCTTGAGAATTCGCCGAGCGCCCGGCTGGGACTTGCCGCCGCAGCGCTTGCCCTCGTTGCGGGCGGCGCAGGCTATGGCATCGCCCGTCTCGGCGGGAACCAAGCCGCTCCGGCGCAGACCGCCGATGCCGGCCGCAGGCCACTCTACTGGTATGACCCGATGGTCCCGTCGCAGCATTTCGACAAGCCGGGCAAATCGCCATTCATGGATATGCAGCTCGTCCCCAAATATGCCGACGAAGCTGGCGGCGAAGCGCCAGGCGTCCGGATCGATCCGGCGACATCCCAGACGCTCGGACTCCGTACCGTGGCGGTCCGGCGCGGCGAACTGGCGAGTAGCCTGACCGTCACCGGCACGATCGATTTCAACCAGCGCGATGTCGCCATCGTCCAGGCGCGCGCGAGCGGATTTGTCCAGCGTGTCTATGGTCGGGCGCCCGGCGACGTGATCGGCGCGGGCGCACCGCTCGTCGATCTGCTCGTGCCGGAATGGGGGGGCGCGCAGGCCGAGTTTCTTGCGGTCCGCCGCACCGGCAACACGGCGCTGACCCAGGCGGCGCGCCAGCGGCTCATGCTGCTCGGCATGCCGTCCGGCACGATCGCGTCGGTCGAGCGAACTGGACGGCCGCACAATGTCGTTACCATCTCAACGCCGACCGGGGGCGTGATCAAGACATTGGACGTGCGCGCGGGAATGACGATGACGGCAGGACAGACCCTCGCCGAGGTCAACGGCCTCGGCACTGTCTGGCTCAATGCCGCCGTCCCCGAAGCGATCGCCGGTCCGCTCAAGCCCGGACAAACCGTGCAGGCAACGCTTGCCGCTTTCCCCGGCGAGACCTTGTCGGGCCGTGTCTCTGCGATCCTGCCTACGACACAGGCCGACAGCCGGACGCTGACCGTGCGGATCGAGCTTCCCAACCGCAGTGGGCGTCTGCGCCCGGGCATGTTCGCCACCGTGTCGTTCGGCGGCAGCGCGCAACCGGCACTACTCGTGCCGTCTGAGGCCCTGATCCGGACCGGCAAGCGGACCTTGGTGATGCTCGCGCTCGATAAGGGACGCTACCGACCCGCCGAGGTGCAAACTGGAATGGAAGCCGGTGGCGATACCGAGATCCTCGCTGGGCTCTCCGAAGGCGAGAAGATCGTCGCCTCGGGCCAGTTCCTGATCGACTCCGAGGCTAGTCTTTCCGGTGTGCAAGCGCGGCCGGTCAGTGGCGGCGCGCCGCCGGCAGTTGGCAAACCCGCTGCTGCGGCCGCGCTGTATGAAACCGTCGGGAAGATCGAGCAGATCACCGCCAATTCGGTGACGCTCAGCCATGAGCCGGTCCCGGCGATCGGCTGGCCCGCGATGACGATGACCTTCCAGCTTCCCGATCCCAAGATCGCACGGGGGCTGAAGGCGGGCGATCGCGTGCGTTTCGGCTTCGATCGACCGCCTGCGGGTCCGACCGTGCGGCGCATGGCGAAGGTGGCGGGCCAGTGATCGCCCATCTCATCCGCTGGTCGGTCAGGAACCGTTTCTTTGTCCTGATCGGCATGCTGGCGCTGGTCGGCGCCGGTCTATGGGCGGTGCGCTCAACCCCTATAGACGCGCTGCCAGATCTCTCCGACGTTCAGGTCGTGATCCGCACCTCCTATCCGGGACAGGCGCCGCAAATCGTCGAGAACCAGGTCACCTATCCGCTCACAACCACCATGCTGTCGGTGCCGGGCGCCAAGACCGTGCGCGGCTATTCTTTCTTCGGCGACAGCTTCGTCTATGTGATCTTCGAGGACGGCACCGATCTCTATTGGGCGCGCAGTCGCGTGCTCGAATATCTCAACCAGGTTCAAGGGCGCTTGCCGGCCAGCGCCCGCAGCGCGCTTGGCCCCGATGCGACCGGCGTCGGCTGGGTCTATGAATATGCGCTGGTGGACCGCACCGGCCGGCATGATTTGTCCCAGCTTCGCGGATTGCAGGACTGGTTCCTGCGCTACGAGCTGAAGACCGTGACCGGGGTCGCCGAGGTCGCCAGCATCGGCGGCATGGTCAAGCAGTATCAGGTGGTGCTCGACCCGGTGAAGCTCGCCGCCTACGGCATCACGCACGCGCAGGCTGTCGACGCCATCCAAAAGGCCAATCAGGAAGCGGGCGGCTCGGTGCTGGAGATGGCCGAAGCCGAATATATGGTCCGCGCCTCGGGCTATCTGAAGACGGTCGACGATTTCCGGGCGATCCCCCTCAGGACTGCCGCCGGTGGTGTGCCGGTGCGTCTCGGCGATGTCGCCACGATCCAAATCGGCCCCGAGATGCGGCGGGGCATCGCAGAATTGAACGGCGAAGGCGAGGTTGCCGGCGGGGTTGTCATCCTTCGGTCAGGAAAGAATGCCCGCGAGACGATCGCGGCGGTCAAGGACAAGCTCGCCGATCTCGGGAAGAGCCTGCCGCCGGGCGTCGAGGTGGTGACGGTCTATGACCGTTCGCAGCTCATCGATCGCGCTGTCGAAAACCTCACCCACAAGCTGGTCGAGGAGTTCATCGTCGTTGCAATCGTCTGCGGGCTGTTCCTCTGGCATGTCCGCTCGGCGCTGGTTGCGATCCTCACGTTGCCGCTCGGCGTCCTGGCGGCATTCGTCGTCATGCGCTTCCAGGGGGTGAACGCCAACATCATGTCGCTGGGCGGCATCGCAATCGCCATCGGCGCAATGGTCGATGCGGCGGTCGTCATGATCGAGAATGCCCACAAGAAGATCGAGCGATGGGAGCAGGAACACCCGGACAAGCATCTCGAGGGCGAGATGCGCTGGATCGTCGTCACCGAGGCCGCCGCCGAGGTCGGCCCGGCGCTGTTCTTCAGCCTGCTGATCATCACGCTCTCCTTCATTCCGGTGTTCACCTTGGAGGCGCAGGAAGGCCGGCTGTTCGCGCCGCTCGCCTTCACCAAGACCTATGCGATGGCGTCGGCGGCGATCCTGTCGGTGACTTTGGTGCCGATCCTGATGGGCTGGCTGATCCGGGGGCGCATCCCGGCCGAGCAGGCCAATCCGGTCAATCGATGGCTGACCAACCTCTACCGGCCCGCGATCGACTGGACGATGCAGCGGCCCAAGACAGTGCTGCTGATCGCGGTATTGGTGTTCGCGACGACGGCCTGGCCGCTCACCCGGCTCGGCGGCGAGTTCATGCCCAATCTCGACGAAGGCGACCTGCTCTACATGCCATCGGCGCTGCCGGGGCTGTCGGCGGCCAAGGCGTCGCAACTGCTCCAGCAGACCGACCAATTGATCAAGACCGTGCCCGAGGTCGAGAGCGTGTTCGGCAAGGCCGGCCGCGCCGAGACCGCGACCGACCCGGCGCCGCTGGAGATGTTCGAGACCACGATCCAGTTCAAGCCGAGAGACCAGTGGCGACCGGGCGTGACACCCGACAAGCTGGTCGAGGAGCTCGACCGGACGGTGAAGATCCCCGGACTTGCCAATGTCTGGGTGCCGCCGATCCGCAACCGCATCGACATGCTCGCGACCGGCATCAAGAGCCCGATCGGGGTCAAGGTCTCCGGCGCCGATCTCGCCCAGCTGGATCGCATCGCGCATGATGTCGAGACGGTGGCCAAGACCGTGCCGGGTGCCTCTTCAGCGCTCGCCGAACGGCTGACTGGCGGGCGCTATGTCGATGTCGACATCGACCGCGCCACTGCGGCGCGGTTCGGGCTCAACATCGCCGACGTTCAGCAGATCGTCTCAGGTGCGATCGGCGGCGAGACGATCGGTGAAACGGTCGAAGGGCTTGCCCGCTACCCGATCAGCGTGCGCTATCCGCGCGAGCTGCGCGACAGCCTGGAGGGTCTGCGCACGCTGCCGGTCCTGACACCCTCGGGCCAGCAGATCACGCTCGGTACGGTGGCGACGGTTTCGATCGCCGAGGGACCGCCGATGCTCAAGACCGAAAATGCCCGGCCTTCGACCTGGGTCTATGTCGACGTGCGCGGGCGCGATCTCGCCTCGGTCGTCGGCGACCTTCAGCGTGCGGTCGCGAAACAGGTCAGGCTCTCGCCGGGTGTCAGCATCGCCTATTCCGGCCAGTTCGAATATCTCCAGCGGGCGGTCGACAGATTGAAGCTGGTTGTCCCAGCGACGCTGCTGATCATCTTCGTCCTGCTCTACATGATCTTCGGCCGGTTCGATGAAGCGGCGCTGATCATGGGGACGCTGCCGTTCGCGCTGACTGGCGGGTTCTGGATCCTCTATCTGCTCGGGTTCAACCAGTCGGTCGCAACCGGCGTCGGGTTCATCGCGCTGGCCGGCGTCTCCGCCGAGTTCGGCGTAGTCATGCTGATCTATCTCAAGAACGCACTGGAGGAGCGCGGCACGGATCCCGATGCCGGCCAGGTCGAATCCGCGGTGCGCGAGGGCGCGCTGCTCCGCGTCCGCCCCAAAGCCATGACGGTCGCGGTGATCCTCGCCGGCCTGCTGCCCATCCTGCTTGGATCGGGCGCCGGCTCCGAGGTGATGAGCCGGATCGCCGCCCCGATGATCGGCGGCATGCTCACCGCGCCGCTGCTGTCGATGTTCGTTCTTCCCGCCGCCTATCTGCTGCTCCGGCGGCGACGGGCAAAATCCATCCACCAAACCGTTTAACCTGCAAGGAGAAGACCATGCACACTGCACGACTGACCATCGCCCTCGGCCTCGCCGCCCTAACTGCCGCCTGCGGCAAGAAAGCGGAAACGCCGGTTGCAGCCGAGACCAACCAGGCTGCGCCCGCCGCCGCCACGAGCGGCGACATGGGCAACATGGAGATGGCGCCGGCTGCACCGATCATGGCCAAGGGCCATGGCACGGTCACCGCGATCGACAAGATCGCAGGCACGATCACGCTCGATCATGGACCGATCCCGGAAGCCAAATGGCCGGCGATGACGATGGCGTTCAACGCTGCACCGGCGATCACCGATGCGGCCAAGGTCGGCGACAAGGTCGATTTCGACCTTACGCTGACAGGCAGCGCGGGCGAGGTGACCGCGATCCACAAACGGCCCTGATCAGATTAAACGGCGCCGGCCTGCCCGGCGCCAAAGCCTTTCTGGAGGTGCATATTGATAGATCCGAGACCCGCTATGGCCTCAAAGCAGAGATGGCCCCACTTCGATGGCCGTGGATGATTTCCGTTTCACCCAGAGATCGGCGGTACGTTCCATCTCGATCAACTCGTCCGGGAAGCAGCGGTCCTGGAACGCGACCGCGTCGTCGAAGCTGCCGTTGAGCCAGCGGTCATATTCGTCGACGTGTAGCAGTACGGGCATGCGATCGTGCACCGGGCGGATTGCCTCGTTGCAATCGGTCATGACTCCCGAATAGACCGGTCCCCACTCGTCGCTGACGCGCCAGAGTCCCGCCCAAGCGAAGATCGGCTGGTCCTTCACGCTGAACCATGTGCGGGTCTTGGCGCCTTTTTCCCCCTCGGCTTCAGCGAAATGCGTGACCGGGATAAGGCATCGCCATTGCGGCTTGCGGGCAAGGCCGATCCACATCGGCTTCTTGAGATCGGCGATATTGTTGACCGGCTTTGGCTTTGCCTCGGGCTTCATCCCCTTCAGGCGCAGCGGGAAGCCCCACACCATAGACTGCATCACGCGTGCGCCCTCGGCCTCGCGCACGACCATGCCGGGATAGCCGGGATACACCTCCTCTGGCGCGTTGGACTGGGTCGGATCGCTGACGCCGAAGTGCGCGGCAACCTCGGCAGCGCTCTTCCTGATCGTATAAAGATTGCACATGGCCTTAGCCTACCACACAACTCCGTCAGGGAAACTGTCGGTGCCCGATCACAGCAATGCCATTTGCGGCTGTCCCGATGGCGGCAATTTGCCGCTGCGCCAGCGGTCGTCGGTATGTTCGATTACCATTCGCTCTGGGGCGAAGGGCGCCCGAAACTGGAGCTCGATCACGTCCTTGATCGAACCATGCAGCCAGCGATCATATTCATGTGGATCGAGCAGGGCCGGCATCCGGTCGTTATAAGGCATCACAGCCGCGTTCGCCGTCATTGTCATGCCGGCGTAGACGGGTCCGAATTCGGCGGTGTTACGGCAGAACCCAGCCCAGCCGACGATTGGCTGGTTCTTCACCGAGAACCACGTCCGTGTCTTTTCGCCGGGATCGCCGTTGGGGTTTGCGAAATGCGTGATGGGGATCAGGCAGCGATAGCGCGGATCGACAACAATTTGTTCCCACGTGGGGTTGGTGAGGTCGGCGACCAGACCAATCCTGCCCGGTGGATCGCCGCGGAGCCGCATCTCGCGCGTGTGCCGCGGAAATCCCCACGGGAGCGTTTTGAGCAGCCTGCGGCCGTCCTTCTCGATCACGACGAGGCCGGGAGTGCCCTCTATGGTCTCGGACGACACTTCGAGTGGCGCCGGCTGCTCGACCCCGAAATGCACTGCCACCTCCGCAATGCTGCTCATGACTGTATGCAACCTGGACATGATCGCCCGGATCTCTCTGCATCGACTCGGAACACAACCCCAATAGCACCAGAACGAATAGAGAACAAATCAATTGGGCTATCGGTCGGAGGCCCAGACATGGGAGGTGGTGACAAGAGCAGCGGCCAGTTGCCAGAACGGATTCCAAACTGGCTGTGCGAGAGAGAGCAAGCGTCGTAGGCGAACAATTAAGCTTGAAAGCGAATTATTTCGCTGTATAGCGACTTTTCTATCTGAGGCTCACGGAGGAAAGCTGTGCCACCATCGTTCGTATATCGGGGTGAGCGGTTCGACCGCGTGACCGTCCAGTTCAAAGGCGGATCGTCCGCGTGCCAGGCCCGCGCATTCGTTCAAGACGCCTTGCACCGCACTCATGGGTTTCGGACCGCGACAAATCTCACCGACAAGCTGGCGCGGAAGGGCGGTCGCTTCCGCGTGGCGATCGCCCGACGGGTCGTCGGAAGGCTCAGGCGTCGTCTCAAACTCCTGATCGAGGCGGGGTTGATCCGCCTCTTCGTGGCTGGCCGCCTCGTGGAAGCCTGAAGTTGGCGACGCTCCCCGAGTGGCTGCGTGACTGGCGCGGCATCGCTGAGAGGGTCACAGCCGGCCACTATGAGGCGATCACGGTCGAACGTGAGGGCACGACCTACGAGATCATGCGGATTTCCGCGTTTGACCAAGAGATCGATGGGGACCGACGAGCCGTCAGGACGGGTGCCCGGACTTTCGACGATAAGACCGCGTTGTACACCCATCTCACGCGTGACACCGGCGTTGTGCGCTTCATCACGATGCGAGGAAATCCTACCTATGTCCTCGAACCGGGTTCCGACGCATTCGAATGGGCGGCGGACGTCGAAGGCGTATCGGTCCGCGAGATGGCCCTGGCCGTGCGGGAGGGAGCCCTGGGAAGGGAGGTAGCGCGTCTAGTCCGGCGAGGCGAGCGACGGTCGCGCGACATCCTGGCTGCGCAAGTAGCCGCGTTGAAGCAGCGGGCCGAGGATGCCGAGGATGAGGCCCTCATGCTTCGTGCCGAATTGAAGGCACGTGAGCGCGACTTGGCGCGCGCCGATCGGGATTAGCGTTGGCATTGCGACCAGCCAGGCGAAGCTTCAGTCGCCTCGATCAGCGGAAATCGCGTGTTCGAACCTTGATGCCATCGGTCGCCTGTCCGGGAATGATCCCGGACCCGAGCCGGAGATCGGGGATGTAGATCTCGCGAGCGGCCTTGCCCAAAGTCCGTTCCGACGGGTCGCGCGGATCGGGTCCCATGCCATGTTTCACCACGTCGGCGCGGCTGACCCTGTAGATATCGGCGACGTCGGTGCGGCTGCCGACGCTGGCGAGCATCGAAGAGAGATCGTCCAGCCGCTGCGCTATCACATGGATGACGTCGCCTTCTCGCTGGACCTGGCCGCGGACGCCCATCATGGACGCCCCGAGCACGGTACGCCGATTCTTCTCGAAAACCTTGGACCAGACGACCAGATTGGCGACGTCGGTCTCGTCCTCGAGCGTGATGAACATTACGCCTTTCGCGCTCCCGGGCTTTTGTCGGACGAGCACGATTCCGGCGAGTTCAACATAGCGACCGTCCTTGACCGAGCGGAGGCTCGCGCAGCTGATCATCCGGCGTCGGGTGAGATCGTCACGCAGGAAAGCAAGCGGATGGGCACGGAGGCTGAGGCCCGAGGCGCGGTAATCTTCTACCACCTCGGCACCTTCGCCCATCGGGGCGAGCAGGACCTCGGGCTCGGGCGCCTCGTCGCGGAGCAAACCGGCGCGCGAATCGGCTGCGGCGAACAGCGGAAGCGGTGCATCGCGCAGCCCCTTCACCTGCCAAAGCCCGGATCGGCGGGTCTGGCCGAGCGATCCGAACCCGTCGGCCTCGCCGATCCGGTCGAGTGCCCCGCGCCCGATGCCCGCGCGGCGCTGAACTTCCTCGATGCTCGCATAAGGCATATCGCCTCGCGCACCCACGATCGCGGCCGCATCGGCGTTCGCCAGGTCGCGCACCATGCGCAGGCCCAGTCGCACCGCCTTGTACCGACTGCCGCCGTCTTCGAGCGTGCAGTCCCAACGGCTCTGGTTCACATCGATCGACCGAACTTCGACGCCATGCTGGCGGGCGTCGCGGACGATCTGTGCCGGTGCGTAGAATCCCATCGGCTGCGCGTTGAGCAGCGCTGCGCAGAACACATCGGGGTGATGGCACTTCATCCACGAGGAGGCATAGGCAATCAGCGCGAAGCTTGCGGCGTGGCTCTCCGGAAAACCATAGGAGCCGAACCCCTCGATCTGCTTGAAGGTCTTTTCGGCAAACTCCCGTTCATAACCTCGGCTGACCATGCCCTCGATCAGCTTGTCCCGGAAATGCGAGACGCCGCCGGTCAGCTTGAACGTGGCCATCGCGCGCCTGAGCAAGTCGGCTTCGCCGGGAGTGAATCCGGCGCACTCGACCGCGACCCGCATCGCCTGCTCCTGGAAGAGCGGCACGCCAAGAGTCTTCTCCAGCACGCGGCGAAGTTCCGGGGTGGGATAGGTGACTTCCTCCTCGCCATTGCGCCGGCGCCGGTAGGGGTGGACCATGTCGCCCTGGATCGGGCCGGGCCTCACGATCGCGACCTGGATGACGAGATCGTAGAAGGTCCTGGGCGCCATCAGCGGGATCGACGCCATCTGCGCCCGACTCTCGATCTGGAACACGCCGAGCGTGTCCGCCTTGCGGATCATCGCGTAGGTCGCAGGATCCTCGGCGGGGATGGTGGCGAGGTCGAGCTTCAGGCCCTTTTCCTTCTCGAGCAGTTCGAACGCGCCGCGCATGCAGCTGAGCATCCCGAGCCCAAGCACATCGACCTTCATGAAGCCGAGCGCGTCGATATCGTCCTTGTCCCATTCGATGACCTGGCGGTCCTCCATCGCGGCCGGCTCGATCGGCACCAGTTCGTCCAGCCGGTCCCGCGTCAGCACGAACCCGCCGGGATGCTGGGATAGATGTCGCGGGGTGTTGATGAGCTGGCGCGCCAGCTCCAGCGTCAGTGCCAACCTCTTGTCACCGAGATCAAGGTTGAGCTCCTCGGCGTGTTTCTCCTCGACTCCTTCGCGGCTCCAGCCCCAGACCGAGGAAGCCAGCCCCGCGGTCATGTCCTCGCTCAGGCCCAGCGCCTTGCCGACTTCGCGCACCGCCCCCTTTGAACGATAGCGGGTGACGACTGCGGTCAATGCGCTCCGCGTGCGTCCATAGGTCTCGTAGATCCACTGGATCACTTCCTCGCGCCGCTCATGTTCGAAATCGACGTCGATGTCGGGTGGCTCGCGGCGCTCTGCGGAAACGAACCGCTCGAACAGCAGCTCGGTGCGGATCGGGTCGATCGAGGTGATGCCGAGCACGTAGCAGACAGCGGAGTTAGCGGCCGACCCGCGCCCTTGGCAGAGAATGTCCTTCGAGCGCGCGAAGGCGACGATGGAATGAACGGTGAGGAAATAGGGCGCATAGTCGAGATCGGCGATCAGCCTCAGCTCATGCTCCAGCTGCGTCCGCACCTTGCCGTCGATCCCGTCGGGGTAGCGCTCGGGCGCCTTCTCCCAGGTCAGCCTTTCCAGCTCCTGCTGGGGCGTACGCCCCGGAAACTGTATCTCGTCAGGATATTGGTATTTGAGTTCATCCAGGCTGAAGGCGCAGCGTGCGGCGAATTCGACGCTCCGCGCCACTGGCGCGGCGTCGCCGAGATAGCGGCGGAACAATCGCTCCATTTCGGATGCACTTTTGAGATGACGATCCGCGTACCGTTCGCGGCGCGCGCCGAGTTCGTCGATCGTGCACTTCTCGCGGATGCATGTGACGACGTCCTGCAACATCCGGCGATCGGGAACGTGGAAGAGAACATCGCCGGTAGCGACCGTCGGTACCCGTGCGGCAGCAGCCATCGCCGCCAGGTCGCGCAGTCGGATCGCGTCGCGGGGCCGGCGGCGAAGCGCCAGCGCCATGTGGGCGCGATCGCCAAAGATGCGGGCCGTGCGGGCCAGGGCCGCGCCGGTCGCTGCATCGGCGCGGTCGGGCACGAGCATCGCGACGAGACCGTCGTTCCATTCCTCGACATCGGACCAGTCGAGATGGCAGGCTCCCTTGCCCGCCCGGGCCTTGCCGACGCTCAGGAGGCGGCACATCCGGCCGTACGCCGCGCGCGTCGTGGGATAGACCAGCAGCGCGGTCCCGTCTGCCAGGTCGAGGCGGCTGCCGACGATCGCGCGCACGCCTGTCGCCTTCGCGGCATCCCAGGCCCGGACGATCCCGGCAACGCTGTTGCGATCGACAACGCCAAGGGCAGGCAGGCCGAGAATCGCCGCTGTCGAGAACAGCTCCTCGGGCGACGACGCGCCGCGCAGGAAGCTGAAATGGGTCGTGGCCTGCAGCTCGACATAGCCGGGTTCCCCCCCGCTCATGCGAACGCCCCGTGGATGAACCACCGCATCGGACCGGTCGACGGGCTCTCGCCGTCGCCAAGGCGGAAGAGCCAGTATCGGCCGCCAGCGGTCGTCTCGACCTGGTAATAGTCGCGCACCGCGAGAGGCGTTCCGGCCTCGTGCCCATGCTCGCGCCACCATTCCCCGAGGAGCCGCTCCGGCCCATCGGCCCGGGCGACGCGGAAACGCTTGCGCCGCCAGACGAACATGGCCGGCGGATGATCGGGCAGCATTGCTGTCACATCGATCGGCTCGGGCGGGTTCAGCATGCGCGACGGACGCGGCAGGTCGTCGTCCCATGCATTACCGTCGGGCGGAGCGAGCGCCGGAGCGGTCCTGGTCGAACGCTCGGGCATCGTGCTGGCGTTGGGCGCCGTGCGGTAAAGCCGCGCCTGCCCGAAGCGGTTCGCGAGCGCATCGACCAGTGCCGCGAGGTCGGGACCACGCCGCCCAAGGCTCTCCAGGCCCTCGCCCTGACGCGCGACCATCGGCTCGACGAGCGGCGTGACCAATGTCATCGCCTCGATGCCAAGGCCGGGATCGATGGTCTCGACCTTCGCCGACAGCAATTTGGCGAGATGCTTCGGATCGCGCGACGGCGCAGCGGTTCCCACCCGGATCGCCTGGGCGTGGCCGTCCACGCGGTGGAAATAGCAATCAAGCCGCCGCGCACCCTTGCCGAGCCGGGCGAGCTGGCCAACGATGTCGGACGCCAGATCGCCGATCACCGTGTTGAAGGCATCGGCCGTGGCGATCGGCTCGACGAATCCGCGCCGGCACCGTGGCAACTGGTCGGGGAAAATCGGCTCTAGCGGCTCGGGCACGAACCCCAGCGCCTGGTCGAGCCGGCGATGGAGAGTGCGACCAAATCTTTTCGCGAGCGGCGCGCGCGGTTCTCCAATCAGCTGCTCGACTCTCTCGAAGCCCAGCTTGCGCAGCCCCTCGACCACATCCGGATCGAGCCGGAGCGAGGCGATCGGGAGCAATGCCATCGCCTTGCGATGCTCTCCCGGCTCGATCGTGACCGGCCGGCCAGCCGGCACGTGCCGCGCAACCGCATGGGCGCACCCCGCCGTGTCGGCGACGGCGATCTGGACCGACAGGCCGAATGCCGCGACGCGGCGGTGAAGGTCCTTGAGCAGCGCGCGCTCGCTGTCGAACAGGTGGGCGCAGCCGGTGATGTCGAGCCATATCCCATCGGGCGGGTCGGGCGCGACGCAGGGGCTGTAGCGCTGCCCTGCCCAAAGGGCGAGGCGGCGCAGGCCTTCGAGATCGGCCTCCGGCTCGGCATCGACGACCTCAAGTCCGGGCGCGAACGAGCGGGCCTTGGTAATGGTCATCCCAGGAAAGATGCCCAGCGCACGCGCTGCCCGATCGACCGACGCGACAATGCGGCGGCCGTGATCGGGGATCGCCGCTACCATCGGCGCCGCCTCGGTGCCCGCTTGCCGGTCAGGCGGCGGCTTGCCGGTCTTCCGCCGCAGTCGGTCGATCGACCAATGCGGCAGGAAGAGCGATACGACCCTGCGCATCGCAACCCTCCACGATCCAGCTGCGCGGCTCGCTGCCGCGCACGCGTTCGAGCACGACTTCCCAGCGCGGCCGGCCAAGGCTCGGGATACCCAGCGCCTCGCTCGGTACTGCGCCGATCCGCCAGCGCGTCATCGCCGCCGTCCCTTCGGCGGCAAGCTCGGCCTTCGATGCGCGGCGGAAGACGAATGCGGTGACGCCCGAGGCTTCGGCGGCGAGTTGCAGGCGCTTCGAAGCCGTCGTCGAATATTTGGTCACTTCGCCGACGACGCCGGCAAGGCCGGCGTGGCGGAGGCATTCCTCCATCGCGAGCAGCACGTTCGCATCGCTTCCAGCCTCGACATGGATCACGCGGTCGGGATGGAGCCCGGCGAGATGCAGTGCCGGTGCGAACAGGTCGCGCCAGCGGAGGCACCAAAAGACCGGGCCCTCGATCCGGGCGAGAATGCCGGCGAGAAAAATCGTCGCACTGGCGTCATCCGCAAGATCCGGGCTGCCGGCAATTTCGTGGAGAGCCCCGGCGGCAAGGCCGCCGCCGGGTAGATGGCGATCGATCGGGTCCAGGCCGAACGGCAAGGAGCCGTGGCGGGCGCAGACGCCTTCGATCCGCGCTATCCGCGCACGGAGGTCTTCGAGGATGGAGGAATGGCGCATGACATGGATAGACTCGGCACATAGTTGATTCGTTCCTATTTTGTTCTGCCCTTCGGCTTAATGAGTCAAGCTGTCGGTCCGACCGCCGTCGCGGTGCGAGAGCTTCGATGGCGGAAAGCCGGGCATGGCCTCCGCAAAAGAATCATTGGCGACCGCGGTTTGGACCAAACAGGGGACTTCGCGGCCAGGGCCCGGTCGCTTGGCCGCGCGCGACAACCTCTTCCGACTCGGCCGATTCGGTGCGAGATGCGAGCGATCTCCGCCGGTATTGCTTCTCCGAATCAGGCTGTTAGTCTGCCACCGTGCCGCAAAGGCGGCGCCGAGGCTTGAGAACCTCGCTTGGGAAAGAATGACCCGCCATCGACGCGGCCGGGTGGCCGACGCGCATGTCCAAGCCGCTTGCGGCCAAAGGCGTCGGCGCATGTCTCAAGCATGTTCTCTACACCCGGCTTTCGCCGGCTCGCCTCGAACGACTGGGTGAGCCGGGCATGGGTGTTGGACTGAAAAGATTTCGTCGATCGAGCGACTGGGCCTGCATCGCGGATCGAGAATCCCGATGCGGCTGATTCCCGATGTCCTGAAATCGCTGGTCTCGCCAAGGCTGGTCGAAGGCGACCCATTGCCCCCCGACGACCGCGTGGTGGCTGGATCGGTGCTCGCCCTGAACGATCTCTACCAGACCCAGGCGCCGAAGCTGCTTCGCTACTTCGCGCGGCGAGCCGACCGTCAGGACGCGAACGACCTCATGCAGGAAAGCTTCGCCCGCTTCGTGGATGCAACGGCGGCCGCGGACCGCGTGATCGAACAGCCCGAAGCCTATCTCAACCGGATCGCGACGAACCTGCTCCGCGACCGCGCCAAGACAGCCCTGCAGCGCTCGCTCGCGCGGCATGTGCCCGCCGACGAGGAGTCGCTGGCCGGACCGGACATCGTCGCGGCACTCGAAGCTCGCGACCTGCTTAACCGGATCCAGAATGCCCTGATGCGGCTCGGCCCGAAGACACGCGAGATATTCCTGGCGCATCGTGTCGACGGCCTCAGCTATAGCGACATCGCCAAGCGTACGGGATTAAGCGTAAAAGGCGTCGAGTGGCACATGACAAAGGCGATAACCCATCTCGACCGCGTGCTGAGGTCCCGTTGATGTCCGAAGCCGGGAGGGAAGCCCGCACGGACGAGATCGTGCGCGCGGAGGCCATTGCCTGGCTGACGAGACTGCGGTCGCCGGACGGTGCGGAAGATCACGAAACCTTCCAGGACTGGTACGCCGCCGATCCTCGCCATGCCGACATCTATGATGATGTTCTCGGCACCTGGGACCGCACGGCCTTGGCGGCCCGGACGCAGGCTGGCGAGATGCCGCGGGGGCTCGACTCAAAGCCAGATACCCGGCCGCGGTTCCGGATGGCGGTCGCCGCTGTTGCCGCCCTTGTCCTGGTGGTGCTTTCGGGCGTCGGCATGCAGCGGTTCGGCGCCTTTGGGCCAGGCCGGACGGACCCGGCCGAAGTCGTCAGCCGGATAGGCGAGATCCGCACCGTCACGCTGACCGACGGCACGCGCGTCACGCTCGACACGAACAGTGCCCTGGCAATCGCCTACACCGCCGGGGAACGCAGATTGACGCTCGAGCATGGGCGTGCCCGCTTCGACGTGGCGCATGATCCAGCGCGCCCGTTCATCGTCACGGCCGGGGGCGGCATGATCATCGCGCATGGGACGCTCTTCGACGTCGACCTGCAGCAACATCGCGTGACGGTGTCGCTGCTTCGGGGGTCGGTCGAAGTGAGAAACGAAGCGGCCGGCCAAGTCGAGACGGCAAGGACCGGACGGCTACTTAAGCCGGGCCAGCGGCTGGAACTGGAACAGCGGACACCGACGGGTTCGCCGGTAGCGCTCCGCGCCAGCGAAACGCGATGGCCCTCAGGGATGTTGTCGTTCGAGGACGCGCCGCTGGCCGAGGTCGTGGCAGCCGCGAACCGCTATAATTCCGTGCAGATCATTCTTGCGGACCCAGCCGTCGAAGCCCTCCGGTTCACCGGCACCTTCGCGGCGAGGGATGCACAAGGCCTGGCCCGGATGCTGTCCGCGACGTTCCATCTGGACCTGTCCCACGACGATCACGGCAACCTGATCCTTGCGCCGCGTCGATAGCCGAAAAAAATCCCAGGGTAGAACGCGCCTCGGTTGTCGAGGCCCCCAAGCGATGCCGCGTCGGTGCGTCGCAAGGGGAGTTCGTAATGGGGATATTGCGCAATGCGGTGATTGCCGCCTCGATGTCTACGAGCGTGGCAGCGGTCATTCTGGGAGCGACGGCCGCCCAGGCCAGCGACGTCGAACGGCACAGCTACCACCTTCCGTCGCAGTCGCTGGCAGCGTCGCTGCGCGCAGTCGCGATCGCCTCCGGCCGCAGCATCGTCGCCCCCGCGAACCTCGTGAAGGGCAAGCGCGCGCCGGCGCTCGATGGCGATTTCACGGTGGAGGATGCCGTCGCATTCCTGCTTGCCGGGTCCGGCCTGCAGCAGCATGCCGTGGCCGATGGCCTGATCATCGAACCGAATGCCTCGCGCGAGCCCCAAGACGCGGCAGCCGTTTCCGATGGATCGGACATCGTCGTGACGGGAAGCCGTATCCGCGGCTCGTCGGTCGCCTCCCCGGTCATTCGGCTGAGCGCGGAGGATATCCGGAATTCGGGACAGGCCGGCCTGGGCGACGTCGTGCGCCGGATACCGCAGAGCTTCGGCGGAGGACAGAATCCGGGCCTCGGCATGAACGTGCCGTCCGCCAGCGGGGTGGATGTCGGCGGCGGCTCGTCAGTCAACCTGCGCGGCCTCGGCAGCGACGCGACGCTTACCCTGCTCAACGGCCATCGACTGGCCTATACGGCGGTCAAGCAGAGCGTCGACGTGTCGGGCATCCCGGCGAGTGCCGTCGACCGGATCGAAATTGTGCCCGACGGCGCGTCGGCAATCTATGGCTCGGATGCGGTCGCCGGCGTCGCCAACATCATCCTGCGGCGCGACTATGACGGGCTGGAAACCAGCGCGCGCCTCGCCGCCACGACCGACGGCGGCGATTTCCAGCAGCAATATGGCGCGGTCGCGGGCAGGACCTGGTCGAGCGGCGGCCTGATCGCGGCGTATGAATATGGCAGCAACACCGCAATCCGGGCGAGCCAGCGCTCTTATGCCGCCGATCGTTCGCCGGGCCTCGACCTGTTCCCGGCGTTGCGCCACCACAGTGTCCTCGCGAGCGCGCACCAAGCGCTTGGCGGGGGCCTCTCCTTCGAGATCGACGGTCTCTACAATATTCGCTGGAGCGACCTCACCTTTCCGACAGTCGCGGGCGGCAATCTCGACGAAGGCAAGGCGATCTTCTCCTCGGTCGACAAGTCCTTTGGCATCGCCCCGTCACTCAAGCTCGAACTCCCCGGCAACTGGCGGATCGCGCTGACGGGCACCTACGGCAAGGAGCGGGTCGACTATCATCAGGTCGAATGCGCGTTCGCCGCATGCTCTGACTCCGGGAACAGTTTCTATCGCAATACCGCCAAGTCGATCGAGATCGACGGCGATGGCGACCTGTTCCGGCTTCCCGGCGGGATCGCGAAGCTCGCGCTGGGCGCGGGCTATCGCGACATCGGCTTCCGACGCTTCGTCGGCGCGGGCAGCGCGGTCAATACCGCGCACTCGCAGGCCAGCCATTTCGCGTTCGGCGAACTCAACCTTCCCCTGATCGGCCCGGACCAGGACCTGCCGTTCGCCAACCGCATCGATCTCAGCGCGGCTCTCCGCTATGAGCGTTATCCGGGCATCGGCGAGGTCGCCACGCCCAAGCTGGGGCTTTCCTGGGCGATTAGCCCGGACATCGCGATCAAGGGCAACTGGGGCAAGTCTTTCCGGGCGCCGACGCTGTACCAGCAATATCAGCCGCGCGCGGTCTACCTGTTTCCACCCTTTGCGCTGGGCGCGACCGGCTTGCCGGCGACCGCCGGCGCCATCCTGATCCTGGGCGGCAATCCCGACCTCAAGCCCGAACGCGCGACGACCTGGTCGGCGACCGTGGCGCTTCATCCGCGATCGTTGCCCGGGGCAAGCCTCG
>Ga0105238_10002176_pt1 | contig 19789 bp, 20 predicted proteins | sample KBSC34metaG_FD_81526 | JGI IMG/M metagenome (GOLD analysis project Ga0105238, IMG submission 81526) | Corn rhizosphere microbial communities from Kellogg Biological Station, Michigan, USA - KBS C3-4 metaG | ecosystem: Host-associated > Plants > Roots > Rhizosphere > Soil | place: Michigan, USA... | reverse complement strand
CTCGGCATCGCTCATTGTAGCGGCGATGATTGCGAGCGGCGCGGCGCTTGCCGGGGTGCCCGCGCCGGTGCCGGAACCCGTATCCATGTCGCTGTTGGCGGGCGGCATCGTCGCCATTGCTGCAGTCAGGCATATGCGTCGCAAATAAGAGCTTCATCCGTTCGACGGCGGAGAGAGCGTTGTGGGACGGCCGAGGACTATCTGACATCGTGCTCAGCGGCGGCGGCATCGTTCCGTTGTTGCTGGGCGTGGCGCTCTTGGAACTTCTAGTTCCCGAACATAAGGATCAGCAGCCTTTCGTGCGCCGATGGATCAGCAACTATTCGCTGATGGCGATCGCCGTTGCGCTCAATGCTCTGCTCGCTCCAGCGCTGGCATTCCTGACCAATCTCATCCTCCAACGATCGCCGCTCAACTGGGCGCCAGGCGAGACGACGTTTTGGATTCACTTGGTGTTCGCTTGCCTGCTTCTGGATCTTCTTGGCTATGCGGTGCACAGGACGCTGCATTCGACTCTGCCGCTTTGGCGGCTGCATGCGCTGCATCACTCCGATGTGTCGCTCGACGTCAGCACGACGGTTCGGCATCACCCGGGCGAGGCTATCGTCACCGCGCTCGTCATCGGCGTCGGCGGTGCCGGTTTGGGCTGTTCGGCACTCGAAGTCGCGGTCTATGGCGTCCTCGAGAATATCGTTCAGCTCATCGGCCACGCCGATATCCGATTGCCGGTCTGGCTGGCGCGCGCCGGTCGCGTCGTGTTCGTCACGCCGCAGTTCCATCGCATCCATCACTCAAGCAACCGGCAGCAGACCGACAGCAACTACGGCCAGGTGTTTGCATTCTGGGACAAGGTGTTCGGCAGCTTCGGCGGATATGCCGATGAAGCGCGCGGACCGGTGGAATTCGGCTTGCGTGATTTTCGCGACCCGACCTCGCAAAGACTCGATCAGGTTCTTCTGCTTCCGTTCCATATCCGGCGCCGGGACTGACCGCTGCGTATCGCTCTGCTAGGCTCGGTAGGGCATGCAAGACTTCACCCTTCATCCGCGCCTCGTCGCCGACACGGCGTTCGTGACCGACTGGATGCTGTCGCGCGTTTTGTTGATGGACGACATGCGATACCCCTGGGTCATCCTTGTGCCGCGCCGTCCACATCTCGTCGAGCTCTTCGATCTCACCAAGCCTGACCGCGCGCTGCTCGTGGAAGAGATTGCGCGTGCCGCACAATGTCTGAAGACGACCAGCGGCGCGACGAAGATCAATGTCGGTGCGCTCGGCAACCAAGTGCCGCAGCTCCATGTGCACGTCGTGGCGCGTCAGGACGGCGATACGGCATGGCCTGGACCTGTCTGGGGACATAGTCCGCGAGTGCCTTATCAAGCGGCCGCGCGCAACGCATGGATCGCCCGGTTTCTCAACTCAAGTTGAGTGCGACGGTCCTCATTTGGGTTGCAGATCGCAGCGTCGCCACCTAAAGCCTTTTTCCTCAGTGCAGGGGGAGAATGATGCGCGCCGCGGTCGCATCGGTTTGGGCCGTCATCGTCACGATTGGATTCGTACAGCTCGCCAATGGTCTTCAGACGAGCCTGTTAGGCGTGCGCGCCGGCATGGAAGCGTTCCCGGCATGGACAATCGGCATCATCATGGCCAGCTACTATGCCGGCTATTCGGTCGCCCCGCTGACGAGCCGCAGGATCATCGCGCGCACCGGTCACGCGATCACCATGGCAGTCGGCGCGGCGATTGCCGCGGTGGTAATTGTCGCGCACGGCTATCTCGTGACGCCAGTAGGCTGGGCGGCATTGCGCGCAATCTCGGGATTCTCGCTCTCTAGCCTCTATGTCGGAGCGGAGAGCTGGATTCACGATCGTGTCGAAAACGCCAAGCGCGGCCGTGTCTTCAGCATCTACATGGTCGTGCAGATGATCGGAATGACGGGTTCGCAGCTTCTGCTCAGCGTTGGCGATCCAGCGTCGGTCACGCCCTTCCTGCTCGCCGGCCTTCTCTTCGCGATCTCCTGCATTCCAGTGCTTTATGCGCGCGCATCGGCGCCGAACCATGCACCGCCCGAACCGTTTGGAATTCTGAGGCTGTTCAAAGCTGCTCCGCTCGGCGTTCTCGCAACTCTGTTGGCGGGCATCTCCTGGTCGATCGTTTTCACGTTTGGTCCCGTCTATGCGCAACGGCATGGCTTCAGCCTCGCGCAGGTCAGTCTGTTCATGGCGCTGGCGATGGCCGGCGGCGCTCTTGTGCAATTCCCGTTGGGATGGTTGTCCGATGCGCTGGGACGAAGGCTCACAATCGGTCTGATTTCCGCCGGAGGCGTCGCCGTCGCTCTCATCGGGTTCAGGGCGGGCAGCGACGGATTCATCGCGAAATACGTTGCGTCGTTCCTGGTCGGTGCGCTGATCTTTCCCGTTTATGCCATCTCGGCGGCGCACACGAATGATGCCATCGAACCAAAGAATCGCGTTTCCGCTGCGGCAGGATTGGTTCTGTTGTTCGGACTCGGCTCGATCTTCGGGCCGCTGCTGAGCGGTGGAGCGATCTCGCTGATCGGAAACGAGGGCTACTACGTCGTACTTGCCGCAACGATGACGCTGAGCTTGGCGGCAGCAGCCGTCACTCGTTAGAGTGAACCTTCACAGCGAGGACTCATGGCTGAAAACGAAAAACCCATTGCGGTGCCGGTTCCGGCGGCGACCATCCTTTTGCTCCGCGACGTGCCTGGCGGCCTCGAAGTCTTCATGGTCAAGCGCCATCATCAGATCGATTTCGTCGCGGGTGCGCTCGTGTTTCCCGGCGGCAAGGTGGAGAAAGGCGACTCCGACGCCGCCTTAAAAGAGTTCTTCGATGGCGGCGAGGCGTGGACGGACGCGATGCGCGCCCTTGGCGCCGGCGCCATCCGCGAAGCGTTCGAAGAATCCGGCATCCTGCTGGCGCGCGATGCTCGGCACGGCGACTTCGTCAGTGGCGAGCGTCTGGCCGAGCTGCAGCACTATCGTCCGCTGCTCGATAAGCGCGAAGCGGTATTGGCCGATGTCCTGCGCAAAGAAAAGTTGCGTCTTGCGCTCGATCAACTTGTCCACTTCGCGCATTGGACCACACCGGCAAACATGCCCAAGCGCTTCGACACGCACTTCTTCCTCGCGCCTTCTCCGGTCGGCCATGTCGGAAGCCATGACGGCCGGGAATCCGTCGACTCGATCTGGATCACGCCGAATGGCGCGCTCGCCGATCGCAAGAAGTGGACGGTGATCTTTCCGACCAGGCTCAACCTGATGAAGCTTGACAATTCCAAGTCCGTCGACGCGGCACTCGCAGCCGCCCGTTCGACGGCCGTGCTGCCGGTCACGCCGTGGATCGAGAATGGTCCGGATGGCCAGATCCTGCGCATTCGCGATGATGCGGGTTATGCGCAGACTTCGGCCAATTTGCGCGACGACATGTAGCGAGCCAACTATTAGTCGACGAACTGCTCGGCGAGAATGCGTTCGTCGAGGCTGTGGCCCTCGTCGAAGAGCATTGTCATGGCGACCGTGCGATCCTCGGCGATATCCACGATGGTCACGTCGCGTACTTCGAGGTCGTCTGCGACCGCGCTGACCGGCCGTTTGCCGCTCTCAAGAATTTCGAAGCGTACTGTCGCGCGGCGCGGCAAGAGAGCGCCGTGCCACCGTCTCGGGCGGAAGGCGCTGATAGGTGTGAGCGCGAGAAGTGCCGCATCGATCGGCAGGATCGGCCCGTGTGCCGAAAGATTGTAAGCCGTGCTCCCGGCCGGCGTAGACACCAGTACACCGTCGCAGATCAATTCGTTGATGCGGGGCTTGTTGTCGACCTGAATGCGGATCTTGGCAGCTTGGCGCGTTTCGCGAAACAAGTGCACGTCGTTGAACGCCAGCGCTTCCGTCAGACCCTTGGCGCTTTGGGCGCGCATGCGCAAGGGATGCACCTGAGCGGATTCGGCTGCGGCAAGGCGTTCGACGAGATTGGCTTCGCGAAACTCGTTCATGAGAAAGCCGACCGAACCCAGATTCATGCCGTAAATCGGTTTTTTCTTGCCGATGAAGCTGTGCAGTGTCTGCAGCATGAAACCGTCGCCGCCAAGCGCGACGACGATTTCCGCCGCATCGGCGCCGACGTCGGCGTGCTGCTTGCGCATGACCGCGAGAGCCGCTTGCGCGTCGGGAGCCGCCGCCGCGACGAAATGGAGGGGCGGGGCCATAGGTCAGCCGCCCGTCAACGACATGTGGCGTTCGAGCGCCGGCTTGTTGTGCCGGCGATCGATGAGAAAGTCGTGGCCCTTCGGCTTGCGTGCGATGGCCGAGTCGATCGCGCGGTGAAGGAGGCGATCGTCCTCAGATGCCCGCAACGGCGCGCGCAGATCAGCGGCATCATTTTGGCCGAGGCACATGAAAAGCGTACCAGTGCAGGTCAGTCGGACGCGATTGCAGCTCTCGCAGAAATTGTGCGTCAGCGGCGTGATGAAGCCCAGACGCCCTCCCGTTTCGGCGACGCGCACATAGCGCGCGGGGCCACCGGTGCGATAATCGCTCTCTTCCAGCGTGAATTCGCGGGCCAGCCGGGCGCGCACGAGCGAGAGCGGCAGATACTGGTCCATCCGGTCGCCGTCGATTTCGCCGAGCGGCATGGTCTCGATCAGGGTGAAATCGAAGCCGCGGCCATGCGCCCAGCGCAGGAGTTCGGCGATTTCGTCCTCGTTCACACCCTTCAAGGCGACGGTATTGATCTTGATTTTCAGGCCGGCAGCGTCCGCGGCATCGATCCCGTCCAGAACTTTCGCAAGATCGCCCCAGCGGGTGATGTTGCGGAACTTGGCTTCATCGCGCGTATCGAGCGAGATGTTGATGCGTTTCACGCCGGCCGACACGAGATCGCGCGCAAATCGCGAGAGCTGGCTGCCGTTGGTGGTCAGCGTGACTTCCTTGAGGTTGGACTTGCCGATCTGCGCGCCGAGGCGGTCGAACAAGCTCATGACGTTTCGCCGAACGAGAGGTTCGCCGCCTGTAATGCGTAGCCGCTCGACGCCCTTGGCCACGAACGCCATGCTCAGCCGCTCCAGCTCTTCGAGCGTCAGGAGCTCAGCCTTCGGCAGGAACGTCATGTGTTCCGCCATGCAATAGACACAGCGAAAGTCGCACCGATCCGTCACGGACAGGCGCAAATAGGTGATATGGCGGCCGAAGGGGTCGATCATGTCCCGAACCTAGCAGGAGACGCCGATTAATTGAATGTCGGGCCGGAAAGCTCGCTCAGGGCCAATGTTTTCGGCACGGTCGCAAAGACCTTGTCGACTTCGGCGAGATCGGCAAAAGACAGAGTCGCATGCATGTTGTGGGCCCGGCGCGACAGGTTGAACACCGTGTTGAAAACGCAGCGGTCGATCCCGACGCCGCGGCAGGCGAGGGCCACGGCACGCGGCCCGCCGCGATAGAATCTGGAACGCAACTCAGTGACCGGCAGGTTGGCGAGCTTGGCGAGCGCGAGGTCGAACAAGTCGGTTTGTCCCTGGTGCAAGACTCGCAGCAGGAAACCTGCCTTGAGTTCGCCGGACGCCGAAAGTTTGTCGATGAGTTTCTGAGCGCCGTCTGCCGATGGTGTTCTGGCCGGCGGCATTTCGCCAACCGGGGTTGTCTTCGCCTGGGCAACTTTGGCGGCAGCGTTGCGTGCCAGTGCTGCGCGCACAGTTTGGTTTCCCGCGCGCGCTAACGCATCGCTGACGGCCTCGCCGATGTCGGCGCGAGACGCGAGGGCTTCCAAATGCTCCATGCTGCATTCCGCAATCAGGCTCAGCAAGTCGGCCTCGGTGAAGGAGGCGCTACGCAGGAGCAGCGGTCGTGCCACCACGATTTTGTCGTGCGCCAAAATGAGGACGAGACCGTGCGGCGCCTTCACGTCATCGGCAAGACGCTCCGCCAATGCCATGCGAATGGTGAGCTCGACCTCAGTGGTGAGGCGTCGCAAAATGTCATGCATCAGCGACCGTTCGCGATCGCTGAGATCGTTGTCTTGCAGGCGATAGAGCGACGCGACGGCAAGATAGATTTCCGCGCGGCTGGTTCCCTTCGGGTTGAGCGAAAGGCGCGCCAGCCGACCCATGTCGCTCATATCATGTGCGCTAAGACCCACGCTGTCCCCTGAAGCGCCCCTTGCGGGCAGCCGAATCAGCCGGGCGCCAGCACTATCAAGGGATCGTTAACGAGGTGTTAAGAGTGTTCCCGGCGCGCTCAGCCAAGCTTTTCGGAGTGGCCATAACAAGGTCAGTCACATCCTGCGCACGATTTATGATCCACGCCACAAAACCGTCCGGTCCAAGAACCGGCGTATTTGTGATCGCCCAATAGCGCTGTTCGTAGACGCCGGACTTGGATTGTACGTCGAAGCGGATGATAGGCATTGTGTCGGGCCTGCGCGTTTCCAGTACGTTCAGAAGCGACTGGCGCACAAGCGACACCCCGTTGGCTCGTGAATCGTCTTGGTCCGGGAACACTTCGAAGAGCCACCGCCCAATCACATTTATCGATGTCGTCAGCGTTGCACGAGCATGTTCCGCATTCTGTGCGACGATATAGAAGGACGTATCCAGGATCAGACACATGCCGGGCGTCTGATCGAACACCAGGCCGAAGTCGACTGCCGGTCGACGCAGAACGGAGTGATCGTCTCTCATAGAAGCGAAAAATATCTTAGTGGGATTGACGCTTAGTAAAGGGCTCTGCCCAACCCGTCTATCCCTTCCTATAGCCTTGTCTGCACCCGTTTATCGCGTGGTTCGAATGCTCTATGCTTTTCTTCGTACCGTAATTTCGCAGCAACTCCGATGAACGCCGAGGCACCCTACATCCTGGCAATCGACCAGGGGACGACGTCCACGCGCGCTATTCTCTTCGATGCGGGTGCTCGGCCCGTTGCGTCGCATACGATCGAGCTGCGGCAGATCTATCCCGCCAACGGGTGGGTCGAGCATGACGCTGGCGAAATCTGGCAGGCGACACTCGCCTGTTGCCGCTCGGCGCTCAAGGGCGTTCCGGCCGCCGATGTTGCGGGGATCGGAATCACCAATCAGCGCGAGACCACCGTCATCTGGGACAGGAAGACCGGCGCACCGCTGCACAACGCCATCGTCTGGCAGGATCGCCGAACGGCGGATCGCTGCCGAGCATTGAAGGCCAGGAAATGGGAAACGAAGATCGCGGCCAAGACGGGGCTTCTTCTCGATCCCTACTTCTCGGCGACAAAGATGGAGTGGTTGCTCGACCATATTCCCGGTTCGCGCAAACGAGCACAGCAGGGCGAACTTGCACTTGGCACCATCGACGCCTGGCTCATCTTCAATCTGACGCGCGGAAAGACGCATGCGAGCGATGTGACGAATGCTTCGCGCACGATGCTTCTCAATCTCAAGACTTTGAAATGGGATTTGGAACTGTTGAAGCTATTCGGTGTGCCCCATAATGCACTCCCTGACGTGCGCGACAGTTCCGGAAATTTCGGCGAAGTCGATCCGTCCCTGCTGGGGGCGCCTATTCCGATCCTCGGCGTTGCGGGTGATCAGCAGGCGGCGGCGTTCGGTCAGGCCTGCTTCAGTCCGGGAGACGTGAAGTCGACGTATGGCACCGGCTGTTTCGCTCTCGTGAACACTGGCACCAAAGTACCCGCGTCGAAAAACCGGCTGCTCGCGACCAGTGCGTTCCGCATCGGCAAGCGCGCCGTCTATGCGATCGAGGGCAGCATCTTCATTGCCGGAGCCGTGGTCCAATGGCTGCGCGATGCCATTGGTGTGATCAAGAGCGCAGAGGAAATCGAAGCGTTGGCGCGCACTGCGAAAGACGCGCAGGGTCTTTACTTCGTGCCTGCATTCACCGGCCTTGGCGCGCCTTATTGGGACCCGGACGCACGTGGTGCCATCGTCGGGCTGACGCGCGACATGGGCTCAGCCGAAATCGCGCGCGCCGCGCTCGATGCGGTGTGCTTTCAGACGCGCGATTTGCTCGAAGCGATGGCAAAGGACATGAAGCGCTCCGACCTGCGCGCACCAAAGGCGCTCAAGGTCGACGGCGGAATGGTGCGCAACGACTGGTTCTGTCAGCGCCTGGCCGACTTGACCGGGCTTCCCGTCGATCGACCGATCGTGACTGAAACGACCGCGCTCGGCGCCGCGTACCTCGCGGGGTTGGCGGCGGGTCTCTTCAAGGACACGAAGGAGATAGCGGCGCGCTGGGCGCTCGATCGCCGCTTTGTGCCCGAGATGAAAGCCTCAGTTCGCAATACGCTTTATGATGGCTGGAAAACTGCGGTGGAGCGGGTCCGCTAACGCCATGCAGGTGCGCGTTTGACAGGCGAAAGTCGCGGGCCCACTCTTGCCGTTCGCCATACCAATACGAACCGAGGACCAATCATGAGCAGTGCAGCCCACAAGATGCCCGAGGCCGACGATGTGATGTCGCTGAAAGGCAAGGTGAGCGCGGAGGAATGGGCGATCCGCGAGGATCTCGCCGCCACGTATCGTCTGGTTGCTCTGCACGGTTGGGACGACTTGATCTTCACCCACATCTCGGCGCGCGTTCCTGGGCCCGAGCATCACTTCCTGATCAACCCATACGGCCTCATGTTTGAGGAAATCACCGCGTCGAGTCTCGTCAAGATCGATGTCGAAGGGAATAAGATCGTCGACTCGCCGTTCCCGGTGAATGCGGCCGGCTTCACCATTCACTCCGCGCTGCATATGAACCGCGAAGATGCGGGCTGCGTGATCCATCTGCACACGACGGACGGCGTTGCCGTGTCGGCACAGAGAGAAGGCCTGCTTCCGATCGATCAACATGCGATGTCGATTTCCGGCGATATTGCCTACCACGACTATGAAGGCATCGCGCTCGACCTTAGCGAACGAGACCGGCTCGTTGCTGACATCGGCGACAAGCATCTGATGATCTTGCGCAACCACGGTACGCTCGCGATCGGAAAGACTTGTGCCGACGCCTTCATGCGCATGTTCTTCCTCGAGCGTGCCTGTTCGATGCAGGTGCGGGCGCTGGCAGGCGGTGCCGCGACGAACTGGCCGAACCAGGGCGTACCGGAAAAGACCGCCTCACAGGGCCGCCAGGGGTTCGACGGCATGATGGGCGCGATGGCATGGCCGGCGCTTCGCCGCAAATGCGACCGCGTCGATCCGAGTTACAAGAACTAGGCCCGCTCGGTTCGCCGGTTTCACCAAAGTCTTTGCGTCTGCAAGACGCAGCAAATTTGATATGGGGTTACAACGATGAAATTCGGTGTCGGGCAATCGGTCAAGCGGACGGAAGATATCCGCTTCGTGACCGGCCAAGGTCAGTATACTGACGATCTCCATTTCGCAAACGAGACGTTTGCGTGCTTCCATCGCACGTCGCAATCGCACGCTCGGATCATGTCGATCGACGTCTCTGCCGCAAAGGCAGCGCCTGGTGTGATCGCCGTTTTAACCTATGCCGATGTCGAGGCGTTCGGCGCCAATCCGATGCCTCTGATGGCACCCGTGCCGAGCCGTGACGGGTCGGGCACGAAAACATCGCCCAAACCGCTTCTCGCGAAGGACAGGGTGACATTCACCGGCGAGGCGGTCGCGATGGTGATCGCCGAGACCTATGCGCAGGCGAAAGATGCCGCCGAGCTGGTGCAGGTCGAATACGACGCGCTTGAAGCATCGGGCACGCTCCGCGCCGCTCCGAAGGGAGCGCAAATCTGGGACGGCGCGGCCAACAATTTGTGCTTCGACTGGGCCGAAGGCGATGAGTCCGCGGTCGACGCCGCCTTCGCCAAAGCCGCACATACCGTTTCGCTGGAGGTGGTTCAGAACCGCGTGAGCGCGATGCCGATGGAAACGCGCAATGCGATCGGCGTCTACGACTCGGCAAACGATCAGCACACGCTTTATGTGACCTCGCAGGGTGCGGGCAACATTCGCGGTGCGCTGGCGCAGGCCGTGCTCAATCTGCCCGTCGAAAAGGTTCGGGTCGTCACGAAGGATGTGGGTGGCGGCTTCGGCATGAAGGGATTTCTCTACCCGGAACAGGCGCTCGTCATGATCGCTGCGAAGAAAATCGAAAGGCCGGTGCGTTGGAGTGCCGAGCGGACCGAGTCATTCCTTGCCGACGATCATGGCCGCGACATGATGACGAAGGGCGAGATCGCGCTCGACAAGGACGGCAAGATCCTTGCCGTGCGCATCAGCGGCACGTCCAACATGGGCGGCTATCTTTCGGTCTATGCACCCTTCATTCCGACACTTGCAGGCGGACGCATCCTCGGCGGCGTTTATCGTGTGCCGGCGCTCTATGTGAACGTCAAAGGCTATTTCTCGAACACAGCGCCGGTCGACGCCTATCGCGGAGCAGGGCGTCCTGAGGCGGCCTATCTGATGGAGCGGCTGATGGATGCGGCCGCCGCCAAAACGGGCATCGAACGCACGGAACTGCGCCGGCGCAATCTGCCATCGCCTGCCGAACTTCCATATACGAACTGGGCCGGCGTGGCGTACGACTCCGGCGATTATCCGCGACTGCTCGAAGGCGGCTTGAAGCGCGCCGATCAAGCGGGATTTGCTGCGCGCAAAGCGGAATCGGCCAAGCGCGGCAAGCTCCGCGGTTTCGGCTTCGGCTACTATGTCGAAATTACCGGCGCGGCGGGTCAGGAACCGGCGGCTATCAAATTCACCGACAATGGCGGCGTCGAACTCTATTGCGGCACGCAGTCGAACGGGCAGGGCCACGAAACCTCGTTCGCACAGCTGGTGGCCGAAAAGCTGGGCGTGCCGTTTGAGTCGATCACGGTAAAGCAGGGCGACACCAATTGGGTGAATGGCGGCGGGACCGGCGGTTCACGCTCGCTCAATATGTCAGGCGGCGCTCTGATGGTGTCGTCCGACGAAGTCATCAAGAAGGGTAGGGCGGCGGCGGGCCAGGTTCTGCAGGCCGGCGGCAACGAAGTCGGCTTTCAGGTCGTCGAGGGCGTCGGCAAGTTTGCCGTGAGCGGCACGGACCGCGCGATCACGGTTGGAGAACTCGCGGTCACTTTGAAGCGGGAGAAGCTGCCGGGGTTCGAGAACGGTCTCGACAGCGACGGCATGTACACCGGCCAGGCGCCGACGTTCCCGAACGGGTGTCATGTCTGCGAAGTGGAAGTGGATCCCGACACCGGACAGGTCCAGCTCCTCTCGTATCACGTGCTTGACGACTTCGGCCGGGTGATCAATCCGATGCTGGTCGCGGGACAGGTACATGGCGGGATCGTTCAGGGACTTGGACAGGCGCTGCTCGAAAACATTGTCTATGACGAGAATACCGGCCAGCTGCTCACCGCAAGCTTCAGCGATTATGCCATGCCGCGCGCATCGGACATGCCTGACATCGATTTCGCGTACGAGCAGATCGAGTGCAAGACGAACGATCTCGGCGCCAAGGGTTGCGGCGAGGCGGGAACCGTCGGAGCTTTGCCTGCCGTGATGAGCGCGGTGGCCGACGCGCTCGGCGTCGTCCATATCGACATGCCGGCGACGCCGGAGCGCGTCTGGCGCGCGCTACGGCAGAAGAAGACGGCTGCCTGAACTATTGACCAGCGGTGGGCGTCGTCGCCGGTGTGGCTGGGGCGCTCGCCGGAGCCGCGGCTGCAACCGGAGCAGCACCTGCCGGCGGCGCGTAAGCCGCGATCGCCTTCGTGAGTACATCGCGCTCATCGCAGCCGCTGGGGCAAAGGCTGGCGAGCGTTGTGAGTTCGCCCTGCGCCGACGCCAGATCGTTCATCTGGAGATAGAGCTCGCCCAAATACTCATGCGCGCCTTTGTGGTTGGGGTCGATCGCCAGAGCACGTTTGTAATATTCAAGCGAACCAGGGAAATCGCCGGTCATGCGATGCGTGTAGCCGAGATAGTTCAGGATGTCGGCGCTTTTGGGTTTGTCCGCGAGCGCAAGGTTAAGATGGGGAATCGCATCGGCATATTGCTGATGTTTGATCAGACGAAGGGCGACCGTGTAGTCGTCGGTCGAAGAGGTGCCGCTGCTGAGCCCGCTGCCGCCATAGCCGCCGCCGCCGCCCCCACCACCGCCGCCTCCGCCACCCATGGAAAATGACGGTCCCGTCAGCGCCGCGGCCGACGCCAAAATTGCCACCGCGAACCAGAGTTTGCGCATCGTTCGTCTCCTGACTTCTGTTGCGATACTATCGTGGCGGCACCTTGCGCTAAAGCCCTTTGCATTGACTCATGGCGCGCCTGAAGGAGAGGTTTGGCCATGAACCAGACAATCGAGGCCAACCGGCCCGCCGATCCCAAAAGCGTCCGACGTAAACCTGAGAGCCTTGCGAAGATCAAACGTGCTGCGCGCAAGCTGTTCGTCGAGCGCGGCTATCACGCCACGCGGCCGCAGGACATTGCGCGGGAGGCCGGCCTTGGGCACGGAACTTTCTATCTGCATTACCCGGACAAGAAGGCATGCTTTCTCGCCTTTGTTGACGACGCGCGTGAGGAACTTCACGAATTTATGATCACGCGCCAGCCGGCCGAAAAGACGCTTGAAAATACGATCGCTGCCGCCCTCAAGGGTATCTACGAATATTCGGCAGAGCATCCGGGCGTGCTCGCTGCGGCGATGACGGATGAGCTGGTCATCGATGCAGAAGGCGCACAGGCGACGCCTCTGCTTGTGCGCTGGGGTTTCGATTGGGCGGAGGTTGTGCGCGAAGCCATGCGCAACGGCGAAGCCTGCACGAGTTACGAGCCCGATATTGTCGGACAAGCTATCCTAGGCGCCATTCATCAGGTCGCGAGCGAGGGCGCGCGGTCCCAACGCAAGCGCGAGGAAGTTCTCGACAACCTCACGCGTTTCCTGGTGCGTGCGCTGAAGCCCTGACCTACGCGCCCCCGCCGAGACACAAGCCCCCTTGTGTCTCGGACGAAGCGTCCCTCAATTCAGATTGAAGCTCAGCCCCGCGAGCAGGGCGTGATCGGAGAAATGCTGATGCGCGCTGTCGACCGGACTCGATAGCGTGACCGATTCACTTTGCGAGAAGCGATACTCTCCGAACAACGAGACATTGTCGCTCACATAGGTTCGCAAGCCACCTTCCGCCTGGTAGGCGGGTTTCCAGTCGCGGCCGCGGAAGCCTCCAATTGTTCCGCCGACATTCTGAAATCCGAGTCCGACGCCGACATAAGGTGTGAACGTAGCATCGGGCAGGAAGTCGTAGGTCGTGTTGACCATCAGACTCGTCGACGAGAGATGACCGTTGGTCGGCACGCCGCCAAGTCGATCTACGTCCGCATGCTGGTAGAGCGAATTCAGCTCGATCCGAACGCCGTCGCCTGTGTCGTATCCGAACGCACCGCCTGCCGCGAAACCTGTGTCGAAGGAATCGTCGAGCTTTCCCGCCAACGTGTCTTTGAACGTCAGGTCCGGAAGCAGCGAAACGCCACCTTCACCACTGATGTAGAAAGTCGGCGCTGCCGCTAGAGCGGCATTGGCGGCCAAGCTGAGTGCGACACCGAGAATGGTCCTCGTCGCGATTCGTCGCTTCATTTTGTACTCCTCGTTTTTGTTGGCGGTGCGGGTTGCGTCACCGTGCGCGTGACGCTCTGCGCGTCATGTCGCGAGACTGTGTCGATGTCGTCGCAACATCTTCACAACGCAGCACAATTTGTTTCAGTTCCGCGTTTCCAAATGCTGTCGGTTCGGTCATGTCAGGATTGACAGCCGTCCCTCACTGACAAACTATCAGTGCGAATTTTGCGGCGATGACGTGCCCGCACGGAGGCGATTTCCATGTCCAAACTGACCTACACGCGCGACGAGATCATGGCGGACGCCGACTACGCGCAACTCCAGATCGAAGCGGGTTATCGTCTGCACGGAGGTTTCGATGCGAGCGGGCAATACATTTCTCCGCGCACGCTCAACCGCTGGCCCGCAGTCGAAGCGTGGCAAGCAGAATTGAAAAAACGCGGGGCTCCGGTGATCGATGCCTCGACCCGGCTCTTGAAACGCGGGCCTTATCCCACGGTCGATCAGCAGAAATTTCTGCTTGGACACGGCTTCGGCGAAACGCTTTGGAATTCGTTGACGATAACTGGCGTGATCGAAGCGCGCGGCGCAATGCTGGCGCAGGCAGTTGCGCCGAATTTCCAGGACATTGTCGTGGAGGACATCAATGCGACATGCCTTGGCCATCTCAACAAGGGTCTTCTCGTTGCGCATGGCTTCGATGAAGGCGGCACCAAGGACAAGGGCATCGGCGGGCACGATGATATGTGGTTCGCGGTTCGCGACGCTTTATTCGGGAAGAACGCCTATCCCATGCCCGAGGTGCCGGCGAGCATCGCGCGTCCGGAGACGGGTCGGCGCATGCCGCAGATTCCGAAGGAATTCGAAGAGTGGGTCTTGCTTCTGATGAATGTGCTGATGATCGAGGTGAAGGCGGAGAGTTTCTTCTCCTTCTGCCAAGGCATTATGCGCGATCCCACGAATTTTGCCGACCGCCGTCCCGCGGCGAACCATGCCGCCGAACTCGTCGAGCGCATCAGAACCGACGAGGCGATCCATGTCGCCTATCTAGCCACGGTCATTTCCGAGTTGCGCACCCTGACGATCAAAACAGTCGACGGCAAAAAAGTGCCGGGCGCGGAGATCATCGATCCCGTGTGGAACCAGATGATCGAGTGGCATGCCGTGACGAATTCCGATTTTGCGCGCAATCAGTCGCGTGACGCGATCATGGCGCGCCTGAAAAGCAAACCGAACGGCGTGGCGCTCGCCGCCACGTTCGACTCTCTCGAATTCCAACAAGCGGCGGAATAGCGATGAAGGACTTCAGGGGACGGACTGCCTTTGTCACTGGCGGCGCGAGCGGAATCGGTTTGGGCATGGCGCGTGCCTTCGGCCGAGCTGGAATGAACGTCGTACTTGCCGACATCGACGAAAGCGCTGCGAAGAGTGCTGCAGACAAGTTGGCCGCCGAACAGATCAAAACCGCGCCGGTGCATGTCGACGTGACGGACCGCGCCAGCGTGCGCAGCGCGGCACTGGACGCTGTTGCTGCGTTCGGCAAGATCCATGTCGTCTGCAACAATGCCGGTGTCGCCGTCGGCGGTCCCTTCGGCACCGTCCGCGAGCGGGACTGGGACTGGATCCTCGACGTCAATCTCAAAGGCGTCGTCTATGGCATGGAAGTCTTCACGCCACTGATCAAAAGCCATGGCGAGGGCGGCCACTTCGTCAACACAGCGTCCATGGCCGGCATGGTGTCTCCGCCCGGTATGGAGCCCTATTGCGCGACGAAGTTCGCGGTCGTTGCCATGAGTGAAGGCTGGGCCGCGCAACTGGCGCCGCTCAATATCGGCGTTTCTGTCCTGTGCCCGGGTTTCGTCCGTACGCGTATCCATGAGAGCGGTCGCGCTCGGCAGGATAAATATGGCGGCGCGGGTGTGGTCGATCCCGGTGTCGGCAGCACGCCGAGCGAAGCCGCAAAAAATGTGCTCAGCGGGATCGATCCGGATATCGTCGGTCAGCGCGTGTTCGAAGGCGTGCGTGACAACGACCTCTACATTTTCACCCACCCGATGTTCAAAGAGTTCGTGCAGGTGCGCTTCAATGGCATTCTTGCCGCTTTCGACAAGTCGGCGCAGAGCGAAGCGCTCAAGCAGGTCAAAGACTGGGCCAGTCCGACAGTTCCCAGCGTCGTGCCCGACAATTGAAGCTAGTCCTGCGTCCACAGCACGATACTCAGACCTTTTTCCACCAACGCATTCTGTCCGGCCGGCGAGAGATAGCCGCCCAGCTGCAGCGACCAGTGCCGGGAAATCCGTTCGACGAGCGACAGCTCGACTTTGTGAGAGCGATAGTAGCTGAACGGCGGGCGCGCGTTGCCACTGCTGATGACGTTGAAACTCTGCGCCATGACGAGGGTGTTTTTGCGAAGCCAGAGTCCCGCGGTGAGATCGAGAACGGTCTCGTCCGGCCGGTCGCGACTGAGCCACCTTTGCGCCGCCTGCGCATCGAAGAAGCCATCGTCGCCGCCAAGCTTGAAACTGGTGCCATAAAGAAGCCGGACTTCGATTTGGCGAGCAGGGCTCTGGTTGGAAGAGTCCGACAAGTCGAACGGGCCGGCAGCCTTGTATGAACTTTGGAGCGATAGCTTTCCGGCGCGGCCGAGCAGCAGAATTCGCGCTCCGACTTCCAGGGAACTGCCGCTCGCCTTCGTCGCTTTGCCGGGAAGAGGCTGGGAGATGACGGAGACATAGGCTGGGGTGGCAAACAGCGTGACCTTGTCGCTCAGTCCGTATTCGAGAGCATTCTGCACCAGAAACTTCCGGAACTTCACCGCTCTCTGCGCGCGCGCATGGCTTGCGAACATCGTGCCGGCCGAACTGAATGTGGTGGCGTTGAATGTTTGCCAATGATGCTTTTTGAGGGTCCAGGCGCCGGCAAAACTCTGGCCGTCGCCGAGAAGAACGCCGAACAGTACTGCTGCGATGACGGAACGCAGCGTCATGGCTCCGGCTGTTCGAAGCGGCTCAAGCCATGTGCCGTCTTCTCCCAATAAAAGGGTCGCGTCGCGAGTTGCCAGAGCCCCCGCCAGGCCGCGAGTGATATCAAAGCCCAATAGAACGTGACGGCGAAAGCATACGGCGTGACACCTCGCCAATCGCGTCGTTTCGGCGCCATGATCGCGAGCCAGGTCAGCAAGGCGTTGCCGCTGAGGAGGCCGAGAGAAGAAACCGACATGACGGCTTGGCCCGCTCCGCCGGAGAAGCCAAACCGCGCGGTCCACAAAAACATGAGCCAGAGCAGCGGATTCGCGAGCGACGCGACGACCGATCCGCCCAGAAATAATTGCAGCGATAGAAAGCCAAGCCAGCCGGTTCTGCGCTGCAGCGCGACTGGATCGCGCATATGGACCAACCAGGTCTGCATATAGCCCTTGAGCCAGCGCGAACGTTGTTTGAGCCACGCCGCGAGACCTGTCGGCGCTTCTTCGAAGGTTGTGGAGTCGAGCATCGAGACGCGCATACCAGCCTGTGCCAGACGTATTCCGAGATCCGCATCTTCGGTGACGTTATAGGGATCCCAAGCCCCCACTTCCTTCAGCGCCGAGGTTCGGAAGTGATTGGATGTTCCGCCGAGCGGCATGGGTACTCTCAGCGTCTCGAGCGCTGGAAGCAGCGCATCGAACCACAGCGCATAGTCGAGCGCGAAAAGACGCGTCAGCCAGTTCTCGTTCCAGTTGTAAAAGTTCAGCCGCGCCTGGAGACAGACGACCTCGCGCGGCTCGCTGCGAAATCTCGCCACCGCTTTACGCAACTGGTCGGGCTCGGGGCGATCTTCCGCGTCGTAGATGACGGTGAAATCGCCGCGGGCGAGCGCAAAGGCATAGTTACACGCGCGCGGTTTGGTGCGGGGCGTGCCCTCAGGCACACGAACGAGGTGAAAACCGAAATCCTGGGCCAGCCGTCCGGCTATTGTAGTCGTCTCGACGTCGTCGCTCTCGACAATGAGCTTGATGTCCAACTTGTCCGACGGATAGTCGAGTTCGAGCAGCGCTTCGACGAGGCGCGGTAGCACATTGGCTTCGTGGTAGAGCGGGACAAGGATCGTATAAGGGGGAAGCGACGCATCATCGTCTGCGCTTGGTACTGACTGCGGCGACGCTGCACCGCCAATCCAGGCGAGGCCGCAGCGAAACAATGCGCCGGTGAGGAACCCAGTGGAGGCGACAATTGCCAGCGCGCGCCAGGCATCGCCAGGCCAAAGCAAAATGCTGAGCGTCAGCACGATTGCGAAAAGCGAAAGACAGACCGCCTGGTGTCGCGTCATAACCGATCGGGCGGAAAGCTCCGGATGGAACCTTGCGAGCCCTTCGACAGCGGCGACAGAGATCTCATTGCCAAAACGCTGTTCCAACCGCGCCAGGATTAAGCTCTTTCCCGCGCCGACGATCCGAGCATCCGGATAGGCGGCCCGAAGCCAACAAAGATTCTCCGCCGACGTGTCGGCCGTCACAACGGTTTGAGAATCCTCGCATTCCGTCGGCGGCAGGAAGAGGCGCGTCGCGTAGCAGGACAAGCTGACAGGCACGAGAAGGCACATTTTATGAGTACAGGTCGGGCTCGACCAATCGAGTTGGGAATAACCGATTTGGGGGGACTAACGCCGGCTGGCCGCGGACGGGCCGCCGTCAAAGGACTTGCGCTCCCGGACGGGCGCGTGCGCGCACTATGATTCGCAGGTGTCAAGTTGAGCAAACGTCGCGGCACAACCTGAGGGAGGTGCGGCCGATTGTTCGGGGGTCTGTACTTGCGAATGAGTTGCGATTACATCTAGGTGAAAGTCAGGCGGTCTCTTGGATGTGCAGGATGAAGGCGTTGAAATATCTGGCGATTGCCGCGGTTGCAGCCTTTGGCGTTTCGTCGGCGTTGGCCGACGAGGGCGCGATCCCCTTGAGCCTGAAGGATCACAAATTCACGCCCGTCGAGATTCACGTCAAAGCGAACGTGGCCAATGTGCTTGCCTTGACCAACGCCGATGATACGGCCGAGGAATTCGACTCCACCTCGCTCAAAGTCGAGAAAGTCGTCGCGAGCCACAGCAGCGGCAATGTGCGCCTGCGGCCGCTCGCGCCGGGCCGCTACCCCTTCATGGGCGAATATCACGCCGACACCGCCCAGGGCGTCGTGATCGCGGAATAGTCATGCTCGCAAGTCTGCTCATCGTTTTTCGCGAGGTCATCGAGGCGGGATTGATCATCGGAATTGTCCTGGCGGCGACGCAAAGCGTTGCACACCGAGGCCTCTGGGTCGGCGTCGGCATCACTGGTGGAATTGTCGGCGCCTGCATCGTTGCCGGATTTGCCGAACAACTCGCAGGTTTGTTTCAGGGCTCCGGGCAGGAATTGTTCAACGCCGGCATCCTGATCATCGCCGTGCTCATGCTGGCTTGGCACAATGTCTGGATGGCAGGTCACGGCAAGCAAATGGCGAACGAGATGCGCCAGATGGGCGCGGAGGTCTCGCTGGGCCAAAAAACGCTCACCGCACTTGCTATCGTGGTCGGCGTGGCCGTTCTTCGCGAAGGCTCGGAAGTCGTGTTGTTCCTCTATGGCATCGCTGCGCAGGGCGGCCAATCAACGGCATCGTTGCTGGCAGGTGGAGGCCTTGGCTTGATGGCGGGTGCCGTCGTCTCGGCCTTGATGTATTTCGGCCTTCTCACGATTCCCGCGCGTCGCATGTTTTCGGTCACCTCCGGCCTCATCACACTGCTCGCAGCGGGCATGGCTTCGCAGGCAGTTCTGTTTCTTCAGCAGGGCGGGTACTTCGAATTCATGACGGCAACGCTGTGGGACACATCCTGGCTTCTGCCGGAGAGCGGAATTACGGGCCGCATGCTTCATACGTTGGTCGGATATACAGATGCGCCCAACGGTGCGCAGCTCGTCGTCTATGTCCTGACGCTCTTGACGATCAGGCTCCTGATGCGCCTGGTGCATGGCAAGAAGTCGCTGCCTGACGCCTTGGCGAGCAGCACGTCCTGAACCCTCACAACGAAGCGTAGACCGCATCGAGGAGTGCGCGATTGCGCGGGTTCTGCCAGCGCGGACCCATGTCGTTCGTGACATAACCGAATGCGATGCGTGCTTCCGGGTCGCAAAATCCCAACGATCCGCCGGCACCAAAGTGACCGAATGCGCCTGCATGGGGACCCAAAGGCCGTTCGGGTTGAGTCAATTGGAATCCGATGCCGAAGCG
>Ga0105238_10002173_pt1 | contig 19805 bp, 44 predicted proteins | sample KBSC34metaG_FD_81526 | JGI IMG/M metagenome (GOLD analysis project Ga0105238, IMG submission 81526) | Corn rhizosphere microbial communities from Kellogg Biological Station, Michigan, USA - KBS C3-4 metaG | ecosystem: Host-associated > Plants > Roots > Rhizosphere > Soil | place: Michigan, USA... | reverse complement strand
ACCGGGCATGTAAAAAATCATGAGAAACCCCAGGTCAGCGACTTGATCATTCCACAAGGGACTGTCAAAAAGGTCCACATAGGACTCACCCCCTGTCACCGGTGTGGTGACAGGGGGTGAGTGGTTCCGCCATCTCCCCTGGCAAGAGTAGAGAGCGGAGATTAGGAGACTAGACGGCGGACGGCCGGTGTGCAATGGCCGTCACGTCGAACCGCTGTCTGGTCTCCGGAACATCGATGATCACATCGTTCCCGTTCGGGCGGTGTTCGATACCGGCATCGGTCAGCTTTCTCGACACCTCAGCAGCAGCCGCTGGGGTAGGCGTGATCACCTGTACCCGAGTGGCGTCGAAGGGCGACACGGCGTACGTCTGCCCGATCGTCTCGCAGATTACAGCGGCGTACTTGAAAGCCGCGAAGTTGTCAGTTCCCATAACACGCACTCTACCCCTTTCGGGGTAGAGTGCGGTAACAATCACATTACTATTCATCATCAGGATCAGGAGGCGGAGTGGGTTGCGGTGCCTTGTCACACAGAATCCACGGATTGTGATCCTCATGGCACCATACACATATACTCATGACATCTATCTTACCCTATGGCAATAGAGTCCTGACAACCAGCCCGTACACCACGTCTTCCGTGTTCTCCGGTCGCCAATCGTAACTCCTACTTCCTTCCCTGATCTCCGGCCAACCAGGATAAAAGAACACCGTTACTCCGAACTCCGATGGATGGGCATAGAACAGCATGGGGAGTTTCCTACCCACCGGCCGGTCATCCACGTTCAATACCACGTTGGCCTGATACCACGCTTCATTGACTTTCTCAGGCTTCCACAGTTGCACCTGAATGTAGGTGTAGGCGTGAACGATCGGTTGCAGCTGAAAGTAACTAATCCCATCGGCAATCTCGATATCATGCGTCTCTGTGGTGCTATACCGGCGCATGTTTCGCAGCGCAGTGACTTCTAACCTCATTGGGGCGGTTCGAACGCCGTCAATGCTTGGCCCTCTCGTGCGAGCAATCTCCGCACGATGTCATCCTTATCCGCATCCGTCAGAGTGACGGTCGGACCCGCCGGACGGTTCTGCAACTCGGTTACGGCCGCCTTGATTTCATCAAGAATCGGCTTCAAAAGAACGGCCGATTGAATCCACCCGGCATCGGTCCATTGCCCGATAGCCCTCAGGCTCGTGTTACCCGTCTGGGGTGATCCGTCAAACTTCGACCCCATCCGGGGAAGGATGGTATCCAGCAACTCATCTACAGTCATTCCCGCTGCTCCAATCGTGAGGTCAGCCAAGCTGAACCCGTTCACTGTCTCGTCTCGGTCTACAAGTCCAATGAACCCCGGTACTACGCCCTTGTCGGTGCTTTGGTGGATGGCAAGCCGGGGATGCGTCCATCCACCCGTGTCAGCCGGTTGACCGTTGTACAGCGCCAACCAGAGCCACGTACGGTCATCCGCCCACTGGTCGGGGTGCAACAGTGTCTGCCACCACGACAGGTTGGCGTAAACAATCAGTCCGATTCCTGTTCGTCGAGTGAACTCAGCTTTGAAATTGGCAACGAATTCGTCGGGGGTGGTTCGGGTGAGGGGGTTTGTGTTGGGGTCGGTGACTTCCATATCGAGTACTGGGATGAGAGATCCTCCGGAGAGAAGCCCATTGCGTTCCAACTGCGATATAAATCGCCCAACTTGGTCCACATAAGGTCTTCCAGGGCGAGCAAAGTGATATCCTCCGGTGACGATTCCGACGGATCTTGCCCCGTCGGCTTGGACTCCCGCGTAGGGGTTGACGAACGGGGATCCGTCCGCGTTGGTGTCCGTTTGGAGAATCGATGCAAACGAGATTCCGTCGTCTTTGACCGCTTGCCACGCGATTGCAGAGCCCTGGTAATTCGAGATATCAATCCCATAGTCCATCAGTCCTCCACTCTCACGCGAATGGACTCTGGGATGATGCCGGGCTGACCGTTCGTGAGGCCAGTAGAATTGATCGCATCATATAGAGCGTTGCTGACGTTACCGCTCCTATCACTCAACACAACCCGCCATTCGTGATGAGTGTCCCAGGACAGAACCAACGTCTTACCCTTATATTGATCACCAACGAATTCGTTCTTAGCCATGCCACCCTCCCATCACAACGGACCCACTACCAGCCGCAGTGTGAACTTCCATCCCATTAGGTCCGAACGTCACAGCTGTTTCCGGTTCCCAAAGAGCCAAGAAAAAGTTGAGAAACATCCAATAGTTACCGAAACGTCCGGCGGGCTTCTCTCGCAGAACCATGGTGAAATGAATTGGGCAACCTAGCCCGCAACACATAACCAACCACTCGTTATCACTCGTCTCGGTCGTGCGGCAATCGGGGTGGTTGACTGCCGCATGACCAGCCATCTTAAGGCAGTGGAGAATGGCTTTAGCGTCATCGCCTGTCATCGTTTCCAGGTCCATCACGCTTCCCTCTCTTTCACGTGTTCCAGCTTACGAGTTACCTTGTATTTCGAGGCGTAGCCCTGTACCTGAACTTCACCCTCAAGCGGTCCCACATGGCGGACAAACTTAGCGTCGCGCCAATGCCCCGGCACTACTTCAACTTGACATAGATCCCCAGTTTTCCACTCTTTCATGACGCACCTTGCATGGTCGAGTACTTCCATTCCATGAGCAGCGTTCGAGGATCTTTGATCAGTTGGGGAGAGCGGCGGAGATCTTCACACGCAATGTGAACCGCCATTCTGACCAGGTGTTCACGAGCAATGTTGTTGGGTCTTTTCAGACCCTTCTTAACGTTGCCGTACTCGCGTGCACTCAGCCCCACCAACCGAGCGTTCTCACTGTCACGGTATCGAGACAACACCTCGAACACTGTGGCCCGCACCTGGTCCCATCTCTGATCAGACGTTGTGACACGGACCTGAATATCAGCTAACCCTAGTTGACCCTGTTGAGCTTCCTCAATCTTGTTGCTCTCTTTACCTATGTAGTCCAATCCAGCCAATCTAATATGAAGTCGACGCAATCTCCCGCGAGTGAGAGGGCCCGATTTACTACCGTCCCAAGCTTCGAACTTAGTTTCCGGATGAACCTTGTAATCCGCGAGTACATCGTCGTAAGTCACCACCTTGATAGCATCGTCGAAGATACTGAACTCGGTCGTGATGCTGTATGAACTTAACGGCTCGTACTTGTTTACGAATTCCGTCGAGAGTGCTTCCTCCCACGAATTCAGATACGGAGCTATCAGCTGAAATCCCTTGACTGACTTCGGTAGCCGTGGCTTGTGCTCCCGTCGCACGTATGCCGCAGTCAAGAAATTGAACGGCTTGATTCGATCCTGATACCGCTTACCTTCATTCCACACGGTCAGCGTGTGATACAGACTTGGGGTCGACACGGTCCATTGAGCAAGTGCAGGCACACCGTGAAGGGGTTTCACATCCGGAACGGGGAACACCATGTGTTTCCAAAGGTCCCGCATCCATCCGGAGTAGGGCCCCCTTAGATGCCCTAGACCATGCTCCGAATACTTGACCACGTTGCCGTCTTGCAATAGGCAATACCGCTTGGCACTAATTCCGTAGAAACTACCCACGAATTCTTTCTTCAACAGGTGTGGGATTACATCCGAGTCATACGGCGAGAGGGTGTCGAACCTGGCAATGATCCGGTCGACGTCACTCGATTCTATCGCGGGGATATCCGGGTGACTCCACTCCTCAAACCCATGAGTGACAACTGCCATCGAATCGGTATCACACATGGCCCAACTACCGCCCGCATCGGTGACGCACCGTTCGAGCATTGCGAGCATGAGCCGTGCGCCGGCTGTGATGCACGCTGCCACGGGTGGGAAGGCGAATCGCCCCGGCCGCTCCGGATGGCGCACCCGGGCCCGCCAACCGGCAACGTCGGCTGAGTGCACGCTGACGTCCCCTTCGGTCTGCGAGTCGTCTCTATTCATCTCCGCAAAGATGCCGTAACTACCCGCGTTAGCGAGAACCTTAAGGAAGTCACCCAGCGGCTTGTTGGTGTCGCGAACGCGTGCCCTCTGTTCAATTACCCACGTAAAAAAATCGTGAGACTGCGGCTCAATGTTCAGTTCTCCCCGGAGTTTAATCTCCTTAAGACCCACCTCAGTACCGACCGGTTCAAATACGATTGCTTCCACAATGTCAGGAGACTTCCCAGTAAGAAGCCTAGACGCGACCAAATCTGGGATTGCGTACCAGAGGTCTTGCTCTGTGGTGAGGTAGTTGACTCCGATGTTGTACGTAGAGTCTGCGCCATATTGTGCACGGATTGGGAGAATATCTCCCACTGCTCTGATTCGTGCCACGCCCACAAAATGTGTCCAAGTATCCGGCTGAAAGCACGCATCAATGTCGATATCACGCAATAGCCTACGAACATCTTCAGTAGCGTCACGTGTTCTCACCGTCCTAGCTGTGAGTAGAAACCACAACCGCATGAGCGCGTTGACCGTCGGATACATTGATGTAAAGTCGAGCAAGGTGACCGGTACCAAAGTGTGCCGAATAGTACATTCAGAACGTCCGCCATAAAACGCCGACATGACGTAGCCCATGACTTCGTCCGTAACCACATACTTTTCAAGAGGCGGCTTCACCCCCATCGCTAGATAATAAGCTTTCGCGATTGAAGCGGGAGAATACACTTTGTCCAGTGGGGTACTAACCGGATGCCTAGCGTACTCATCGGTGATTGCCACATGTAAACCCCAAGTAGCCGCCACGTCGTTCCGGTTGTAATCGATATAGTCAGTTGAAATGGTTCCATGTTCCTCGGCCATATATTTACCATTAGCGACGCTGAACGCTTCGCACGCTGACCGAAGAGAATGCCCAGTGTTAGTAAGGGCAAACGCGGCAGTACGTAAATCCACAAACTTGCCTCGAAACGTTTTACCGTCCGGGACGTTGCCCAACGAAAACCCCATGAATGCTTTCTTAGACGAAACATGCTTCACCCTTAGGTTCGGCCGCATCCCATACTTCCACAGTTGGAATGAGAACCCGTCGGTATATGGCTTGCGAGCGTCGGTGACGTCCAGAGCAATACGGGACAAGTCGAACGGCAAGTTGAACCCTACGATTGTGGCTTCTCGTTGGTAGGCGACTCGCCAGAGCCATTGTTCGGCAAACTGTGATCTAGACAAGACCCCAAGGTGCCAATTAGGTTCTCTCGGTCCGATGAATTTAAGGTCAACATTCGCACGATGAGTGTCCGCATAAGAAAACAGAAGACGATATCCGTCGGGGTCACGTTCCTCCAAATCGTCGGCGTAAATCAGCCCTTCCTCTAGGACTGAGAATTTCCCACGGTGTCTGATTCCGTACCGGAACGATCCGAAGGTGAATCGTTGGGTGGGGTCGGTAGTCGTTTCCGTGTCGAAAACGATGATCTCATCCATGTTCTAATCGCCCCGATCGCGATCATAGGTTGACCGGGGGGACCACCGGCGGTCACCTGGCACGTCCAACGCCATCGAAATGATGCGGGCGAACAGCCGACACGTGAGTTCGGCAACCAACGCGACACCGACTAGATACGCCCTGGTGTGGTCTAGGGCTGTGTAATCCGCATCGTGGCGGAGAGGTATCCCTAACGCTCTCTGCCACCGTGTGACGTCCTTGTGGCACCGTGTACAGAGCTCGATTGTCACGGGGTCGTGGGCGCGGCCGGCTACGTGATGCCGCTCGAACTCGCTCACCACCACACACCACGACGGAATCGCAACCACGCCTTTTCCACCGTATCGGTACGGTGTTCATCGCACTCGATGGTCATGAATCCCTCATGACCAGTGCGAGAGATATAGACTCGCCTACCGACGTCGTGACAGTACTTCCGTTCACACTGCTTACCCATAATTTGAATCATGATCACGCCACATTCATATAGAGGGATTCGAAATTCAGGGTGTCCTCATATGTCCATGCCTCAATGGCGTCCGGATCGGTCATGAATTTGAACGCCTGCATATCGCCGAGTGAGCCATCTTCACCCAACGGCATACCGTGAACCGTGAGCTTCTTAAACTGGTTAAGGATCGTGTCGTACGATCCCTTCCACCACCAAGCTTTACGTGGTTGACCCTTACGGGCATCGCGATTTCCAAACAGATAGGCATGAATCGCATTCCAGTGACTACCGATCCAGTGCCGGTTTCGTTTGCTGACGCTGACTAGCCACACTTCACCGTTCTCGGTCAGCATTCGCATCGGCTTGTTGTATCGATAGTTGTAATACTTCTGGAAGCGCTTAGGGACTTCGGCCCCGAATGGTATCGGCCGTTCTGGAGTGTTCTTATGGCCACGTGCGCCGGCTAGGGGGACTCCCCGCTCATAGTCCGCACGGCTCACCCCTGCACCCTCATAGCGCTTGCGGGTGGCGGCTTTTAATTGGTCCCAACCAAGACGTCTAGCCATGGTATTGTGTCCTTAGTCGGTGATGCCGCTAGACGGGGGCGGGGACCGGTGTCCGTTCGGGGTCGGACACCGGTCCCCTTTCTTATGCCAAATTCAGGTAATACGTCGTCGCGTTAATCTCGTTACCCTTGGCGTCTTCCACGGTGTAATGGCTCGGAGAAAGGCCACCCTTAGCCACCATGCCCACGGCGGAACGACCAGAACGAGTTTCGAACGTCTCGATTTCCTGCCTGAATCCAGCACCGAAGTCGGTAAACTTGACTCGCTTGTTCGTCGCAGTGACGGCCTTAACCATGACGTAAGGAACACCATAGGTCTTGCTTTCTCCGCCGCTGACATCGACGATGACGAACGGAATGTTCACGAGGGCATTCTTGTCAACGTACGTGTATCCGTCGCCGAGAAGGTCAGCGACATCGTCCGTAGTGACAAGTTCGACGTCGTGCGAATTGAGATACGCTACAGCAGCGTCAAAGCTATCCAGCTCCGCCAATGCTTCCATTCGCTGTGTGCGGGTCATGACTGCGTTTTCGTCGCTAGCCGGCGCAGGCTTCTTAGTTGCCATCGTTCGTCTCCTCACTCGGCGGAGTGGCAACCCAGAACGGTTCAACCTGAATGTTCAGCGAGAACGTTCCGGGACCACTGTGACCACTAGCCTTAACCATGTATCGGTATTCGTTTGGCCCCGACGTGAACGTCTCCGTTGGCATCACTTCTGCTAGAAACGCCTTAACCTTGTCGCCCAACTCATGTTCATACACATTCGAGCTTGAGATTTGCCGGCGAACCTCTTCCGGCGTGCCAAGGGCACTAAATCCGAATGACATTTCATCCCCTATCAACGCGTTTGACCGGGCATAGCCAAAGCTACGCCCGGTCAAATTCACTGCCGATACCTGCGAAATTGCAACCACATCACGACGAAATCGCGTCATCATCCGTTGCAGGATGGCGAATCATATACTCGTAGCCACCCACAAACGTAAGCGAAATCAGAACCGATGCCACAAGGGGTTGCACAGACTTATCCTCATGGGACAACGCCCAACCCATTGCGATAGTGATTGCGGATCCCGCCACTTCCGCCCAACGAATACGCTTCACGTTACCCGCGAATGAATCCTGTTCGTGAAAGAAAGGTGAGGCGACTGTGAACCACGACGGGGCAAACCCCGCAAAGACACCAGCCGCCATACCCACTAACAGAATCGTCGTGTCAAGGACATTGCGAGACGCGGCCATTACGGGTCAACGTGGTAAGTCCACGTGTACGCGGTAGTAGATGCCGCAGCAGCCAGAGACGTGATCGTGAACCCCGCAGCAGTCACGGCGGACGCCCAAGCGGAAAGCCCCCCGGAAAGCACGACCGTAGGGGCCTTAGCGTAGGGAGTCGCGAACGTGACCGGAACAACGGTGCCGGCCGCTGGTGTCGTGCCGCTGGTGACCGTGACGGTTCCTGAGACGTCGTGCCCCGTGTTCGTGGGGCTCGCTGCCCAGTTGGTTCCGACTGCGCCCAGTGTCGGGGCAGCGGTCACGAGATGGTTCGTCGTGTCGCCGTTGCTATCGGTGACACTCAAGTATTGCGAAACTGCCATGTTTACACCGGTACCTTAATCTGCTGACCCGCATAGATCAGATTCGGATTTCCAATGCCGTTCAGCGATGCCAATTCATCCACCGTCTTTCCGAAGTGGTTCGCGATCCCCCATAGGGTCGTGTCCCATTCCGCTAGACCGTTCTGGCTTACGCCAGGCCACTTCTGGACCGTCACATACTGATACTGCGGACCCGCCGGAGTAAGTGGCGGCGTAATGACCGGCGGAGTCGGTGGGGCTGGCGGCGGACTACCGGGGCTGTGAATTCCCGTACTCGGCCCACCGCCAGGGAGACGATTAATCGTCACACTGACATTGGGAGGACTCGGGGTGTTGTACGTGCCGTTTGGCAGAAAGAAGATGTTCGGCGTTTGCCCATCACCGTTATTGCCGTTGACGGTGCTGGCTGGTGTCGGTGTGGTCGCCGACGATGCGGCAGTGCCACCCTTGTATTTCATAATGAGAAAGACGACCCCAACCGCCCCCACAATCCAGCCCCACATGGGAACGTGAAAGTATTCCCTTTGCAAAAATCCAGTCTCTGCCACGTGATCACGCCCCTAGAATCCGGGTGGTCTGCGAATAGGTCTGGCCCCGGTAAAGCTGAACAGTCAACCGGTTCTGCCGTGCCGCCCGCATACCGCCCTTGGCCGTACCCTGAGACAACGTCTTTTGGCGCGTGTCGTCAAGGTACGTGTGATAGCCCCGCCAACGTGTGTTGGAAGTGCCGGCCATGCGCCGATACGTCCCCGTAGCCATGTGCATACGCGGACGTTCGGGGCCGCAATCGGTAGCCCGAATCGGATCCGCAACGGCAATGAGATTGCCGACAGTGAAATACGGTCCCCGACTCTTGAACGTGTGAACTTCCGCATTGGTGTTGTGGTTCGGCATAGACCGGTTGGTCCACTCAAACGAACCACGTTGCGGCGGACCGCCCTTGCTCAAATCCCACCGGGCACCGTCGGACATATCCTGAGGCACCCCGTAGGGAATTGGGCCCGTCTGACGATGCACCGGGCGCATTAGAACGTACCGCCACCCGTGATCGCGCTGAACACGCCAGTAACAGCGTTGCCCAGATTAGTGACCAGAGTCGGCCCCTGGGAACGTGGCCGTACCATGACGAGAATGCCAGCCACTACCAAAGCACCGCCCAAAAAGTCGAAGATCCTATTCATGGGTATGTGCTCCCTTCTCGACAGTCTTAAGCTCTGCCCATGCGAGAACGAGAATTCCCGCTGCGATGAGCATGAACGCGATTGAGTTGTATCGAGACATGTCGCCCCTTACTTCTGTGGTTGCAGCTTGGCGACCACGTCGGAAATGATCTTAGAAACGTTCACGCTGAACCCACCGAAAGTGCTAGCCGGATTGCCACCCAGTACAGCGAGAGTGAGCAACGTCAGTCCGCCAAGCCATGCGGCTGTTCGTGCGACCCCTTCATTCTTGGATGCCGCCATTGGGAATAGCAGCATCCAAAGAACGCACCAAGCTATCAGCCGGCGCGCGTAGTTCTTATCAAACTTGATTTCCTTCTGCGACAGAGGAGCCAGAAGGAATAGGGCCAAGCCAGCGAGAAACTCAATCTTCACCGCTAAGTCATAGCTCTTACCAGGCTTAACGATTTGGATGGGCGCCGGCGGGACTGGACCCTTCTTTCTGGGCTTGCGATCCGGTGCGGATTCATCGGGCCGTTTGATCGTGCGAGATGGACCGTTGCGGGGTTCAGTGCGCTTGGACTTCACCGTCTGAATCGGTTGCTTATCAGTTGGCCGAATCGTAGGGTTTGCCCCACGTGGGACCAGTTCACCAGCCACAACGCCACCCCCTCACAGGTGCCCGTAAATCGTGTTGAGAAGACCTGGGAGTCCCGAACCGTCGTATCCGTGCACTCCCACCCACACCAGGGCGATACCAGCAAGGATGAGTACTAGACCCCACGTTTCCCTCATTCCTTGTCCTCACTCTTGCTGTGCCCATTGCCGTTGCCGTTGCTATTGCCCGAAACGGTCACGACGTGAAAGCCAAGCGAATACGTCATTACGGCAGTCAACATCGGGATGACCTCCGTCCCCGACAACCTACCGAGAATCGTCAGCACCCCGAGTGTCACAATCACTGCCACTACAATGATCGAATTCGACCAGCGCATTAGAACCGCCGTAACCATTCCTCTACCCGTTGGGCAATTCGACGCTCCGCCATAGCGGCATAGACCTTGCGGTTAATCCGCAGAAACCATACTGCGAACATTCCCGCAACCAAGCCGGCTAGAGCGAAGGAAACAACGATGACTGTCACGTCATCCCGCATTGCCGAACACACCCCGAACCATGCCGAGAAGCGACGACGGAGGGAAAACGATGGCAACCAGCCAACCAACAAGAGCCCAGAGAACCATGTGCTTATTCATTTTCAGCCCCCGTGTGCGTGACGGAAGTAGTAGCGCAACCATGCGTAAAAGGCGTACTCGGCGAGTACCAGAATGATAAGTGAAACCACCGTGGGGTGGAATGCAGAGCTGTTCGCACCCCGGGCGGCCGATGCACTGGCTTGACTAGTGCTAGCACCCTGCCCAACACCGACTGCGGCGTTTCCGGCTACGCGGAATCGCGCGTTCATTAGATGCCGTCCAGTTCAACCGGAATCGGTGCGAGCGGCACAATCTCGTCAGTGATCCATTCAACTGTGCCCGTGTTCGCCCCGAGTGCAGACGCTGACGCGGTTTCGTACACGTAATACGTGCCGCTCGTTGTTGGCTGCCAGAACTGTCCTACCAGGGAACCCGGGTGCCGGAACCGTGGCCAGACGTAGACACCAGTTTCGCGAGTGCTGGTCCCGTTCTGGAGGAACGTGTAAAAGTCCTCCATAAGGTGCCACGTTTCGACCGGAGATTCGACACCGAGAGTCCGTTCGTCCAGAGTGCGGCGAATGGGATCGGTGAAGTAATCCTGACGGACGCCGTTCTGGTCGCGAACAATCGCCATAATCATGGCGATTTCATTACCCGTGTTCGTCAACTGGAAGGTGTTGCCAGAGCCACCGGCATTCAGCGGCAGAATCTGGTGACGAACAATGTGGGACATCGTGAGCCCCGGAGGAAGCTCTTGAATGCTGTTTCCCTGCAAATCGGCCTGATCGACCTGGGCCCAAACCTCCGCGTAGAGAACCACCGTAATGGTTGGCCACGTGGTGGGAGAACCGCTTGCAAGGTTGCTGCCCGGACCAAGCGTAAACCTGAGGCGGTACTTTGCACGGGCGTCCGTGTTTGAAAGTACAGCGGCTGTGTCTCGAATCTCATTCGAAATCCGGAGCGACCCAGAAGGGTTGATGGAATCGTTCCAAGCTTCGGCAGTGTTGCCACTCCGCTTGGACGGATCCCCCTCCCACGGGCGACGATACTTCGAATGCATCTTGTGAGCGAAACCGTTCATCGGGTACAGGAACAAACCACCATCAATGTTCTCAAGTGAAATGCTTGAGAAGATGGCAGCGCCGCCGTCAGGCAGCAACGTTCCCGGGCCGAGAACACCACCCGTAGACGTCCACCCAATTCGAACACCCCGGAGAAAGCCACCCGGAGTGATGTCGGTGACAAACTCCTGAGAGCCACCGGCAGTGAGAGTGTACGTGTACGAAGTAATGCGGACTTGCTTCTGATTGCTTCCCTGAACAAACGGGATACCGGGGCCACTAGGCGTATTGCTCACCTGTGAACCCGGTGCGGGCTTAACACCTACGGGCATTACGCCCCCTTTCAGTACTGGAATGCCATGGCCTGACCGATGTACGTCAGCATTGCGTTATCCGACGTGAGGAAGTGTCCGTAAACCAGCCGCCAAAACGTTCCCAGAACAAGCACGCCAAAGAACGCTGATAACGCGGCCATAAAGCTGAAATGAGTGTGCACGCGTAAACACCCCCCTTCTTGGGGCACCATCACGAGATTATCACGAAATGGACACGGCTAGGTCACTGTCGATATGTAGGCGTCGCGAGTGCGCCGCCTTACCAACAGGAACTGTTGTGGTTCTAGTTCCATGAGGATCGGTGTATAGAGCCGCCTACTACCCATGATTTCCGCAACGCGTTTCGCATCGTCTTCGTCATCCGGTCGGAAAGCCACAGACCATGCGGGCATGCTGTGCATTTGACGTGAGACGTTCCGGGGTCGCTGTGTGGTGGCCACCAACGTGATTCCCTGCGAACGTGCTTCACGCCAGTAGTGCTCCACTTGCGGCTTAAGGCGGAGCTCTATTTCGACGTAGGCGATTTCGTCGAACGCGAGAATGATGTTTGCGTCTGGCTTCCATATCTCCGCCAGGAAGTCGAACACCGCTCTCCGTTGTTTCGCGTTACCAACCGTCATCGATGCTTGGGGCGGCCAAAAGATCGTTTTCGTTTCGCCATAATCCGGTGGCCACGTTCGGCGAATCTTCCAACCTTTAGACGCCATTCGTTTCATGGTTCCGTCTGCCGGTTTCGTCGCCAAAATCACCGCGTGTGCGCCGGTCATTCTGCAACGTGCATCGATCACAGTGGTCATGAACCACGATTTGCCGCTACCGGTTGGGCCGAGAATCGCCAAATGCTCCGGTTGCCACTTACCGTCAGGCCAACCCCACGAATTGACAAAGGCAGGCTCTAACTCAGACCATTCGACCGTTTCCGGCATGGCTCATTCAGTCGGGTGATTCGGCCACGGGCCAGCAACCACGTTCTCTTCCTCAGCCATTCGCGCTTCCCTGGCCGGCTGAATGTGATGAGCATTGATCACGTTAATTACCGGGGCAATATGCATCATAAACGGGATGATTTCGCCCAAGCCGGCCACCTTTTCGGCGTACTTCTTAGCCCACTTTGACTTGGCCGCAAACTTGGCAATGTCTCCTGCGATCAACTCCGCTTGCTGGTTAAGAACCGGTGCGCACACCGGGTCTTTCTGCGCCCAGAGCATCGCTCCAAGCTTAAGCATCATTGTCAGTTCGTCACGTAGCTGAGTTTCCACGCGCGCCCCGGTGGTACTGCCTACCGGCCTTCCGCGCTTCTTTTGACCGGGTTCAGGCTCGGTTCGTGGCGAGTCATCTGTGACAGCAAATGCGACAGGCATTGTGATTCTCCTGTGATCGGGCCGAGATGGTACCGTGATTATATGCCGTACTCGGCTCAGGAGAGACGCATTCGCGCGGCGGCGAAATCGCGGGGAATCAAGGCCATCCGCACCAAGGACTTGCCAGGTGGGGAGTATGCGCACGTCTACGTGGTGCGGAAGGCCGGGCCCATGGGGGGTCACACAATCCAGGGAACTCCCAAGAAAAAGAAGGGATCCGGTCATGCCAAGTAAGCGACAGATTCAGGAACAGATTGACAAGCTGAATAAGGACATGGAAACGGCGGACGATGACGATGACTTTGTTGAGGTCTATCGCGTTAAGAAGTCGCATCTTCCGTGGCTGTTTCAACAGGGTGGTGCGTCGGAAGGTGAATCGTCATCTGAAGATGATGGTAAGGACGATGGCGACGACGGAGAACCCCCCAAGGAAGACCCCAAACCCAAGCCTCGAAGCAAGTACTTTGGCGGCTGACGATGAGTGTGCATGACAATGCAGTCGACGCTATCAATGCGGCGGTTACCGATCCGGTAATCAAAACAGCAATGCTGTACGGGTCGTATCTGGAAGGTGGTTGGCACGCGCCGTTCCCGGTGGGCGACTCGGGTCATAGCCACGGCCCGTTCCAAATCAACCTGCCGTTCCACCCTGGTGTTTCAGCGGCGCAAGCGGACGATGCGGCGTTCGCAGTCGGCTACATGCTTCCGTCCTACCAAGCCGCACGCAATCAGTTGGGCAAATCGGCATCGACGTCTGAGCACGATGCAGACTACATCGCGTATCACGCTGAACGGCCGGCATTGGACTACCCGCAAGGTCGAGGACAGGCGACCGTTGACGCTGCCTACAAGGCGGCGGTTGCGGCGGCCGGCGGTGGCGGTTCTGGCGGTCCCTCACTGCCCAGTGGCCAGATCACCCCGGGTGATCTGATTGGCGCCCTCAATCAGGGTATCGAGGGCATTACTAGCCCATTCACCGCCATTGCCACGTTCTTTACGGATGCGCAGACGTTCCTCGATAAGTACCTCATGCCGTTCATGGCGCACATCTTTCTACCGAAAACGTGGGGCCGCGTAGCAGCGTTCACGGTAGGCGTCACGTTCATGTTCATCGGTGTGTTTCTGTTCTTTACCAAGCCTGGCACGGCAACGGCGATTGTCGAAAAGGTTACTGAAACCGCTTCAACGGCGGCGGCGGCAGGAGCGGCGGCATGAAATTCAAGTTGGCGGCCAACGCCGAAATCGACCTTCTGACCAAGTCGGAAGTGGTTGACGTTGTTCAATCGCATATGCGTGACGCTCTGGGTGGGGTGCTCTACCGCTCGGTTCTGGCAAAGCCTTTCGTTAGCGACGGGACATCCATCGTCACGTTTGAGCTGAAAGTTCGGGAAGGTCGGATGTGGTCGGTTCGTGCCGTTTCGGTCAATAAGTCCGATACGGATGTTGTCAAGTTGTGGAAAGACTCTGTTACCCCCGGTAGCTATATCTGTTCCGTAGCAGATGATGGGCAAAAAGGCAACTATGTTTCGTTCACGAATGGTGCCCTTGTGCTCCAAAGTGGGGAGACACTCGTGGTACAAGCCCTTACGGCAACTGGGAACAGTTACTGCTCTATTCGAGTGAAAGAAGTGCCGGCGGGTCACGACTTCAAGCTGTGATTCCAATCACCGTGCGTGCACATTCGAACGCATGTACGTGCGTTACCGAATCGCAACAATCACGGGGTTTAGACCGGAGTTACAGTCTGTTGCAGTGGACAACAGAACAGGTTCCGGCGCATCCCGCCGGGCAGGCCGGATCCGTTCCGGCCACAACACGGGGAGAGATCCGAATGACTGTCGCATTCAAGCCCACCGATGAGATCATCCACGTTGGGCGTCGGCCCAAGCCGGTCCCAGAGCACGTGACGGCGGCTATCGCCGATGCTCTGACGACGGGTAAGAACGTCACCTCGGGTGCACTCACCGAGGGGGAATTCCGTGAGGTGAGAGCGGACTTCCGGCGGGCCGAGAAGAATACCCCTGGACTCAAGTGCCTGGTTTCCCGCTCCGAAAAGGGCGGGAAGCTGTACGCGCTGGTCAAGGTCACTCAGGAAGCCAGTAAGTGACTCAGCAAATCTGCACCGCATCCGTTGAGATGATCGACGACGGTACTTACCGCCTAACCGTCGTCGATTATCTCAACGATGTGACGCATGAGGGAACGTTGCCGGATCAGTACGTGTCAATGTTGCCCGGAATTCTTCAACAGATGCAATCGCTTAGCGCACCGAAGAACGGCGAATGAACATTCTCCACCAGATTGAGTTGGCGAACGTTGACAGAACGCTGACGGAATTGTCAAAGCAGAAGCGAGAAGCCCCCAAGCGTGACCGGCCGTTCATCATGGCGCGAATTGACCTTTGGTTGGATCGAAGGTTGGCATTGATGAAATGACAATGAGCCCCAAATTGCGACCCGCCCTCACTCACTTGCTAGACGCTGTGGGTGAGGGCATTCGCTTATCTGAGCTGACACCGGATCAGCGGAAATTGATTAAGTATGCGACAACTTATAAGTACGTAGAACTGTCACCGATCAAAGGTGGCGACTGGATAGCGAGCCGAACGGGGAGGGTGCCGTAATGCCTGACAATACTATTTCGGCACCTAAGGATCCTCGAACCGGGCAATTGTCGTCCGGCGGCGTGTTTGGATACTCAGGTAACGTCTGGGTTATCACGTGGGGACCATACCCGCAACTCCGATACATATCCCGCGTGACGATCAAAGTGCAACCTGTAGGCGTGACAGTAGACACAGACTTGACCCTGTGGGACGACAGTGGATTGGTGACTGTCGCTCCCAATGGATTAGCACGCTCATTCGCTCCGCTCCGATTGGATGACGCCGTGCCAGCGGGCGCACGGGCGTATCTGGTGTGGAATTACGGTGGCGGCGGCACAGCGCCACAAGCAACGCTCATTACCCGGCAAGATAGCATATTCGGAGGTTTCTGACGTGACATCAAGCGAGTGGGATAGCGGAAGCATAGTCGTCGCTAGCCAACTGCTCATCACAGATGACTTGGGCAACGTCATTGGTGAGTGGGATACCCTTGGCATTCGAGTTTTCAACCCCCTCACGGGTACAACGTTCCGCATTCAACCCGATGCGAGCATTCGTTTCACAACGAGTGATCCTGACGAAGGTAATACAACCACGATCGATAGCGGCGTCGATGGGTCCGGCGCAACTCGCCGGAAGAATCTCCTGTTGTCGAGTGGTGATCTCAACAGTCACGGCGTCTCGCAACTGACCTTGGAATCTGCTACCGATGATGGGACCAGCGGGGCATTTCTCGAAGCTAATGCCCCGCTGTATCAAGCGGACCCTAACAACGCGGGCCAGCGGGAAACCTGGCACTCGGCGGCATATGGCACTAATTGGTCAGACAATGGCGGTGCGTTTCGGCCGGTTAAGTACAGGCTTTCATCGGACGGACAACAGGTGTCCCTTATCGGAATGGCTAAGTTCACAGGCACCACTACCGCACCATCGACGGTGTTCACACTTCCAGCCGGTTACCGGCCTGATGGTAGTTGCAATTTCATTTCATGCGTTCAAGGTAATCCGGTTACGCCCTATGCCATTGGCATCACGTCCGGTGGCTTGGTGACCGTTACGCAATTCGGCGGGACAATCAATCCCGGTCCGGTCTCTTTCGAGGGCATTAATTTCTATCGCAGTAGCAGTTGAGTTATGAGATCGTTGTGATATCGTTATAGCGTTGTGATGTCTGTTGTATCTCTGCTGGTAGGATGCTTTGCATAGGTGGTTCCCCTACCGGCGGAGATACGCTCATGGTTCGTAAGACGGTTACGGCGGATGGCATCGCAGACGTTCGTGTGGTGAACGGTCAACTTTCCATTACCGGCGGCTTTCCGCAGAGTCCATCAAAGCGTGTTCTGCCGGTTACTACATCCGATGTTGAGCACGTGTTCATTCCGTCTCGGCACGGCACCATTTCCTTTGAAGCTATGAAGTGGCTCAAAGATGTTGGAATCAACTGGACGGTGTTGTACGACGGCGAACCCACGGGTCACGGGTACAACAACAAGTCGGATGCCTTGCTCCGCCGGTCGCAAGCACGGGCCGTTGACTGCGAATATGGCGCAGAAATCACGCGGTACCTACTCACCCTCAAACTTGCCGGGCAACGAGACGTAGCGAGCGAGCTGTCCGCACGCGCAAGCCGGGAAATCGGGGAGCAGATGGACCGTTTGGTGCCCGCTGACCTCGAAACATGCCGGAAGATTGAGGCCAGAGCGGCACGGACGTATTTCACGGCATGGTCGGGCCGTGTCGCCATGAAATGGGACGATCCCGTGCCGGACGCCTGGCGACAGTTCGTGTCCCGCGAGAGTGAAATCTCCCCCACTAAGAAGCGTAACGCCACCGATCCGGTAAATGCGTTGCTCAACTACGCCTATGGCGTGCTGGAAGGCAAGTCGGTAGCCGCGTGCTACGAGATGGGCCTAGATCCGGACATGGGTATTCTTCACGCTGACGAGACGTACCGGCCGTCAATGGTCTGCGACCTGATGGAACCGGGCAGACCAATGGTCGACCGATTAATCTTGGACTGGACTTCCAGTCGATCATTTAAGAAGCGTGAATTCATGCAGAGCAGCGAGTCGCGTACGGTGCGGTTGACTCCGCCTATCAGCAAGCACGTGGCCAGTCTGGTTAGCGACGCCGTGTATGAGCTCTACCCGTACTGGGAAGACGTGTTGGACATCCTTGTGCAACACCAATCGAGATGGGACAAGAGGGGTAAGAAGCGTCGGACGCCCCTGAGTGGCGACAACTACAAAGCGAGGTACTTGCAGTGAGTGACGAAGTAGCCCGTACGGGCGGAGAGATAGAAGCCAAGACTTGGACCCGTGAGGAAGTGATTGCAGCGTTCGTTAACGGGACCATTGAACAGCGCCAAGCCATAGCCAACCAACACGCCCCGGTTGTCCGTGAGACTGGGCCGCTGTTCGACGTCGAACCGGGGCAATGGCTGTGAACATCGTCGGTCTGTTCCTTGTCACCATGGCCGCACTGGTCGTGCTGTTGCTCATGCATAGGTACCTCGGTCCCAAAGACGACGACCCGCCGGACCGGTTGTGGATTCTGAAATGGATGATGCGCCATGAGTGACATGTCATTCTATGAGATTGCCAGCGATGTAAGCACGCCAGAAGTCGACGAGACGGAATCACAGTCTCTGGAGTTGTTGGACAACTTCTGGCTAGAGCCCGCCCGTGTTCATTGGACCGGTAAGGCGATATCACTGCATCACGTGTGCGGATGGCACATTCACTTGGACACGTACCCAAACCTAAGCTTCGCGGATGTCATCGGCACCATTAGAACTCATCTGCGGCTGAAAGAATGTAAAGAATACGGAAGGGCAATCCATTGAACAGTGAGCCTGCCAGAGAAGACAACATCGCAGCGTGGATGCTGAGTGCCAGCACGGGTGATGTGGCCGCGACTCTTGATGGTGTGGATGTCAATATCGGATTGTCCAACATCATGGCCGATGACATGAGGTACAAGGGAGGGATGGACGATCATCTCTCAGTGCGTTATACCGTGGCGGAGTTGAACGGTCGGAACGCCATGAGCTTTTATGGCGAAATCAAGCGGTATCAGGTACAGCGTTTCTTAGACCTGTTCCGTGAGAACGTCATGAACTTCCACATAGGCGACGGTGAGATTTTGAGGGCGGTGGACGATGGGGAAGCATGATGCGACCTTCTACCATGGTTATCGCATTGAGCCTTGCCGCAGCGTGGCTGGTCGTCTGCATTTCCATTTTGGAATTCCTGATCGTCATCTACGGCTCACCCACACAATGAGTTGCTTCGGTTACACTCCGTTGGGTCTGGCATGGCCGGTAACGATTGAGGAAGCAAAACTAGCGGTCGACGTGCGGATGGATCTGGCCGCCCGTAGAGTCGGCTGACAACTCCACAGACGGCCGTAGGCGTCTCGTGCGTCTGACCTCACACCCCCTGGTCAGACCGCCATTCCCAGGGACGCTAGCGGCCACCCTCACCCCCCGGGTCGGTGTCGTCCCCCACCGGGGGGTGAGGCTTAAGAAGGGTAAGCGAATGAGAATGTGGTTAAAGAATTTCGGCGTAGCGTGTATTGCGATGGCAATTGTAATTGGAGCCGTTGGTATTTGGGCGGCAGTTAAGGGGTACTGATGATTTATTGCATTCGGTGTAGAACGTGGCATGACCCACAAGGACCATGCCAATGAACACGCTTTACGTGGTCTGGATTGCTACCGAAGATGATGGCAAGCCCAGTACCCGCCGGATCTTCTACACGGCGACATCTACAGTACAGAGGGCGATACAAGCGGCGAACGCAATCGGGGGAACCATCACAATGACGACCGAGTACACCCCCGAAGAGCTCATCGCTAGCGGCGGGCCCATCATGCCGTAGTCCCACTCAGACGGCCCGTATCTTGCACTCACCCCCTGTCACCACACCGGTGACAGGGGGTGAGTCCTATGTGGACCTTTTTGACAGTCCCTTGTGGAATGATCAAGTCGCTGACCTGGGGTTTCTCATGATTTTTTACATGCCCGGT